>Ga0213881_10000177_pt1 | contig 51754 bp, 39 predicted proteins | sample BarmaccoBMER_R08_FD_160104 | JGI IMG/M metagenome (GOLD analysis project Ga0213881, IMG submission 160104) | Barbacenia macrantha exposed rock microbial communities from rupestrian grasslands, the National Park of Serra do Cipo, Brazil - ER_R08 ...
CGGCGGAAGGCAGCCCGCCGCAGGCCCGTCACGCCGTCCGCGGCCGTGCCCGGAAAACGGCGGCGGCCACGATCCGTTACCAGCAGGGAAACCGCCCATCAAGGCGTAAAAGCCTAAAGCCCAAGGCATTGGGTGCTGCCCCAGCGCCAAGCGCGCGTGGTCCGCCGCCAATTCTTCCGCGCTATCCATTGGACCTGAGGCTAGCGGACTGGTCTGTCCGGCGCGTCATACGGTCGCTAAATTAGCGCTAATCGCTAATTTAGTGATGCCGCTAAATTAGCGATATACAAGGATCGACAATTTTTGCCAACAGTCAGCGATAGTCGCGCATAGTCGCCTACAGTCTTCAGAAGTCCTCAGGGACGTAGCGGCTGGGGTCGCCGCGTTTCCCCAGCACAAGGAAGGAAGAGGTGATCCGCATGACAGGCATGATTCTCGGAATCGTGGTTCGTGAAGCGAGGCCATGATGGACGCGTCGCCTCCACCGCTCGCGGCGCGCTCCGTTGGGAACGGCCAGACGACCACGCACTATGCGGCCATCTGACCATGAACTTGCGTCCAGATGTCCGCAGTTTATGCGACCAGATGACCACAGAACAGCCTCGAACTGCGATACTGCTGTAGTGGACCAAGTCCAGGACCTAGTGCCCCGTAAAGCCCAGAACCTCGTCGCTGAAGCACTGACCGACACTCGAGTCGTGACCCTCAATGGTGCACGGCAGGCGGGCAAGAGCACGCTGGCTCGGCTCGCGGCCCGGGCCTGCCCGGACGCGGTGATCCGCCTGCTGGACGACCCGGCCACCCTCCGCGCGGCCCGCGATGACCCTACGGGCTTTGTCGAACACGACGGCCTGCTGGTGATCGATGAGGTCCAGCTGGCCCCGGAACTGTTCCGCTCGATAAAGGTCGCCGTGGACACCGACCCGCGGCCGGGCCGGTTCCTGCTCACCGGATCAGCGCAGATACTGGCGCTACGCCAGCTTCCCGACGCGCTCCCGGGCAGGATGGAGATCATCGAGCTGTGGCCGTTCTCCCAAGGCGAGATCGACCGCTCTCCAGACGCTTTCATCGACGCGGCATTCACCCGAGGTCCTGCACTATCCCGGACCTCGACCCTGCGCAAGCGCGACTACCTCGAACGAGTCGTCCGCGGCGGCTACCCCGAGGCAGTCCGCCGGTCCCTCCGCCGACGCGCGGCCTTCTTCGACTCCTACCTCACCAATCTCATCGAACGCGACATCAAGGAACTCGCGGTTATCGAGCGGCGCGGTGACCTCCGCCGCCTGCTTGCCTTGCTCGCCGGACGCTCAGGTGGCCTCCTCGTCCCGGCCACTCTCGCGGCAGAATCCGGCATTCCCCGGACCACGCTGAACCGCTATCTCGAACTACTCACGGCGGTCTTCCTCATCAAGCAGATCCCCGCCTGGTCGGCCAGCCAGACCCAGCGGGCCATCGGCACACCCAAACTGGCTTTCCTCGATACGGGAATCGCCTCCCACCTGCTCGGCCAGGACGCCACCCGCCTCGGCGAACCAGACGGGGCGGCGGGAGCAATGATCGAGACCTTCGTGCTGATGGAACTGGCCCGCCAGCTCACCTGGTGCTCCGAACGCGCCCGCCTCCACCACTACCGCACCAAAGACAGGGTCGAGGTCGACGCTATCCTGGAGACCCCGGACGGCCGCGTAGTCGCGATCGAGGTGAAAGCCGGCGCCACCGTCCGCGCCGAAGACCTCGCCGGTCTCCGTCACCTCACCCAGCGACTGGGCCAACGGCTGGTGGCCGGATACGTGCTGTACACCGGACAGCAAACCCTTCCATTCGGAGACCGCCTCCGAGCTCTCCCAATAGACGCCATCTGGCAGACTGCTCCCTGACCTCTCTCTACGGCTGTCGCAGAATGAACCCGCGCGAAAATGATCTCGGGCCTGATCGAGTCAGCAAGCCCGACTTATCCAGCGCCTCGACATAATCCGGCAATTAGGGAGCGATCAGCGAAAGAGGGAAGGCTAAGGGGCGCGAGGCTGACCCCGCACGCCATGGCGCAGTTGAGACGCCTCGAAATCGGCTCAGGGTTCTGCTCATAACCCAGAGGTCGCAGGTTCAAATCCTGCCCTGACCACTAAGAGGTCTTCACGTTTGAGTGGGGGCCTTGTTCACGTTTGGGCTTTGGGCTGAGTGTGGCGTGAGGGTCTGATATTTCTGCGGTGCTGCTGGTGCTGTTTTCTGTGCGGTTTGTGGTTGCCTGGTGGCTTGTGGTGGTCTCCTGGCGGGTTGCGGGCATGCTTCTACTGCGGGTGCCGGTGTCGTGGTGCTGGCGGTAGCTGCTGCGGGCTGGTGGTCTAGGGCGGCCCGGCGCCCGCGGTGAGCGCGTTCAGGGTTTTGCGGCGCCGGCGGCGAGTGCGGGGCGGGAGCCCGGCGGCGGCGCGGCGGGCGTTGTCCTGCTGGCGGGCGTCCCAGGTGGTGATGGCGTGCAGCACCGCTTGCCGCTACTCGGCGAGGAGCGTGCGGGCCACGGCATTCCGTACGACAGCTGCCAGGTCGCCTGTGCTGGCGTAGACCTGACGCTGGTGCATAGCGCCGTTTCCGCGGGCTAGCAATGCCTGCATCAGGCCGGTCGTCGCGTCGGCGTGCCCAGCTTCGGCGTCCGCCTCGGCGAGCGCGTCTCCGATGTGCTCCAGCAGAGCTCGCACCACGACCTCGGCCGGGGCGGATTGGCCCGTTACCGGGTGAACCAGGTCATCCTGGAGCCCGGAACGGCTCGCGCGCCATGTGGCCAGGTACAGGGTTTCCGTACGGGCCGCCTGTGCTGGCATATCCCGGCGCCATTCGCGCGCGGCCGTTTCCACCAGCGCCCGGGCCACGGAAGCCAGTACAACAGCATCGGTGACCCGCAGGCATACGTCCGCGACGCGTATTTCGACGGTCGGGTAGTTCCGGGACAGGCGGGCGTCGAAGTAGATCATGCCTTCGTCCAGCAGCGCTCCTGTTCTGACCATCGCGTTGACCGTCTCGTGGTAAACCTGCGGCGTTCCGAACAGCTCGGTCGGCCCGGACGATGGCCATCGCCCCCACACCTGCCGACGGTAACTGGCGTATCCGCTGTCGCGCCCTTGCCAGAAAGGGGAGTTGGCGCTCAGGGCCAGCAGCGGCGGCAGCCACGGCCGGATGCGGTCGAGAACCGCGACCCCTTCTTCTTCCGAGGCCACGCTAACGTGCACGTGACAGCCGCAGGTGAGTTGCTCTTGCGCGGTCATCGCGTACAGCTCGGCCATTTTCAGATACCGCTCATCAAGGGTGACCGACGGCTCGACCGGTAGCGGCGATGTCGCCAGCGCCGTCACTTCGGCTCCCACGCGGTGGGCCGCCCGCGCGGCGATGGTCCGCCGCTCGATCAACTGGGCCGTCAGCTCATCGAGCGAAGAACACGGGACGGTGGCCGTCTCGATCTGCTCACGCTGCAACTCGTGCACGCTGGATGCGGAGTCGGTCGTTGCGCTGTCGCGGACTGTGGGGCGCGCAACCAGATCGGCCAGCGCGACCGGCGCACCGGTGGTCGCATCAACCAGCAGCAATTCTTCCTCGACCCCGAATGTTCGCATCCGCACCCTTCCGCTGCAGCGTGGCCTAATTGATGACTGATTACCCCGATGCACTCCCCGAATGTCAGGCTTCGTAGTCTCCGGGTATGGGTGTGATCCGGATAGGCACGGCGTCGTGGACGGACCGGACGTTGCTCGCTTCGGGCTGGTATCCGCCGGATGCGAACACGCCGGAGAAGCGATTGCGGTTCTACGCCAGCCAGTTCCCGCTGGTCGAGGTTGACGCCACCTACTACGCGCTGCCGAGCGAGCAGACGGTAAGATCCTGGGCTGAGCGTACCCCGGACGGGTTCACGTTCAACATCAAGGCGTTCAGTTTGTTTACCCAGCATCCGACCCGCGTCAAGGCATTGCCCGCCGACCTGCGCGAAGCGGTGCGGACTGACAAAGACCGCGTATTCCTCAGAAATGTCGATCCGGCGATTGTCGATCAGGCGTGGGACCGTTTCCTGGGCGCACTGGAGCCACTGCGTGCCGCGGGCAAGCTGGGTGCGATCTTGCTGCAGTTCCCTCCCTGGTTTCCGATGTCCCGGCGCCACAAGGATTACATCCTCTCCTGCGTTCAGCGGATCGCGCCAAGGCGTGTTTGCGTGGAGTTTCGCAACAGTACCTGGATGAATTCGGACCAGGCTCAGAAGGAAACCTTGAATTTCCTGTCCAGCTACGAGCTTCCATATGTGTGCGTGGACATGCCGCAGGGCCATCCGACCTCGATTCCGCCGGTGCTGGCCGTCACCGCCGCCGATCTGGCCGTCCTCCGCTTGCACGGCCACTCCGACAAATGGGATAGCAAGGACATCTACCAGCGGTTCGGTTACTGGTACGGCCAAGATGAGCTCCGTGAATGGGCGGCGAAGGTCCGTGACCTCGCCGACGAGGCCGAGACGACCAATGTCTTGTTCAACAACTGCTGCGGCGACTACTCTCAGGTCAATGCCAGGCAACTGACCGAGCTCCTAGCCAATGACGCTGGGATCTTATACTGGACCGTTAAACCACCGTACGTTCGTTAAAAGCAATCTTTTATACGAACGTACTGTGGTTTCACCGCCGGGACCCGATAAACCGGCACCGGGGGACCGCACTGGCGGGACGCAGATTGTGACGGAGTTCGGGTGGACCTTGATGCGCAGTTTCTTGCTGGCCGGGCGCGCGCCGCCATCAAGTTCGTACGGGATCTTCTGGTCGAACTGGATCCTGAACTTCTTTCCCCGCGTGACTTTGGCGAAGGGGGACTGCTCTGGATGCCCCAGGGCGAGCCGGCCGAACATCCGGGCCCACTGGACCGGATTCCTAGCGTTCACCACCCCTAGCTCAAGGCGCCCATCATCCGGTTGCGCTTGCGGGAAAGCCTCGACTCCGCCGAGTATCTTGCCAACGTTCGCGGTCAGCACGCACGAGACCTTGCCTTTGAAGAAGCGTTTGCCGTCCACCTCTATGGTCGCCCTCACCCGGCGCGCACGGAGGTTCCTGATCCCGGTGACGATGTAGGCGGCGCGGCCTAGCCGGTCCTTCGTGCCCCGGTCGGCGTCGGAGATCATCCGCGCGTCGAAGCCCGCGCCCGCCATCACCGTGAAACGCTCACCGTTTACCGAGCCGGTGTCTAGCCGGCGCCGGTCGCCGTGCAGCCCGATCCGCACCGCCTCGCCGAGATCGCGCGGAACGTTCAGGTTCGCCGCCAGCAGGTTCGCGGTTCCCGCGGGCAGGATAGCCACCGCCGTGTGCGTGTCCGCCACGGCGTCGATGCAGCGCTGGACCGTGCCATCGCCACCCCAGACGAACATCACGTCAGCCCCTTTGGCCGCTGCCCGCCGCGCGTACTTGGGAGCGCGGCGGCTCTTCTTTACCTCGTACCAGAGGGGATCGGTCACGCCTTCGAGAGCCAGGATCCGCCGCAACTCGGGCAGACCGCCCCCAAAGCTCTTCCGTGAGTGCGCCACTACAGCGACGTCAGCCACGCCAGATATCCTTTCCGGGTCCAGGTCGGCGTCGGTTCGGGAGCGAGCGTTCCCGCTGGGCTCAGACCTTCCGCCAGCGGGCCTCGCACAGTCCGTAGGCACCGAAGACAATGAGGCCGAGTGCGGCCAGCATCACCAGGAATTCGCCGAACGGCTGATCGCGTAGTGTCAGCAGTGCCTTGTCGATGCCGCCGGACTCGGATGCCATGTGGGTGATCGCCGCATCGATCACCAGCACGCCGGCCAGAGCGAAGACCAGCCCTCGCGCGATGGTCCCCGTCATGCCCAGCACCTCGACGACGCGACGCATCCTGGCGCTCATCCGGAACGTCTGCAGGTACCTCATGAACTTCTTCCGAGCGCCCTCGACGACCAGGGCGATGCTGCAGGCGACGATGATCAGCCCTACGACGCCGACCAGCACCCGGCCGGGCGTGTGCCGCATGGCGGTGGCCGTTATGTCCTGCTGCCGGCCAGCCTGGCTGCGATCCGTGCCGGAGATCACCGTGAAGGTCAGGTATGACAGGCCCGCGTAGATGACTGCCCGCGCCAGCGACTTGAGCCTGGGGCCGGCCCCGGGCGGATCGCCAGCGACACCGAACACGGCCTCGCTCAACCGCCATAGCGCGTAGCCCGCGAAGCCGATGCCGAGCAGCCAGAGCGAGACCAGTCCGTAGGATTTGCCTGCTAGCAGGTGCAAGGCGCCCTGCTGGTCTGCCTCGCGTGAGCTGTGCCCCAGTGCGACCAGCGCCGTAACCCAGCCCACCAGGACATATATGACACCGCGCGCGGTCAGGCCCGTACGGGCCAGAAAGTGCGCCAGCCGACTGCCGGAAGCCTGTCTTGCGGTATGTATTGCGCCCGGTGCTGATACAGAGTGCATACCCATGCCTACCTTATTAGCGGGTCGGCAAACGTCAATAACCATAGGTTGCGCATCAATGACTGCCCGGTTACTGAAAGCCATTACCGTTCTCGATCCGTAAATCCGGCAGTGAATAGGCGTGAAACCGCTCGCAATGGGCAGTAGAGGGTCCATGTCGGTTCCAGCCGTTACCCGGCGTACTCTGGCTCCGCTTATCGTCGTCACGGCCGCGGCTCTCCTTTTCGCAATCCTGCTCCTCCTGGTACGGCTGCAGTGGGCGCCGCTGGAGTCGGCCGATCACGGCGCCGCGGCCCGGCTGAACAGTCTGGTCGCCGGAGACTCCGCGGCAGTCAGCATCGTCAAGGCGGTCACCTGGCTGGGCAGCGGGGGCGTGCTGTGGACGCTGATCGGAGCGGCCGCTATCGTTCTCGCCTTCCGGCGGAGGTGGCGGCTGGTGGCGTACCTCCTGGCCACAGGGGCGGGCGCGCTGGTGCTCGATCCGGTGCTCAAGGCACTCGTCGGCAGGTTGCGCCCGGTGGTGGCACACCCGATCGCCCACGGCAATGGCAACAGCTTCCCGAGCGGGCATGCGCTCGGCTCGATCGTCTGTTATGGCGCGCTGTTCCTGGTCTTCCTTCCCGCGACGCGCGGAACGTGGCGCCGGGTGTTCACCGTCGTGATCGTCACGCTGATCGCCGCGATCGGCATCAGTCGGCTCCTTCTCGGCGTGCACTACCTATCCGATGTGCTGGGCGGCTGGTCGCTCGGCATCACCTGGCTGGGCATCACCGCCTTCGCCTTCGAGATATCCCGTCAGGTCACCGGCGAGCCGGTGACCCATCCGGTGACCGAGGGACTTGAGCCCGAGGCCCGCGCCGACCTACAGCCGACCGAACCGGAGACAACCATGCATCATGACCGCGCTCGTGCCTACGGCCGTATCGCCGCCGGAGTGGTGGTGATCTGGGTGCTGATCGTCGGTGCGCTCACCGGCATTGGCAAGCTGATCATGCTTACCCGCAACGGGAACGGCAACCTGCTAGGCGACCATACGATCGCGCACTGGTTCGCCGCGCACCGCACGGCCACGCTGAACCACTGGAGCCTGATCGCCAGCAACCTCGGGGCAACCCAGGACATCCTTATCGTGAGCGTCGCCACCTGCGTGCTGTTCGTCGCCATTACCCGCCACTGGCGTCCGGTGATCTTCCTCGCGGTAGTCATGTTCGGCGAACTGGCCGCGTTCCTGATAATCGCCGCCATCGTCAAGCGTCCGCGTCCGGATGTCCCGCACATGGACTCGCACCTGCCCACGTCGGCGTTCCCGTCAGGCCACATGGCCGCGACCACATGCCTGTATGCCGGCATCGCCATCCTGGTCATCGGTCATGCCCGCGGCTGGTGGCGCTACTTGTTCCTGATCCCCGCGGTCGTCATGCCGGTCATGATCGCTACGGCCCGCATGTACCGGGGCGAGCATCACCTCACCGACATCCTCGCCAGCGTCCTGTTCTCCGCGCTCTGGCTGACCGCCGCCACGATGCTGATCAAGCCGAACCAGGACGGCCTCGACCGCACCGGCCGCAGGCCCCTGGGCCTGCCCCGCAGCAAGGCAGCCGACCGCAGCCGGGAAACCGCGTCCGCGACTCGCTAGAAACGGCACGAACAAGTTACGCCCTTATGCGGAGGACGAGCTGACATGACCAGCGCGAGTACCTGGGAACGGATCGAACGCCAGAAGCTGCGCCAGCGGGAACGGCGCAAGCGCCCCAGCCGGCCGGGTGACCGGCCCGATCCCTCCCGTCCGGCCGGCACCGACATGCTGCCGCAGATCAAGCACATCGTCGTCCTGATGATGGAGAACCACTCCTTCGACAATTATCTCGGTACCCTCGGACGGGGGGAGGGGTTCCCGCTCGGTGACGACGGCACGCCGGATGCCGAGAATCCTGACTCCGCGGGCACCATGATCCGGGCCCATCACGCGAGTTCCACCGTGCAGGCAGAAGGCGCACCCTGCCAGAGCTGGTGCGCCAGCCACACGCAGTGGGCCGGCGGCAAGATGGACGGATTCGTGACCTCGACCGAGCAAGCCGCGCCCGAGGGCGACAAGACCGCGGCCATGGGCTACTGGACCGACCAGGATCTGCCCTTCTACCACGGGCTGGCCCGGACCTTTCCGCTGGCTGACCACTGGTTCAGCTCGTGCCTGGGGCCAACGTTCCCGAATCGCCGGTTCCTGCTGGCCGGGACAGCCAACGGCCTGATGGATGACCTGCCCTTCAACCTGCTGGACCGGCCGCGGGCCGGCACGATCATGGACATGCTGACCCGGCATGAGATCTCGTGGGTCAACTACCGTCCGGCCGCCAGCGACCAGTCCGAGTTCCGCCGGTATGTGCGGTACCGGCGTCGCCGGACCCGGCACCATCTGGCCTCCCTCGGTCGCCCGATGCGTAAGACCAGCGACGTGTTCAAGCGGGATCTCCAGTTCACGTCGGCCATCTACCCGCTCGGTATGGCTGGCTACATGGCCCACGTCCGCAGCATCGAGCGGTTCTTCGCCGATGCCGGCTCCGGCAACCTCCCGTCGTTCTGCATCGTCGACCCGGACTTCCGCAGCTTCTCGGAGGAGAATCCGCAAGACATCCGAAAGGGCGAGAGCTTCGCCGCCGAGGTGATCAGCCGGGTCATGCATGGCCCGGCGTGGGCGGACACGCTGCTCATCTGGACCTACGACGAGCACGGCGGCTACTACGACCATGTCGCCCCGCCGGCGGCGGTGCCGCCGGACGACATCCCCGGCCGCAGCCTGGTCGCGCACCCGTCCCCGCTGCGTAGCCTGCTGAAAGTGCTGTTCCCTGGCTACGTGCGGCATGCTGAGCAGCTCGTCGCGGGCCCGGACGCCTACGACACTTACGGGTTCCGGGTGCCCGCCGTGATCGTGTCACCCTATGCGCGGCCCGGCTGCGTCCTGTCGGACATATTCGACCACACCTCGGTGCTGAAGCTCATCGAGGAAAAGTGGAACCTGCCCTCGCTGACCCGGCGGGACGCCGCGGCAATCTCGCCACTCGGCGCACTGGATCTGACGGCTCCGCCGGCATTCTTGACGCCGCCGGAGCTGCCCGCGCCGGCGCTGGCCTGGGGCACATGGTAGGCCGCCGGATCGCGTGCGGATGCATACGCTCCCGGCAAGACCAGGATTCTGTTCATCGGCGTGACCGAGTGATCCGGGCCACCATCGCATCGAGGTGTGCCGCCAGCTCCGGCGGACCGTGCACCTGGAAATCGGTGTCCAGGGACAGCAGTCGTGTCGCCAGCCACTCCACCGTATCCGGGTGGGACTGCCAGCGGCATGAGTCACCGTCGGCGGTGAGGGTGCCCTCGCCCAGATGATCCCCGAGCCGCGTGGCGATCACCTCGCGCGACGCGTGGAGGGTGACGTCGGCGCGAAGGTTGGGAGCCATCCCTAGCAGTCGGGTGCGCAGGATCTCCTCCGCCTGTGCCGCCGGGGGCGTGCGGTGCTGAGCGCGAGCGCCGGTGGCATGCAGGCCGGTCATCCGGTCCACGCGGAAGGTGCGCCGGTCGTCGCGGCCCGGATCGAAGGCCAGCAGATACCACCGGCGTCCGCCGGCGACCAGCCGGACCGGCTCCACGTGGCGGGCGGCCTCGGTCCCGTCGTGATCGCGATACCGGAACCGCATGCGTTCGTGATTCGCACAGGCCGCGGCGATGGTAACCAGTGCGTCTGGAGACACGGGCGTGGCCGGGGCCAAGGCGAACGGCAGCGTGCCGGCTGCCAGCGTGGACACCCGCCGGCGCAGGCGGGGCGGCAGTACCTGGGCGAGTTTGGCCGCGGCGCGCACCGCCGCCTCGTCCACGCCGCTCACGGCCTGGCCCGCGATCGTGCCGAGGCCCACCGCAATCGCCACGGCCTCGTCGTCGTCGAGCAGCAGCGGCGGCATCGCGGCACCGGCGGTGAGCCGGTAACCTCCCCGGCCACCTGCCGAAGCCTCGACGGGATAGCCGATCTCGCGCAGCCGGTCAATGTCGCGGCGCACGGTCCGGCCGCTCACGCCCAGCCGCCCGGCCAGTTCGCTGCCCGGCCATAGTCGCGGTGTCTGCAGCAGTGACAGCAATGACAGCAGGCGGGCGGCGGTATCGGTCACATCCGAACTCTAGGTCCTGGCTAGGACAAAAACTGTCCTATACGAGCTCTACCGTGAGGACGACAACGAAGAAAGGACGCACGATGACCACCACTCCGGCCGGCTACACCACTGTCGCACCGTGGATCGTCACCAAGGACACCGGCGCGCTGCTCGACTTCATCACCGCCGCCTTCGACGGCATCGAACTGGGCCGCGTGCCACTGGAGGACGGCAGTATCGGGCACGCCGAGATCCGGGTCGGTGACACCGTGCTGCTCGCCTTCGATCAGCGCGCGGACTGGCCGGGCATGCCGTCGCTGCTGCGGGTGTTCGTGCCCGACGCCGACGCCGCCTTCAACGCCGCCCTGCGAGCCGGTGCACGTGAGGTGACCGCCATGTCCGACAGCGCTTTCGGGCAGCGGGGCGCCCGCGTCCGCGATCCGTTCGGCAACATCTGGTGGATCACCGCGATCGTCGAGACCGTCGATCCGGAGGAAGGCATGCGTCGGCTCGGCGAACCCCGGTACCAGGAACAGATGCGCTTCGCCCAGGAAACCCTCGACGCCGAACTCAGCGGCCGTGCCCAGGGGCAGAGCAGTCCGGTCGTCATCCAGTAGCGCGCTCAGGCGGCCAGCGCGACGCCACCGTGGCCGCGCCGTCACACCGCGACCAGGAGCGTCGGGATGCGCGGCCACGCCTGGCTGGTTCGTCCGGCCAGGAGATCTTTAAAGACCCACGGCACGGCCGCCGCCGCGGTCGCCGAGGCGCGCGGCCCGAGCGCCCGGCTCAGGTCCTGTGCGTGAGCGTACATACCGGATGGTGTGCGCTATGCTGGCTTGCTACGCTCGTAGCAGATGACTACAGTTGTGATATGAGCGCTATTCCTGCGCGTGATCTCCGTAACCACACTGCGGAGGTACTGCGGCGCGTTCAAGCGGGCGAGGAGATCGAGGTCCTCAGAGACAACCGTCCCGTGGCTAAGATCATCCCGCTGTCGCGGCGCCGCCAGTGGCTGCCAGCGTCAGAGGTTGCCCATGAGCTCTTGCGGCTGGGACCTGACCCGACGGGCCTTGCCGGAGAGTTGCGGGAGATCCTTCCTGATACGACCGACGATCTGCAGTGGTAGCCGCCCGGCGGGCGCTGGCTGACACGTCCGTGTTCATCGGTCTGGAGGCGGAACGATTCGACGCTGACCGGTTCGCGGGCTATGAGTGGGGGGTGTCGGTGATCACGCTCGGCGAGTTGCGGCTTGGCGTGTTGCAGGCCCGGGATCCCGAGGTTGCCGCCCGCAGGCTGTCTACCTACCAGCTCGCGCAGCGGTTTGAGCCGCTCGGAATAGACGAAGCGGTGTCCGATGCATGGGCGCTGCTGGTCTCCCGGCTCCGGGCCGCGGGTCGTAAGGCGCCGATTAACGACAGCTGGATCGCGGCAACCGCGATAGCCCATGAGGTCCCGATCGTGACCCAGGACGCCGACTATGACGCCATGCCTGATATCGAGGTCATCAGGATCTGAAGGTACGAGCGACAGATATTAAACAAGCCTGGCACCGCAGACATACTGAAGGCATGCCGAGCGATGGAATCGTACGTGATTGGGACGATGAGCAGGGATGCGGGGTGATCGACTCCGCCGAGACTCCAGGAGGGTGCTGGGTCCATTTCTCGATGATCGTGTCCGAGGGATTTCGCAGCTTGGACCCGGGCGATCATGTCACTTTCACCTATGAGGCCGTCGGGCAGGACGGATTCGGTTACCGGGCCGTCACGGTCTGGCCGCCCGGCATAGGGCCAGGGATGCCACCCCGGCCGGCCAGTGACGGCCCGTCCGCTGCCTACCAGAGTTCACTTACCGTCCGGTGGCCGGACGGGAGCGTCACTACGGGCGTACCCGGTTGCGAACAGGGCAAGTAGTGCCGCCACCTGGCTACGCAGTCGCTTCGCGGGCCTGGTCACGGCAACTAGAGCGTCGGTCAAGTAGTGGGGTCGGAGCCCCTGCTGGCCGTGCAGTTTTGTCCCTTTCGCCGGATCCGCTGGGCAGGTTTCGTGGTTGATCCGGGCCTCGTGGTGACTTTTGTGCACCATGTGCGCGTTCCAAACAAATCGAGTCTGCGGCGTGTCGTGGCGGGTGCCGATTTTGTCCTGATATGGCCGTTATGTGACGGCAGCTGCGGTGGACGACGTGGAAGAAAAGGGCTTCGCGGAGGATAGGGCGCCGGTTTCCGGCACCTTTTCTTCCAAAGGGCTCTTTTCTTCCCACTGAAGGATGCTCATGTGTCCGCTATGTATCGGTATGCATAGTTCACCCAGGCTGTTCAGCGCACTCTAGCAAAGACGACATGCCTAACATGCCGCAAACGCACGTTATTTTGGCGCGCGCACATAGTGCACAAAAATCACCGCAGGACCCCGATTTACCGCAGTAATCTGAGCGGCCCGCCGCGCGGACTTCCGGCCGCGGTGATACCCGGGATTACTTGACTGGCACTCTAGGACCCACGCCTCGTGATGCGCACATTTGCTGCTTCCGGGCGGTCACGGAACTCGTCGATGACTAATACCTGGGGCTGGCCGCGCCGTGAGGAGAAGCTTCCCGCCGTACCTCGTTCTTTTCACACGAACGGCCTGTGGTTCCCCGTTCGTCTGCAGCAGATCGAACACCGAGGTCACCTGCTCGCGGCCGAGCCGCCCACCATGACCAGCCGTGATAGCGCCTGTGGCTATCGGATGCTCTTGCCGGTTTCGGTGTCGAAGAAATGCATCTGCTGCGTGTCGACCGCGAGGTCGATCGTGCTGCCCACCTTGACCTGCGTCTTGGGGTCCAGCCGGGCGACGAACTCGTTGCGGCCCCGGCGGGCTCGCTGCTCGAATCTGGCGGCCTCATCCGTGCCGAGGTCAGCCGCCAGTTCGAGAACCTCGTCGGTGATCACCGGTGGCGCGTCGACACAGAAATGCACGTTGGTCTCCGTGCCGAGGGCTTCCACCAATTCGACCTTCGCCTTTAGCTGGCAGCCGCGCCGCTGGGTACCGGTTCCCCCGGCCTCGAAGTCCTGCGGACGGATACCGACGATCAGCCCCTTGCCGGCATAGCCGCGCAGCGCCGGCCGCTCGCTGAGCGTCCGCGGATCGATCAGCAACTGCTGCCCGGCGACGTTGGCGTACAGCGAGTCGCCTTCGGCATGCATTCTGGCTTCGACGAGGTTCATCGAAGGGCTGCCGATGAATTCGGCCACGAACAGGTTTTGTGGCTTGCCGAACAGCTCGGTGGGCGGCCCGACCTGCTGGAGTTCGCCTTTGCGGATGATCGCGATCCGGTCGCCCATCGTCATCGCCTCGGTCTGATCGTGCGTGACATAAATCGTCGTGACGTTCAGGTCACGTTGCAGCCGGGCAAGCTCGGTGCGCATCGACACGCGCAGCTTGGCGTCGAGGTTCGACAAAGGCTCGTCCATCAAGTACGCCTGCGGCTCACGGACAATCGCCCGGCCCATCGCGACCCGCTGCCGCTGGCCCCCGGACAGGGCGCGAGGTTTGCGATTCAGGTACTCCTCGAGACCGAGCATCCTGGCGGCCTCACGGACCCGCTTGTCACGGGTGGCCTTGTTGACCTTGGCCAGCTTTAGCCCGAAGGCCATGTTGTCGTAGACGGTCATGTGCGGGAACAGGGCGTAGTTCTGGAAGACGAACGAGATGTTGCGGCCCTGCGGTGGCACCTCATTGACAATACGGTCGCCGATGCGCAATTCGCCCTCGGTTATGTCCTCCAGACCCGCTACTATGCGCAGAGCTGTGGTCTTGCCGCAGCCGGACGGTCCGACGAGCACCATGAACTCGCCGTCGGCGATCCGCAGGCTGAGGTCGTGCACTGCCGGCGCCTCGGCACCCTCGTAGACCTTGTCCACGTGGGAGAGCTCTATTTCGGCCATTCCCGGTCCTTGTGACTACTGTGCCTCATGTGGGATGTCCCGGCCTTTCGTTAGCCCTTGATTCCGCCGGCGGTGATGCCGGTGACATAAAAGCGCTGGAGCGCGATGTAGAGCACCGCGCACGGCACCATGGCCATCACCGCTCCGGCGATGAGAAATCCGAAGTTGACATGGCCGAACGTGCCCGTCTCCACGTTGAGCAGAGCGACAGGTAGCGTTAGCCGGTTGATGTTGGTGATAAACGTGAGGGCGCCGAGGAATTCTGTCCAGGCGAACAGGAACGCGTACAGCATCGTGGTGGCCACGCCGGGCATGACGAGCGGGAGGAGCACTGTACGCAGGGCGGTGAGAACTTTCGCGCCCTCGCAGTATGCCGCTTCCTCGAGCTCAGTAGGGGCCGCCATGAAGCTGTTGCGCATGACGAACACTCCGAATGGGAGGTTGAAGGTGCTGTAGAAAAGGACGAGCCCTATCCGGCTGTCGAGCAGATGCAGGAAGCTGAGCTCGAGGAACAACGGTGTCAGGATCGCCTGGAAAGGCACCATGAGCGTGACGAGAATCAGCGCGAACACCACATTGGACCCGCGGAACCGGAAGCGGGTGCGCCCGAGGCCGTAGCCGGCGAGCGTGGCAAGCACGGCGGTGAGCACCGCTGTGCCGGCCGCCACCAGGAAGCTGTTCCCCACGTAGCGCAGGATGTGGATGCTTCCCGTGATGAGCCCGCTGTAGTTCGCGACCGTCAGATGACTGAAGGCTCTGGCGCTCGGGGCCGCGGTGATGTCGCTCGGCTGCATGAATGAGCGGAGCACGGCCCAGACGAGCGGCACGAGAAACAGGATGGACAGTGCCGTGCCGATGCTCACGTAGATAATGGTGGAGTTACGTGACGAGGCGCCCTTCCCTGGCGCTTGGCCCGTCCGGGCGGCGGTGCTGGCCATGACGCCTCCTTTAGGTGTTGCTCCGGAGCAGCAGGAATTGCACGAAGCTGATCAGGCCGACAACCGCGACGAGAACAACGGACATCGCAGCAGCCGCTCCCACATGCAGCTGGACGAAGGCCGTCTGGTAGATCCACATGACGACCGTGAAGGTGCTCGTTCCAGGGCCGCCCTGGGTCAGGATGAAGAACTGGTTGAAGGCCAGGAACGAACCGATGATCGAGATGATCAGGCTCAGCGCGATGGTCGGGCGCACCAGCGGCAGCGTGACGTACCGCTCCCTTTCCCACCATTTAGCGCCGAGTACGGCCGCCGACTCGTAGAGGTCATCGGAGATGCTCTGCATAGCGCCGAGGAGAAGCACCATGGTGAGACCGGAGGCGAACCAGATGACCAGGATGCAGGTAGCGGCGAGCGCGAGATTGGTGTTGACCAGCCAGGCGGTTGCCCCGTTGGTGATATGCAGCTTGGCGAGGACCCAGTTCACGGCACCGGAGTTCGGCTGCAGTTCGAGCAGCACGATATAGCTCAGCGTGGGAAGCCCGATGACATAGGGCAGGAAGAAGGCTGTCCGCAGGAACACCGACCCGCGCCGGTTCGATCGGACCAGGACGGCCAGCCCATACCCCAGGACCAGGATCGGGATCGTGACGATCCCGGTGTAGAGCAGCGTAAACAGCACGGAGTGAATGAAGCCGGGGTCTTTGCCGAGGGCGGCGTAGTTGTGCACGCCGTTGAAATGATACGAGCCGATGAGCGGCCAGTTCGTCAGCGACATGTAGACCGCGAAGCCGAGCGGGAAGAGAACGAAAACGGCGACGAAGATGAACGCGGGCGCCACGAAGAGCATGCCGGTCTTAGGTCGGCGTACTATGCCCGTTCGCCGTTTCTTCGATCTGGTGCTGCCCGCCGTGCCGAGCCGGGCCCAGCGCTCTCTCGTGACTGTCTCGATTGTCTCCTGTGTCATCGTGGCCTGCCTCCGTGCGGTCACCGCTACGACTTGCCGAGGTCGATGGCGGTGGCGAAACTTGCTTGTCCGGCGCGCATCGCCGCCGCGATATCACCGTCGAAGACGGCTGCGTCGAACATGTTCAGCCACGGGCCGCCCGGCTGGTTGAATGTCGTGTTGTAGACGATGGTCTTTGGCGCGTAGCCGTGAGACACGCCCGCGAGTATGGCGGCGGCGAAGGGATATTCCGATCGGAACCGGGGGGTGAGAACGTCGCTGCGGATAGGCTCGAACCCGGCGCTAGGGGCCAGGCTCTGCTGCGTTTGCTGCAGGGCGAATTTGATGAATTCCCAGGCGCCGGAAGGGTTCTGTGAGCCGAGGGGGATGCCGAAGTTCGCGCCGCCGTCGAAGGTGGCGGTGGCGCCGCCGCTGGGAGCAGGCAGCAGGGTCATTCCGAGCTGGGCCCGGAAGCTGGCGGGAGCCGCGGCGATCGGGCCATAGGCGAGCGGACTCATGCCGATGTCCCCGGCGAGGAAGTCGTTTCCCCAGGTGGCATCGGTTTCGACCTGCGACTGGGGGTCAGACAGGCCCGCCGTCCACAACTGGCGGTACAGGCTCAGCGTCTCCCTGAGCGGCACGTTTCCCTGGATGAACGCCGTTTCGTGGCCCGGCCGCCCGTAGAGCAGACGTTTTCCGGTGGCCCAGATGTCCGGCAGGACGGTAAAACCCAGGCAGCCCTCGCAGCGGCCGGGGAAGGCGAAGCCGTAGATCCCGTGGCCGAGGGCCGTTATCTTCTTGGCGTCGCTCAGAATCTGGGCGTAAGAGGTCGGCGGTTTGTTCGGGTCAAGGCCGGCCCGCCGGAACAGCGTCTTGTTGTACCAGAGCACCGACATGTCGGCCACATAGGGAACCCCGTAGTAGCGACCGTTCTCCGTGGTCAGGTTCAGGGCTCCCGGGCTGAGCTCATTTTTTCCGGGAAGGGCATTGACGAGGGGCGTCAGGTCAGCAAACACCTTGTGGTAGATGAACAGCTGGGAGTTGATGTCATCGATGCCGACCAGGTCTGGGGCGTCACCCGCGCGGATGGCAGTGGCCAGCTTTGTCACGTACTGGGTGTCCTGGACCGGAGTCAGCACCACCTTGAGATTCTTGTGCGTGGCATTGAACTGATCCACGAGCAGCTTCCCGAAGGGCGACGTCGTGTTACGGTCCCAGAACTGCACCACTCCGGTCGCGTTCTGCCCGAAACCGGACGCGGCCACATTCAGGGGCGGCGCTGGCGCGGCGCACGCACCTAGGCCCAGCGCCGCGCCGAGAGCGGTCAGGAGCAGCATCGCGCCCGCCCGCGGCCGTGTGCCTTCCATGAGGGCGCCCCCTTAGCAAGGACTGGGAAACCCTTTTCCGGAGGCCGGTCATCTATCCCGCCTGGTAACGGATAAACCTCTTGGACGAGGCAGACCAGGAATGGCCGCATCAGCGGGAGCAGGCAAGCCTCATATTGGCCGCCGGACGATACCTCGGACCATAGTTCCCGGCCGAACTGAGCCGGAATCGTGATGTCGCGGCAGCGAGCGTGGCCGCTGTGGCTGGGCAGACGGTCACCACGCTGAACATGAACAAGCGACTAGACCAGTATCCGCTGAAGGGACAATCCGTCATGACCCGTGATGAGCACCACCTCCTGGCCGAGCAGCTCCTCGACGCCGCCGAGCAGGCCATCGAGCACGAACGGCCGAAGGATGAAGCCGACCGTCTGATAGCGCGTGCCCAAGTCCACGCCGTGCTCGCCACCATCACGCCATCGTCCGCGGTATCCGCGCTCGTGGCCAAGCCAGCCTGACGAGAGTCGCGCGAGGCCATGACCCCGCGTTCATCGGGTACTCAGCTTGCCCGCCAGGCGAAGTCGCGGAACTTCGACCCGGATCCGCGTCTTAATGCCGAGTCAGGTGATCGGGGGCAGCGTCTGGTGTGCGGTCAGCACGGTACGGAACATGTCGCCTCGCTCGGCCAATCTCCTGGGGAAATCCCGGATGGTGAAGGAGCTGGGGCGCAATGAGGGTTCGTCGAGTTCGTCCCAGTCGATCGGCGCGGATACTGGGGCGCCCGCGGCGGCGCGTGGGCTGTAGGGCGCGACCAGCGTCTTGTTGATGACGTTCTGGGTGTAGTCGAGCCGGGCCAGGCCGCCGCGGTCGCGCACGTTCCATTCCCAGCTCACCAGCTCGGGGACGGCGGCGCCGACGGCGCGGGAAAGCTGCTCGGTCCAGCTCCGGGTGTCATCGAAGCTGGGGCCGCGTGCGATGGGGATCCAGATCTGGATTCCCCGTCGTCCGGTGAGCTTGGGCTGGCTCGCCACGCCAAGGTGCTGGAGCGCGATACAGTGCAGCCTCGCGAGCACCAGCACGTCCTCCCAGGAGGTCGCCGTACCGGGGTCGATATCGATCAGGGCGTAGGTGGGCAGGCGGGGCTGATCGGTGCAGGAGGTCCAGGCATGCCACTCCAGCGCGCCGAAGTTGGCCACCCACACCAGCGTCGCGGGCTCGTTGACGACCAGGTAGGTGCTGCTCTCCCCGGGATCCGCGTCGGGGTTGTCCCAGCGGGAGATCCACTTCGGGGCATGGTCGGGCAGCTGCTTGTGCCAGAACCCGGGGGTATCGGCGCCATTAGGGAACCGGTGCATGTTCAGAGCGCGGCCCGTCAGGTACGGCAGCACCACGGCGGCCATGCAGGCGGCGTAACGGATGAACTCCCGCTTGGTCACTGGCGGCTGCCCGTCAGCCGGCGGGAAGAGCACCTTGTCCAGGTTGGTCAGCCGCAGCCGTCGGCCGAAGACCTCCCAGCTACCGCCGGATTCCAGGCTGTCCAGGGCTTCAAGCTCGTCATCGGACGGGCCGGCCACGGTGCTGGATTGGCCTGGGCCTCCGGCCACGGTGCTGGATTGGCCTGGGCCTCCGGCCACGGTGCTGGATTGGCCTGGGCCTCCGGCCACGGCGCTGGATTGGCCTGGGCCTCCGGCCACGGCGCCATCGATCGCGACGCTTGCCTGCGCGGGCGGCAGGTCCGAGCGCCACATCCGCCGCGGATCGGCCTTGACCTCGTCATTGGTGCGCCCGCTGAGTACCGACCTGGGGTAGTCCGCCGGCTCCCAGCCCTGGACAGCGTACTGGTCGCGCTTGTGTAGCAGCAGCCACTCGTCTTTGCCTGACCGGTCGCGACCGCGCCGGACCAGGACCAGGCGGCCGCGAAGCTTATGACCGCGCACGTCCGCGTGCAGCTCGCCGGCCGCGACAGCTGCTGCCGCGTCGTCGGTTCCGTGCGGCTCCCAGGTGCCACGGTCCCAGACGATCACGTCACCGCCACCGTACTGCCCGGACGGGATGACGCCCTCGAAGTCCAGGTATTCGATGGGGTGGTCCTCGACATGCACGGCGACACGTTTGATCCCGGGATCGAGGGTTGGCCCCTTGGGTACAGCCCAGCTCACCAGGACGCCGCCGATCTCGAACCGGACGTCATAATGCGGCCGCCGCGCCCGGTGCAGCTGGACCACAAACCGTGCGGCGCCCCCGCCCGCGCTCGCGCTATCCGGTTCTGGCGCCCCGGCTGGTTCCGGCGTCCGGGCGAAGTCTCGTTTGCGCTGGTACGACGTCAGCTTTCCTGAGCTGGGCGCCGTATCCGGGCGGCCGCCACGAGCCATGGTCAGGTCGGCCTCCCTTCCCCGTGCCCTATAGCCGGAGATCACCACGAAGGCCGGGAGTAAACATCACAAACCTGACAGGTATTGAACTGATCTGGCACCGCTCAGGTGCCGAGATTACGCTGCGCCGTGAGCCAGTCAAGATCTTTCTTGTCCCTTGCCCGTCCCTCCTGCTCGGCAGCGAAGACCGCGTCGGTCTTGTGCAGGACGAGGGTGTAAGGGCTGCCTTGCCGTCTGGTCGTGTGGGTGACGGGCAGTTCGGCGGCATCGATCCGGGAGTGGATATGCTGCCTGCGCTGCTTGGCGAGCGGCCACTCGAAAGTGCGCCGCTTGTTGTCTCGCAGGAAGGCGCTGAGAGTGTCGCACAAGTCACACGTGCAGCCGCCTGCGGGTAGCTCGATTGCCCAGTCGCCGGGCGCGCGCTCCGGGCGGGCGACCCGGGTGCGGAGCCGTGCCGCGCAGTCGGCGGCCAGATCGCCGAAGCCGGCGTCTTCGTGCGTGCCGGCCGGGGACGGCTCCGCCGAGGCGCGCAGCGCGGACATTTCCAGCGCGGTTACCCCGTCGTCCTGTTTGCGGATGTATCCGGTAATGGTGTCTCGTGTGCTGGCCGCGCCGATTCCCGCGGCGGCCGTCAGCACCGAGGCAAGCGGTCTTCCCAGCTCGCTGAGTTTCTGGTCGCGGTAGCTGGGCGACGACGATGCTAGCCCCGAGCTGATGTCCTTGCCGATCCGCTCCCAGGTCAGGTCGAGAAGCCGCTGTGCGGCCACCACGCCATCATGGCCGGCGGCGTGCAGCCCCTCGCACACGCCGGGGAGATAGTCCGCGACCCACTGCGGCCGTTCGGATCCCCCGCCGTATGCCCATACGGGCTGATCGCCGCCGAACCATGTCCGCAGCAGCTCAGCCGTCCACTGCTGACCGTACTCACCGGCGATCTTGCCGAAGGAGCTTACGTGCGTGCGGGTCAGGTTCTCGATACGGAACGGGCGCAGCAGCATCGCCGCGGTTTCCGCGTTCGCCACGGCCTGTGCCGCCCGCAGCGCCGGTCCGAACAGATCCCTGCCCGCTGGCGTCCGGCCGCGCAGGGTCCGATCCCAGAATGGCTGGAGCGTCGACGCGGCGGCCTGCGCCGCCGGCACGTCGCCTGCTGACGCCATCGCGGTGATCTCGTCCAGAGCCCAGGCCGGGGATGTCTCGGCGCGGTTGGCGAAGGCCTGCTCGCGGCGCCACACCACGACTGCCGCACGGTGGTACCAGCGGTCCAGGGTGTTGCCCCAGTTGCCCATGTAGCCCTCGTACTCCGAGGAATACGGCGTGAGGTCGCCGGTCTCGGTGGACGCGCACACCTCACCGTCGGCCACCGACAGAGAGGTTTCCTCGACGCGGGTACCGTCCGGCCCGGTCCAGTGGGTGAGTACGACCTCAGAGACGACCAGTTCCTGGATGTCGTAGTCGCGTTCGTCGCCCGAATACTCGTCGTCGTCGTACCAGCCGCGGTATCCGTAGCCTTCACCGGCTGGGAACGCGCTGTGCGTCGTCTTGATGTCGGCCAGCGCTAGGACGGCCTCACAGCCCTCCTTGTCCGCGGCGGCCCGGAGCAGGGCCACCCGCTTCGCGTCCGCGCCTTTCAGCCGCCGCCAGTTCAGCCCGCGCGGTGTGTACTCGTGATCGAGAAGATAGACGAGCCGGTTCGGCGGGTCGCCCGCGGGCCCACCGTAGTAGCGGGGTACCGGCGTACTGAAGTGCTCGCTAAGGAGATCCGCGAGTTCCGCTACGACTCCCTCGTCGCCGTCTGGCCGGCTGGTGTCGCCGTGCAGGAGCAGGTTGTAGGTGAGCGTGATCCGGTAGCCCGACTTCACTTTGAGGACCTCGTGCCGGCAATCGGCGTAAAAGGCGGCCAGCGACAGCGCTGTCTTCGACCCATGGAAGGCCTTCCATTCCTCGTTGTGGCCCACCATCAGCTCGCCGCCGGTGTAGCTGGATGGCAGGGTCACCACCAGGGTTCCGACCATCGAGTCCTCTTTCTCGGAGTCCTGGTGGGCGAGAAAGTGCTGGTTCGGTTCATACACCAGTAGGGAATGGAGATCGGCGGTCAGTTCGGCGGCGTTCGGCAGTCCTAGCTCTTCTTTTATCGTCGCGAGTACGTCCTTCAGCGTGGCGTCGTCCCACTCGGCGCGGACGAGGCGCGTCGGGATTTCCCACGTGTCGCGGATGTCGGGATCGGTCAGCGTCTGCTCGCCGCGGCCGAACCGGGCCGGCTGGCCGAGGCCGATAAGCTTGCGGGCTTTTGCCGGGGTGACCGGGAACTTTACCGGCCCGAAGCCCTCAACCACCAGGCTCAGGTCCTCTGTCCTCGCCGTCAGCTCCACGCTGTACCCGGTCTGCGCGTCGCCGAGCAGTGTCCTGGCCAGCAGGTCACGCGCCGCCGTCGCCATGGCCTGGTCCTCCCGTACCTCGGAACCGGTCCTATCCACTCAGCGTGACTGTAGCCAACCGCCGTACATCACGAGAGGCGCTTCAGCAGAATTACTCGGCAGTGCAGCCAGCCGCTGGCGTGGTCGCATCGTCGTTCTGCTCGATGGAGCTTTTATACGAACGGGCGGTGGTTCACCGTTCAGGCATCTGCCAGAGGTCCAGGACGTCCGCCGACGGACTACGGCTGGAGTGCCACGGAAATCGTCCGCATACTGGCCGCGCAACCGGGCTCGGCGGTGAATCCATGGGAACCGAACGGGCCGGCGCCGGAATCGGGGCCAGCCGCCCTTGTCACCAGGATGTGCACATGCCCTCCTCGGCGAGCACCTCATACGTTACCTGCGCTCGGCAAATTTTAGTGGACAGCATCCACCTGGCTCAATATAGTGGACACTGTCCACAAAATGTGGACAGTGTCCACCAACCCTTCCGGCGGGAGCAGACGAATGCAGACCCGGTTCACGGCCCGGCGGCGGATGGCCATCGTGCTGGCCCTTTGCCTGAGTGCCTTCCTTATCAGCGTCGACGTCACGATCGTGAACGTCGCCTTGCCCACCCTGGTCCGCTCGCTGGGTGCTACCACCACCCAGCTGCAGTGGGTGGTCGACGCCTACAGCCTCGTGTTCGCGGCCCTCGTGCTGGCGGCGGGGAGCCTGAGCGACCGCCAGGGCCGCAAGGGCATGCTGCTGATCGGCCTGGTCGTCTTCGCGGCGGCCAGCCTGGCGGGGGCGCTCGCCGGCACGACGGGCGAGCTCATCGCGGCACGGGCCGCGATGGGACTAGGCGCGGCCCTCATGTTCCCCTCCACCCTCTCGCTGCTCGTGAACGTCTTCACCGAGCGGGGCGAGCGGGCGAAGGCCATCGGGCTGTGGGGGGCGACCACGGGGGTGGGGATTGCCATCGGGCCCATCGTGGGCGGGTGGTTGCTGGAGCGTTTCTGGTGGGGGAGCATCTTCGCTTTCATGGCCGCGGCGGCTGGCGTCATCGCGTTGCTCGTGGCCCGGGCCGTGCCCACCTCGCGGGATCCGCAGACCCCGCCGATCGACTGGCGGGGCTTCGCGGTGTCATCGGCCGCCATGGCCGTCCTCATCCTCGGCGTCATCGAGGCTCCCGACTGGGGATGGGGGTCGGCCGCAGCGGTGTCGACGATCGCGGTCGGCGTGGCGCTCCTGGTCCTGTTCGTTCTCCTGGAGCGGCGGACCGATCACCCCATGCTGGACGTGGGGTTGTTCCGTAATCCCCGCTTCACCGCGGCGAGCGGATCGGTGGCCATCTCGTTCTTCGCCCTCCAGGGGTTCATCTTCCTGGTCACCCAGTACTTCCAGTTCATCAAGGCCTTCAGCCCGCTCGGCACCGGGGTCCGCCTACTCCCGGTCGCAACCGCCGTCGCCGTTTCCTCGGTCGCCGGCACCAGGCTCGCCGTCCGGGCCGGCAACAAGATTGTCGTGGCCAGCGGCCTGCTGCTGTTCGCAGCGGGCATCTTGTGGACCGCCACGGTCTCGACGACCACCTCGTATCCGACGATCGTCCTCCAGATGGTCCTTCTCGGCACCGGGATGGGCCTGACCAGCGCGCCGGCGACCGAGGCCATCATGGGGGCCGTCCCCGAGGCCAAGGCCGGCGCGGGCTCGGCGGTCAACGACGCCACCCGCCTGTTCGGCGGCACCCTCGGCGTGGCGGTGATCGGCAGCGTCGCCGCGTCTCTCTACTCGAGCCGGCTAGCCTCGACCGCCCCGGCCCACCTGCCGGCGCAGGCCGCATCCGCGGCGAAAGCGTCGGCCGGCGCGGCGATCGACGTGTCACGCGTCCTTGCCCAGGCCGGCCTCACCCATGCGGGACACGCCCTGGCGGACAGCGCGAGCGGCGCCTTCTTGCACAGCCTCCACGGCGGCTGCGCCGTGGCCGGCGGCGTTGTCATCGCCGGAGCGATCATGGCCGGGTTCTTCCTGCCCGCCCGGCCGGGCAAGGAACTCCACGCCCAGCCACCATCGACGTCGGGCGAGCCTTCGCTCCAGCCACGCGCGGCCGAGCCTGCCGCGTGATGCTACCGGGCCGTCATGGTCTGGCCGCCCAACACCAGTGACATGTACCCGATCGACGCACCACCGTCCGTTCGTTAGATCAAGAGCTTTACAACGAACGGACGGTGGTTGTTTCCCTGAAGTCTCTGCGACGGGACCCGCCGTCGCGAAGCGCAAGTGATTAAAGTAAATTCCGAAAAGTTTCGGTTGACAAAACTCGGTATTGACCCGCTATCTGCCTGATTTTAGGATGGCGATAATCGAAACATCATTGGCAAATGATCCGAAACTTCTCGGACCGCCTGATAGCGCTGCCCCCTGTGCACTGTCCGCGTAGGCAGCGGCGAACCCGCCCGCTTGCCGCGCGGCTGAGGGGTCCGTCAGGGAGAAGGTGCCAGATGAGCTACCTGGCTCGGCGCTTCGGCTTCTACCTGGTGACCGCGTGGGCGGCGATCACCATGAACTTCTTCATCCCGCGGCTGATGCCGGGTAACCCGGCCCAGATCCTGGTGAGCCGGCTGTCGGCGCAGGGCCCGATCGCGCCGGGTTTGTACCACGCCCTGCAGGTCGCGTTCGGCCTGAACACGAACAGTTCGCTGCTGACGCAGTATTTCCAGTACTGGGAGCAGCTCTTCCACGGCAATCTTGGCACCTCGATCACCGATTACCCGGCCAGCGTGGCGAGCGTGATCGCGGCCGCCCTGCCGTGGACGATCGGGCTGGTCGGGATGTCGACGGTCATCGCGTTCGTCCTCGGCACGGCCATCGGCACGGTCGCGGCCTGGCGGCGCGGATCATGGCTGGACGTCGCGCTGCCCACGACCGCGTTCCTGCAGGCGCTGCCGTACTTCTGGGTCGGGCTCGTGGCGATCGAGATCCTGGCCGTGAAGCTCGGCTGGTTCCCGATCTCCGGTGGCTACGACCCGAACCTGCCCGGGTCGTTCAGTGTGAGTTTCCTCGGCAGCGCGAGCTATCACGCGATATTGCCGGCCTTCACGATCGTGGCGGCGTCCATGTCTGGCTGGATGGTGGGCCAGCGCAATGTCATGATCACCACACTGGATCAGGACTATGTGCTCGTCGCGCAGGCCAAGGGCATATCCCAGCGCCGCGTCATGATCATGTACGCGGCGCGGAACGCGATCCTGCCGAATTTCGCCAGCTTTGCCGTGGCGCTTGGGCTCATCGTCTCTGGAGCACTGCTCGTCGAGCTGGTCTTCTCCTATCCCGGCATCGGCTACCTGCTGCTCAATGCGGTGAACAACGAGGATTACCCGCTGATGGAGGCGATCTTCCTGATCATCACGCTGGCCGTGCTGGTGGCGAATTTCCTCGCTGACCTTGTCTACGTGCTGCTCGACCCGCGGGCGCGACAGGAGGCTTGACATGGCCGTCGACTTGGTTAGCAGCGCGGACCTCGAGGCTCTACCGCACCGCGTCGCCAGGACGCGGTCCTGGGCCTGGATCGGCCGATCGCGGTGGGTGACCGCGGGCCTGGTCCTGTTCGCCGTGTTCGTGTTCCTCGCGATCTTCGGGTCCGTGCTGGCGCCTTATGACCCGTCGGCCATAGGCACGCGGATGCTCGCGCCGCCGTCGGCCGCGCACCTGCTCGGCACCACGCAGACCGGGCAGGACGTGCTGTCCCAGCTCCTCGTCGGGGCCGGACCAACGCTGGAGATCGGTTTCCTGGCCGGCGTGGTCGCGACCGCGCTCTCGATCATCGTGGGCGTCAGCGCCGGCTACTTCATCGGCAGCGGCGGAGAGGTACTGTCCCTGCTGGCCAACGTCTTCCTGGTGATCCCCGGTCTTCCGCTGCTGATCGTGCTGACCAGCTACGTACCGCGGGCGAGCAACTGGGAGATCGCGCTGGTGCTCGCCGTCGTGGGCTGGGCGTGGGGCGCGCGGGTGCTCCGCGCGCAGACACTGGCGCTGCGGCAACAGGACTTCGTCCAGGCCGCCGAGGCCGCCGGGGAGTCGAGCCTGCGGATCATCTTCTTCGAGATCCTGCCGAACGAGATCGCCATTGTGGCCACGAGTTTCGTGTACACGGTGGTCGGCGCCATCTCGTTCTACGTCGCGCTGGCCTTCCTCGGCATCGGCAACATCAACACGTGGAACTGGGGCACGATGCTCTACTACGCGGAGAGCAATCAGGCCATCACCAGCGGCGCGTGGTGGTGGTACGGGCCACCCGGCGTCGCTGTCGCCCTGATCCTCCTCGCCCTGGTGATGCTGAACTTCGGCATCGACGAATTCATCAACCCGCGGCTCCGCGCGGCCGGGATAAGCCGCCGGGAACTGCGCGCCGCCAGCAGGCACCAGGGGATCACCCCGGTGGCGGCGAACCGGCGGAACGCAGCCCCTCTCGCGGCTGGCCGCGACACGGCCAACGCGACGCGGAGGACCAGGTGAGCGCGGGCCCGGGCAACCCCGCGAACGCGCCGGTGCTGGAGATCCGCGGGCTCTGCGTCGATTACGGCCGCGGCGCCACGGCTACCCGCGCCGTGATCGATGCGGACCTGACGCTGCACCGCGGCGAGGTGCTCGGACTGGCCGGCGAGAGCGGGAGCGGGAAGTCGACGCTCGCCTACGGGGCGACCCGGCTGCTCCGCCAGCCTGGGATCATCACTGGCGGCAGGGTACTGTTCCGGCCAAGCGCCGAGAGCCCTGACTTCGCCATCGACATCCTGGATGCTTCCCCGCAGACACTACGCGGCCTGCGCTGGCGCGATGTGGCGATCGTCTTCCAGTCCGCGATGAACTCGCTGAATCCGGTGCTGAGCGTGCAGGCCCAGCTCACCGACACCGTCGCCGCCCACCTACCGCAGTCCACCAAGTCCGAGCGCCGGGAGCACGCCGCCGGACTGCTCAAGCTCGTCGGCATCAGCGAGGACCGGTTGCGCAGTTTCCCGCACGAGCTGTCCGGGGGCATGAAGCAGCGCGTGATGATCGCGCTGGCGCTGGCGCTCGACCCGCAGGTCGTCATCATGGATGAGCCCACTACCGCCCTGGACGTGGTCACTCAGCGGCAGATCGTGGAGCAGGTGATCAGGCTGCGCGAAGAGCTTGGCTTCTCCGTGCTGTTCATCACCCACGACCTGTCACTGCTGATCGAGATGGCCGACGTCATCGCGATCATGTACGCGGGGCGGATCGTCGAATCGGCTCCCGCGCAGCGGCTGTTCCGCGCGCCACGTCACCCGTATACCGCCGCGCTGCTTGACTCGTTCCCGTCACTGCACGGTAAGCCCAAGATGCTGGCTGGTATCCCCGGCTCTCCGCCAGACATGCGGAACCTGCCGCCCGGCTGCCCATTCGCCCCCCGCTGCCGTTATGCGCTGCCGCGCTGCGTGGAGCAGTACCCGGCGATCACCTCCCCGGCGATCGCCAGTGCCGCGCGCCGCCTCGTCGCCTGCTGGCTCCACGAGGAGCGTGAGCTGCCCGCGGGGCTGGCTGTGCCGGAACCGGACGACGAGACGGGCACGCCGGTGCCCGTCGTCCCTGGGTCGTCCGGAGGCGCGCGATGACCGGCGCACCTTACGGCAGGCGCGCCGGGCAGGCCAGCGACCGGCCGCGAGGCTCGGTGGTCCTGGAGGCACGCGGGCTCACCAAGCACTTCCGGGCGCGTTCCCGGCCAGCCCGCGGGCAGCGGCGGACCCACAACGTCGTGCATGCCGTGGAGGACGTCAACCTCACGCTCGAGGCGGGCCGGGTCACCGCGGTGGTGGGTGAGAGCGGCTGCGGCAAGACCACGGTGGCGCGGATGCTCGCCCAGCTGATCAAGCCGACCAGGGGCACGATCATGCTGGGCGGCGCGCCGGTGTCGGGCCGGATGCTGCGCGGCTACCGGCGCAAGGTGCAGATCGTGTTCCAGGACCCGTTCGCCTCGCTGAACCCGGTCCACAACGTCCGGTACCACCTGTCCCGGCCGCTGCGGATCCACAAGCGGGCGCGCGGCACGCGGGAGGTGAACACGGCTGTCGACGCGCTGCTGTCCCGGGTCAAGCTGGAGCCACCCGGGCAGTTCGCGGACAAGCTGCCGCACGAGCTGTCTGGCGGCCAGCGGCAGCGGGTCGCCATCGCCCGGGCCCTCGCCGCCGGCCCGACCGTGCTGCTCGCGGATGAGCCGGTCTCCATGCTGGATGTCTCGATCCGGCTTGGCGTCCTCAACTTGCTCGGCGAACTGCGCGACGTGGAGGGCCTGGCGATTCTCTACGTCACCCACGACATCGCGTCCGCCAGGTACTTCGCCGACACCATGACCGTCATGTACGCCGGCCGCGTCGTCGAGTCCGGGCCGAGTCTGGAGGTGACCGGTAATCCGGCGCACCCGTATACGAAGCTGCTGCTTGACGCGGCGCCCGATCCGGAACGGCCAGGTCCGCGGGCGATCGAGGCCCGGGGGTCGGCTCCCGGCTTCGTCGCACTGCCCTCGGGCTGCCGGTTCCACCCCCGGTGCCCTCACGCCATGCCGGTGTGCGCCGAGCGGCAGCCACCGGACATACCGGTAGGCGAGGGCCATATGGCGGCCTGCTGGCTCCGCCACGCCGATTACAAGGACGCAATCGATATCCCCACCGCCGGCAACTTGCCGGCCTGACACTGCGGAGCTGTCAAATGAGAATAAAGGTGCTGCTCGCAGCCGCGGCATCCGTTGTTAGCGCGCTAGGGCTGGCGGCGTGCAGTTCATCGGGCTCGTCGCCGGGCAAGTCTTCGGGTTCATCCTCTGCCACGCTCGTGATGGAGGGGAGCCCGCTGGGCTCCATGCCCCAGGTCTTCAACCCGTTCTCGCCGGTCGACCCGGCCAACACCGCCGGTGCCACGAACCTGGTCTACGAGCCGCTGCTGCAGTTCAACTTTCTCAAGCCGGGCACGATCTACCCATGGCTGGCGACCGCTTACAACTGGTCCAACGGCGGGAAGACGATCACGTTCACCTTGCGCAGCGGCGTGAAATTCACCGACGGCGAGCCATTCAACGCCGCCAACGTCGCGTGGGAGTTCAACCTGCTGAAATCGAACACCGTGGCCAACCAGAACGGGCTGCCGATCGCCAGCGCATCAGCCTCGGGCTCGAACACGGTGGTCATCAACTTCAGCCGGTCGGTGTACACGCTGCTGTACTTCATCGCCAACACGCCCATGCTCCCCGAGAACGTGTGGAGCAAGGTCAACCCAGCCACTTTTCCCGACAATAAGCCGGTCGGCACCGGGCCGTACGAGGTGTCCGTTTTCACGTCGCAGGGCATGACCCTGACCAGGAACCCGCATTACTGGGGTGGCGTGCCGCCCGTGGCCAAGGTGGAGTTCCCGGCCTACTCCTCCAACACAAGCGCCAACCTCGCGCTGGAACAGGGCCAGCTGGACTGGGCCGGCAACTTCGTGCAGAACATCAAAACGGCATTCGTGGACAGGAACCCGTCCACCAACCATTACTGGGACGCGCCGCTGTCGACCCAGAACCTGCTGCCCAACCTCACCGAGTTCCCGTTCAACGGCACCGCCGGCCTGGCGGTGCGAGAGGCGATCTCCGACGGGATCAACCGGACGGTCATCTCTGAGGATGGCGAGGACTCCCAGCAGCCGGGGGCGACCGGTCCGGCCTCGCTGACCGGCCTGGTGATGCCAACCGACCAGAGCTACGTCACACCAGCGACCTCTGGGTATACCACCAGCTACGACCCGGCCAAGGCCGAGCAGATCCTCAAGGCCGCGGGCTGGAAGATGGGCAGCAACGGCATCTTCGAGCTGAACGGCAAGCCGCTCGCGTTCACGATCGAGGACCCGAGCGCGTACACCGACTACATCACCACCGACCAGATCATCGCGCAGGAGCTGAAGCAGGTCGGCATGGACGTGTCCGTGCAGGGCGTCTCGGTGCAGAAGTTCGGCACCGACGTGAACGACGGGACCTTCCAGATGGTCAACCGCTATAGCACCGTCGGCCCGACGCCGTACTTCATGTACGACCAGTTCCTGGACGACAGCATCACTGCCCCTATCGGTAAGAATGCCACCGGCGACTTCGAGCGGTTCTACAGCCCCCAGGCGCAGGCTCTCCTGGCGCAGTTCGCCGGCTCCAACGATCCCGCTACTCAGCTCAACGCCGTGGTCGGCATGGAGAAGATCGTCGCGACGCAGCTCCCGGTCATCCCAATCATCTTCTCGGTGGCCTGGTTCGACTACAGCACCAGCAAGTTCACCGGCTGGCCGTCGCCGTCTGATCCGTACGACCCCGGCCAACCCGAAGGCCCGTACGACGAGTACACCATCCTGCACCTGAAGCCGGCCGGCTGACGGCCAGCCGCTTCCTCAGGCCGCGGCGGTGATCGCCCGGCGCGTTCCGGGCGAGCCGAGCGTGGTGCCGAGCTCGCCGGCCTCGTCGGCGACAAGTTCCGATCCATCCCAGACCAGCAGCAGGGCGCTGACCGTGTGCTGGATCGGAGAATGGGCCAGATCGTAGTGTGCGGCGGCCCGGATCGAGCCCTGGGTTGCCCACAGATCGTAGCCGGTCATGAACAGGTCGAGGTCGAACTGGGCGGCCAGGCCCATCAGTTCCGCGCGTCCGGTATCGTCCACCCCCGCGAAGGCTTCGTCCAGGGCGAGCAGCCGTGGCGCATGCGGTTGCGCCGAGTTGAGCATGGCGTGTGCGGCGGCGAACAGCGGCAAGTGCAGCGAGACCGACTGCTCGCCGCCGGACAGCCGGCTGTGCCTCGCCCGGGTCAGTGTCTCTTCGCCGCCTTCCGGGCTCACCATCTGGAAAACGAACTGCCGCCATCGCCGGTAGTCCAGTACCTGGGCGAGGAGTTCCCGGTAGGGCAGTTCGCGATGCCTGGCACGGGCGGTCTTGATCTGCGCGGCGAAGTGGCCGCGCATCCTGGCCAGGGCGTCCGTGCCGAGCCGCGCGGCGCTGCCGTCGAGCAGTGCGCACACCGCCCGCTGCTCGTCGTCGAGGTGGTCGGCGAGCAGCCATCTGACGCCGACCGTCTTACCCGACGACATCTTCCGTGACCGCATTTCGGCGTTCATGCGGTGGATCAGATCCTTCGCGTCCACGGTGCGGTCATGGATCTGCTGGGCCAGCCTGGTCAGCAGCGCGTCCTCGAGGATGCGCTGCTCGGACTCGGTCAGCAGCAACTGCTGGTCGCCGCGGGCGGCGGCGATGCGTCCGGCGAACGCGGCGACCGGCAGCGGGCCCTGCTCGTCGGCGATCCGGACGATGATGATCCCGTCGGCGCCATCCCATTCGGGGTGGTAATCCTGTCCCGCGGCGGCAAGCTGAGTCTGCAGTTCCTCCAGCGCCCGGGTCAGCCGGGTGGTGGACATCTTCAGCGACGTCTCGGTCGGGCTCAGGTCGCGGGTGACGGTAAGGATCGCCTCGTAAATGCCGAGGACCGGCCGGGGCAGGTCCGCTCCGTCCCAGTCGGCGTCTGTCGCCGGCCAGGCCAGGCCGGGCGGGCAGTTCAGCACATCCAGCAGCTCCCTGGCGGCGAACGCCGCGAGACCACGCGCGGTCTCGCGCTCTTCTCCGGCGGCGACCGCCAGCGCTTCCTTGCCCTTGATCACGCGTTCGGCCGTCTGTGCCGCCGCCTTGATCGCGTCGATCTCGGCCTTGCGGGCGGCCTTCTCCTCGGTCTGTGCCGCGTCCAGCCCGGCTTCGTTTTCTTCGATCTGGGTGAGAACCTCCCGCGCCGCCATGCCGACGGCGCCGCGCAGGGCGTCAAGCTTGGCCGCCTCCTCGGTATGCCGCAGCCGCGCGGTGCGCTCGGTTCCGGCGGCAGCGGCCTCTTCCCCGGTCGCGTGCTCCAGCCGGCCGGCCGCCTCGGCCACGACACTTTCCTGGCGGGACATTTCCCGGCGCCGGGCGGCGAGGTCGCGTGCGGCCGACTCGAATCTGCGCGCCGCTCCTTCCACGCGGTCGACGTCGTCTGGGTCGAGAGCGTGCTCGATGGCCGCGCGGCGCAACGCGCGTTCGGTCACCGTGCACGCCGCGACGGATTCGTCGAAGCTCGCCTGGGCCTGTTCGGCGCCACGCCGTGCGCCACGCAGGTGCCCGGCCGCGTGAGAGTGCTCGCGCTGCGCGGCGGCGATCGCCCTGGTGGCAGGCAGCGCCGCTCGAGCCTCGGCGAACGCCGACAGTGCGTCCGCCAGCCCGGCGATCCTGCGGTCCAGCGCCGCGATCTCCGCCTGATACGAAGCGATCTTCATCTCGCATTCGGCGATCCGGGCGGCCCTGCGGCGGGCGCGGGCGGTCGCGCCGATGTACTCGGCGTGCTCCTTGCGGTGCTGCCCGGCGGTGACGCCGTGCGAGTAGCGCCCGTCGGGGCCGATCACGGCGGTGGCCGAGAACGGGTCGCCGTCGAGCGCGATCGAGGCGAGCACGGCGGTGATCCTCGCCGCGGGCACCGGCGTCCCCGCTTCGGGCTCGAGCACGTCCGCGAGGCTGATCCCGGGCACCGGGGTACCCGGGATCAGGAATCCGTCGTCCGCCGCGATCTCGCTGCCGGCGGGAGCGATCCAGGCGTCCAGCATTCCGGTCGCCTGGAGCGCCGCCTCGATCGCCGCCGCGAGGTCGCCGGGAACCTGGTCGGCGAAGCGGACCAGCCGCCACAGCGGGGCACCATCGCGGCCCGTACGGTCGGCGGTCCGGCCAGGGTAGGCGGACGGCGCGTCGTCGCGCTCGGCGGCAATGCGGTCACGCTCTTCTATCACCCGGTCCCGCTCCGCCACCGCCGCCGCTCGGCCGGCGCGCAGCGCTGCCTGCTCGTCGCGGGCGGCCTGCTCGGCGCCGGCGGTCGCATCACCGTATACGGTCTCCAGCGCGGGCACGTCCGGCTCGCCGAAGCGGGCGATCGCGTCGGCCAGCGTCCCGGCGAGTGACTCCCACTGGCCGGCCGGAAGCAGCCCGGCGTGCCGGGCGGTCCAGTCCGAGAGGGCGCGCTCGGCCTCGGCGATCGCCTGCCGTACCGCGTCGGCGGCGGCCTCCTCGGCCTGCTCAGCGGCCGCCAGCGAGTCCAGCGCGCGATCAAGCGCGAGCCTGGCCAGATCCCGGGCCTGCTCGGCCTTGTGATGCTCGGCGAGGGCGGCGCGTACCGCCCGGACCGCTTCCAGCCTGACGGTCAGTCGAGCCACCGCCCGTTCGTTCAGATTCGCGGGCTCGGCGTCCGCCGCCTGCCAGGGAATCCCGGCGGTACCGGCATGATCCGCGAGCTCAGCGGCGGCACGAGAGACGGCCGCCTGCATGTCAGCCCGGATCGCATTCGCCCGATGCAGCTCATCTCGGCCGCGGGCGGTGGCGGCCTGGCGCCTGGCCAGCTCGGCGGCCGCCTCGGTCGCGGTATGCAGGCAGGTCCGGACCAGGCGGTCGAGGTCTTCGAGCTGCTCCACCGCCTGATAGGCGCTGCTGCCGCGGAGCTGTTCCAGCCGGGCGCGGAGCCTGGCGACGCCGTCCTCCGCCGCCTCCCGGCGTGCCCCAGCGGCCTCTTGCCGTTCCTCGGTGGCCCGCTGTTCGTGCTCGTCCGCGGCTACCGTTACCCGTGCGGCCTCGGTCGCCTCGCGGCGCCGGGTGAGCGCATCGGCAGCCCACCGGGCGTGGGTGCGCAGGTAGGTCGTGTAGCTGGCCAGGAACGTCTGGGTCGCCTCGTCCGCGGCGACCAGGCCCTCCAGCGTCGCAGCCACCGCCTCCATGTCGTCGAACGACCGTGCGGCCTCGGTGATCAGGTCGTCGTCCACCGGGCGGAGGCCGTCGGTGAGCGTGTCGGACAGCTTCACCGGGTCCAGGTTCTTCGCGAGCTGCGGTCGCCGCAGCGTGAGGATCAGCGTGAGGAGCTGCTCGTAGCGTTCCGGACCGAGGCCGAACAGCCGCTGATCGATGCCCGCGCGGTATTCGGTCGGCGACCCGAACATGGCAGCCTCGCCGATCTCGTCGATGAGCTGCTTGCGCGTCATGGGCCGGTCGTCGGAGGTTATCAGCGAGAAATCCTCCCCGACCCGGCCGTCGGCTACGAAGTGCCAGCGGACGGGGGTGTCGCGGTGCCGCTGCGCGTGCAGGCCTATCCCGACGGTGACCGCCTCGCCGGTATCCCGATGACGCAGTTCCAGCCACACGTAGCCGACAGCGTTCTCGCCGCCGCGGAACAGCAGGTTGGACTTCATCGTCCGGTCCTCGGCCGCGAACGGGTTGAGCCGTTTCGGATCGATCCGGCCGTCGAGCACGAACGGGAAGAGCACTTCGAGCGCCTTGGTCTTGCCGGACCCGTTCGGGCCGCGCAGGACGAGCCAGCCACCAGCGAAGCAGAACTCCTCGTCGCGGTAGTCCCACATGTTGATGATCCCGGCGCGGGTGGGCTCGAATCGTGTCACGGTTTCGATGGCTCCTTGATCTGGGCGGTGACACCGCGGTAGCGCGCCAGCAGCGGCAGCACGAGCACGCCGCCATCGACCCGGGCGACGAGGCCCACGCCCGCGAGCAGGCTGAGTGCCTCGGACAGCAGGCCGCCGAGGTCGGCGACCTGCTTCTCGGCCATGCCGGACCCGAACTCGTCGACTAGCTTGCGCAGTTCGGTGCGCAGCCACGTCTCGCTGAGGAACGGATAGGTGACGTCAGCAGGGGCCGCCTGTTCTTCCCGGGGGGTAAACACCAACCCCCCGGACCCCCCGCCCGCGCCGCTTCTCGCCGTAGTATCACCCGGCGCCGTAGTCACCATGTAATCGTTGTCGATGGCGAGGAGGCGGGCTACCCAGCCGCGATCCGGTAGCGCGGAGTCGATACGCTGGGCCGCCTCAGCGAGCCGCTCGGCCGCGGTGGCGGCGGGAAGATGCTCGACCCGGGCACGATTGCGGTGCAGGTACCCGGCGATCCGCGCGCACAGCAGCAGCCCGGCTTGCGCGACCGTTCCGGTTCCCGGGAAGGTGATGTCGGTGAGCCGCTGGCCGATGTTCACCAGCGCGACACCCTCTGCCCGGCGCTCCACGGTAAGCCCGGTGAGCCGCTCCAGGTCCTCGGCGAGAGCCGGCGACCGGAGCTGGCCATGAAGTCCAGGGTCCAGGTCAGCGTAGTAGACGACCGGGTTCTCCAGGACGAGCCGGCGCGCGCGCCGGGCGGTCAGCCGGCGCTGTGCGTTGATGCCCTGGCCCACGCCGCGCGTGCCGTCGAGCAGTTCGGTCACCGAGCTCACGTGCTGCAGTACGCGGCTAGGGGCGTAGATGGCCGCGACGACCTCCCGGTCGATGTCGTACAGCGCCTCGGCGTGTTCCGGGTCATTGACCCACTCGGCAGCGGAGCCGTCGGCCATGTGCAGCGCGCCCCGGGCTTCCAGCCAGGCCACCGCGTCGACGAATGCGTCACGGTCGGCCTTCCGGCCGGTGTCCATGCCCAGGCCATCGATACGGCCGGCCTCGGCGGCCACGGCTTCGGCCAGCTCGCCGAGCGCGATCTGCTTGCCGGAACGGCCCAGTGCGGACAGGGCCAGGACCAGGTAGGCGTAGCGGCGCCGGTCAAACGGACGCCGCGCACGGGTCAGGGCCGGCCGGGTGGCGTCCAGCGTGTCCTGCACTCGCCGCAGCCGGGCTGTCTCGCCGTTGCTGACGAGGGTGTATCCAAGGACTTCGGCGAAATCGGCGCGTAGCTGCCCGGCCCACTTACGGACCAGCGGCAGCGAGGTCTTGTCCGGGTAGCTGGTCGTGACGAGGGGGTGACGCAGCATGAGCCGAGCGGCCTGCTGGTATTCGTCGAGTTCCAGGGGGCTGACGTCCGCGGCGACCCTCATCTCGGCTCGCTCAATTCCAGCCGCAGGCCGTCTAGATGAAGTCTCCCCCGGACGGTCCGGACCGTCGTCGAACCGGCGGCGGGGCGGAGGGTGAGGCGGATCCCGTGTGCCGAACCGGTCGCCACCGGACCCGGTGCCCGGGTGCCGGCCACCCGGCTCACCGGGACCCGCGCCGACAGTGCCACGTCCAGCAGGCTGAGCAGGGCCTGGAATTCCGGCTCGTCAAGCACGCGATCGTACACACCGTCGGCCGCTAGCTGCGCCGTCGCCGCTCGCCGTTGTGCGGTCGCCTTGAGCTGTTCGGCGCGTAGCCGCTGTAGCTCTTCCTCGTTGCGCTGGATCTTGGCCGGGCCGTGCAGCGACTGGTTCTTTCCGGTGCGCACCAGGGTGCGCGACAGCGCGACCGGCTCGGCCTCCCACCACGACAGCCGGCCCGGGATCTGGTCGGGATCGTCATAAGCGGCCGATATGTGCCGGGGCGCGCCTAGCCCGAACACCACCTGGAACAGTGCGTGAGCGTCGGTATCGGCGGGAGCGGAGGTGAACCATTGCGCGAGATGGCGCAACTGGCTCTCCCGGCTGACCCCGCCCCGTCTCGACTCCGTTACCCGGCGCAGCAGCGCGGTGACGTTCGCGATCCCGGTGATCGTGGCGTCCTGTAGCCGCTCGGCCTCGCTGCGGGAGCCAGCGCCGGGCCCGTCCGCGCCGAACCACTGCACCAGGCCGGCCCAGCGGTGCCGCCAGTCCGCGACCCGTTCGGCGGTGGTACGGAACAGCCGCTCGTCGGCCTCGGCGGCCAGCGCGGCGATCCGGTCGTCGCCCACCGCGCCGACCTCGGCGACCGCGTCCGCGAGCATCGGTGAGAACCGCGACAGCTCGGAGTGAAACTCGCGCATGTGGGTGAGCAGCGCGTCCTTGTGTGCGAGAAAGACCTCTGGCCGGGTGTCGTTGGTCCGCGCCAGGTCACCCAGCATCAGGTAGAAGCGGGCGGCCCGCTGGGCCATGTCCGCCAGCACCCCGTCCAGGCGGGACAGTTTCCGGTACACCTCGGCGGCGTCACCGGTTCTCGCGGCCTCGGCCAGCGTGACCAGATCCGCCAGGATGTCGGGGAACACCAGCCGGGACAGCTGCGCGTCCTCCAGGCTGGCGCCGAGCACGTCCTCCACCGCGCGGTAGGCGCGGTAGCCGGCCTGGGTGAACTGGTAGACGTAGTGCCGGTTACGGTATTCGGCCAGGTTGGCGGCGCGCGTACCGTCGTAGGAGCGGTCCAGCACTTGCCACTCGGCCAGCGCGTCAAGCAGGACCTGAACGTCGCCCACCGCCCCCGCGTCCGCGTGCTCCCCGGCCAGGGTGTCCAGCATCGCCCTGGCGTCGGAGGCGTGCATCAGGACGTGGTAATTGGCCCGCGCACGGTCGAAAGCACGCAGTAGCCACAGGTACTCGTGCCGCTTCTCCGCCGCGGCGAAGTGGAACAGGCGCAGCCGGTCATCCAGGGTGAAGGCGTCGATGCCGAAGGCGTCGGCGGACGTACCTTCCCCAGGACCGGCGGCGGTATCCGGAGTGGCCACATTCACGAGACCAGACCATACCGGTGGCCTATGACATTCTCCGGGGATCAGCGCGGAACAGACTGTTCGCTCAAAGCGCGATGGCCGGTTTCAGCACGTCGGCGCACCACTGGCGGAAAGTGGTCGGGGTGCTGGATTCCGGTACTGGGCGGCCCGGGGGGACCAGGTGCCTTCGCTGCGCGATGGGCGGGCCGACGTGGCGCTGGTGCTGACGCCGTTCGACGAGCGCGGGCTGGACAGCGGAGCACTGGTGACCGAACTCGTCTGGTTCCGGCTCTCCGAATCCCGGTCTTCGGCCGTAGCCGCCTTCGTCCGCACGGCCCGCGAGATAGCCGCCGCCGCTACACCCGCACCCGAGCTGGACCCGGCGCCGGTGGTCAAATGCGACATGAGGATTCGTCGAGCCACCGCCGTTCGGGATAATCAGAAGTATCTGCCCACGCGACAAGTACTGCAAAATCCGGACGCTGCAGCCGCTTGCATCGCGCGGGGCATTTTGTCCATTTCTGCCCCACTTGGTCTGTCGTCCGCCGTCCAGCAGCATGGAAATTAAGAGCCTCGTGGAAGAAAAGGCGCCGGTTTCCGGCGTCTTTTCTTCCAGGAAGCTCTTTTCTTCCGCAATGCAGCAGGCCGATGAGGTCAGGATCGGTGAACAGGTTCGCGGCGGGATTCATCGGCGACCGACGCCAGGTATTGCCGGACCGCGCGGCGGCTGCGCAGCACGATCAGCCGCGCATCGCCCGCGTGGTCGGCGATCAGGCGCCGGACCTGTGGGACCATGTGCTTGCGGTAGCCGATGATGGAGCGGATGAAGTTCCAGGTGATCCGGTCATAGCCGCCGATCGCGACCTGCTGCCCGCCCCGGTGCCGCAGTCGCTGCTGCGCGATGCCCCGCAGGCATGCGGTCGCGGGCAGGTCCAGGAAAATGACCGTGTCGGCGGGTGCCAGCCGGATCAGCAGGCTGGAGGCGTAGCTTGCGTCGATAACCCACCGCGGCGCAGCGGCCAGTTCCTGCTGCAGGGCGGTGAACTGCCCGGTGTGCAGCGGCTGCCAGTCCGGATCGTAGTACAGCCCGTCCAGGTGCACCGGCATGATGCCGAGCATCCGGCCGAGCTCGCGCGCCACATGCGACTTGCCGCTGCCGCCGCAGCCGATGATGGCGATCCGGTCCACAGCTTGCGAGCTTAGCCACCTGCGTGCATGCACGCAGGGCGTATGGAATTGTTTGGGCCTATGGACTTCGAGCCGTACCGGGGTGAGCTGGTGGCTTACTGCTACCGGATGCTGGGCTCGCTCCCCGATGCCGAGGACCTGGTGCAGGAGACGATGCTGCGGGCGTGGAAGGCGCGCGACCGCTACGACAGCACCCGGGCGTCGGTACGCACCTGGCTGTACCGCATCGCGACCAACGCATGCCTGTCCACGCTGGAGGGGCGTGCGCGGCGGCCGTTGCCGTCCGGGCTGGGCGCGCCGAGCGAGGATACCGGGGCGCCACTGACACCGGCGTTCGACATCCCTTGGCTGCAGCCGTTTCCCGATGCGCGGTTCGACACGGGGATGCGGGCCGATATGCGGCTCGCACTGGTGGCGGCGATGCAGTTCCTGCCGCCGCGGCAGCGCGCGGTGCTGGTCCTCCGGGAGGTACTTGAGTTCAGCGCCGCAGAGGTTGCCGAGCAGCTCGAGACCACGGTGCCGGCCGTCAACAGCGCTCTGCAGCGGGCCCGGGCCGCCCTCGCGGATACACACGATGCGGGCGAGGTCACCGAACCGGACGACCCCGGGGTGCGCGCGGTGATCGAACGATACGTGCAGGCGTTCGAGGCTGCCGACGTTCCAGCGCTGGTGCGGCTGCTCGCCGATGAAGCGGTGATGGAGATGCCGCCAGTGCCACTGTGGTACCGGGGCAGCCGCGACTACGGCCTGTTCATGCGCCGTGTGTTCGACCTGAACGGGCCAGGCTGGGCCATGAGGCAGCTCACCGCCAACGGTCAGCCCGCGCTCGCCGCCTACGTACCGGAATCCGGTGGCGGGCACCGGCTGCATACGCTCCAGGTCTTCACCGTCACCGCCGGCCGGGTCACACGCAACGTCGTGTTTGCCGATCCGCGCGTGTTCGAGGCGTTTGACCTGCCCGGGCAGATCTCCGGTGACGAGGTCCGCCAGCCGCGATGAGTTCGGGCGGTGCCGCCGGTACATACCGGTGAGCACCTACCGAAAGGGAGACCCATCGTGAGCGTCATAGTCATCGAGTTCATCACCTTGGACGGCATCGTGTCCGACCCGGACGGTTCCGACGGCACGCAGGGGGGCGGCTGGGCGTTCCGGCACGGCCCCGAGGCGGTCGCCGGGGACAAATTCCGGCTCGGCAGCGTGCTGGACAACGGGGTCATGCTGATGGGACGGAAGACCTGGCAGTTGTTCGCCCGGATCTGGCCTGGACGCGATGACCCGTTCGCCAGGCGGTTGAACGCCGTACCCAAGCTGGTCGCATCAAGCACGCTGACCGACGTGTCGGCGTTCGCGAATTCGCAAGTCGTTGACGGCGACCCCATCGACGCCGTCAAGCGCGAGCGGCGTGATGTGATCGTCACCGGTAGCCTGAGCGTCGTGCAGCCGCTGATCACCGCGGACCTGATCGATGAGTACCGGCTGCTGACCTTCCCCACCATCCTCGGCAGCGGGGAGCGGCTCTTCCCCGCCGGCAGCCCGCCCGCAGACCTGGAGTGCCTGTCGGCCGAGCGGTCCGGCGCCGCCGTGCTCGCGCGGTACGGGAGGGCAGCACAGTGACAGCGCGTTCACTCCTTCTCCGTCAGCCATGAGCGCAGGAGATAGCGATCGATCGAGTCCGGACGGCCGAGCGGGTGACCGGAAGCCTCCCGCTCGGCGAGTTCGGCCTTGGTGAACCAGCGGGCTTCCAGGATCTCCTCCCCATCGACTGAGACGGCGGCCTCAAGCGCGCGTGCCTCGGGCAGCGCCGACAAGTCCACCGCGAATATTCCTGCTGTCCCATCCAGGCCCAGGAGCACGGGTGCGGACACCTCGCGCAAGGTGGCGTGACGGCCAGGTTCGGCGGAAATCGCGGGCACCGGCGGATCGCCCGAGACGAGGCACTGATCTCGCCAGACCGGTATCAGCCGGGCTTCGCCGTCATCGAGCAGGGCGGCGATCCAGCTAGCATCTGTCCGCCGGCCGCCAGCCCGATCCAGCCGGGAGCCTGAATACGGCAAGCTCACCCAACCCCCGCCGGCCGGAAGGGCTCCCTCCGCAAGATTCATTCCCGCAAGGTTCATAACCGAAAGATACGAGCCTCTCGCCGAGGCCACCCCTGCGTTGATCGCCGAGGGTCATTGCGGACTCCGATGTAACCATCATGCCTCTCACCGCCGCCGTCGCGACGGCCGGCTACACCGCCACCAGGCAATTCGCCTACCTCCCGACAGCCGGCGGCCAGAGGCGACGTGATCTTGGCGTGATATTTATGTTATCGTCCCGAGATGTGTGTCTGATTCCGCGTGGTCTTGTCCCGCTTACCCGCGCTCCTTCGACAGATTCCGCCGTTCAGCCGTGCGCCGCGGCGCGACATCACGGAGCCAGGCAGAGTGTGGTGGTGCTGGCCCTGGTGGTCGTGGTGGTCGTGCTGGATCAGGCGGCCAAGTGGTGGGCTTGGCGGCACGTCTCGTGGACCAGGATCAACTCCGGCGGCGACGTCCTCGTCGGGCACACGATCGGCACTTGGTATGCCGGCCCGGTCTCGGGCGCGCTGCTCGACCTGCTGGACTTCGGGCTGCTGAGCATCGCCGTATCCCTCCTGGCGCGCTGGCGGGCAACAGCGGCAGTTCGTGTTTCCGGCGCCTTGATGACCGGCGGGTGGGGCAGCAACCTGTCCGACCGGCTGGGAATGCACTACTGGACCGCCCCAGGAAGCGTCCGTGGCGTGGTCGACTTCGTCCATATCGGCGAGCATTATTACAACGCCGCTGACTTCTTCATCATCTGCTGCACGCCGCTATTCCTGCTGGCAGCCGGATACCAGGGCGTGCGGGCGGCGCGGCGGCCGATCGTGGCCGGGAGCATATCGTCGCCTGTACAAGGCCGGCTGCGGGCCCGGGTGCGGATCTCGGCGCTGGCCGGCGCGGGCCTGATGCTTGTCGTCGCGCTCGGCGCGGCGAACTACGGCGGCGTGAACGCCGCGCCCCGCACGCCGCCGCACAAAGCGACAGGTATGCACGTCCAATCGTGGCCGCATCACCACCTGTCCGGCCAGGTCCCAGCGATGAGCGTGTCACGCCGCGGTAGGGCCCCATCGGTCAACTCCGGGCGGGCGCCGTACCGGTCATCTTCTCGCTGATCTCCCACAATTTCCGCGCGGCCCCCTCGTCGCGGGCGGCGGCTGATGGCTCGCGCCGCTGGCGCTTGACGTAGTACCCGCCGGTCTGGTCCGCCACATCCGGCGAACTGGCCAGGTACACGATGGTGTCCGCGCCGCGCTCGGGCGACAGCAGGAACGGCCGGGCGATCCTGATGCCGAGCCTCAGCAGCGGTCTGGCCTGCCGGCCGAAGCCCGTCCGGACCACCCCCGGGTGCGCGCAGTTGGCCGTGACCCCGGTGCCATCCAGCCTGCGGGCCAGCTCGCGCGTGAACAAGATGTTGGCCAGCTTGCTGTTGGCATAGGAACGCCAGCTGTCCCATCCGCGTTGCAGGTCCGGGTCGCTAAGATCGAGGCGGGCGGCGGAGTGCGCGTCGGAGGTGACGGTGACCACCCGCGCGGGTGCGGACGCGGTCAGCTTCGGCAGCAGCAAGCTGGTCAGCAGGAAAGGTGCCAGGTGGTTGACCGCGAACACGTGCTCATAGCCGTCTGGGGTGATCCGTCGTTCACCGAGCACCAGGCCAGCGTTGTTGATGAGCACGTCGATGCGCTCCAGGCCGCCCAATCGCTCAGCGAGCCCGCGCACCTGGTCCAGGGAGGCGAGGTCGGCGATCTCTGCCCGCGGCGGCGATGCGCTCACCGAACCGATCTCAGCGGCGGCCGCGTCGGTCCGGCCGCGGTCGCGCCCGACCAGCACGACCGTAGCGCCCTGCTTGGCGAGAGCTGTGGCCGCCGCCTTCCCGATCCCAGATGTCGCGCCCGTAACCACGCAAACCTTGCCCTTCATGCCCCGCATGCTAACCCAGCGGGCCCGGCCCAGTCCGCCCGCGGCGAAGGCTGAGCCCAGGCGGTGCGGTGGGGGAACCTCGACGGTTTGAGAGCGCTGCGGTGGCCATAAAGGGCCAGCGGGAAGAAATGGCGCCGGTTGCGAACTTTTCCCAACAAATCGGGCTGGCGGCCGTGTCGCGGGCGGACCGTCGATTTTATTAGGATATGACCGTAATGCGACGGCGACTACGGTGGGGCGACGCGGAAGAAAAGAGCTTCGCGGAGGCGCGGGCGCCGGTTTCCGGCGCCTTTAGTTCCAGGGGGCTCTTTTCTTCCGCGAGATAACCGGCCCATGTGCCAGTTATGCGGTGATAGGTGCAAGTTCACCAGGGCCGACAGGGCATTTGCTGGGTGTATCGCGATGGTTTTGCGGAAGAGGCGGCCTCATCGCGGCTCGGAAGAGCAGGCCATCAGCACCTTGTGCTCGCGGCCAGTTCTGGGACTTGTCCCGTGGCCCGCTCCGGGTCCGGCGGCCGGTGGGCGGGGAGGGTCAGCGTCACGTGCAGCCCGTGCGGCGCGGCTGACGCCGCCTGGGCTGTGCCGCCGTGTGCGGCGGCGACCTCGGCCGCGATGGCGAGGCCCAAGCCGGAGCCCGGCCTGGCCGGTGTGGCTCCGGCGCGGTAGAACCTCTCGAAGATGTGCGGGAGCTCGTCTGACGGGACGCCGGGTCCGTCGTCACTGACCTCGATCGTCACCGAGACGCCATCGTCGGCGCCGTAATCGTGACCGGAAGGGAATGCGGTGATGGTCCCGACGGTGCCGTCGGGGGTGTGTACGAGCACGTTCATGAGCAGGTTGTCGATGGCGCTGCGCAGCAGCTCCTCGTCTCCGATGGTCGTCAGGTCATCGGAGACGTATACCTGCCAGACCCGCCCGGGACGGGCGGAGCGCGCCCGTTCGGCACACGCCCGCAGCAGGGTGGTCAGGTCAACCAGTTCGCGGCACCGGTCCGGATGCAGGCCGAGCCTGGCCAGGCGGAGCATGTCATCGACCAGTCGGCTCATGCGCTGCGTCTCCAGCGTGATGCGGCGCATCACCTCGTTGACCTGACCCGGTCCGGACAGGGCGCCCTGCTGGTAAAGCTCGGCGTTAGCGCGCAGCGACGCCAGCGGCGTCCGGAGTTCATGGCTGGCGTCGGCGAAGAACCGGCGCATCTGGTCCTGGCTGCTCTCGCGCTCGCGCACCGCGGCCTGGATCCGCGCGAGCATGCCGTTGAGGGCCGCGCCGAGCCTGCCCACCTCGCTGCGGGGGTGGTGCGGCGTCACCCGGTCGGCGAGGTCACCGGCGGTGATCCGGTCAGCCTGCGCGGCCATCGCCTCGATCGGGCGCAGGCCGCGGCGCAGTAGCCAGAAGACACCCAGGCCGATCAGCAGCACAGCGGCGACGGATCCGAGCACCACAATCAGGACGATTCGCCCCACCGTCCGGTTCACCTGGTCGAGGCTGGTGCCGGCGAGCAGCACGCCGCCAGGTGCGCGCTGCCCCACGACGAGCGCTCCTGGCGACACCGCGGTATACGTCACGCCCATCGTGACGGGGGTTCCCGCGTGCGCGATCCGCCAGTCCTCCAGCGCAAGCACGCTCTGGGCGACCCCGTATTGCAGGATGACCCGCTGCCCGTGGAGCGGCCGGTAAACGACCGAGTACTCGCCCACGACATAGCGCAGGGACAGCGCGCGGCTCGCTGCCAGATCGGCCGCCGACCTGAAGGTCGCCGCCGGGAGCACCGCGTTGAGCTGAGGAGCGGTCGTCTTCAGCGCCTGCTGGAGGTCCGCGCTGGCCGACCGGAGCAGGTAGCCGCGCATGGTGTTCACCGCGGCGAAGTCGAAGGCGGCGAGTGCGATGAGCGTGATGACCACCGCGCCGGCCATGACCCGCAGCCGCAGCGTGATCCGTCTAGTCAGCATGATCGCTCCCCGGGCTCGTCGGGACTGGGCTCGTCGGGACTGGGTATCGCCGGATGGCGGCATGCGCAGGCTGTAACCCACGGCACGCCGGGTGCGGACCAGCTCCGGGCCGCGCCGCGCGAGCTTGCGGCGCAGGTAGGCGAGCATGAAGAACCGCAGCAGCCGGAACTCGGTGGGCGACAGCTCGATGACGTGTCCGGCCCGGCGAAACTCGTAGGTCTCCTGATCGAGGGAAAGGTCCGCGAACTCGAGGAGCTGGCCGGACCCGGACGAGGGCCGGGCGCGGCGGAGCACCGCGCGGATCCGCCGGCTTGGGGCCACAACGGGAACCGCCGCCCCTCCGGGACGGCAACCGCCGTGGCGCTCGCCACGGCAACCGCCGTGGCGCTCGCTCCCGCTTGCCAGCCATCCAGCCATAGGACCACGGCGGCGCGAGGGCCATCTCCGAGAATTCTTAAAGTTTCGTGTGAAACGGCCTCACACGCGATTCGCATATTTCTCACGCGAACACCGTAGTTGCGCACGGCACGCTGTCGGCCATGCGAACCAGATCACGGCTCGCCCGCCGTCGCGTCGTGCTGTTGGGAGTGACGGCCGCGGCGGCGTTGCTGTCCATCGGCGGGCTGATAGGCGCCACGTTCGTGAAGTCGCCGGCGCAGCTGGCTGCCGACACCGCCCCGCCGGCCGAGACGGTGACAACCGCCAAGACGGTTGATCAGGTCCTGACCGCGACGGTGGCGATGCGCGGTGTCGTGTATCCCTCGACGCAGTACGACATCTCAGCGGGCGGCGGAGGCTCAGCGGGTGGCGGGGGGCCGGCCTACATCACGAAGCTGGGCGTGTCGGCGGGGAACTCGGTGACCAACGGGCGGTTCCTCGCGGAGATCGACGGCGAGCCGATGTTCGTGCTCAAGGGCGCGGTACCCGCCTGGCGGACGCTGTCGCCCGGCGAGAGCGGCCCGGACGTCGTCCAGCTCCAGGACGCGCTGAACCTTCTCGGCTACTACGACGAAGGCGACAAAGCCGGGTACTACGGTGCCGCCACTCAGGACGCGGTGTCCGCGTTCTACACCCATCTCGGGTACACCGCGCCGACCACGGGGGCCGCCACGCAGCAGGCGGTGAACCAGGCACAGAAGGCGGTGACCGCCGACGAGCAGCGAATCGCGACACTCAAGGGACAACAGCTCAACGCCGCGCAGGCGCAGCTGTCGTCTGATGAGTCGGCGCTGTCCGCCGCGGAGGCCGTGAACGGTCCCGAGGTTCCGCAGGGCCAGGTCGTGTTCCTGCCCGACGTACCGGCGACGGTGGTCGCCGTGAACGGCGGGGTCGGGCAGCAGCCGGGATCGCCGTTCGTGGAGCTGTCCGCCGCCAGCTCGCTTTCGCTGACCGGAGAGCTGCCGCCCGCCTACGCGTCACAGGTGAAACCGGGCCTGACGGTGACGATCTATGACGAGGTGACCGGGGACCACGCGACCGGGAAGGTGTCATCGGTCGGAGCCACGACCACCACCGCGCCATCCGGCACGACGGTGGACATCGGCGGCGGCTCGTCAGGCGGCGGCTCGTCCGGCGGCGGGTCGTCCGGCTCAGGCTCGGGCGCGGGCTCCGGCTCGAGTTCATCCGGTTCTGGCTCCGGCTCGGGCGGCTCCGCCTTCGTCCCGGTGAACGTGACCCCGGCATCGCCGCTCCCGTCGGCGCTGAACGGCGAGAACGTCCTGGTCACTGTGGAGACCGGGCAAACCGAAGGCCCAGTGCTCACCGTGCCTGTCGCCGCGCTCGTCACCACCGCCTCCGGCCAGAGCGAGGTCACCGTCGTCGGCCTCGGCGGCAAGCAGACGAACGTCCCGGTAACGCCGGGAATGTCAGCAAACGGCTACGTCCAGGTCACTCCTCGCGTGAACGGCGCGCTGGCGGCTGGGGACAACGTGGTGGTGAGCGGATGACGGCCCCGGTGACCACTCCCGTGACGACGACCCCGGTGATCGAGCTGCGCGGGCTGACGCGCACTTACCCGGGGCCGCCCCCGGTCGAGGCGCTGCTCCCGGCCGACATGGTGATCGAGCAAGGTGACTACGTCACGGTGACCGGCCCGTCCGGCTCCGGCAAATCGACACTCCTGCACCTGCTCGGCCTGCTGGACACCCCGACCGACGGCATCTACCTGCTCGACGGTCTCGACGCCAACGCCATGCCGGACCGGGACCGATCCGCCCTACGGGGGCGGCGGATCGGTTTCGTCTTCCAGTCCTTCCACCTGCTGCCCTACCGGACCGCGGAAGAGAACGTGCTCCTGGCCCAGCTCTACAACCGCACCCCGCGTGCCCGCCGCCGCGCCTTCGCTCAGGAGGCCCTCGCCCAGGTCGGTCTCGCCCACCGGATCGACGCGCTGCCGACGACGCTGTCCGGCGGAGAGCGGCAGCGGGTCGCGATCGCGCGGGCGCTGGTGAGCCGTCCGAGCCTGCTGCTGTGCGACGAGCCGACCGGAAACCTTGACTCCCAGAACGCGGCCACGGTCCTTGACCTGTTCGACGAACTGCACACCGCCGGATTGACCGTCGTGGTGATCACCCACGACCCGAACGTCGCGCGCCGGGCGAACCGGGCCGTGGCCATCAGGGACGGGGTGCTGCATGCGTGACACGCTCGCCGAAGCCGTCGCCGGGATCGTCCAGCGACCAGGCCGCGCGGCGCTTACGATGATCGGTACGCTCCTCGGGGTCGGCGCGTTCGTTGCCATCCTCGGCCTGACCGCCACCGCGGCCGGCCAGATCTCCACCCAGTTCACCGCCCTGGACGCCACCACGGTCACCGTCGAGGACAACGGCCCGTCAGTTGACACCGCCCCGCCCGGCACGAACCCGGCGATCGGGTTCCCGCCGGACGCGGACGCCATCGCCGGTCACATCGGCGGCGTGGTCGCCGCTGGCGTCTGGTGGCCGGTCGTTCTCCCCAACGGCTCGACCTTCACCTCGGCGCCCACCCTCGCCGCCGCGTCGGCGCAGAACATCAACCTGCTGGCAGCGTCCGCCGGTGCGGTGCGGGCGATGGGCCTGACAATGGTCGCAGGCTCGCCGCTGACCACGTACGAGAACGACACCGCACAGCACGTCGCGTTGATCGACGCGGTGGTGGCGCAGGAACTTGGCATCTCACCGCAGCGGCTGCCCGCTGGCCCCGCGGTGTTCGTGAACGGCATCCCGTACACGGTCGTTGGCGTGTACAGCGCGGCCAAGCGGGTCGTGACCAGCGAGAGCGCGGTGATCATCCCGGAGCGGACGGCGTTTGCCGATTACGGCAACCCGGTGCCGGGCATCGGCAACCAGGACGAGGCGCAGATGGTCGTCGCGACCCAGCTGGGCGCGGCGCGCGTGGTCGGTCAGCAGATCGCCCGCGCCGAGCTGCCGACGGACCCCGGCCGGCTGGTCGTGACCACGCCGCCCAACCCGCTGAACCTGCAGAGCCAGGTGAGCGGCGACCTCGCCGGGCTGTTCCTGATCCTGGCCTCGATCAGCCTGCTGATCGGCGCGGTCGGGATAGCGAACACCACCCTCGTCGCGGTGCTGGAGCGCACCGAGGAAATCGGCCTGCGCCGCGCGCTGGGGGCCCTGCCCCGGCACATCGCGGGCCAGTTCCTCACCGAATCCGCCGCGCTGGGCACGCTCGGCGGCCTGCTCGGCACGTCGCTGGGCGTGCTCACCGTGGTCGTCTTCGCGGTGACCCAGAGCTGGACCGCCGTGCTCAACCCAGCGGTGACCCTGCCCGCGCCGCTGCTCGGGAGCGTCGTCGGGCTGCTGGCCGGGCTGTATCCCGCGCTGCGCGCCGCGCGCACAGACCCGCTGTCCGCCTTGCGCCATGGAGTGTGACACATGCGAACCGCCGTCGTTATCTGCTGCTGCCTGGGCCTGGCCGCGTGCACGGTGGCACCCTCGTTCAAGCCGGACACGAGCGTGACCAGGCCCGCCGTCGGGCACCCGGCCCCGCCGTCCTCGGTGCAGGCGGCGACATCCAGCGAGGCGTTCACGCCCTACCAAGAACTCGGCCAGAGCAACGACGACGGCCTGGCGCCCAATGAGTCTTATTCCGCACTCTCCAAGGCGTGCCTGACCGACACGGGCTTTCCGAACGCTCCCAGCTTCGGGTTCTTCGTCGATGGCCCCCTATCGGGCCGGCTGCCGTACGGGCCATGGGGCTACCTTGGCGTCGCCGAGGCCGAGCAGGACGGTTTCCAGCCTGGTTTTCTTATCCAGAGGGCGTTTCCGAACGCGTCAGGTCCGCCTTCGGCCGCGGAACAGAAGGCGATGGAAAAGTGCGACCCGATCACCGGAAAGTTCTTCGATGCCGAAGGGCACAGCACGCTGGCCGGAATCAGTACGCTGACCAACGATATAAAGACCGATGTCCAGCACGACCCGTCGGTGCTGGCGGCCACGAAAGCCTGGTCGGCCTGCATGGCGCAGAATGGCTACAAGATCACCGATCCGCAGACCGCGTTCCAGCAGGCGCTGCGAGCCGGCGGCACCGTCATATATTCCGGGGGCTCCGCCAGCGGCGGCTCCGGGAGTGTCGCGATAGAGGCCCTGGGTGGCCCGCAAAACAAGCAGCAGAAGGAGGCCGAGATCGCGCTGGCCGTGACCGATGCGGACTGTACCGAGTCCACCGACCTGGCCGGGATCTACTTCGCCGTCCAGGCCAGCTACGAGCAGCAGCTCGTCAACGCCAACCAGCAGGCGCTCAATGCCGCGGTCGAGGAGTTCCGCGCCGATTACCAGAAGGAACTGACCGGACTGCCGAAGCTGCTGGGCACGACAAAGGCAGGTTTACCGACCTCCGGGCCAGCGTCGTACTCGAAACATTTCGCAGGCATCGGCTGGCCTGGCAGCCAAAGGTTCCGCTGGTCTTCGTTGACGGCCTGAAATGTCAGAGGTATGTTGTCTGCCAGATTGTGCCGATAACAGTCGAAATATTTCGAGGATTAGCGCCGATGACGCATTTCAGCCCTCGACACCTGCTAACGAAATCAGTGATCCGGCTGCTCATAGCGGGAATCCTTCCCGCCGCTGTCGTCGCGGCCTTGTTCTCGACCGGGGTCGTGGGGGCGGCGGGCAGGTCGTCCGCCCCCCGGCTGTCCGCCAGCAACGCCTCAGCGGACCTGAATGGTCACTGGGTAGGGACCTGGACCGCAGCGCCGCAACTGACGGAACCGGCCAATATGCCGCCTCCGCCGTTTACCGGGACCAATGTCGTCTTCGCCAACAGCACGCTGCGGCAGACCCTTCGCGTATCGGTCGGCGGACGGCAGATACGGCTGCGTTTTTCCAACGCCTACGGGGGCGCGGACCTGCCTATTACCGCGGTGTCCGTGGCCCGCCCGCTGGGCGGTCAGGCAGGAGTGAGCGCGATCCAGGCGGGCACCTCCCGGCCGGTGACGTTCGACGGCCGGACCGCCATCGATATACCGGTCGGCGCGCAGATGGTCTCCGATCCGCTGGATTTCCCGGTAGCCACCGGAACCAACCTGACCGTGACGATTTACCTGTCCGCCGGCCAGGCTTCCACCAGCATCACATCGCACCCTGGCTCCCGGACGAACTCTTATATGGTCACCGGAAACCACGTCAACGACCAGGATCTGCCCGGAGCGACGTCCGTCGCGCACTGGTATTTCCTCAGTGGCGCCGAAATCTGGACCAGCGCGCCCGCGGCGGCGGTGGCCGTGATCGGCGACTCGCTGACCGATGGACGCGGCTCCACGACGAATGGGAACGACCGCTGGACCGACCAGCTGTTCAACCGGCTGCAGTCCAGCCGGGTCGCGGCCAACGTAGCGGTCTTGAACCAGGGGCTCGGCGGTAACCGGGTGCTGCAGGACGGCCTCGGCCCCAACGTGCTGGCCCGGCTGGATCGTGACGTGCTGGCGCAGAGCGGGGTCAAATGGCTGATCGTTTTCGAGGGAGTGAACGATATAGGCACGGCCGATGCCACGGAGGCCGCCCAGAAGCAGGTCACGGCCGATTTGATCGCGGCCTTTCAGCAGATAATCACGAGGGCGCACGCGCTGGGTATTCGCGTTTACGGCGCAACGATCACCCCATTCGGCGGCAATACGATGTACGACGATCCGCAGGGATTGCGTGCGGCTTCCCGTGCGGCCGTAAACGAATGGATTCGTACCAGCCATCAGTTCGACGCCGTTCTCGACTTCGATCAGGTGGCGCGCGATCCGGCCAATCCGGGGCAGATCCTCCCCGCGTTCGACAGTGGCGACCACCTGCATCTCAACCCCGCGGGCTACGGAGCACTCGCCGCCGCCGTCCCAGCGGGCTTGTTCACGCAGGAGGGTGATGACCTCGGCTTCCAGTAAAAGGCGGCACCCTGGGCGGTGAACCCCTGCTCTGCGGTAAAACCGTGCTCTGCGGTAAATCCGCTGCACCATGTAAGCGTTTTCAGAGTAAAACGAGTTCACGGCCCGTCGTGAGCAGTTGCCGATTTGCCGGGATATGACCTTTTGCGGGCGGCGCGAGCGCCGGACGGCGTGGAAGATCGGAGCCTCGCGGAAAGAAAGGCGTCGCTTTTCGGCGCCTTTTCTTCCACCGGGCTCTTATCTTCCCCACTGAGGGACCTTGGTCTTGGAGGTCTGCCCGGCTGATGTCTGGGTTGGCCGGGGGTGGGCGGAGTGGCTGCGTTAATCAGTTGCGGTGTGTGCTGCTGGAGGGCCACAGTTAGCGGGTCGGTG
>Ga0213881_10000178_pt1 | contig 51625 bp, 51 predicted proteins | sample BarmaccoBMER_R08_FD_160104 | JGI IMG/M metagenome (GOLD analysis project Ga0213881, IMG submission 160104) | Barbacenia macrantha exposed rock microbial communities from rupestrian grasslands, the National Park of Serra do Cipo, Brazil - ER_R08 ...
AGCCGGTTCGTCCCGTATTCCCGGGCCGCGGCAGTGTCCTCGCATGGTTGATCCGGGCCTCGTGGTGATTTTTGTGCACCGGGGTACACCAAACTAACCACGAGGCCCGAATCAACCGCGATAACTGTCCGGAGCTGCCCGTTTCCCGGAGCACACCCGCCGGTGTCAACCGCGGCCGCGACGGTCCCTGGACACCTCAAAGCCCGCCATCATCACAAAGCACTGTCGGAGTACTAACTAATGCGGATGTGATGCCTCCCGAGAGCCTGACAGCAGTGACGCGACAGCCTCTATGGCAACACTTCAAAAACGTGCGATTGCGGCATGTCGGGCATGTCGTCTTTGCTAGAGTGCGCTAGCCAGCCTGCTGAACTGCGCGTATTGGCACATAGCGGGCACCTGGACCGGCTATCATGCGGAAGGAAAGGGTTCTCTGGAAGAAAAGGTATCGGAAACCGGCGCCCAATCTTCCACGAAACCCCTTTCTTTCCGCTTTGCGCATCGCAGCCACCGCCGTATAACGGTCATATCTCGGCAAAACCGGCGCGCCCGCCCATGACACGCCGCAAACTCGACTTGTTTGAAGCTGGGTCGGTTGCCAATACGGCGGGTAAAGATCTGTGTCCTGCATCCGGCTTTGGATGGTCCTAGTTTTCCGGCCAGCTGGTGCTGGCGGGATCGAGCGCGGCTGGCCGACATGCCACGCCTCCGGCTTGTCACCCGTTCCGGCTGACATGTCATCCCTGAAGGCCTGGTCGGCTGCGCTGGCCTGCGGCTACCTGGCGCTGGCGCGAACCGATGTGACCGGGGTCAGGGTCCGGCGCCATGCGACCACCGCCGTTCTGCGAAAAAAGGGGTTTCAGTAAAATCGCCAGTCATGGAGCAGCGCAGTTTCGGCCGTACCGGCCGGTCAGTCTCGGTCGTCGGACTTGGCACCTGGCAACTCGGCGCGGACTGGGGGAACGTCAGCGAGGACGAGGCGCTTGCCTTGCTGGACGCCTCGGCCGAGGAAGGCGTCACGTTCTTCGACACCGCCGACGTATACGGCGACGGGCGCAGTGAGCGGATCATCGGGCGGTTCCTGGCCGGCAACCGGGGACAGGGCGTCACGGTCGCCACCAAGATGGGCCGCCGGGTCGCGCAGGTCCCGGAGAACTACACCCTGGACAACTTCCGCGCCTGGACCGACCGGTCCCGGATCAACCTCGGCGTGGACACCCTCGACCTGGTCCAGCTGCACTGCCCGCCCACCGCCGTCTACCACGACGATCGCACCTTCGACGCGCTCGACACGCTCGTCGCCGAGGAGCGGATCGCCGCCTATGCCGTCAGCGTGGAGACCTGCGCCGAGGCCCTCGCGGCCATAAGGCGGCCGAACGTGCAGAGCGTGCAGATCATCTTCAACGCCTTCCGGCGTAAGCCGCTGGACGAGGTCCTCCCCGCCGCCGAGAAGGCGAACGTGGCGATCATCGCCCGGGTTCCGCTGGCCTCCGGCCTGCTGTCCGGGCGGTTCACCAAGGACACGGTCTTCCCGGCCGACGACCACCGCAACTACAACGCGGACGGCGCCGCGTTCGACGTGGGCGAGACGTTCTCCGGGGTCGGGCTGGCCGACGGCGCCGCGGCCGCCCAGGAATTCAAGGCCATCACCGCCGCCAACCCCGGCAGCACGGCACAGCAGGCGCTGCGCTGGGTCATTCAGCAACCAGGCGTCACGACCGTTATACCGGGAGCGAGCAACACCGGGCAGGCCCGCCAGAACGCCGGAGCGGCGGCTCTTCCGCCGCTGCCAGGCGACCAGCTGGACGCGATCGAGGCCCTCTACGACAAATATTTCCGCGCCAAAATCCACGATCGCTGGTAGTAATCGGCGTATGAGTGCCATGGACTGGGCCACGCTGGCCAGCGTGGCCACCGCGCTGGGCACGCTGGTGCTCGCCGTGGCGACGTTCTCGGCGATCAGGTCGGCCAACCGCTCGGCCAGGGTCGCCGAGCGCGGGCTGCTGGCCGGCCTGCGGCCGGTCCTGATGCCGACCCGGCAGGACGACGCCACGCTCAAGGTCAACTTCGGCGACGGCAAGTGGCTGGATCTGCCCGCCGGCGGAGCGGCCGCGGAGGTTGGCGGCGGCGACGGCACGAGGGGCGCGGCGGACGGGGTTGTCTATTTCGGCCTTCCGTTGCGCAACGCGGGCAACGCCATTGCGGTGCTACACGGCTGGAAGTTCCATCCCGGGTGGCATCGCAGCGAGGAGCGCCCTCGGCCGGAGGACTTCCGGCGGCAGAACCGCGATCTTTACGTGCCGACGGGGGACATCGGCTTCTGGCAGGCGGCGTTCCGGGATGAGAACGATCCGCAGTACACCGAGGCGCGCCGTACCGTCGAGAACTACCAGCCGTGGACGATCGAGCTGCTGTACGGTGACCATGAAGGTGTCCAGCGGGTCGTCACGAGGTTCACCGCGCTACCGTCCGGCGACGAACGATGGATCGCGACATCCAGCCGGCACTGGAATATCGACCGCCCGGATCCGCGTTAATGCGCGGCTACATTGCGCTTACCAGCCGCCACGACAGATCACCGGGTGGTAACAGCGCGGTAGCACATTCCCCGGAATTTGACAAGCGTTTCACGCCGATGTTTTCGATTCTCAGGAAATCCCCAGCTCAGTCAGCTGGCACATAGCGTGTTCTGACCGACTTTGGAGCGTTGGCTCTGGTACAGTCGCGCCTTGTCCATCACAATTGAGTATCGGCGGCCATCCTGGAAAGAGGCGGGAAGAGCACCAACATGGGGAAGGGGTGACCATGCCGGTCCGTCGGCGATCGGGACGGCACGCGGCCAGCCGCGCTGCCGCCTGGGTCACGCGGCCCGCTGGCCGGCTCACCGTGGTCGGCGTACTCACCCTCGGGGTCGTCGTCACGGTCACCCCGGCCGACGGCGCGGCGACCGACATCGCCTCGCATGTGGCCAACGCGTTCCGGGGAATGGTCTCCACTTCCGAGACCGCCCAGCCCTTCCCCGGCACTCCCGCGGTCGGTGCCCTGTTCAGCAGCGCCCAGGGCAAGCTGGGCAGCCACTTCTGCACGGCCAGCGTGGTCCACAGCCCGCAAGGCAATCTGGGCATCACCGCCGCCCACTGCGTGACCGGCCTGTCCGGCACGATCGTCTTCGTCCCCGGTTACCGCTCCGGCGCCGAACCTTACGGGGTATGGACGGTATCCAGGGTCTACGTCGACAACGCGTGGAGTTCCGGGTCCAGCCAGAATGACGACGTCGCCTTCATCAGGCTCACGCCGCAGTCCGGGTCCGGGTCCGGCGGGCCGATCGAGAACGTGACCGGCGCCGAGAGCCTCGCCCCGAAGTCCGCCACGAAGTCCGTGACCAAGGAGATGGTCGAGGTCATCGGCTACCCGGACGGCTCGGACGTGCCGGTCGCCTGCCGGAACTGGACCTCTCAGCCGATGCCCGGACAACTCGAGTTCGACTGCGGCGGATACACCGACGGCACCAGCGGCGGCCCGCTGCTGGCCGATGTGGCCCCTGGCACGGGCCAGGGCGTGGTGGTCGGCGTGATCGGCGGCTACGACCAGGGCGGGTTCACCCCGGACGTCTCCTACTCTTCGCAATTCGGCGACAACGTCGCCGCCCTCTACGCGACCGCCATCGGCAGCTGAGAGCCGTCCGTCAGCTTGCTGGTTCCGGCGGGGGCACGATCTGGTTGATCTCCTCCAGCTCGGCCTCGGACGGCACCCACTCCCCCGCCGCGGCGTTCGCCTTGACCTGCTCCGGGCTCATCGCGCCCGCGATAACCGAGGTGCAGCCCGGGATCGCCGCCAGGCCGCCGATGGCCACGTCGAGCACCGAGACGCCATGCGCCTGCGCCCAGGAGATCAGCGCCTCGACCTTGTCCAGCTTGGCCTCGGTGACGTAGCTGGCCCGCGCGGCCAGCCTGGTGTTCTCCGGGACCGGCTGCCCCCGGCGCACCTTGCCGGTGAGCAGGCCGTTGGCCAGCGGGAAGTACGGCAGCACGCCCAGCCCGAAATGCCGCGCCGCCGGCACGACCTCGGCTTCTGTGTCGCGCTCGAGCAGTGACCAGTGATTCTGCGCGGAGATGAACGGCGTGCGGTTTGACCGGGCGGCCAGATGATCGGCGTCGGCGAGCTGCCAGCCGGTCAGGTTCGAGTGACCGATATAACGGACCTTTCCCTCGGTGACCAGTTCGTGGAGCGCCGCGATCGTTTCCGCCATCGGGGTCACCGGGTCCGGGGTGTGCAGCTGGTACAGGTCGATGTGGTCGGTGCGCAGCCGCCGCAGCGATTCGGTGACCGCTCGCCGGATGTATGCACGCCCGCCCTTCGCCCCCGCGGCGACGCCATATCCCATGTCGGCTCGCTGATGGCCGAATTTCGTGGCCAGCACCACCTGGTCGCGCCGCCTGCCCAGCGCCTCGCCGAGCAGCCGCTCGGACGCGCCGCCGCCGCCGTAGATGTCGGCCGTGTCGAACAGCGTGATGCCGGCGTCGATGGCCGCGTCCACCACGGCACGGGTCCCGTCCAGGTCCAGCCGCCCGCCGAAGTTGTTGCAGCCCAGCCCCACGACCGAAACGGCCAGCCCTGACTCACCTAGTGACCGGTAGCGCATGGAACAAGCCTAAACCAGAGCATTATCACGAACGGCTATGGTGTCTCCTCCATCAGACCTTGCGGGCCATCAGGGCGTAGTAGTAAGAGTTGCACGGCCGGTGGTCAGTCTCCTCACCCGGGTCGGGCCGCCATTGCGCCGTCCATACCACCCCGGGCTCGATGAGTTCCAGCCCCTCCACCAGCCCGAGTACCTCTTCCCGGCTGCGGACGTGCATGGGCGTGGTGGCCGTTTCGTAGACCTGGGCCGCCTCATTGACCCGGGGCGCGACGTCCGCGGTGCCGTGGGTCAGCGCTACGTGACTGCCCGCCGGAAACGGAGCCAGCAGCCGCCCGATGATCGAGGCCGGCTCGTCGTCGTCGGAAAGGAAGTGCAGCATGGAGACGAGCATGATGCCGACCGGCTCGTCGAAGGACAGCATCCTTCGCAGTTCGGGATCGGCCAGGATGTCCTCGACGTCCCGCATATCGTGTTGCAGGATGACGGCGTTGGTCACGCTGTTGAGGAGATCGCGCGCATGAGCCAGGACCACCGGGTCGTGATCCACGTACACCACCCGGGTACGCGGGTTAGCCTGTTTCGCGATCTCATGTACATTGCCCTTGGTGGGCAGCCCGGCGCCAATATCGAGCAGTTGGGTGAGGCCCGCTTCTTTCACGAGGTATCGAACTGCCCTGCGCACAAAGGCGCGATTAATATGAGCGGCTTCGCGTATAGCTGGGAGATATGCGGCAATCTCTTCGGCGGCCTCCCGGTCGGCCGGAAAGTTATCCTTGCCGCCGAGAAAGTAGTCGTAGATGCGTGCTGAGCTCGGAATGTCCGGCCGGAACGTCGTGTGCCAGTCGCTATCAGTCACCACGCCTGCTCCACCAGCCCCTCAAGTCTGCGTCTGTTCCTCGTGCTGTCCCGGGCTCTGCGCTGAGCCTTGTTGCGGCCTGCTGCTCCGCCTGCTCACGGCAAGCCGGGACAGCTATGTCCGGGCTAACATGGCGGCCTCCCAGGTCTGGGAGTGGCGTGCAATCCCATATGGGATATCATTGCGTCACGGGATGCGATGGACAACCATTTGTCGCGCAATTGCGAATGACAATTTTCGCGACACCCAGCGGATCTGGAGGAAACATGCCAGTTCCCGACGAGGGCCCCACCGTGCTGCGCATCATGCTGGGCACGCAATTGCGCAACCTGCGGGAGAGCCGAGGGATCAGCGCCCACGAGGCCGCCAAGGCGATCCGCGCGTCTGATTCCAAGATCAGCCGCATCGAGCTGGGCCGGAGCGCGATCCGGGAGATCGACGTGCTGGATCTGCTGACCTTCTACGGGGTCGACCCAGAGGAGCGCGAGCAGTTCCTCACCCTCGCCGAGCAGGCCAACCGTCCCGGCTGGTGGCACCGGTTCAGCGACATCCTCCCCGACTGGTTCAAGTCCTACATCGGCATGGAGGAAGCAGCCAAGTCGATCCGCGTTTACGATCCGCTGTTCATTCCAGGTCTGCTCCAGACGCCTCAGTACACCACGGCCGTGCTCGCTCTCGGCGACATCCCGGTCAGCGAGGCGGAGCGGCACGTCATCCTCCGCAAGGAACGACAGCGCAGGTTCATCGAAGGACAGCTCAAACTGTGGGCGATCGTGGACGAGTCCGCGCTGCGCCGTCCGGTCGGCAGCCCGCGGATTCTCCGCGACCAGCTCCGTTACCTGGCCAGCTTGAGCGACAGGCAGAACCTCACTCTGCAGATCACCTCGCAGGGCGCCGGCGGCTACGCCGCGCCCAGCGGTTTCAGCATCCTCCGGTTCGGGGACAGGGACATGCCTGATGTGGTGTACGTGGAGCACCTCACCAGCGCTCTCTATCTCGATAAGAGAGTGGATGTGGACCGGTATCTGCTGGCCATGGAACGGCTGAGCATAATCAGTAACAAGCCAGCCGAGACTTCGGGCATTCTGGGCGCGATCATCAATGAACTGGAGGAGCAGGTTGATGACCATTCGCAACGAAATGCCCGCTTCGGAGCTGGAAGGGATTGAGTGGCGTAAAAGCCGGAAGAGCGGACCGCAGGGAGGGAACTGTGTCGAGGTGGCGCATCTGCCCGATGGCCTGGTCGCCATAAGGAATTCCCGGCACCTCGGCGGTCCGGCGCTGCTGTTCCGGCCGATGGAATGGGCAGCCTTTCTTGGCGGCGTGCGTGACGGCGATTTCGGCTAACCGCTGTGCTGTAATGGCTGCATGTGTACTGTAATGGCTGCGTGGCCCCCGGCGTATAGGGCGCCGGGGGTCACGTTTTTGTAGCCACGAAGAACCGAAGCGGCTAGGCGGGGAGGTCGAACTCCCCGTTCTTCGCCCCAATAAGGAAGGCCTCCCACTCGTGCCTGGTGTACACGTGCGGAGCCTTGCTTCGATCCTTCGTGTCCCGGACAGCGACGCCCCCCTCCGGGAGATGCGCTACCTCCACGCATCCGCCGCTGCCGCTTGCGCGGCTTTTAAACCAGCGCAAACCCTCGAATTGATCCACCCTTCTTCTCCTTCACTGGTTTTCCCTCTTTTTAAGCTCTGCTGGCGTTCACGCCAATTCACTGGCGATCCTCTCGATGAGGATCATGGACGCTTCCGGAGATAGGGCTGACGCTCTCATCCGGTCGAATGCCTCCGCGCACGCCCTTACCTCCTTTGTCTTCTCCAGGTACACGATGCCGGCCATGCCCTCGGCACAGGCCACGTCCGGGTCCGTGAGTTCGAACTGAAGAATCGCGAAAGGCCCGTCGATCCCGGCGTGGGCGCCGGCGTCGAATGGCATCACCTGGAGGGTCACGTTCGGCCAGCTACTCGCGTCGATAAGGTGGTCGAGCTGATGACGCATAACCGTCGCGCCGCCGACCTGACGCCGGACGGCGCCCTCATCGATGATCAGCCAGAGGTCGAGCGCGGGGTCCTCGTCGAGCTTGCGCTGCCGCAGCAATCTCAGGTCGACCGCGCGCTGTATCTGCTCGTCGCTGTCGCGCGGATGCAGCCCGCGCATGATAGCGGTGGCGTAGTCACTGGTCTGCAGCAACCCGTGGACGCAGTTCGCCTCGTAGGCGCGCAATCCCTTCGCCTCTGCCTCCAGGCCGACGTAGATGTCGAAGCCGCTCGGAAGCACGTCGTCGTAATCCGACCACCAGCCTCTACGGTGGCCTTCACGGCCCATCTCGACCAGGACGCGGCGCACCGCGGGATCGGCCACCTGGTACAGGTCGAGAAGGTCGTTGAGGTACCTGGTCCGGATCGGCGCCTTGCCCGTCTCGATGCGAGAGAGCGTGGACGCGACCAGGCCTAGACGGGTTGCCACTTCATCCAGCTTCATCCCGTGGTCCTCCCGAAGGCGGCGCAGCTCAGCACCGAGCCTGCGCCTTCGGACGGTGGGGCCGTCGGGCATGGGGGGAACACCTCCCCGGGGCGAGAGGGTTGACGCCAGACTGTTCCGGACCTGTTCACCAGGACACCGCGCCACACTCCGGACCGCCCAGGGTGTTGCCAGCCGAACCTCAGCCAAGCGCGGCCGCTTCGGATCGTAACCGGACCGCTCCGCATCGTCCTGACAACCAGTACCTTACAGCACAAGGGAGCGAGATGAAATCCCATCCGGGATTTCATCTGGGGAATTTTTGTGACGCACTTGCGCGGCAAGGAGAGGTGGCTTCATCATCATCTCAGACCATCGTTCGCGGTCTCCGAGCAGACTTACCCAAAAGGGACACAGGTCCCAACCGTTGCATTTGATAGCCATTGCATCAACACAACTTAACATCGGAAACTCTTGTAACATTCGGTGTCGAGCATCCCCATAATCACAGCAGAACCGAATCGAAGCTGAGACCGGGACAGGCGGCGATCCCTCCCCGCGCTTCCCGGTGGAAGGTCCGCTATTCGCCATCCGCGCTCGAACCATTTTGCCCGATATGCCGATTATGCAATTGCGAATGAACTGGCTAGCAGCATTTCGGCAACAGGGGAGGGAATGATCATGGAAATGCCCCCGGCAAGCTCGAGGAGGTCCGGGGCCGACGTCAGTCCGCGCGCCACCGTCCTAGGCTCCCTCACGATCGAGGGACATCCCAGACAGGTATCCGCCGCGCGCGCGTTCGTGGCCCGGACGCTGGCCGCCAGCCACCGCAATGTGGACAGCGACGCCGCGACCTTACTGACGTCTGAAATCGTCACGAACGCCATCCAGCACACGAAGTCCGGTGTGGATGGGACCGTCACCATCGTCGTCATCGGCGTCCAGCGCGGCGTGCTGGTTGAGATCATCGACGACGGCGCGGCCGGCGTCCCGATCGTGAAGGGTGACCTGTACGCCGCGGATGGGCATGGCCTGTTCCTCGTCCAGCAGCTCGCCTCGCAGTGGGGCTATCTCAGAGACCCGGCCGGCACCACGGTGTGGTTCCACCTGCCGCACACCGACCGTCCTGAGCTGGCCGCTGAGGAACCCGCACCGGACTCGCGCGGCCGGGATCCCGCTCGCGCGAAGACGAGCGCGCACGCGGGTACTATCCTCGTTCGGACCCGCGCGGCGCGCTGACCAGCAGCGCCCCGGACCCCCGCTCTTCCCGGTACTCCGTCGTCACCCGATAGCGAGTCCCGCCCCGCAGCCGTTGCTTTTTTGCGGTCGTTCCTGTGGTCGTTCAGCCGCCGCTCTCGCGGTCGTTCAGCCGCCGCTCTTGCGGCGGAAGGAGCGGCGGCTGGAGGCCGGGCCGTGGGCGTGCTGGACCTTGCTCGTGTCCTGGGTGCCGTCCGAGCTGGCGTGTGCATGCTGCTGACGCTTGCGATCCAGGGCCTCTCGGAACTTCCGCTTCACATCGTCGAGCTCGGGCTTGGCCGCGGCGTCACCCGCAGGCGCGGCGTTACCCGCCGATGCGGCGTTACCCGTCGGCGCGGAGGCCGCTGCCGATGCGGCGTCACCTGCCGATGCGGAGGCCGCTGCCGTACCACTCGCTGCGGTATCACCCGCTTCGGGCGCACCACCCTCGTTCTCAGCTTGCTCGACTGCCATAGCGACCTCCTGCGCCCTGGACCGATACCGAGACCAGCCTCGCACACGCACCTGACCTTGTCCCGTCCGCCACCCGCCGGAACCGCCGGAAAGATCACCGCTAGCAGACGCGTGGCCAGTTTGCGGATCGAAGTCCCGGCTTCGCGCCGTTGCCCGATTGCCCTGAATGTCCGGCGAGTCTAGAACAGGGTGCTGATTAAGACGGAACATCCATGCTCCGTGGAAATTAAATGTACGAATACGGCGGGTAAACTTCCGCGTAGCGTGAAGCTTCCGCGTTTTCATGGAGGTGAAGGGCTGGAGGTGAGGCGCTGGGGCGGGCGACGCGGAAGAAAAGCGCCTCGCGGAAGTCTGGGCACCGGTTTCCGGCGCCCGTTCCTCCGCAGGGCTCCGATCGTCCGCACAATGACCGACTTCCGTGCCCGCTATATGGCGATATGTGCAATTTACTAGGCTGGCCCGCGATAATGGCGTTGTGGGTGTCGAGCTGCTGCGGGACCTGGACCGGGCGAACGGGTGGATGCTGCTGGTCGACGGGATCCCGCAGTCGTATGTCGACCTGGACGACCCGGAGCACCTGGAGTTCGAGTACGTCCGGCGGCTGGGACACGTGATCGACACCGCGGCGCCGGGCGGCGAGCCGCTCAGGGTACTGCACCTCGGGGCCGGAGGGCTGACGCTGGCCCGGTACGTGGCGGCGACGCGACCCGGCTCCAGCCAGCTGGCGGTGGACAACGACGCCGCGCTCGTCGACCTTGTCCGAGCCAGCTTGCCCCTCAACCGTAACACCCACCACGACCGTACCGGCCGCATCCGGGTTCGCATCGGCGACGCGCGGGAGGTGCTGAGCACGCTCCGGCCCAGCTCGTTCGACCTGGTCATCGCGGACGTGTTCGCGGCGGGCAGCACGCCGGCCAGCATGACCTCGGCCGAGTTCGCCACCGCCGCCAGGGCCGCGCTGCGCACCCAGGGCGTCTTCGCCGCCAATGTGGCCGACGGAGGCCCCCTCAAGCACGTCCGCGCCCAGGTGGCGACGGTTGGCGAGGTGTTCGCCCACGTTTGCCTGATCGCCGACGCCGGCGTGCTGCGCGGCCGCCGGTTCGGCAACCTGATCGTGGTCGCCAGCCAGCGTGAGCTGCCGGCCGCCGCCCTCACCCGCCGGGCCGCGGCGGATCCCATGCCGGGACGTGTGCTGGACGAAGAAGACCTGACCCGCTTCGCATCCGGCGCGAAGCCGGTCAACGACGCGACCGCCGCCCCCTCCCCCACCCCGCCGCCGGACGTGTTCGCCCGGTAACCCGGTAACCCGACCCGGTAACGAAAGGCACGCCTTTGCCGCGGCGAGCACCGCCGCACAGATCACGTCGAGATCCTCGTCCCGGCTGACGTACGGCGGCATCGTGTAGATCAGGTCGCGGAACGGCCGAAGCCATGCCCCAGCCGAAACCGCCGCTGCTGTGGCCGCAGGCACGTCCACCTCATGCCCGAGTTGCACCACGCCGATCGCGCCCTTCACCCGCACGTCCGCCACGCCCGGCAGCCCCGCGATCGGCGCCAGGCCGGCTCGCAACCCGGACTCTACCCGCGCTACCGCAAGGTCCCAGCCGCCCGGGTACGTATCCGGATACACACCGAGCAGCACATCCAGCGATGCGTTGGCCACCGCGCAGGCCAGCGGGTTTCCCATGAACGTCGGCCCGTGCGCGAGCACGGGCACCGCGCCGTCGGAGATCCCGGCTGCCACCGGACCCGTGCACAGAGCGGCGGCCAGTGACAGGTATCCGCCGGTCAGCGCCTTCCCTATGCACATCACGTCCGGTGAGACCCCGGCATGCCCGGCGGCGAACAGGGATCCGCTCCGGCCGAACCCGGTCGCGATCTCGTCGAAGATCAGCAGGACGCCGTGCTCCGAGCAGGCCGACCGCAGCACCCGCAGGTACTCCGGATCATGGAACCGCATCCCCCCGGCCCCCTGGACCACCGGCTCCACGATCACCGCCGCCAGCGAATCCGCGTGCTTGGCCACCAGAAGAGCCAGCTCAGCCGCGTACCCCGGGTCGAACCCGGCGGGCGGCATAGGCGCGAACACCTGCGGCGCCACGACGCCGTCCCACATGGCGTGCATGCCGCCTTCGGGGTCACAGACGGACATGGCCATGAACGTGTCGCCGTGGTACCCGCCGCGCCAGGTGAGCAGCCGCCGCTTGCCGGGGCGGCCGCGGGAGCGCCAGTACTGGAGGCACATCTTCACCGCGACCTCGACCGACACCGACCCCGAGTCGCACAGGAACACATGCTCGAGCCCGTCCGGCGCCATCGAGGCCAGCCGGGAGCACAGCCGCACCGCGGGTTCGTGCGTCAGTCCCCCGAACATCACATGGCTCATCCGCCCCAGCTGGTCCTGGGCCGCGGCGTCCAGCACCGGGTGCCGGTACCCGTGGATCGCCGCCCACCAGGACGACATCCCGTCGACCAGCTCGCGACCGTCGGCCAGCCGCAGCCGCACCCCGGCCGCCGACTCCACCACCAGGGGTTCCATCCGGCCTGGCATCGGCGCGTACGGATGCCACACATGCCGCCGGTCAAGATCAAGAAGATCCTTCACACGAACGGACGGTGGTTCCACCATCAGCGACGCCGCTCGGTACGCGCGGGGGCGGTCCGGCCGGGGCGCTGTCCCCCGGGCCGTTCCCGCTTGGCTTTCACCCGGACCGAGACCTGGACCGGGGTGCCCTCGAAGCCGAACTCCTCGCGCAGCTTGCGCTCCACGAACCGGCGGTACCCCGCCTCCAGGAACCCCGACGAGAACAGCACGAAGTGCGGTGGCCGGGTGCTCGCCTGGGTCGCGAACAGTATCCTGGGCTGCCGGCCGCCGCGCATCGGCGGCGGCGTGGCCGCGACCAGGCCGGTCAGCCAGGCGTTCAGCCTGCCTGTCGGCACCCGGGTGTCCCAGCCGGCCAGCGCCTGCTCCAGCGCCGGTACCAGCCGGTCCATGTGCCTGCCGGTGGTCGCCGAGATGTTCACCCGGGGCGCCCACCTCGCCGTGTGGAGCTGGCGGTCGATCTCACGCTCCAGGTAGCGCCGCCGCTCCTCGTCGACCAGATCCCACTTGTTGAACGCGATGACCAGCGCCCGGCCGGCTTCGATGACCATCGAGATGATGCGCAGGTCCTGCTCGGTGAGCGGCTCGCTGGCGTCGATCAGCACGATGGCGACCTCGGCCGCGTCCAGCGCCCCGGCGGTGCGCAGTGTCGCGTAGTAGTCCGCGCCCTGGTTCTCCTTGAAGCGCCGCCTGATCCCCGCGGTGTCCACGAACCGCCAGGTGACGCCGCCGAGCTCGATCAGCTCATCGACCGGATCCCGGGTCGTGCCCGCCACCGGGTCGACCAGCGCACGCTGCTGTCCGGCCAGCTTGTTCAGCAGGCTGGACTTGCCGACATTCGGCCGGCCGAGCAGCGCCACCCGCCGCGGGCCTCCCTCGCCGGCCCGCTCGGCGGGCGCGTCCGGCAGCGCGTCGAGCACCACGTCGAGCAGGTCGCCGCTGCCCCGCCCGTGTAGCGCGCTGACCGGCACCGGCTCACCCAGCCCGAGCGACCATAGCGCGGTGGCGTCGGACTCCGCCTTCGTGTCGTCCACCTTGTTCGCCGCGAGCACGACCGGTTTGCCGGACTTGCGCAGCACCCCGGCGACGGCGGCGTCCGCGTCGGTCACGCCCACCGTGGCGTCCACGACGAACAGCACCGTGTCCGCCGCTTCGACCGCCACCCGGGCCTGCTCGGCCACCCGCGCCGCCAGGCTGTCCGAGCCCTCCACCTCAGGCTCCCACCCCCCGGTGTCCAGCAGCGTGAACGAGCGGCCGCGCCACAGCGCGTCGTAGGCCACGCGGTCCCTGGTCACGCCGGGAACGTCGGCCACCACCGCCTGCCGGCTGCCGAGGATCCGGTTCACCAGCGTCGACTTGCCCACGTTCGGCCGGCCGACGACGGCCAGCACAGGTACCACCGAGTCGGTCATCAGCTGTTCCGCCGGGGGTGCGGCACCCGCTTGGCCATCCGGACGATGATGTCCACGACCTGGTCAAGCGACAAGCCGGTGGAGTCGATCTCCACCGCGTCGGCGGCCATGCCGCTCTGCGGGGCATCCATGCGGTCCCGGCGGTCCTGATCGGAACGGGTCGCGTCGGCGGACCAGTTGGCCTGCTCGGCGCGGCGGCTGGCGCGGGCGGCAAGGTCCGCGGTCAGGAACACCTTGACCGGCGCGTCGGGCGCCACCACGGTCCCGATGTCCCGGCCTTCGGCCACGATCCCGGCCGAATCCGCGATGATGTCACGCTGCATGGCGATCAGGTGTGCCCGCACTTCCGGCACCCGGGCAACGGCGCTGACCGCGCCGGTGACCTCGCGGCCGCGGATGGCCGTTGACACGTCGACGCCGTCGACGCTGGTCCAGGGCGCTCGCGGGTCGGTGCCCACCTCGATCAGCGGCTCGCGCACATGGGCGGCCACCGCCGCGGGATCGGTGGTGTCGATGCCGTGGGAGAGCAGCCACCAGGTCAGTGCCCTGTAGGTGGCGCCGGTATCCAGGTACTCCAGGTCCAGCGCGCTCGCCACGCCACGAGACGCGCTCGACTTGCCCGATCCCGAAGGTCCGTCTACGGCGACGATGAGCTTGACTGGCGTAGCAGCGTCCTCATCTGTATCACCCATGCCCGTTTCCATGGCCAGGCCCGCAGAAATATTCACGCACTGGATCTTATCGGGGAACGTCCAGCAACCCGTCCCCCCGTCGCGTTCGGTGGTACAGCACCGATCGTCCCACACGGTACCGGTGGACCAGGCCCGCATCGTGCAGGACCTTGAGATGACGGCCCACCGATCCCAGCTTCTGGCCGGTCAGGGCCACTATCTGCGTTGTGCTCATCGGGGTCTCCAGCAGCACCAGGACCCTGGCCCGGGCGGGCCCGAGCAGCCGCGCGATCGCCGCCGGCACCCGCTGGTGACCGGCATCGGCCAGCGGGGCCGTGCAGGGATACACGATCGCGTACCGGATGGGTCCCGCCGAGGCCGCCCATCCCGCTGACTGCGACGTGACGGGGACGAAGAACAGCCGCCCCGCGGAGATGTCCTGTGGCGGGTAGTCATAGACGTTGATCTGCAGCGTGCCGTCTCCGAGCCAGCGCATGCCCGAGCGCATCTCGTTCAGCGCGGCGGCCCAGCCGCCCTGGCTCAGCCTGCTGGTCCTGGCCAGGATGTCGGCTTCGAGGATCCGCCGGCGCCGCTCCCAGTACGGCAGCACGGTCTGAGTCCAGACCCAGCCCAGCACCTCAGCCATGCGCTCGGCCAGATCGGACCGGTCGAGATCGTCCGGAAGCGTGCCACCCAGCGCCACCCGCACGTCTGCGGCCGCCTGTGCTGGCGGGGTCGCGCGCACCACGGCCAGTTCGCCGGCGAAGTCAGGTGTCTCCTCCCCGTCCGGCGCCGGCGTGATGAAGTCGGCCATCCAGCGCCTGGGGCCCAGCGCCGCGAGCACGAGCCGCGCGGTGATCGGGTCCTGCTCCAGCCGGGCCCGGTAGGCAGGCAGGTGAGCGTTCAGCCACGCGTGCTCGCCGGGATGGGCTGACACGGCCTTGGCCAGCACGATCAAGGACGCCACGGTTTCGGCGAGCGGCGAGATCACGAACCGCCCAGCCGCCATAGTGTCGGCGCTGACCTTCCAGACGCCCAGTGTTTTCCTCCGCTGTGTTGCCTTCCGCGCCAAACTCCTCGCTGCGCTCGGTCGGCGCGGGGCCACGGCGGGAATTGCCGCCCCGTTGGGACGGCAACCGCCGCGGCAGCTCGCTACCGCTCGCTTTTCGCTTGTGTGCGAAAGATTACCTGGGGGGCGGGGGGTTTGCGCAGACTCTTGGGGTGCGCAGTTATCGCAGCTTGTTCCAGACGCCAGAGTTCACTGCCCTGTTCGCGACCGCCACGCTCCAGGTCGCTGGATCCACCGTGACGAGCCTGGCCATGGGCACCCTCATCTACGCGGCCACCCGTTCGCCGCTGCTGTCCGCCTTGGTCATGTTCGGCCCCTCGCTCTCCCAGATGATCGGAGCGGTAACGCTCCTGTCCGCGGCGGACCGGCTGCCGCCGCGGGCGGCGATGTCCGCGGTGGCCGCCGCCTTCGCCATCGGGACCGCCGCGCTGGCCATTCCGGGCCTGCCCGTGTGGTCGTTCTTCTCGGTCGTCGCAGTGCTGGGGCTGGTCGCATCGATCAGCGGCGGAGTCCGCTACGGAATGCTGAGCGAGATCCTCCCCCGCGAAGGCTTTATCCTGGGCCGTTCGGTGCTGAACATGTCGGTCGGCACGATGCAGATCTGCGGATACGCCGTCGGCGGCGTGCTGGTCGACGTGCTGTCCCCGCGCGGAACGCTGCTGGCCGGCGCCTCGCTCGACGTCGTCACGGCCATCGTGGCCATGGTGGGTCTATCCCGTCGTCCGCCTCGCGCGGCGGGACGGCCGTCGATCGTCCAGACCCTGCGGGTCGACGCCGAGCTGTGGTCGTCCGTGCCGCGCCGCTACACATATCTCGCGATGTGCGTCCCGAACGGCCTGGTGGTGGGCTGCGAATCCCTCTTCGTCGCCTATTCGCCACGGCACGCCGGCCTGCTGTTCGCGTTCGCCGCGGGCGGGATGCTGATCGGCGACACGATGACCGGCCGGTTCATCGGGCCGCAGTGGCGACAGCGGCTCGGCCCGTTCATGCGTTTCCTGCTCGCCGCGCCGTACCTGGTCTTCGCCATCGGGCCGCCGCTACCGCTCGCGGCGGTCGCCGTCATGCTCGCCTCGATCGGCTACTGCGCGACCTTGATGCTCCAGGAACGGCTCCTCGACCTGACCCCGGATCCGCTGCACGGACAGGCCCTTGGCCTGCAATCCTCGGCCATGCTCACCATGCAGGGAGTCGGCGCGGCGCTGGCCGGGACGATCGCGCAGCACACGTCGGCGGCCACGGCGATGGTGGTGATGGCGGTCGCCTCCATCACGATCACGCTCATCCTGGCTCCCGGCCTCACGTCGGAACCTCAGCGTGTGCTGGTCAGGCCGTGACGGTAGGCGTATGCGACCGCCTGGGCGCGATCGCGGGCGCCGATCTTCGGCAGCAGGTGGTTGATATGGCTCTTCACCGTCGCCTCGCTGACCACCAGCCGCCCCGCGATCTCCGCGTTCGACAAGCCGTCGGCGATCAGGGCCAGGACCTCTACCTCGCGCGCGGTGAGCCCGTCCGGCACGGTACCGGCGGCCGGAGCGGCCGGAGCGGCAGGCGGTACCGCCGCGACGGTGTTGACAAGGTGACGCTGCGCCGTCGGATCGAGTGACACCTCACCGCGCACCACTCGCTCCAGCGCCTGCCGGATCTCCTCCGCCTCGGCGTCCTTGGTGAGGTAGCCGACCGCGCCAGCGCGCAACGCGTCGATAACGGACCGGTCGTCGGAATAGGTGGTCAGCACCACTACCTTTACGCCGGTGTCACGCAGCCGGCGGGTCGCCTCGATTCCGTCCACGCGGGGCATGCGGAGGTCCATCAAGACCACGTCCGGGCGCAGGTCCATCGCCATCGCCACCGCTTGCTCGCCGTCCGAGGCGGTGCCCACGAGCTCGACGCCGGGCACCAGGCCGAGCAGCATGGTCAGGCCCTCGCGGACGATGCGCTGGTCGTCCGCGGCCAGCACCCTGATCATGCCGGGACCCGCAGCCGCACGCGGAAACCGTCATCGGTAGGACCCGCGTCGATTGCGCCGCCGAGCAATTCGGCGCGTTCGCGCATCCCGGTGATGCCGTATCCGCCGCTGGTCCCCGCCCCGGAAGGCGGAGCACCATGGTCCTCGACCACCAGGCTCACCTCAGCGGGCAGGTATTCCAGCCGGACGTCGACCCGGTCCGGGCTGGCGTGCTTGCGGATGTTGGTCAGCGCCTCCTGGGCGACCCGGTACAGGGCGAGACGTACCCCCGAGCCCAGGACGCGCGGCTCCCCCGCGGTGGTGAAGCGGCACGGGATGCCGGTGTCGGCTTCGAACTCCCCGGCCAGCGCGGCGGTGCGTTCCGGACCGGGCAGCTCCTCGTCCCGCAGCATGGCGATGGCCTGACGCGCCTCGCTGAGCCCGTTCTTCGCGAGCTGGTGGGCGCGATCGATGGCCGCGGGCAGCCGGTCGTCGTCCGGGGCGGACGCCGCCAGCAGCCGGGCGCCCTCGAGCTGCATCACGAGACCGGACAGGGAGTGCGCGAGCACGTCGTGCATGTCCCGCGCCAGCCGTTGCCGTTCGGCCAGCGCGGCGGCACGCACCTCCGCGCCGCGGGTCTCCTCCAGCTGGACGAGCAACCGCTCCTCCTCGTGTTCCTGCGCCCGGATCCGCCGGCTGAAAAGCGCCATGGTGTAGACGGCGGAGAGGCCCACCGCCGCCACGAACGACTGATGGATCGCGAAGAAAACCAGGCAAGCGGCCAGCAGCGCGCCGCTCCGCCGGATAGGAAGCACGCGCGCGGACCCGGCGACGGCCAGGTACAGCCCGACCACCCCCGGCCCGTCCGGCTGGAACCAGTAGAGCACCGCCGAGCTGACCAGTAGCAAACCAAGCATCGGCAGGCAGACCGGCAAGGAAACCTGCGGGCGGGAGCCGGGCAGCAGACCTATGCCAAACCGCCCGACCATGCCGAAAATCCCCACGACAAGCCCGGCGAGCGCGATCGCGACGGCGAGCGAAGCACCGCTCGCTCCGGGGCCCGGCTTGTCGCGCGAGACGGTGATGATCATGGCCGTGGCGGCGAGCAGCGCGACCGGCACCAGACGCCGCCGCAGCGCCGCGTCCCGGCGGGCGCGCGCCTGCCGCAGCGCCGCCACGCTCGGCGCCTCATACGCCACGCCTTCGAACACCGGGTCTTCTGGCGGCTGCCCTATCACGATCCAAGACTACGTTTCCGGCCACCACCCGTCTTCGGCCCGCGGTTGGAGCCTTTCTCCACCCGGGGTTGGCATCTCGACATCAGCCCGCGCGCCGAAGACGGGGCATGCCCGCACCCGGCAGCCTCGGTGAGCGTAAAGCAATCACATCTGGAGGAGTCATGTTCTTCATCTTGCGATGGCTGTACCGGCGCCTGTTCCGGCGGAGCGGTACGAAAGCCAGCACACGATGACCGCGATCGTGGTAAAGGATCTGGTCAAGCGCTTCGGCCGGTTCACCGCCGTGGACTCGATCAGCTTTGAGGTCGCCCCGGGGCAGGTGACGGCGCTACTGGGTCCGAACGGGGCGGGCAAGACCACCGCCATCGAGCTCCTGGAGGGGTTCACCGCCCCGACCGCCGGGATCGTCCGCGTGCTGGACACCGACCCTCGCAAGGGGGGTCGCGCCTGGCGGGCCAGGATCGGGCTCGTGCTCCAGTCCACCAGCCTGGACGGGCAGCTCACCGTGACCGAGGCGCTGTCGCTGTTCGGCGGCCTGTACCCGGCTCCGCGGCCGGTGGCCGAAATCCTGGAGGTCATCGACCTGGCCAGTGACGCCCGGACCAGGATCGGCGCGCTGTCCGGCGGGCAGCGACGGCGGGTGGACCTGGGGATCGCCATCATCGGCCAGCCGGAGCTGCTGTTCCTTGATGAGCCCACCACCGGCCTGGACCCAGAAGCCCGCCGCCGACTGTGGTCGGTCACTCATTTTCTCCAACGGCTTCGGCTCGTTCTCCGGCCTGCCGCACTGGCTCACCACCGCGATGTCCTACTTCCCGGTGCGGCCGGTGGTCGACGCGGCGACACGAGCGCTCCAGCACTCCGGTGCGATCTCCGGTCGCGACCTGCTCGTGCTCCTTGCCTGGACGGTGGCCTGCCTGGCGCTTTCCGTGCGGTTCTTCCGCTGGGATCCGACTCGCCCGGCCCACGCGGGGCGTACTCAGGGGACGCACCGCAGTCCGTTCGTCGGAATTTAGGAGTTTCTCACCGGCCAGCCGCCCGCGGTCAGCGCGGTGAGCAGCGCGGGGGCCTCGGCCTGCCGAACGGAGAGTTCAGCGACTCCCACCGGCAGGCCGGGTGAATGCTCGATGCGGATGTCCTCGATGTTGACCCCGGCGGCGCCCGCCGCGTTGAACAGCCGGGCCAGTTCGCCGGGCTGGTCGCGGATCACCACCTGGACGGTGGTGAGATCGCGCTGCTGCCAGCCATGTTTGCCGGGGATCCGCTGGACGCCCGCCCGGCCCCCGTCGAGCAGCTCCGCGACCTTCTGCCCCTCGCCGTCGGCCAGCAGGCGCGCGGCCTGGGCCAGGTCGGCGGCCACCGCGTCGATGACCTCGGCCACGGGGCCCGCGTTGGCGCTCAGGATCTGGGTCCACAACGCGGTGTCACCGGCCGCGATCCGGGTCACATCCCGCACGCCCTGTCCGGCCAGGTCGAGAGCCTGGGAGTCGGCGTGCTCCAGCCGGCTCGCCATCGCGGCGGCCACCAGGTGCGGGGCGTGCGAGGTCAGCGCCACCCAGCGGTCGTGCGTGGACGGATCGGTACAAACCGTCTCGGCCCCGCAGGCCTCGGCCAGCGCGGTCACGCCGGCCACTGCCTCCGGTGAGGTCTCGGCCAGGGGGCACAGCGCCCAGGTCCGGCCGAGGAAGAGGTCGGCGCGGGCCGCCGCGGGGCCGTGCTTCTCCCGGCCCGCCAGCGGGTGCCCGGGCACGTAGCTGGTCAGGTCGCAGCCGGCCGCCCGGGCCAGGGTGACGGGAAGCTGCTTGACGCTGGCCACGTCCGTGTAGACATCGGCCAAGCCGCGGGCCTGTGCGTCGGCCAGGACTACCGCGACTGTCTCCGGCGGTACGGCCATGATCGCGATGTCCGCGTGCTCACCGGCGTGCTGGCGGCCCCCGCCCATGTCGGCGGCCAGCTTCGCGGCCGAGGCATCGGCGTCGGCCAGCCAGACCGTGGCGTCCGTCCGCTCGCGCAGGGCCAGAGCGATCGACGTGCCGATCAGCCCCGTCCCAATGACCAGCACGCTCATTTGTCCCTCCGCGCCAAGGCCTCGCGGTGTTTCCTTCCGCGCCAAACTCCTCGCTGCGCTCGGTCGGCGCGGTGCCACGTCGGGAACCGACGCCCCTTCGGGACGTCGACCGACGCGGCGCTCGCTTCGCTCGCTCCCGCTCGCTCGCTCACTGCGCGATGTCGAGCCGGAGCGCGGCCGCGCCGCGCAGGTACACGTGCTGGATCGCCGAACGCGGCTGCTGGGTATCGACGTGCGCCATCAGCCGCACCACGCGGGGCATCGCGCCCGGCACCGGGATCTCGGTCGCGCAGATCAGCGGCACGTCGTGGAAACCAAGCTTGCGCGCGGCCAGGGCGGGAAACTCGGCCGTCAGGTCGGGCGTCACCGTGAACAGCACGCTGATGACGTCGTCCGGGGTGAGGTCGTTGCGCGCCATGACCTCGTTCATCAATTCGGCGGTTCCCTCGAGGATGAGGTCCCGCTCGTCGCCCCCGACCTGCACTGCGCCACGAATCGCCCTAACTGTCACGCTGGCTAGACTACAGGCCGACCGCCGCGTACAACTCGCCAATTTCCCTGGTAGTCAGGTCGCGGGTGGCGCCAGGCCGGAGCATGCCCAGCTTGATCGGGCCCATTTTGGTCCGGACCAGCCTGCTCACCGGGTGTCCGGCCGCGGCCAGCATGCGCCGGACGATGTGCTTACGGCCCTCGTGCAGGGTGATCTCGACCAGCACCCGGCTGCCGCTGGTGTCCACCACCCGGAACCGGTCCGCCGTCGCCACGCCGTCGTCCAGTTCGACGCCGATGGCGAGCCGCCGGCCGAGGTCCTTGGACACCGGGCCGGCCACCTCGGCCACATAGGTCTTGGCCACCTCGAAGCTCGGATGCGCGAGCCGGTGGGCCAGCTCACCGTCGTTGGTGAGCAGCATCAGGCCCTCGGTGTCGTAGTCCAGCCGGCCGATGTGGAACAGCCGCTCGGCCCGGTCACCGAGGAAATCCGACACGGTTTTCCGGCCTCTGCCATCCGACATGGCCGTCAGGACCTTGGGCGGCTTGTTGAACGCCAGGTAAGCCAGCCCGGGCCGGGCCGGGATCCGCTTGCCGTCCACCTTGATCACCTGATGCTCGCGGTCCACCCGGGCGCCGAACCGGCGGACCGTCTGCCCGTCCACCTGCACCCGGCCCGCGCCGATCAGCTCCTCGCAGTGCCGGCGGCTGCCCACGCCCGCTTCGGCCAGCACCTTCTGGAGCCGGATGCCGCCGGGAACGTCGACGAGGGTGTCCTCCCTCTCGTCGTCCTCGAAGTCAGGCTGTGGGACGCGGGGGCGTCCCCCCGGGCTAGCGCTGCTCATCGTCGATGTCCTCGATGTTGTCCGGCAGGAACGGTGCGAGATCGGGCAGTTCGTCCAGGCTCGCCAGGCCCAGCCGCTCCAGGAAGTACCCGGTCGTGCGATACAGGATCGCGCCGGTCTCGTGGTCGGTGCCGGCTTCTTCGACCAGGCCGCGAAGGGTGAGCGTCCGCATCACTCCGTCGCAGTTCACCCCGCGTACCGCGGACACGCGCGCCCGGCTCACCGGCTGCCGGTAGGCCACCACGGCGAGCGTCTCGAGCGCGGCCTGGGTCAGCCGCACCTCCTGCCCGTCCCTGACGAACCGTTCCACCAGGGGCGCGTATTCCTCCCTGGTGTAGAACCGCCAGCCACCGGCGATCTCGCGCAGGTCGAAGCCGCGTTGCCGCTCGTCGTAGAACACGGCGAGTTCCTTCAGCGCCGCGGCGATCTCGTCTCGCGGCCGCTCCAGCACCTGGGCCAGCATCACCACCGGCACCGGTTCGTCGGCGACGAGCAGGATCGCCTCCAGTGAGTTCCTCAGGTCGGGTTCGAATTCGTCGGGTGAAGTCATTCGTCGCTTTCCGTTATGTCACTGACGCTATCAGTGCCGGTGCGGTCGGTCCACGAACCGCCGGTTCGCGCGCCGCCGGTCCAGGTGATATAGAGATCGCCGAGCGGGGCGAGCTGCTCGAAGGTCACCGCGTCCTCGCGGTACAGCTCGAGCAGGGCCAGGAACGACGCGACGATCTCGTAGCTCCCGCCGGCCCCGGCCGTGAGCTGCCGGAAGCTGGCCCGGCCCAGTTCACGCAGCCGGATCGCGATCTTGGCCGCCTGCTCCCTGACGCTGATCACCGGGTTGTGGATGTGCTCGGTGCTGACCTTCGGCGGAGGCTTGGGGGTCAGCGCCAGCGAGGCGATCCGGGCCAGTTCGTTCGGGCCGAGGCCGAGCAGTACCTCGGGGAGCAACTGCGCGAACCGCGGCTCCAGCGGAACTCTTCTCGGGAACCGCCGCGCGGCGACCGCCATCCGGGCCGCGAAGATGGCCGCTACCTCCTTGTAGGCCCGGTACTGGAGCAGCCGGGCGAACAACAGGTCCCTGGCCTCGAGCAGCGCCAGGTCTTCCTCGTCCTCCACCTCTCCGGACGGCAGCAGCCGGGCCGCCTTGAGGTCGAGCAGCGTCGCCGCGACGACGAGGAAGTAGCTGACCTGGTCCAGGTCCCAGCCGTCGGCACGCTGCGAGATATAGGCGATGAACTCGTCGGTGACCTTGGACAGCGCTACTTCGGTGATGTCCAGCTTGTGCTTGGAGATCAGCGCGAGCAGCAGGTCGAACGGGCCCTCGAACACGTCGAGGTGCACTTCGAAGCCGCCGGTCGTGCCGGCGCCGGATTCGGTGCCGTCGGACTCTATGTCAGTCAGGATTCCTCGCTGTTGTCCGCGAGTGGTTTCTCGCCGTTGCCCGCCAGTGGCTTCTCGCCGTTGCCCGCGATCGGCTGGCTGTTCGCGAGCGTATCGTTCGCGGTGGCGATCCGCCTGGCCAGCAGGCTGTCCTTACCGCGCGCGTCAAGATCGGCGAGCAGCACGGCGATCGCCTCGCGGACGATCCGCCCGCGGTCGCTGGCGATACCGTAGCGCAGCAGAGCGAGCCTTGCGCGCTCCAGGTCAAAGAGTTCCTCGGCGGACAGGTAAACGGTGATCTTCTGATCATGCTTCTCACGCCCGCTGGCCCGGCGCTGATCTCCCCCGTCGGGACCAGGAGCAGCGGATGGGCGCAGGAGTTCGGCGACCCCCGGCAGGCTTACCCGCCGTGATCGGCTCCTGCCACGCGCCACCGCTCCAGTACCTCCTTGGCCAGCTCCCGGTAGGAGCTTGCCCCCATCGACCCCGAGTCAAAGCTGGTTATCGGCTCTCCGGCCACCGTAGCGTCCGGGAACCGCACCGTGCGGTTGATCACAGTATGAAAAACCTTGTCACCGAAGCCGTTGACGATACTGGCGAGTACCTCCCGGGTGTGCAACGTCCGCGAGTCATACATCGTGGCCAGCAGCCCGTCGATGACAAGCTTAGTGTTCAGCCGGTGTGACACCTTCTCGATGGTCTCCATCAGCAGCGCCACGCCGCGCATCGCGAAGTACTCGCATTCCAGCGGGATGATGACCCCGTCGGCGGCGGCGAGCGCGTTGATGGTGAGCAGGCCGAGGGACGGCTGGCAGTCGATCATGACCACGTCGTACTCGGGCATCAGCGGCTGGAGCACGCCGCCAAGCACGTACTCCCGGCCCACCTCGTGCACGAGCTGCACCTCGGCGCCGGACAGGTCGATGTTGCTCGGCAGCAGGTCCATGCCGTCGACATTGGTCTTGAACAGCACGTCATGCGCGGTGACGTCGCGCTCCATCAGCAGGTTGTAGATCGTGCTGTCGATATCGTGCGGCTGGATGCCCAAGCCGACGCTCAGCGCGCCCTGCGGGTCGAAGTCGACGAGCAGTACCCGGCGTCCCTGCTCGGCAAGGGCGGCGCCCAGGTTGATGGTGGTGGTGGTCTTACCCACGCCGCCCTTCTGGTTGCAGACCGCAACCGTCCGAGCCGGACCGTGTACGACCAGGGGTTCGGGATCGGGGAACGCCGAGACCGGTCGCCCGGTCGGACCCAGTTCGCCCTGAAGCTCCGCTGCGTGAGAACCTGCCGTTGGGATTGCTGTCATGCGGGATGCTGCCACCAGCTAAACCTCCCGACCGTGCCCGCGGAATCAAAACTGGACTCTAGGGCCTGTGCCGGACGCCGGCAAGCAGGCTCGCCGATTGCGTCGGAAATGTCGCAGGTAATTCTGCCAGCGAAAACCTTCGGTGCGTTGCCGCGCGTCCCTCCGCGAGGTCCGCGATGATCCGGCCGGCAAGGGGGGCGAATTTCGCGCCGTGCCCGGAGCATACCGACGCCACCACGAACGGTCCTCGGCGGTCCAGGACGAAGTCTTCGCTGGTGGTAGATGTGTAGAGGCAGGTCAGCTCGGCTATGGGGGTACTTGAAAGACCGTTAATTTTTGCACGAACGAACTGGAGTACTTGGTCCCTTACGGCTGGATTGACCACGTTGTCCCGGTCGTCCCCGGTGGTGACCGTGCGCAGGTAGTGCGCCCCCACCTTGACAGCCCCCGGGGAATCCGCTCCCGAAGGCAGGCCGTACATCGACGGGGCCTCGGTACAGATCCAGGTCGGCCCCGAAGCCAGGGTCCCAGCCTCAGCAGGGGCGAAGTGGAACACGTCGACCTGCGTCACGACCAGGCGCGGCAGCCGCACCAGGTGGCCGAGCAGCGGCTCCAGCCAGGCGCCCGCGGCCACCACCACGACAGGCGCGGTGAATTCCGCGTCGGCCGTGCGGACGGTACCGTCGGCGTCGATGCCGGTCACCGGGGTGTTGTGCCTGATACCGGCGCCCCGCTGGGTGGCAAGCCGTTGCATCGCGGCCACGGCGCGGTCCGCGTCGATCACACCGCCCTCGGGATGGAACAAGACGGGATGGCGAGGGTCGAAGGTTATGCCCGGCCAGCGTTCGGCGGCCTCGGTGGCGGTGAGCAGTTCCGCCGGCACGTGCTGGGCAGTCAGGATCTCGTGCATCTTCTCCGGGTCCGGCTGTGTTGAATCTGCCTGGGCCTTCGGCCGCGGCGGACCGAAGTCCACCGCGCCGGTGACCCGGATCAGTTCCTCTCCCGCCTCGTCCTCGAGTTCGCTCCACAGCCGCCGGGCCACGCCGGTGAGCGTCACGTACAGCGGATCGGGGTAGGCACGCCGGAAGATGCGCGCGCTGCCGTGTGAGCTGCCCCGGCGGTGACCCGGCTCGAACGCCTCGAGCACCACCACGTCCCGGCCCCGCCGGGTGAGCTCCCAGGCCGCCGCCGACCCGGCCAGCCCGCCGCCAACGATGATCACGTCCGCCCGCATGCCTCCCACGCTAACGACATAATGGTGGCGTGAAGATAGGCCTGCAGATTCCGGATTTCACCTCGGCGGCCGGCCCGGCACGCCTCGGCGCCGACCTGGCCACGGTGGCCCGCACCGCCGACCAGGGAGGATTCGAGTTCCTCGCGGTCATGGACCACTTCTTCCAGATCGGCGTCATCGGCCCGCCCGAGCGCGAGATGCTCGAGGCCTACACGACGCTGGGCTACCTGGCGGCGTGCACGTCGCGGGCCAAGCTCCTGACGCTGGTCACCGGGACCGTCTACCGGTATCCCGGCATCCTGGGGAAGATCGTCACCACGCTGGACGTGCTGTCCGGTGGCCGGGCCTGGCTGGGCATCGGCGCCGCCTGGAACGAAGAGGAGTCACGCGGCCTCGGCATCCCGTTCCCGCCGGTGCCCGAGCGCTTCGAGCGGCTGGAGGAGACGCTGCGGATCTGCCTTCAGATGTGGCGTGGCGATGAGAGCCCGTATCACGGCGAGCACTACCAGCTGGAGCGGCCGCTCAACTCGCCGCAGGCGCTGACCAGGCCGCATCCGCCCATCCTTATCGGCGGCGGGGGCGAGAAGAAGACGCTCCGCCTGGTGGCCAGGTACGCGGACGCGTGCAACCTGTTCCCGGGCCCCGACCTGGCCCGCAAGCTCGATGTGCTTCGCGAGCACTGCGCCGCCGAGGGCCGCGACTACGACCAGATCACCAAGACCTGCTACTTCTCGTTCGACGTCGGCGACAAGGGCGAGAAGACCGGTGAGATCATCGATCAGCTCGGCCGGCTGGCCGAGCTCGGATTCCAGGCGGCGATCGGCAACGTTGCCAACGTGTGGCAGGTAACGCCGGTGGAGGTCATCGCGAGCGAAGTGATACCCGCCGTAGCCTCCCTATGAATATGAGCGCTGTGAATCAGGCCTTGCGGGTAGTCACCGTCTCCTATGACCACCCGGACGCGGCGCGTCTCATCGAGGAGGTCCAGCAGGAGCACGTGCTCAGATACGGCGGCCGCGACGGCACCCCGGTCGACCCCGCCGAGTTCGCGCCGCCGGGAGGGTTGTTCCTGGTGGCGTACCTGAACGACGTCGCGATAGCGTGCGGCGGCTGGCGATCGCACGCTGCCTCCGAAACCAGGGCCGCCGGAGCCGGGACCACCGCCGAAGTCAAGCGCATGTACGTCTCGGAGCCGGCGCGGCGCACCGGAATCGCGCGGGCGCTGCTCGCCGAGCTGGAGCGGACCGCGCTCGCGGCCGGCTTCAGCCAGGTGGTGCTGGAGACCGGCAGCAAGCAGCCGGAGGCAGTGAGTCTGTACCGGGCGGCGGGCTACTGTGACGTGCCACCGTTCGGCTATTACGCGGACGCGCCGGGGGCCATTCACCTCGGCAAGCGGCTGGCTACCGAACCGTTATACCGAAGACAAGCGTCGCGATGGTGCCGGACGGCCCGGCGCCCAGGCTGGTCCGGTCGGCCAGCTGGCGGACCAGCCACAGACCATGACCGGGCAGGATGCGCCATTGCGCGACGTCCGAAGGCTGAGGAGCGTGGGCCGCCCGTCCGTCGCCATCCTCGCTGATCTCACAGCACAGCGCGCCGTCGTTGTGCCACACCCGTAGCCGCCCGTGCCCGAGTCCATGGCGCACCACGTTGGCGGCCAGTTCATGTACGGCGATAACGACGTCTTCGGCCCGGCCGCGAGCCAGTCCGGCCGCCGACGCGTGAGCCGCCATCGCCGACCGCAACGCTCGCAGCGAATGCGCGTCGAACGCCTGGTCAAGGATCGGCGGTCCGGCACTCACGTCTATCGGCTCCCAATCGGCGTCCATCCCCTACCCGCTCGCATCGCTTCCATTCATACAAGATTCGTCCGGCGATCCACGCGGCCTCGCCATCAGGTCACGGGCTTGCATGCGCGGCCGACGGCGGCGGCGGAACGGCGATCGCCGCGAGCCGACAGACCGGCGATAACCCCTTCGACATCGGCGGGCGGCCGGTTCTGGCTCAGCTTCGCCTTTGCTTCCACCCGGGTGATCAGCAGCTCCAGACCGACGATGGCGCGCAGCTGGCCTTCGATGTACTGGCGCGGCGCATCGTCCACCGACCATATCGGCTCGCCCTTGGCGGCCTCGTGTTTGATCGTGAGCCGCCGTACCACGCCTTCCACCCAGGTGGGGTCATCATGCACCACGAGCTGGCCGTACACATGCGCGGTGACGTAGTTCCAGGTGGGGACGACCCGGCCGTGCTCTGCCTTGGAGGCGTACCAGGAGGGGGAAATGTAGGCGTCCGGCCCGCGGACGATGGCCAGCGACTCCCCCAGCGCCGGCTTCCGCCACTGCTCGTTGTTGCGTGCCACGTGCCCGTACAGCGCGCCGTGGTCGCCCACGGAGGGCTCATAGACGAACGGGAGCATGGTGGCCAGCATGCCGTCCTCGGTCAGCGTTATCAGGTCGGCCGCGCCGTGCCGGGCCAGCAGTTCCTTGACTGTCGCGTCGTCGGCGGCGAAATGGGCGGGAACGTACATGTATGCGCCTCCTTACGCGCGGAACGAGCGGGTCAGGCCGCTCCATACCGCGTCGTAGTCCGGCTGGCGGTGGCCGGCCTCCGCCGCCTGCCGAGTGGGCACCATCATCCAGCGGCTCTCGAACATGAACGCCAGTGTGTCGTCGATCTTCTGCGGAGTCAGCTCGGCCGCGCTCGCCTTGGCATAGGTTTCCGCGTCCGGGCCATGCGAGGTGAACATGTTGTGCAGGCTGGCCCCGCCCGGCTCGAAGCCCTCGGCCTTGGCGTCGTAGACGCCGCGCACCAGGCCCATGAACTCGGACATGATATTGCGGTGGTACCACGGAGGCCGGAAGGTGTCCTCGCCGACGAGCCAGCGCGGTGCGAAGATCACGAAATCCACGTTGGCCAGGCCGGGCAGCTCGCTGGGTGAGGTGAGAACGGTGAAGATCGATGGGTCCGGATGGTCGAAGCTGATCGTGCCGATCACCATGAAGTTCGCGGTGTCGTACTTGTACGGTGCGTAGTTCCCGTGCCAGGCGACAACGTCGAGCGGGGAGTGGTCGTAGTCGGTGGCCCACAGGTTGCCGCCGTATTTCTGCACGACCTGGGCCGATGAGCGCTCCTCGTAGGCGGCGGTGGGCGCCAGGAAATCACGCTCGTTGGCCAGCCCGTTGGACCCGATGGGACCCCGCTCCGGCAGCGTGAACTGCGCGCCGAAGTTCTCGCACAGGTAACCCCGCACAGGCCCGGCCGGCAACTCGGCACGGAACCGGATGCCGCGCGGCACCACGGCTACCTCGCCCGGGGCGACGGCCATCGGCCCCAACTCGGTGTGCAGCACCAGCGGACCATGCTCGGGCACGAACAGCAGCTCGCCGTCAGCATCGACGAAGTACCGGTCGACCATGGACCGCGTCGCCGCGTACATGTGCACGGCCATCCCCGCCCGGGTCCTGATGTCGCCGTTCCCGGCCATCGTGTACAGGCCGTCGACGAAGTCGGCGTCCCCATCCGGCATGGGCGGCGCGTTCCACCGCAGCCGGTTCGGGTCCGGCTCGATCTCGTCGAACGGGGTACCCCGCAGGCTTCCGTTGCCGATCCGCGAGAACCGCCGATGCGCCGCCGACGGCACGCTCCGGTACACCCAGGTCCGCTTGTTCACCGCCCGCGGCTGCGTGAACGCCGTCCCGCTGATCTGCTCTGCGTACAGGCCGAGCGGGGCCCGCTGCGGCGAATTGCGTCCTCGCGGCAGCGCCCCCGGCACCGCCTCGCTGGCGAACTCATTCCCGAAGCCCGCCTGGTACCCGAACTCGCCCGCGCCACTCGTGCCACGCTGGTGGATCTCGTCGGCGACGTCGACCATGACTGCTGCCTCCTCCAACCGCCTCCCTCCCATGTAACCACCAGCGCAGCAGTCACCAGCGCCCCCGCCCCACCCGGAACGGATTGGCCGCCCTCCCCGGAACGGGACGGACCGCCCCCGAAACGGGACAGGCCAACGAGGGTGGCGGCGGCCGGCCGTGAGCCGCCGCCGGTTTGCCAGGAATGACCGTAATATGTAGGCAATCGCGGTGGAAGGCGTGGAAGATAGGGGCCTCGCGGAAAGTTGGGCGCCGGTTTCCGGCGCCTTTTCTTCCAGAGGGCTCCTAACTTCCGCAAGCTGGGTGGCCCATGTGCCCGAAATGTGGTGCTACGCACAAGTTCCCAGGCTGGGGTGGCATCTCGACAAATACAAAATAGTCGGCATATCGGAAACGCACTCTTTTCCTGGAACGTTCGCATCGTCAATTTATATGCCAGCACGACCGGCGATCCGGAAAGACGAGCCACCGTTCGTTCGTCGTTATCCGGAGAAAGCGTTGGAATCGCTGGCGCAGCTTGCGGCGGCGGTGATGCCGCCGTTGGCCTGGGCCAGACCGTTGACCCCGGACGGGGACGCCGACGGGGACGGGGACGCGGACGCGGACCCAGATGCCGATGGGCTTGAGGAAGACGTCGCGGCCGGAGACTGCGTCGCCGCCAGCGATGCCGACGGCGTGGGCGAAGCCGAGGGATCGGCGGCCAGACCGGTGTAGTCGGAGCCGATGATCAGCTCGATGGTCCCCGGTGTCAGGGTCGCTACCTGGCGGACCGTTACGCCGGTAAGTTCCTTCTTCAGCGTGTTCACCGCGGGTTTGTCGGCGGCCGAGGCGTACTCGATCACCGAATCGGTGTAGCGGAAGTTGTCCGCGTTGCCGGTGCCGGTCACATCGAAGCCACGAGAGGTCAGCGACGCCGCGGCGCTGCCCGCGGCGTCGTAGGCGCCGGAGCCGTTCAGCACCTCGAGCTTGACCTTCGACGGGCTGATGGTGAGCACCTGGGCACCGCCGCCGGACGGCGTGCCGGACGGCACCTTGACCTTCGGCACCGTCACGTCGTGCGCGATGGCGGAGAACACCTGGCCGGCCTGCGGCTGGGCGAACTGGACCCGGTTGGGATCGTATGGGTACGTCTGGTTCGGCGCGGTGAGGAACTGCACGTTCTTGCCGGCCAGATTGCGGAAGCTCTCCGCGATGCCGATCAGGTCGGACACCGACATCCCGGGGTCGGTGGTCAGCGCCGCGGCGGCGTCACTGACCACGTGATACAGCTTGATCGGGTTACCGAGGAGATCGCCACCCAGCACCGCCTTCACGATCTGCGCCGACAGGAACTGATCGCGCTGGATGCGCTCCAGGTCCGAGCCGTTGCCGGTGTCCTCCCGGGTCCGCCAGAACGCCAGGGCCTGTATTCCGGTGATGTGCTGCTTCCCCGCCTTCACGTTCAGGCCGGAGACCGGGTTGTTGATGGCGTAGGGCACGCAGACGTTGACACCGCCCACGTCATTGATGACCTTCACGAACCCGATCAGGCCGAGCCCGATGAAGTGGTTGAGGAAGATACCGGTCTGCTGCTCGACGGTCTTGTACAGGCACGACGGGCCGCCGATCTGGAGCAGCGAGTTGATGATCACATACTGGTTCAGGTTCTGCCGCTGCCCCGGGTAGCCCGGACCGCTGTCGCACTGGTACATCGGCACCATCGTGTCCCGAGGGATCGATATGACGGTGACCTGGTGATGGCCCGGCGAGATGTGCACGAGCATGATCGTGTCGGTGTTGTCGCCCGAGACATGCCCGGTGTGCAGGATGTACTGCTGGTGCCCGTCCAGCCCGGCCCGGCTGTCCGATCCGTAGACCAGGATGTTCTCCGACGAGGTGCTGTACTGCGGCGGACGGTGACCCAGGTCGGTCAGGGGCGTCCGGTTGATGCTGTCATTGATCTGCCGGTACTTGAGGTAGACGCCCACCGTGCCCGCGGCCACGACAACGACGACACCGGCCGACACCCAGCGCAGCCAATGCCGTTTACGCGGGTTCCCCTCGACCCGCGGTTTTCGCCGCCTTCGCTTCACGCCCGCACCTCCCGCCACTCCCCGGACAACGGACGCCATTCGCCAAGGGTTCCCAAAATGTTACCTGTTATGTCGGTGCCGACCAGGTCGTTGGCCCGGATCGTCACGGGCCGGTAAGGCGGGTCGTTCCGGGAAGGTCAGCCAGGGCTGGCGTCCCGGAGGCGGCGAAGTGCGGCACGGACCAGAGCCGGGTCCGTGGTGGTCCAGAACGGCGGCAATGATTTGCGCAGGAAGTCGCCGTAACGGGCGGTGACCAGACGCGGGTCGAGCACCGCGACGACACCCCGGTCGCTCATCGTCCGCAGTAGCCGTCCGGCCCCCTGAGCCAGCAGCAGCGCGGCCTGGGAGGCGGCGACGGACATGAACCCGTTGCCGCCGCGAGCCGCCACGGCTCGCTGCCGCGCCGAGGCCAGCGGATCGTCCGGCCGGGGGAACGGGATCCGGTCGATGACAACGAGCTGCAGCGAACTGCCCGGAACATCCACGCCCTGCCACAGCGACAGGGTGCCGAACAGGCAGGTTTCCTGGTCAGCGGCGAACTCCTTGACGAGCTGAGCCGTGACGTCGTCGCCCTGGCACAGCAGCCGGTAGCCGATCCGGCTCCGCAGCGCCTCCGCGGCCTGGGCGGCGGCGCGCATCGAGGAGAACAACCCCAGCGTCCGGCCGCCCGCCGCATCGATCAGCTCGGACAGTTCGGTCAGGTACGCCTCATGCAGGCCTTCCCGGCCCGGGGTCGGCAAGTGCCTCGCCACGTACAGGATGCCGCTACGCGGGTGGTCGAACGGCGACCCCACATCGAGCGCGGTCCACGGGAGGTCCGAGTCGTCACCCTCCGGGGATTCGGGGGATTGCTGGGCAGGAAGACCCCATTGGATGGCCAGCGGCGTGAACGATCCGCCCAGCACCAGCGTCGCCGACGTCAGCGCGACCACACGCTCGCGGAACAGCCGGTCTCGCAGCAGGCCGCCCACCTCGAGCGGCGCCACCCGGAGCGTCGCGGCGCGGTTTTGCGGGCTGTCCGGGGGCGGGCGGTCCAGCCACACCACGTCGCCGCGCGCCGTGATCTGCTCGCTGAACGTCTCCACGACCCGTCCCGCGGTCTGGTGCAGGTCGTCCAGGGTGGCCAGCGCCATGCGGCAGGCGGCCAGCCGCGCCTGGTCCTCGTCCACTTTTTTCGCCACGGCGCGGACAGCGTCTGCGCAGGTACCCGCGGCCTCGGCGACCGAGGTCAGCGTGGCGGCCAGCGTGTCCGGGAGGACGTCCATCCGGCCCTCGGGCGCCACGTCCAGATCGATGGCCAGGGCATTGGCCGCTTTGCGCAGGCCATCGACCGCGTCGCTGTTGTCGTCCGCGCTGCTGCCTTCCGCGCCCTCCCTTTCGCCCGCACCGGTGATCAGGCGCCCGGCCCGCCGGGCCGCCGCTTCCACCGCAGGGCCTGACAACTCCCCCGTCACCGCCGAAGTGACGCGATCAACCAGGTCATGTGCCTCATCGACGATCACCACGTCGTGCTCGGGCAGCACCTCGATCTCGGACGTCGCGTCGATGGCCAGCAACGCGTGGTTGGTGACCACGACGTGTGCCTTGCCCGCCGCCTCCCTGGCCTTCTCAGCGAAGCACCGCGTGCCGTAGGCGCAGCGATGCGCCCCGATGCACTCCTGGGCACTGACCGAAACCTGACGCCAGGCGGCCTCGGACACGCCCGGCACCAGCTCGTCGCGGTCGCCCGTCTCGGTCTGTTCCGCCCATTCGTGCAGGCGTTTGACTTGCCGACCTAGAGGCGATATTGTGTCGGACGGGTCGAACAGAGTATCGGATTCGTCGTCAGCGACGCCGCCAAGCTGGCGGTTAAGGCACAAGTAGTTGCGTCGGCCCTTCAGGATCGCGAACCGCGGCTCGCGCCCCAGCACGGACTTCAGCGCCTCCACCAGGCGCGGCAGATCGCGGTCGATGAGCTGACGTTGCAGCGCGATCGTGGCCGTGGCCACCACGACCGTGCCGTCGGAGAGCAGGGCGTGCCGCACCGCCGGGACGAGGTACGCCAACGACTTCCCGGTGCCGGTTCCGGCCTGGACCGCGAGGTGCGTGCCCGAATCGATGGCGTCGCGGACCGCCGTGGCCATCGCCACCTGGCCAGGACGCTCCGCACCGCCGATGCCGGCCACGGCCGCGGCCAGCAGCTCGGGCACATCGGGGATCGCTGGGGCATCAAGAGCCCTGAGCGGACTGTCGCGGCGGGACACGAGCGGAACGCTACCGCGCGATGCCGGATGCTGTGACCACCGGCGATGGGATGCAGGTCGGCGGGCGTGTCACGCTGCCGCGGCGGTTGCCGTCCCGCAGGGGCGGCAATTCCCGCCGTGGCCCCAAGCCGGCCGAGCGCAGCGAGGCCTTGGCGCGGAGGGAAACACTGCCGCGGCGGTTGCCGTCCCGCAGGGGCGGCAATTCCCGCCGTGGCCCCAAGCCGGCCGAGCGCAGCGAGGCCTTGGCGCGGAGGGAAACACAGCCGGGATTGCTAGAGTCCTGTGGTTATGGGTAGCGCGGAGTTGCTGGTGGACGCGTTCGGACGAGTACAGGAAGAGGTGCACGCGGCGGTCGACGGGTTGAGCCCGGAGGAGCTGGCGGTGCGGCTGGACGATGACGCGAACTCGATCGCCTGGCTGTGCTGGCATCTGACACGGGTACAGGACGACCATGTGGCGGGCGCGTTCGGCGTGAAGCAGGTATGGCCGCAGTGGCGGGAGCGGTTCGGCCTAAGCCAGAACGACACGCGCCAGGGCGACATAGGCGGAAACGACATCGGTTACGGACACAACTCACGGCAGGTGGCCCAGATCCAGGCGTCCGCGGACCTGCTCACCGGCTACTACGAAGCGGTGCACGAGCAGACCATCCGCCTGGCGAGCACGGTCACCGACGCGGACCTGGAGCGGATCGTGGACGAGCGCTGGGATCCGCCGGTCACGCTGGGCGTGCGGCTGGTCAGCGTGATCTCGGACTGCCTTCAGCATGTCGGGCAGGCCGCGTTCGTCCGCGGCATCGTGCTCCGGCGAGCGCGCGGCTAGCCGGGCATATCGCCGGAGCTGGTTCCATGATCATGGGTCGTTTGCGGTAACTATTCCCGCCTTTGACCCATGATCATGGAACGGGTGGGGGGGGAAGCGGGTAACTGGCGGGTGCCGGCGCGGAAGATGCCGGCCAGGACGCGCAGCGCCAGCAGTGAGCAGATGACGAGCAGGCAGTAACCGAGGAACTGGTAGAGGCTGAGTGTCGGGGTGAGCACCGGGCCGCCCTTGATGGCGAGCAGCACCACCGCCATCAAGCCCGCCGTCGCGGCGAGCACCGTGATCACGATCTGCTGTAGCCAGCCGCCGATCGTGGTGCGCTCGCGTTCGTCGGCGAGAAGCCGGATATTGAGGCTCAGCCGGCCGCCCTCGACCGCCGCGGTGATCCGGTCCACCCGGCGAGGCAGCCTGCGCAGCATGGGCAGCAGCGTCATGGCTTCGCCGGCGACCGCGTCCTTCAGCGAAGTGGGTGACGTCGGCGCGAAGGCGTGCAACTGCGCGCGCCCGAACTGTTCGGCCTCGGCGACGATGTCGAAGCCAGGAGCGAGCATGGTGAGGCCGCCCTCGAGCGTGGACAGTGCGCGGAACACGGCAGCGAACTCGGGCGGAACGGACAGCTCATGCCGTGCCACGATACGGAACAGTTCGGCGAACATGCCCATTGCCGCCTCGGCGCCCCGCAGCCTGACCAGCAGGGAACCGACCGCTCGTTCAAGCGCCTGCTCGTCCAGTTCGTCCGGTCGCGCTGTCACCTCGAGCAGCGCGTCGGTGACCGCGACGGGATCGCGCCGGTCAAGCGCGAGCAGCAGCCGTTGCAGCGCGGCTCGCAATTCGGAATCCAGGCGCCCCACCGAACCGAAGTCGATCAGGGCGAGCCGCCCGTCACGCAGCAGCAGGATGTTGCCGGGATGCGGATCGGCGTGGAAGATCCCGTCGATCACGATCTGCCGCAGCATCGTGCCGAGCAGGTCACGGGCCAGTTGGACGCGCCCAGCATGATCGGCGTCCGGCCCGGCCCCGTCGGCCAGCGCGGCGGTTACCGGACGCCCGTCCAGCCGCTGCATGACCAGCACCCGCTTGCTGCTCAGGTCCGCATAGGCGTACGGGATGACCACATTGCCGGACCCGGGACCCACCGCTTCCAGGTTCTGAAGCTCAACCCGGAAGTCCAGTTCTTCGCGGAGCGCTTCGGCGAATCCGTCGGCGAGCTTGGTCACGCCGATCGTCCGCGCCCAGGCGGCCCGGAACTCCAGCCGCCGGGCCAGCCGGCCGATGATGTCGAGGTCGCGTTCCACCAGGTCGACGACGTCAGGACGCCGGACCTTGACCACGACCTGCTCGCCGGTGCGCAATCGTGCCGTGTGCACTTGGGCGATGGAAGCAGCGGCGAGCGGTTCGCGGTCGATGTCGGCGAACTCCTCGGTGATCTGTTCTTCGCGCAGCACCTGCTCGATCTCCGGCCACGGCAGCGGGGTCACCCGGTCCTGAAGGCGGCCGAGCTCGGCGGTGAACTCGGGCGGCAGCAGGTCGCGCCGGGTGGACAGCACCTGACCGAACTTGACGAAGACCACGCCGCTGCTGTCCAGCGCCCCGCTCAGCGACCGGGCCATCGACGGCGACAGGGCGACGCCGCCGCGCAGCAGGGTGCCGAGCCCGGCCCGGGTGAAGATCCGCACGATCTGCCAGTAGCGACGGGTGCGCCGGGCCCGGGCGCGCAGGCGGCGCGGCCACGACGACGGCGGGGGCACGGCTCCGTACGGCACCAAGGCCTGCCAGGCAACCAGGATCGCCATCGACAGCAGCAGGGAACTGGCCACGCCGAGGCCGATGACGGCCAGCGCCGGGCCGACGTTCCTGGACGGCTGATGGATGCCCGAGGCCAGCGCGTTGATGATCCGGTTGCCGCCGAGTTCGCCGAGCAGGCCGGCGACGACGGTGCGGGTCAGCGGGAAGTGCCGCACGCCGAGCAGCCGGCGCGAGCCGTAAGCGATCAGCGCGACGTTCACCACGGAGCCCACGGCGTAGTTCAGCAGGATCGGAAAGCTCACCGGGTCAGTTAACCAGGCACGAAACCGACCGCCGCAACGCCCTTGCCGGCCAGCGCTAGTGGCGGCCCAGCCACCACCGGCGGCAGGTAAGATGGGCGCCGACGGCAGGTCACTCGGTCCAAGCCGATCCGGTCGGCCAGCGCTTGCACGCCTGTCGGCTCGTATGAATAATTGTCGCAGCGGCGGCCTGGCCCAGCATTGGGTGCCGCTCTATGGGTCCTGAGACGCGGCCCCCTTCTTTCTAGCTGTGAAGGGGCGGTGCCGCTTGACCATTCGCGGCAACGGCGAGCATCAGGAAGGCGATATCGTCATCGTGACGCTGCCGGCTGAGATCGACGTCACAAATGCTGACGAGATCCGCGAACAGCTGCTGTCCGCGGCCAACCAGGGCGCGTCCGTCCTGGTCGCGGACATGACCCAGACGACATTCTGCGACTCTTCGGGGATCACCGCGCTGGTGCGCGGGTTCCGGCGGGCAAACGAGAACGGGACCAAGTTCCGGCTCGCGACCACCAGCCCGGCCGTGCTGCGCGTGCTCGAAATCACCGGCGTCGACCGCCTGATCGACGTCTACTCCACGATCGCCGAGGCGCTTGGATCACCGAACAGCGACGGCGGGTCCTCGAATGGCGCTGGCTCCTGAACCGGCTCGCCGGTCGTGCTGGTGACGATGGCCCGGGCGACGTCGCGCAGCTTGACGTTGGTGTTCTGTGACGCGGCCCGCAGCAACGCGAAGGCGCGGGTCTGCGTGGTGGGCTGCCCGCCGTCCCCGGCTTTCCCGGCGCCGACCCCGCCGCGCGCCATGATGATGCCGATCGCCTGGTCGATAACCGATCGGGAGGCCAGTGACGCGCGCAGTTGCTCGTTAATGTCCGCATAGGACGCCAGCCGTCTGGCCACTACCAGGGCACCATATGCGATCTCTGCGAATTCCCGTGCCCGCCGGATCTCCGTTTGACCAAAGGCTGAGGGGGTTCGCGAGTACAAATTGATGGCGCCAATGGGTTCACTTTCCGCGCCCATCCGGTCCGTGCTCAGCGGCACGGCTAGACAGGACCGGATCCCGGCGGCTTTGGCCTCAATCTCGAACTCCGGCCACCGTTCCTCTCGGGCGGTATCCGCAATGGCAACCACCTCACCAGCACGCATGGCGTGCAGGCACGGGCCATCGTTTATGCGGTACTGCGCCTCGTTGACCCTCCCCGCGACCGGGTCACTGCACGCCACCGCGGGCGGCTGGCCATTGGGCCGGAGCGTCATTCCGCATGACGAATCAGCGTCAATCTGGCGGGTGGCGATCACCGCGAGCTCATGCAGGAATTCATCAATGGTTGTCGTATCTATCAGCGCGTTCTGCACCTCGACGCAATCTTCCATTCACTCATAACTACCCGAGGTCAGGCAATGAAACGTCGGCCGGCCGGATCCCCCGCTGAGAGGCGGAGCGCCCGTCCCCGCCGACACAAGGTCCGCGAACATCCCGGCACACATGGAGCGGACGGGGGCTATGGGCGTAGCGTGACCCACGACGTAGCACCAGCGTGAACGCCGCGAGACATACGAGACATACAAGACGTAAGGGAGCCGTCATGCGCCGACTGGTCCGGCAGTTCGTGCGCATCGAGACTGTAGCCGTGCTGGTCACCGCGTGGCTGGCTGGTGCGCTCGGGCTGGGGCTGGCAACCGGCGCGGGCGCGGTGCCGACGGTGACATTGATGACGCTGGGGCCGATACTCGGCGGTCTGCTCCTGCTGAGCAGGCACAGCCTCGACCTGGCCAGCCGGATCGGCAATCTGGACAGCCGGACCAACGCCACGCTCGGGGCCGTACGGCAGGTCGGAGCGGGTATCGAGAAAGAGATCAAGAAGGAACTCAGGCAGACATTCCGCCAGCTGGAGGCGTTGCAGAACCTGAGTGCCGTGCTGCCTTCCAGCGAAGTGCTGCCCGCCACCCGGGTCTGGGCAGCCTCGCCAGACCTGCTCGTGGTGCTGGTCGATCTGGTCATCAACGAACGGCCGTCGCTCGTCGTGGAATGCGGCAGCGGCGCGTCCACGCTGTGGCTCGCACTGACGATGCGGCGGTTCGGCATCGACGGCCGGATCATCGCGCTCGATCACGACCCGGTTTTCGGCGGCAGGACCCGCGACTTGCTGGCCAGGCACGACGTCAGCGATCTCGCCGAGGTACGCGACGCCCCGCTGGAGAGCTTCAGCCTCGACGGCGAGACTTACTCCTGGTACGCGAGGAAGGCATGGGATGACCTGACCGGGATCGGCCTCCTGTTCATCGATGGCCCGCCCGCGACCACCGGTCACCAGGCCCGCTATCCGGCGCTGCCGCTGCTGAGCGGGTCGCTGAGCCCGGCTGCCACCGTCGTCATGGACGATCTCGTCGTGCCGGACATGCAGGAAGTGCTGCGGCTCTGGCTCGAAGCGTACCCGGACTTCGGCTCCGAGATCCTCCCGCTGGAGAAGCAGGCCGCGGTGCTGCACAGAAGATAATCATAGAAAGGCCCGCTGAGGAGGAACCACCGTCCGTTCGGTGAAATTCTGCCCTTTATAGAACGGCGGTGGCACTTCGGTTCGGAACCCCTGCCAGCAGCTCACAACGGAAGTTCAAAACGGCGTATTCGTATAAATTACTAAATACTCGCGCAAAAAGAGGTCTTCACGTTTGGGCCTGAGCTGGGCGTTTGCGGGACGGTCGTGGCGGTGCCCACAGGTTAAGCGTGGCCTGCCCACAGTTGCCTTGGCTGCCTACAGTGCCGGTCACGTAATCCCGGGTATCACCGCGGCCGGATGTCCGCGCGTGGCGGGCCGCTCAGATTACTGCGGTAAATCGGGGTTCTGTGGTGAATTTGGTGCACTATGGTGCACAAAAGTCACCGCGAGGCCCGAATCAACCACGAAAACCTGCCCAGCAAATCCGGCGAAAGAGACAAAAGCTACACGGCCAGCGGGTCCAGCCCCACTACTTGACCGGCGCTCTAGCGGTCCGGGTGGGCCGATCGCAGCCGGCAACACGGAAACATGATGCTAAACGGAAGAAAAAGCGTCGGATACGGGCTCTGTCGCATATTTCTAAAGGTCACGGTTGGGTCGGCTGGGCGGTAACGGGGCCTGTGGCCCCCTGCCCCCGATAGAACAGGGGCTGTGGCCCCCTACCCCCGAACGCGAGGCTGGAGGTACGTGACCCGTGCTACCTGTGAGGTATGTGAGGCCAACGGCCGAGCGCGACGGGGAACCCGCAGGTCAGGCCAAACGTGAACAAGGCCCCCCACTCAAACGTGAAGACCACCGTTCGGTGGGCGATACTGGGATCGAACCAGTGACCTCCTCGGTGTGAACGAGGCGCTCTCCCGCTGAGCCAATCGCCCGCCGCCGGGCCGTAATCCCCGGCGCCTCAATAGAGTAGCGCATCTCCCCAGTGCCTCGCCCATTCGCCGCGTCCTCGGTACCGTGTCCCCCGACCCGCGCCGACCCGCATGCGGTGTCCCCATGACGCCAAACTTCCGCCATTCCGTCACGCTGAGGGGGTCATCCGGCCGAGGCGGGGGTCATCCGGCCGACGCGGGGGTCATCCGGCCGACGCGGGGGTCATCCGGCCGAGGCGGGGTTCCTACGCAGGCCGCCGCATGAGCCGCGGCCGACGCCCGATTCGTCCCACTTTGTCCGCGCCGCGAGAAAAATTTTTGAGGAATTTTTTCCGGCAAATCACCCTCGCGACGGCCTCGTGGTGCCCGGTAAGGGCGAGTATGTCCTAATCAAGTAACGCATGATGACCATGGACCGGCTTCGCCCAGGCTCGTACCCCGGCATAACTACCCTGCGTAATCGCCATTTCCTGCAAACGTGAGCATGAGCTCCAGTTTTATTACTCCAGGTAATGAAGCAAGAACGCTTTGTAGATAAGGCCTGGAGAGGGGTATCCCGGGCTATGCAATCGACCAGCAGGAACATTACACTGGCGCAACGTCGTTACATGTAATGGACGACATCTGGCCAGGTCAGAGGGCCTGGTCAGGTCGGGTTCAGGTCGGGAGTAAAGAGGCGAAACGGAAAAGCTTCTCGTTCGTGAAAGCTTCACCCTCCGTACGCGTCATAACTCCCGGTTGGTGACGTCAGATAGGTAGAGCCCGGATATCCGGGATCCGGCTTAGGGTAGGGGTTGGCAGACGATGAACAGTAGCAGCAGCACCACGGTTTCGGCCGAGCTTGGCCTCAGGCTCATCGTCCCGCAGCAAACGATTGTTCCGCTCGTGGCCAGCCTGTTTTACAGCGGCAGCGACCCGTATGCGGTTCGGATGGCCTTCCACGTCGGCACGGACGAGCCGGTTGAGTGGATTTTTGCCCGCGATCTGCTCTCGGCCGGTATCGAATCACGTCAGGGCGAGGGCGACGTGCAGGTATGGCCGTCGGAGCCTGCTGATTCGGCCGATGGTGGCGCGGACAGCGTCGTGCTCAACATCGAACTGTCCTCACCATTTGGCCAGGCCCACTTCGAGGCCCCGGTCGAGGCGATGGGGGCGTTCCTCGCGCGGACCTACACGATAGTCCCGGCCGGCGAGGAAAGCGGCTTCGTCGACATCGAGTCGGAGTTGAACGACCTGCTCCGCAAGGCCTGACACCAAAACACCAAAAACATCACAAACCCGCCGACTCCCCAACGCCGGCCCGCTCCCCCGTGGCGGGCCGGCACGAACCCCCCGCTCCGGCCCGCTCCCCCGTGGCGGGCCGGAGCTTTTTCTCACCAGGCGACCCGGCCAGCCACGCCTACCAACCCAACCACGCCTACCAACCCAGCCCACGCCTACCAACCCAGCTACGCAAACGACGGACAGAGACGTTCCGCCGTGGCGCAGATCTCCGGCAACAGCTCGTCGACGGCGGTGATCTGCGCTGCCACCTCGCGGTCCACGTCCATCCGGGGCACCGAGGAGCGGACCAGGCCGTGCACTTCACGCAATGGCACGCTCGGCAGCGCCACGTCGGCCCGCAGGTCGATCCCCTGCGCGGCGCAGCAGATCTCGACCGCGAGCACCGATCGGACGTTCGCGATCACGTCCCGCAGCTTGCGCACCGAAGTCCAGCCCATAGACACATGGTCTTCCTGCTTCCCCGACGTGGGGATCGTGTCCACCGACGCCGGATGCGCCAGTACCTTGTTCTCTGACACCAGCGACGCGGCGGTGTACTGCGCGAGCATGTAGCCGGAATTCGTGCCGGCGTCGACCGCCAGGAACGGCGGCAGCCCGCGGGAGAAGGCCGGGTCGAGCATCCGGTCCACCCGGCGCTCGCTGATCGAGGCCAGTTCGGCCAGCGCCATGGCCAGCATGTCGGCGGCGAAGGCCAGTGGCTCGCCGTGGAAGTTCCCGGTGGTCATCACCTCGCCGTCGGGCACGATGACCGGATTGTCCACGACCGACCCGAGTTCGATCGAAATCACCGAACGCGCATAAGCCAGAACGTCCCGTACCGCTCCGTGCACCTGCGGAGCGCAGCGCAGGCAGTAGGCGTCCTGCACCGCGTGCCGCGAATGCCGGTGCGAAGCGAGCAGGGGTGATCCCGCCAGCAACCCGCGCAGGTTCGCGGCGCAGACGAGCTGCCCGGGATGCGGCCGGATGACCTGGACCCGTTCGTCGTAGGGCCGGTCCGTGCCGAGCAGCGCCTCGACCGACAGCGCGCACGCCACGTCGGCCGCCTGGACCAGCATCGCGGCGTCCCAGACCGAGAAGGCCAGCAGCGCCTGCATCGGCTCCGTGCCGTTGACCAGGGACAGGCCTTCCTTGGGTGCCAGCGACAGCGGCGCCAGCCCGTGCTCTGCGAGCACCTCGGCCGCCGGGCGCCCCCACGGATCCGAGCCGGCCACCCGCAGCCGCCCCTCCCCGATCAGCGGCAGAGCCAGGTGGGCGAGCTGGGCCAGATCGCCGGACGCGCCGACCGACCCCTTCCCCGGAATGACCGGAAGCAGATTACGGGCAAGGAGCAACAACAGCCGTTCGGGCAAATCGGCACGAACACCCGAATAACCGGCAGCTAGTGTGCGGGCCCGCAGGAGCAGGAGCGCGCGCACCGCCTCGTCAGCCAGGGGCTCGCCCACAGCGGCCGCGTGCGACCTGAGGATCGCTCCCTGCAGGGTGGTCAGGTCGCGCTCCCCCACCGGCGTGTCGGCCAGCGCGCCGAACCCGGTGTTGACGCCGTAGACCGGCGCGTCTCCGCTAATCGCCTTGAGCACCACCGAGCGGCTGGCGTCCATCCGGGCCGCCACTTCGTCGCCCAGCCGCACCCGCGCCTCGCCTCGCGCCACGGCCACTACGTCCTCAACCGTGAGCGCACCGCCGTCGATCACTACATCAGCCATGGTCAACAGGGTAGGGCCGTCCCGAACCCGGGTGCGTGGCGGGAGCTGTGCTGGACTGGCCTGGGCCTCCGGGCCGCTGTGCTGGATTGGCCTGGGCCTCGGCCACTGTGCTGGATTGGCCTGGGCCTCCGGCCGCGGCGCCGCCATTTCGATCCCGGCGCAAATGTCGTTGCTCTAACGTCTGAGCCATGATCACATGCGTCATCCAGTACACAATCGATCCGCATCGCGTCGATGACTTCGAGAAGTACGCCACGACGTGGCCGCCCATCATCGAGCGCTGCGGCGGGACCCTGGTCGGTTACTACCTGCCCAAGGAGGGTGCAAACGATTACGCGCTCGCGCTCATCGACTTTGAGTCGCTGGCCGCGTACGAGCAGTACCGGGCCCATCTGGCGGCCGATCCCGATGCCCAGGCCAATCGCAAGCACGCCATAGACACCCGCTGCATCCTCTCCGAGCGCCGCTCGTTCCTCCGGAAGGTCTGAGCAGCGGGGTGCGACCGTTAGCGCGGCCAACCGGGGCGCCGCGCTAGCGGTCCACGCCGAACGTGGCGGCCATTCCCTCGGCACCCGCCTCGGTGACGCGCACGCTGCGCCGCCGGCTCCCGTGCTCGATCCAGCCCAGCGCGAACATCCGCGCCGTGATCGCCGCCGCCAGCGCCCCGTTCAGGTGGCCGCGCCGCTGCGTCCAATCGATGCACTCCCCTGCGAAGTTACGCCGTGTGTGACGGACTTCTTCGATATTTATCCCGAACGTACGGAATTGCTCCCGTCCGGCCTCGGTGACCTCGTAGCGCGCAGCGGGCGTCCCGATTCGCTCGAGCAGTCCGTGCCGGACGAGCGCGTCGAGCAGCTCCACGCCCGCCCGGCCGGCCAGATGGTCGTAGCAGGTGCGGGCCTGTGCCAGCGCCTCGGCTTCGCGGGACTGGCGCAGCGAGCGAGGCGGTACGACCGGGCTGATCAGCGCTATCGCCTCCAGCGCGGCGGCGACATCGTGGTCGGCGAGCTGGTAATAGCGGTGCCGGCCCTGCCGGGCGACCGCGACCAGGCCGCCCTCGAGCAGCTTGCCCAGATGGAAGCTGGCCGTGGCCGCGCCCACCCCGGCCATCCGTGCCAGTTCGCCGGCCGCCAGCGGGCGGCCCGGCATCAGCGCGAGCAGGATGCAGGCCCTGGTGGGGTCGGCCATCAGCGCCGCGGCGGGGGCGATGTCGTTTCCGTAGAGTTGTGCCGGTGCGGACATATTTTGATGCTAGTAGAACGATCATTTGACGAACATCGAAGTTATGACTACGGCCCCTCAGATAGCAACCAACCCCGCCCAGCTCGTGGTCGACGGCGTGGAGACATGCCTCGACATCGCCGCGACCTGGCTGTCCTGGGATCACCGCCCGGTCAAGGAGACGATCGACGAGGTAGGCGACGAATGGACTCCGGTCAAGGCCCTGCGCCGGATCAACGACCATCTGGTCGACCACCTGCATGAGGTGGAGGCGCTGCTGGCCGGCGCCGAGCCCATGCCGGACGAGTGGCACGGCCGCACCGTCACGCTGGACGCGGACCTGCAGCCGGTCACGCAGGCCGATCTGGATGAGGCACGCTCCCGGCTGCGCCGGCTGGCCAGGACGTACCTGCTCAGGTACGCTGCCGCGGGTCCGGCCGAGTGGGACGCACCGCGAGGCAGCGCCTGGACCCTGCGCGAGATCGCCGAGCATGTGTCGCATGTTCACGTGTACGCGGAGTACGTCGGCCGGCTCACAGGCGGCGGCCTGGGGTAGGCCCGAGTTTGCGTGTGCGTCAGGATAGGCTACAGTTCTGAACGCACCCCGAACGGTGCGCGCGGACGTGGCTCAGTTGGTAGAGCATCACCTTGCCAAGGTGAGGGTCGCGGGTTCGAATCCCGTCGTCCGCTCAGCGTTCTCAGGACTGGGAGCCATACTCTGGCCTGTCGAGGTCGTGAAGCGCTCTCATGGCGGAGTGGCCGAGTGGCTTAGGCAAGGGCCTGCAAAGCCCTGTACACGGGTTCGATTCCCGTCTCCGCCTCTCATTCTTCGCAGCTCATTCCGTCGATTCGAACAATTCTCATCTCTTTGCAGTCTAGTCGGGCCTTGTGCCGCTAGCTGTAGTATTTTCCCAGCTCAGAGCCAGTTTCGATTTCTTGTGTAGTCTGGCCCGATCGTGCCGGACAGGAAATCTCCACCCAGATTTCTACCCACAACGGAGGCTGGCGTGGCGTACGTAGAGTGCCGTGAAAGGAAGAACGGACCGCGGTACCGCGGGATGTACAAGGCAGCGGACGGGAGATACCGGTCGGCAGGTACGTTCACCGACGAGGACAGGGCGCTGGAGGTAGCCAAGGCCGCTGAGGAACACGTTCGCGAACTGATCGCTGGGCTCGGACAGTCCGACCTGCGGACGACGACACGCTACGTACACGTGCTTGATGAGGAGGGCGCGTCGGCCGCGCAGCGATTCGAGGGCCTTCTACCCGATCTGGAGAGCTAGCACGATATAGGTGATGTACACGATTGCGTGACGGGCTTCGGGCGTGCTCGGCCGCCCGAAGCCCAGGATGCCCGCCGCACCCTGCAATCACGGCTCTTGCGGCCCGTCGCCGAGACGATGCTCAAACGGGCCGAACCGGTGCCCGCGAGCAGCCGTGCGAGTTACCCGCCATGAGATGCTCGATGTAGGCGGCGATGTCGGCTGGCCGAAAGCGGAGCTGCTTGCCCAAGCGGACGACCGGGGATCGCCGTGTGATGTCGATCACGTGCAGTCCGATGGCGCCTACTGGAAGGCGGTGAAGCGGCATGTCCGATGACTCTCCGGGGTTCCATGAGCGGCGCCGCTGTCGGTGACTGGTCACCGGCCGACAATCCGTACGCCATCGCTGTCTCTGAGGCCCAGTGGTGGCGAGACGCCGCCAGGCTGGCCATAATGCGCATGCGAGATGACGATGACCGTCGGCTCGGCTGGAGCTTGGCATCGATCCCGCCGTAGGTGCCGCGTTGTCAGTAGCCCGGCAACGTTTCACTGATGCGCTTCCCGGCATCTGAGCACCCATCACGATCATGACGGCAAACGCCAGCACACCAACGCCAGATAAATGTGGGAATGCCATTTATCGCCGGTAGTCACAGTCGTGAGAAAGCGTGCGCGGGAGGAGTTCCCCGGAAATCGGTATATGTTGCCTGGCCGCACCGGTTGATAACCACTTGAGCGTGTCGGTCATGAGCTAAAGGGCCTGTCGGTGGCCAATGAGGTCGTCAGGGCCAATCCACTCCTCACCGCGACAACCATCATGATCGACGGCGGCGCGTTCGTGTCCGCGGGGGTATGACGACCGTGAACGCAGGGCTACTGCGGCACGACACCCACCACCTGAAGGGACCGAACGATGTCTACCAGCCCGAGCCGATGGATGACCATCGGCGAATTCCTGCTCCGTCGTCTGGAAGAGGCAGGCGTCGGCCACCTGTTCGGCGTCCCCGGCGACTTCAACCTCGAGCTGCTGCAACAGCTTGAGGACACCGGCACCATGAAGTGGGTCGGCACCTGCAATGAGCTGAACGCGTCCTACGCGGCGGACGGCTACGCCCGGCTGAAGGGCCTGGCCGCGCTGACGGTGACGAACGCGGTCGGCGCCCTGGGCGCGATCAACGGGGTCGCCGGTGCATACGCCGAGCATGTCCCGGTTATCTGCATCGCCGGGTCGATACCGCTGCGGTCCATCGAACGCGGCCTGGGAATGCACCACTCGATGGGCGATGGCACCTGGGATCGCTTCCTCGGCGCCTTCGCGCAGGTGACCGCCGCGCAGGCCAGGCTGACCCCGCACAATGCGGTCACCGAGATCGACCGGCTGATCCTCACCGCCTGGCGCGAGAAGCTCCCGGTGTACATGGAGCTGCCGTCCGACATCGCCTACCTCGACGTCGAGGTCCCGACCGCCCCACTGGTCATGGCCCAGCCGCCCGGCGACCCCGAGCGGATGCGGTCGTGCGCCGAAGCGATTGCCAGCCGGCTGTCGGCCGCCAAGTCGCCCGCCATCCTGGTGGACCAGGACGCGGACCGCTACGGCGCCGCAGCCGAGGTCACGGAGCTGGCCGCCAAGGCGCAGATCCCGGTCGCGGTGACCGGCCCGGCCAAGGCCGTAATCGATGAGACGTTCCCTTACTACGCCGGCATCTACAACGGCAAGGGCAGTGCGCCGTCCACCCGGGAGGCCGTCGACGGCAGCGACTGCCTGCTCTCCATCGCCTACCGGCCGATCGACGGGACCTCCGGCGACTTCACCGCGAAGCTGCCCGCTAACACCATCCACGCCCGCGGGCACTCATTCGACATCGGCGAGGATAACTACCAGGCGGTCACCCTGAAAGAAGTCCTGCGCGGCGTTATCGACGCAGTCCCGCAAGTCACCAGCCGCCCGGCGGCGCGGCAGCCCACGGCAGCGGCGGCGGGGACCCCTGCCGACGGGTCGGCCAAGCTGACCCAGGCTGCGTACTGGCAGGCTCTCCAGGGCTACCTGCGGCCCGCCGACGTGCTCTTCACCGATAACGGCACGTCATATGCGATCTTCGGCTTCGACCTGCCGCCGGACTGCACCGTCGTCGCGTCGGTCACTTGGGGCTCGATCGGCTACAGCGTCGGAGCGCTGCTCGGCACGCTGACCGCCGCACCGGAACGCCGCCACCTGCTGTTCGTGGGCGACGGCTCGTTCCAGGAGACGGCGCAGGAGCTGTCGACCATCCTGCGTCATGGCCACAAGCCGGTCATCTTTCTGATCAACAACGGCGGATACACCATCGAACGCGGCTACATGGGCAAGAGCGATACCTACAACGACATCGCCAACTGGGCCTACGCAGACCTGCCGAGGGTGTTCCGTCCGGACACCACCGCGCGGTCGTTCGTGGTCAAGACCGTCGCCGACCTGCAAGGCGCCCTCAGCGCGCCGAACGACACGATGATCTTCATCGAATCGGTCATGGATCCTCACGACGCGCCCGCAGCGGTCATCCACAGCAGCAACAACGGGGCGGAGCTGGACTACGGGCCCCGCGGCCCGCAGCACCGCGCCAACGCGCAGCTCAAGCCAGCGTAACCAGCGACCACTAGAAGCGCCGACGGCCAGGGGGCGGGAGAACGACGCGCAGCACTACCCAACCGCCCGGCCGATTCCACCGGCCGGGCGGGCGACGGGCGCGTATCTGATCGGAGGAACCTGAACCGCTGTCCTCGCCGTCGCTGTCATTCACCTGGGACCTTGCCAGCGTATCGACCCGCAGAACGTCCCTGTGTCAGCCGGCTGTGGTGAATGCCTCAACCGCACACGGCCAGCGACTGCCGGAACGCCTTGATCCTTACGGTCGAGTCCACGCGGAAATGGCGACTGCATGGCTGCTGCAACGATGCCGTCGGCCGTGAGCTGTTCGGTGCCGCGGCGATCCTGTCCAACATGGCCGGATGGATGGCGATGGACATCTCGCTGCACGGACTCGGCCAGCGGTATTACACCCAGGCCGCCGCATTGGCGCGGCACGCGGGCGACCGCGCGTACGGCGCGTACGCCATCGGGAACCTCGCCACCCAGGCGCTACTAGTAGGGCAGACCCGCACCAGCATCCGGCTCGCCCGGACCGCGCGCGCAGCAGGCGGCCGGGCCGTCACCCCGGCCCTCACCGCTCGCCTGGCCGGAACCGAAGCAATGGCGCATGCCATCACCGGCGACCGCCACGAAACCCATCGCATGCTCCGCATCGCCAGCGCCGCCATGGAACGCTCCGACCCGGCCCGGGACCCGGGCTGGCTCGGCGTGTTCACCCCCGCCCACCACGCCGGGAACGTGATGCGGGCACTGCGTGACCTCGCCGACCCGGCGACGGCTTCCAGCCACGCCGCGGATGCATTGAACCTCCCGGCACGCAACACCCGCACCCATGCCCTGCATAGCATCCTCTACGCCAGCGTCCTGCTGGATCGCGGGGACCTGGACGGAGCAATCCAGGCCGCCATCCCGGTACAGCAAGCCGCCAGCGGCCTGAAATCCCAGCGGCTGAACTACCGCCTCGATGAGTTCACCACCCGCCTCGCCCCGTACCGGCAGTCCCCGATCGTTATGGACTACCTTGAAGCAGACGCCGGACGCCACAGGCGATGACAGCCGCAGCAGCGGCCGCGGTGACGGTAGCGTTGGTGGTCATGAGCGGGTCATGGCTAAGTCCAGCGGACTGGTATGCCAGCCTGCCCACCGTATACGTCTCAGCCTCAATGCTGCTCACCGACACCCGTGATCGCGTCCTGCTGGTCAAGCCCAGCTACCGCCCCTACTGGTCACTCCCGGGAGGCATCGTCGAAGCAGACGAGGCACCCCACGAATGCGCCTCCCGCGAGATAGCCGAAGAAATCGGCCTCGACATAAAGGCCGGTGACCTGCTCGTCGTCGACTGGGCTCCGCCCTAGGGCGACCGCCCCCGCGTCATGACCAACTACGTCTTCGACGGCGGCACCATCGACGACCTTTCCACCATCCGCCTGCAAGACACCGAACTCGACGACGCGCAGCTGTGCACCTGGGAACAAGCCGAGACCAGGATGTCAGCCGCTACCGCAGCCCGCATCCCAGCCGCCCGCAAAGCACGCACCGCCCAGCGGACCATCTACCTCCCGGCCATGACACAAGGTTGAGTGCCCGCAGCCAGCAGCTGTATCTGGGTCGCGTACCGCTCGATCGTTGCGTCTGCTACCTCGGACATCCCGGCCCACTCTCCGAACTCAGCCGATTCGTCGGCGACCTCGGCGACGAGATCCTCACGGCTGCCGCGCCGCCGCCGCGGCGGGTGAGCGGCCTCGACCGGGGCCGGCCGCGCAGGGGCACGGCTTATCTCAAGATACTCACCACGGTCGGTTTCGGGCATATGCGCCAGGTCGGCGGTGTCGATGAGCTGGTCCCAGGTGGTGCCGAACACGCCGGCGAGGATTTCAGCGTGGTCATGGTGGGGCGGACGCCGCCGTCGGGCCAGGTTTCGAAGTCGCTGATCCGACGTTTGCTCATCGGCGCCCGCGGGTTGCCGGTGAGCTGGTTGAACCGGTCGGCCGCCTGCTGCTGGGACAGCTCGGCGGCATCACGCCACGCCCGCCGCGGCCGGATGCCGTGCTTTTGCAGATCGCGGGCAACCAGCTCGGTCAGCCGCGGATCGCGTGCACCTAGCGCCTGCAAGCTGGCCCGCAGTGCATCCCGGTATGGCCTGCTTCCGCTTTTATAACGAACGGACATCGGTCTCACCTCCGCGACCTGGCATCTCCAGCGATGCCGGCGCTCCCAGTGTGGCCCCGGTCACCGCCTACCGCCAGTCGCGCTGGGCTTGCGTAGCGTGCCCGCGTGGGGACTTCACCTGCGCAGTGGCAGCATCCGGCCAGGTCACAGCCGCGGGTAGGCCACCCCGGATTGTGCTCGGGCCTGACTGCGAGCAGCTGTGCGGGGTTACGGCAGTCTCGGTGGCCATGAGCAAGCTCACCGGCCACTGCGGGCATCGGCAACGACAGCTCCGCCGTCAAGCGGCGGCCGTTGCCGTCCAGGACACTGACCGCGCCGAACGCGCCAGCAACCCGGTCACGCTCATTTCCCGAGGACAGGGACAGTGATCATCGGTGGGTGGCGCGGTCCCGGGTGGCGGGTCGTTGACGCCGACCCCCGGCTGGGGAGCCAGATCCGGACCTGGATCAGCGCCGCCATAAGCGGACACGACTGCCCCGTTGACGTTGCGGACGCAGCCCTGGTGGCCAGCGAGTTGTTCGCGAACGCGTGCCTGTACGGGCCGCTTCGGTCTGGCTGGTGGCCGGGTGGTGTGGTCTGATTTCGGCCAGCCGCTGCACGCCCCGGTCAGCGATGTCTGGGCGTGGCTGCGCATGGTCTTGTCGGTATGTGATCTCTCACCGCCCGGCCGGCCGCTAGCTGCGGCAATGCCGGACAATCTGGCTGCGGCGCAGGCGCGATGACGGCGAGCAAGCGCTGTAAGCGCGCCGTGATAGCGGAGGCGCTGCGGGCTAGGGTCGCGGACCAGACGTATGCGCCTGGATCGAAGCTTCCCCGCCAGGAAGAGTTCGCCGCGGAATTCGCCTGCTCCATTACCCCCGTGATGCATGCCTTCGGCGAGATGGAGGCCAGCGGCACGGCTCAGCACACCCAGGGGCGCGTCAAAGTCAGCGGTGACCGTAAGTAGTCGCAGAAAGGGTCGTGGCCCGAGTGCCGGGTGGTCCTGATCGCTGTCCGGGGCTGGCTGCT
>Ga0213881_10000180_pt1 | contig 51034 bp, 54 predicted proteins | sample BarmaccoBMER_R08_FD_160104 | JGI IMG/M metagenome (GOLD analysis project Ga0213881, IMG submission 160104) | Barbacenia macrantha exposed rock microbial communities from rupestrian grasslands, the National Park of Serra do Cipo, Brazil - ER_R08 ...
CGGCTACTAGCCCTGGTGCGCGAGCGATTCTCCACGATCACTCTCGTGTGGGCTGATGGCGGCTATACCGGGCGCCTGGTGAGCTGGGCACACACCGTGCTGGCCCTGACCCTCACCATCGTCAAACGCAGCGACGACACCACGGGATTTGTCGTGCTGCCCCGCCGCTGGGTCGTCGAACGCACCTTCGGCTGGCTGATGCGTTACCGCCGCCTGGTCCGCGACTACGAACGACGACCCGCCCACCACGAAGCCATGGTGCTCTGGGCCACCATCGCGATCATGACCCGGCAACTGGACCGCACGAAGTCTGGTGCACCGCCTCATCCTCGATGGGGCCAGCCCCGCACCCTCGCGCCGGCACCCGAACAACATGATCAACAAGCTGCGTGACCATTTGCCAACAGGCTCTCAGTGACCCGGCCAGCACCGGCAGTGATCCGGGCCTGAAAAAGCTCGCCGCAGCCGTCCTTGGCACCCAGGCGCTCACCCCCCAGGCGGAGGCCGCGAGGGTCCAGTTGTTCGCCCGTGGGGGCTGGTTGACCGACACCGAAGCCACCACCCCAGTGTCACGGTCGGGGTGGGCACAGGTGGACCCCACCTGGCCCACCATGATCCGCTACGCCGCCTCTGACGTGCTGGACACCGCGGCCCTCGCCCAGCAGCTTCCCCCTGTGCCCCCTGCCGTGTTGGCCCGGGAACACGCCGTGCAGCACCTCTGCGCCCGCATCACCCACCTCGGGGCACTGTCAAGTTAACCTTGATCATGATCTACTTTGCTAAAGCAACCACAAGATGTAGCGGTCACACTCGCCGAACAGTGGCTCATTTTGCGGTTACTTTAGCAAAGTAGATCATGATCAAGGTTAACTTGACAGTGCCTGAGCCCGTGATCGCCGCCTGACGATCATGACCGCCACCGAAAATCAACGACGGGCGGGACATCCTCCCGCTGAAGATTGCTGTCACATACCTCTGAAGGTTCGTCATGCCGGGTCGCCTCTCCGGTTACCAGGGATGTGCAGCAAAGTGGCGATGCGGTCTCGCTGCTCGGGGGTCAGCGGCGGGAACGAGTCGACGACGGTCCGGACGTGCTCAGCGAGGACCGTGGCGCGCTCCGGGATCGCGGGATCGCTGATGCTCGGCGGCGGCGCTTGTGCGGTCCGGGCGGGCTGCGTCCGGGGGTGTGGTAGCGGTCCGGGTGAGTTGCTTGCGTCGGTATCTGGTGCTGTTGCGGTTGATTGTGCATGCTCAGCGCTTCTTCGTGTCCTCTTGGTGTTGGGTCGTTGTTTTGAGTGGTTTGGCTTGTTTATCAGATGTGTTTTCCTTTCCCCAGGGGCAATGAGGGGGTGGTCGGGAGCTTTGCGGTGTGTCTTGACCCGGCCTCCGCCAGCGGACGTGGAATACGCGAACTGGTCGGTCGGCGAATCAGTTGGCATGCGTTTTTGCGTGGGAGCAAATTTCGTTGGTTGCCGCTCGTTCGAGGGCTGCCCGGATGTCTGCTGTGAGGTAGCCGCGCACCCGTCGTAGCGCACCGTGCTCAGTCGGCACGTATTGGCGGGTGGGTCGGCACCCCAATTCGCCCATCTGCCGAGCGAACATGCCTGGTTCCATGTCCAGTTCGTCGGTCAGTTCGGCCGTGGGCACGAACTCCCGCCTGTGCGGACCGAGATCATCACCGAGATAGTCGACAACGGACGCCAATGGTTCCGGCAACTCGGATAGCCGATCCGCACTGCATCCTTCGGTCTCAACTACCGCTCCGGCACCGAGAGCCTTCACCACACTGGCCGGGTCGATCGCCTGTCGCTGATCGTCGCCGACGGCATGACCGGCCAGCGTTCCGGCTGATTCCCGCAACGCCCGCCCGCGGGCGCAGACCTCCCGCCACTGCGGGTTGGGCATGTAGTACGTGCGCACCGTCATCGCCACGACGTCCGCCCCGGCGTCGGTCTCGCCGTCCGGCCGCAGAATCCCCACCCCCTTGTGGGACGGCAGCAGGGTCGAAGCGTCGTATCCGCGGGTGTTCATCTGTTCGCCCAACACGATGTTGGAGTCCCGCCAGTCCATCACTCGCAGGGCGAACCGTGACCCGAGCACCGCCCGCAGCCGTGAGGGGATGGTGTTGGAGTCCGGACGCTGAGTGGCCAGGATGACGACGATTCCGGCCGCTGGCCCCTTACGAACCAGGTAGGTCAGCAGGTCGGCGATGTACTCGCCGAGCGTGGTTTTCTTGCCGCCGATCTGTTCGCGTGTGGGGTTTTCCAGGAACACGTGTACCTCGTCGATGATCACTGCGGTGATCGGCATTCCGAGGTTCGGGTCTCGCGAGATGGCCGGTGTGATCTTCGATTCTGGGCAGATCTCGTCGTCTAGTGTGGCCATCCGGGCGAAGCGGGATTGGACTTCTGCCACGAGTTCGGCGAGATGGTCGCGCACGGCGTAGGCGTGGTCGAGTTCGTCGCCGCGCACGAACCGGTAGGCGACCTGCTCGGCGGCGTCCCAGTCTTTTCCGCCCTTGCCGTCGAACACATACAGCCGTGTGTAAGGGTCCAGGATCAGCCCGGCGGCGGGGAGGCGAATCGCGAAGGTCTTGCCTTGTCGGGGAATCGCCCCCACGAGCAGCGAGGTCCACACCAAGGGAAGATCGATCCGACGTTGGCGGGCGTCCCGGCCGAAGGGCACCGGCCGCCACGCATCCCAGTACTCCACGTCCAGCAACGGCGTCCGCAACGGCGGACCGGAGTATGGGTCCTCATCGGCCACCCAGAGGAACACCCGCCCCGCGTGTCCACCCTTGCCGCGCACCCGTTCCACGATGAGCTGAACCTCATCGACCGCCAGCGCGGAGGCCAGCGCGTCCCGATGCTTGATCACATCGGCCGCCTTGCGGGTGGCCGGCAGGTCAACGGTGATCGCCCACCCATCACCGACCCGCGCGGCGCGCTCGACCAGGCGCAAGCTTTCGTCCTTGCCGATCAGCTTGGCGTCCCGGAATGCGTCGACCAACACTTGCGGGTCCATGGTCCAGGTCAGCGTGCGCGGACCGGCCAACACCGCTTTGCGGCCTGGTGAGCCGTCCTTGCGTCGTCCTGTGATCGCCAGGGCAACCATGGCGGCCCCGGCTGTGACCCACAGGGCATCAGCGCCGTAGAGGCGATCGACAACGATCACCGCCGCCGCGCCGGACCATAGTGCGGCTGTGGTGAGTTTCCATCGGAACAGACTCAAGGCGCGGATCTCGAGGAACTTGTCCGCCAGCTTCTCGGCCTGCTCGGCCGCCTCCCGGTAGTCGTGTACCCGTACCCACCGACGCCACCCGCGCGCAGCGACGACGACTCCGCGGCTGAGCGCACCGGCGAATCGACACGGCGAGCGTACGAACCACACGATCATGTCCTTGGCTGCCTGTCTGAGCGTTTGGCGGGATTTGAGTACGACCGGCACCGACCGAGAACGCGCCCACCAGCTCACGAACCGGCGGAGCGCCGCCCGCCGAACGGCACGCGGCAGGTCGTCCACAACTTCGCCGTCGTATACCGGCTCGGCTGATGTCATCTTGCGCGTGTGGGCCGCGACTGGCAGAGCGCCGTTCATCGCTGACGGTTGTGGTGGGGATTCGTCTTGTGGTGGTGGCACGTGGCTGGTCATCGGCGATCCCGCTGGTGGGTGGGCGGGTGGATGATTTCGGTGACGGAGAACATCCGGGCGATCGCGGCACCAGCGAACAACGCGGGGACTCCCAGGGCCACCGCCCACGCGCGGGGGTCGGAGGTGAACCACACCACCGCCCACTGCACGGCGACGATGAACGCCGCAGTGCCCAGTGCCCGGAGGAGGTTGCCGCCCATGCGGGTGACTTCTTGGCTGTGGCGGGCTAGGCGGTGCCCACTGCGGGCTCCGCTGCGAAACGCCGCCAGGATCCCCAACCCGGTCAGGGCCAGTCCCACGATGAGCACCGCCCCCGGTGTCTGGCTCATCGGGACTCACCCCCGCCATCGGGGGTGGCCTGCGGATCGTTGCCGGTGGGCTCTCCAAGCAGCCGCGTCAGGGCAGTGACTGGAACCACCAGCTGGCCGTGCCGCTGCACAGCGCGCAACGTGCCCAGACGAATAGCGCGAGAGACGGTCGAGGGCTTGACGCCAAGAATCCCGGCGGCTTGCCGAACCGTGTAGTACGCCGGACGCCCGGCGTTGAGCATGTCAGCACACATGAAAGAAGCCCTTCTGATCACAACATGATGGATGATTTGATGACATTTATTCGGATGATTTAATCCGTCAAAGACGCGTGGGGGCGCCTTTGGCCCGGATACGTCCCTGCAGCCGCGTGAGTCCGCGCTACTCTTCGGCGCCAAGGCGGGAGCGCGGAGGAATACGTGGTGGAGGACTGGGCGGCCGTTGCGCGGGCGATCAGCCAGCGCGTGACAGAGCTCGGCATCAATCAGCGCGAGCTGATGGAGCGCTCGCGGGTCTCGAAAGCGACGGTCGGTGAGCTTTACCACAACTCCGCGCAGCGTCGGCGGAGCGCGCGCACGTTGGAAGCGCTGTCCACGGCGCTGGGGTGGCACCCGCGGCACCTGATTGCGGTACTGAAGGGCCAGCGCGTCCCGGATCTCGGCGAACCCGTGAGCCGTTCTGATGACGACGTTCTCGGAAGGCTGGCCGCGATTGAATACCGCCTTGCGCAGATAGAAACACAGCTCGGCTCCATTGACGAGTTGAACAGTCGACTCGAAGAGATCAACGCCAACGTCGAAGCGTTGATCAGCTTCGTTGACCCGAGCCGAAAACGAATGAAGGGTTAAGTGCTTCTGGTGACTGCTCTGCATGCCGACAAGTCAACGGCGAATCCGCCGCATCAACCATGCATCGGCGATGCATCACTCGCACACTTCCCGTGCATTTGTTGTGCACTTCGCGGCTTTCGGAGCTGTTTCTGATGGAGACGGTGCAACTGTGGACAGGTCGCACCGCGTGCGCGCTGCAAGCCGCACTACGGATGACCAACGAGTCGTTTGCCGCGCATCTGGGCACTGCGGTCAGGACGGTCGCAACCTGGCACCAGAAGCCCGACCGTGTACCGAGTGCTGAGATGCAGCAAGCATTGGATACCACCTTGGAACGCGCCGGAGAGGGCGCCCAAGCACGGTTTACCAGGAATATCGTCGAAACGGACGCCACGCCGAAGCCAGCGAGACCACCATCGGCGGATTCCGCTCGCACCGCTGAAGCCGTAACCGGGACAGCGGTGGACGACCCGACAGCCTCATCTGCGATCATGGCCGAGACGGCCGAGGACACTGCGGAGGGAGGCTTCATGGGCTGGTTACAGGTAGCGCATGCCGCAACGACGCCGCCAGACGGTTCGGACGTGGGGCAGATCATCCGCTGGTACCGCAACTACGAAGGGCTGACCCAAAAGCGCGCAGCCGTCGAACTCAAAACCACGCAGTCGACGCTGTCCAAGCTGGAGAACGGCACCCAGGCTCTGCGAGACGTCACAGAGCTGCGGCACATCGCCAGGACGCTGGGCATCCCCCCGGAGCGGCTGGGTGTCCTGCCGGACCAGTCGGCCGACGCCATCCCGTTCGCCTCCCACGTCAGCGACCGACCGGGCCCGGTCCGGGATAGCCAGGAGCACTGGCGGGGCGTCCGGCGCCAGCTCAACGCCCACCGCGCCCTTCTGGGCGATCTGGCCGCCGAGCTGTATCCGGCTGAACAGCGCATCCCCGGCACCACGGTCCTCACTTCGGCACGGTGGATGCCAGACGGTCCGGTAGACCTAACTGACATCGAGCTGGCGTGGCGCGCCGAAGCACCGACACCGCGGCTGGGAGGCAAGGGTTCCCCGTCAGCAGGCGTGCGGCCCCTGATGGCCAGCGGTGAGCGCTACGACCGCTACTCACGCGCCCTGCGGGACCTTGCCCGGCCCAGACTGTTTGACAATCGCGTCAGCTATCGGTTGCTTGACGTGACATGGGTCGGATCGCAGGGGATCCTGGGGTTTAACTACACGAGCTACTTTGACGTTCTTGACGTGGGTGAGGCATTGGGTCACGAACTCGCCCAGGCGTGGCTCGCGGCGGGTCGAAAGCGCCCGAGTTTCGCGGAGCTGCCGTTCCGCCGGAGCATCGTTGACCCGTTCGATTTGTCCGCGCGGCCGATGTTGCCCAGTATCAATACGCTGACGATCCGGCGCGATCCCATCGAGGGTCACTGTATGTACCTGCATCGGCGGGACGCCACGTCGGTGGCCGTCGCGGGCGGCATGTACCACGTAGCGCCCGCCGGTGTTTTCCAGCCCGCAGCCCTCGCGCCAGCACATCAGTCCAATGATTTCTCGCTCTGGCGTAACGTCCAGCGCGAGTATTCCGAGGAATTTCTCGGCAATAGTGAGCATGATGGTAACAGTGCCGACCCCATCGGCTACGATACGGAGGAGCCCTTTGTGTCCTTCGAGCGAGCGCGCCAGGCCGGTGACTTCCGTGTCTTTGCCTGCGCAGTGGTGCTCGAACCGCTCACCCTGTGGGTAGAGTTGCTGACGGTCGCGGTCATCGCCTCACCGGTGTTCGATGCGCTGTTTGCCGGAATGGTCGCTGTGAATGAGGAAGGGGCTGCGGTCAGCACCAAGGCCGGCTGTCCCACAGTCGGGATTCCGTTCACTGCGGCGGCTCGTGAGCGGCTGCGCTCCGAGCCGCTGTCGCCGATCTCCCGCGCTTGCCTTGAGCTGGCCTGGCACTACCGGCATCAGCTCCTCGACCGGTGAGGGTTCTGGTCACCGGGGCCGCCGGTTTTGTCGGCTACGCAGTGGCCGCGCTGCTGGTCGACTGCGGGCACGAAGTCATGGGGCTGACCCGCTCCGGGACATCCGCGCTGCCCCAAGGCGTTGCGCGGCTGGAAGGCGATCTGCGCACACCCGAGACCCTGCCCGGGGCACTCGCCGAGGTCGACGGGGTGTGTCACCTGGCCGGGCTGACCAAGGTCCGCCAGTCGCGAGGGAGTCCCGTTGACTACTGGCGTACTAATCTCGGGGGCACCCTGGCCCTCCTTGGCACCCTCGCCAGCGCCCGTGGTGGGCGACTGGTCCTTGCCTCCACCTGTGCGGTGTACGGCGAACAGGCCGCCCAACCGATCAGCGAGATGGCGGCCGTGGCGCCGAGTAGCCCGTATGGCACGAGCAAGCTCGCTGCCGACCAGGCAGCCGCCGACCTCGCCGCTACGGGAGCGATCGGGGCGATCAGTCTGCGCGCCTTTAACGTGGCCGGAGCCCTGCCCGGACGCCCCGACCGCGACACGAGTCGGCTCATTCCCCAGCTCCTGGCTGTCCAACAGGGTCAAGCACCCGAGCTGGTCATCAACGGCGACGGGACTGCGGTCCGCGACTTCGTGCACGTCGCCGACATGGCCACCGCGTTCGTCCTCGCCCTCCACGCGTGCAAACCGGGCAACTGGCGCGCCTACAACGTCGGCAGTGGCCACCCCAGCAGTGTGCAGGAGGTCATCGCCACCGCCGAGGCCGTGACCGGACGACCCGTCCCACGACAGCACACCACCGCCGCCCGCGAGCCGGCAACCCTGTGGGCCGACAGCACCCGCATCCACTCCGAGCTGGGCTGGCAAGCTGAAAAGTCAAGCCTTTTCGAGATCATCTCAGACGCTTGGGCTGCCCTGAACAGCGAGTAGTCGCCCGCCGAATATTCGATTCCGGAATAGCACAGAACTGACTGTGCTCCGCCTTCCATGATGGCCTGAGCTGCTGTTGTCTTGTCGGTCATGAGCGCGGATCCCCTCAGTGAGCCGGTGTGCCGTGCCGATGACGACATGCTAGGAAGACTGGCCGCGATTGACCAGCGCCTTCACCAGATATCGACCCACTTGGCCACCATCGGCACGTTGCTCTGCCAACTCGATGAGATCCGAGCCAACCTCGACACGCTCATCGGATCGCTCGGGTTGGCAGGGCCGACTATGGCAAGGGCTGTGCGCGAGCTGCCCGGCTGCGGGGAGCGCGCGCCATGAGCCCCGGCCGCCGGTTGAGCCTGACCCCGAGACCGCCGGTTGAGCCTGACCCCGAGACCGCCGGTTGAGCCTGCCCCCCGATCGAGGCTCCCGGCGGGAGTTCCCGGCGGCCGGATCCAGAACGTCACTGCGTCCAATCCGTCTGGAGGAGTCAGATACCGCTGAGGTCAGTGATGCCGCACCATCGACCCCAGCACTCCCGGCGCATGTGGGGTGACGTCGTGGACCTGCCGCAGCTCGGCGGCTGGCGGGGGAGTGAGCGAGGTGAGCGTCGATGAGCGGGAAGCACCACAAGCCGCCGTGGTGGCGTCGCGGTCGTGGTGGAGAACATCAGGAGCCCCGGCTGCGGGGGTCCCTGACCGAGATGGTGGACGGCGCCGGCTCGGCGCACCTAATTGATCAGCGAGGCCTTCGAGCAGGGCCAGCGCGAGGGCAGGGGCCGTTATCAGGCGTTGTGCGGGCGCCGGATCACCTCGGCGAGTATGGCCGCCCCGCCAAGTACTTACTGCCGGCCCTGTGTTGTGTTGCGACCCCTGGCATGAGCGCCGGGCCGGGGAAGTGCGTCGGGAGGTGGATAACGGTGCGGATGTGGGAGCGATTACGAGTGTGGAAGCGGGAACGAGACCGGCTCCGGAGAATGCGTCGTGGGCGGGTCCGGATGAGCTGGCAGATCTGCCAGCGATGCCGGCGTGGTTTTTTTGCCTTAGCCGGTGAGGGCCGGTTCTGCGGTCGCTGCCGCAGCGTTACACAACGCGTAAACAGATGAAAGACCCCGGCTGGCTGTTGGTCGAACGACCCCTATGCCCTCGAATAGGGGTCAGTTCCCGGCGGCCGGTCGGTTCCACCGTGAGAGTTTCCCACAGGAAAGATGAAGAGGACGATATGTGATGAGCGGCAACACACACCACGACGGCTCACCTCAGACCCCGGTCGCCCAGATCTAACGGTCGGAAGAACCACCCTATGGACCAGATCTACGATGCCGGGCACGGAGCCCCGGAAATAGTCGTCGTCCTCCGGTGCGGCCAAGACGGCGAGGTGCTGTTCCGGGAGCTGTGCAGTGCGCTGGCCACCGTGGCTGCGGAAGACCCGCGTTACACAGTGTATGCGAGCGCCGATGCCCGCGAGGGAACCCACACTCCCATTGACGATTATGGAAACAGCATTGAGCAGGTCCGTGCGGCGGCTGCGCACGAGGAGGCGCTGTTTCGAAAAAGGAATCACGATTCCCAGAGCGGCGGGGAGGGCAGCGAATGAAGGTGCGGAACCCAACCAATCACGCTCACCAGCGGCGAGAACAGTACACCCGAATGCCCTCTCCCTGCCCCCAGCCAGGAAGCGCCCGAAGGTCCACCCCAGAAACTGCTGGCCGTGCCGGCTCCTTGCCATCCCCGCTCCACGTGTCGGCAAGTGATGTCCGGCGACTGCCTGCGGTGGCCCTGTCCCGGGCGTCGAATGTCGCCGATGTGGCCTGTGTCCCGGCGGGATGGGACGGCTAGGACAGCCTATTAGCATCCGTCCCAGCTATCGTTTCGACGAGCTTTCCGCAGGTCAGCAGCATTCGGAACCTGTCTCACCGCACCTGTCCCGCACAAGGGCCAGCGGGACACGTCGGACACCTGCTCGGTCAAGGCCGCTCTGCCGGGGGATATCAGCGTGATGTATCCCGCCAGTCCTGATCACGCCTCACCGCCAGGATCGCTTCCGCCAGGTGACACCTCGGCGTCATCTTTCGAGACAGGCTTATCAACAATAATGATCAACTTCGCGGCCGCAGAGGGCGTATTGGCATCGGGAAACTGCTGATAAATTTGGCTTGACACCCTCTCCATCAGGTCGCCCACTACTTCGCGAGTCCAGCTCAGACTCGACCGAACGGTAGCATCTAGATTGAAATACCTGAAGCCGTGCCGCTGCCTATTTCTGTCGCCTGAGTTATTTACCTCATCCAAGAAACCGATGATATTGCCGACAGTGAACTGATCGTCAGGTCCAACCCTCAAACCCAACGCCTGGCACTCTTCGTATAGGTCTCGAAGCTTATGAGTGCGCTGGACCTGACGACGCCGGGCGGCAATATATGCTTTAAGTGTCAACTCTATTACGTGAGAATACATGAACATAATCGGATTATCTATCGCTCGCCCGGCGTCGGCACTCCTTCCCCGTTCGTGCACCGCAAATAGTTCCTCGACGGCGTCGTAATACTCCCGCGCCATGTTCAGCCACGCCATAGGATGTACGTCTGGATTCATAAGCGCTATCCCTTCTCTGCAAACTCCAGATCATAAGCTCGATCTGGGCTCCGGTAGGTCCGGCGGCGAGCCCGACCGCCGACAAGCATGCAGTCGAGAGGGGCCAGGCATGGAGCAACTGCGCAGGGGAGCCGGGGCACAATGCTGGAGCATAGCACAGTCCATCGAACACCTGTTCGGAACTCTGGTCCTACAAGAAGACCCCTCATACAGCATCGAGGGTTAACTTAGGCGAGGCTAAGCTTCTAGGAACATACACGCCGGCGTGGCCCGGTCAACCGTTCTATGAGCTGCCTGGGCCACCCGTGGCTTTATCTCCACTGACTCTGGATCGAGCACCTTGCGGCCGCGGGGGGCCGGGTGAAGGTGGACTGTGCAAAGAGTGTCGATCACCGCCCGCACTGTTGCCAGGTCAGCGTTGCTGAAAGCGTGCACCGGGTCGTCGGCGGCAAGCACTGGGAAGGCCGTCGAGCCCCCGCTCAAGGAGAGCCGCTCGGCCTCGAGTCGGTCGATCGTCGACTCGGCCTCCAGCTTGATCTCCTTGAACATCAGGCCGTCGATCAATTCCGCCGAGTAGTCCGCCCGGGCTCGGATAATGCGACCGCGCTGCCGCTCGATCTCTTCCTGCATCTGGGCGGCCCCGCTCTCGTCCGTGGTGGGCAGGAGGTTGGCCAGATCCGGGCGAGACAGGCGTTCGCGCACAACGTCGAGGACGTAGCTGTCCACTTGCGACCGCGACCGCATCACGTGTCCGGCGCAGCGGTAGCGGGTGCCGTGCGCCTTCACCCGCTGTCCGCAGACACCGCAGCGGTATAGCCCTGAACCGAGGTGTTTGCGGTCCGTCCCGTTGCGGTTGGACTTGCGTGCCGGATCGTCGAGGCGCCGCTGAACCTCCAACCACAGCGTGTCCGACACGATCGGGCGCCATTGCCCGGCAACCGGGCGACCGCCGCTGTCTCGCACGATTTTCCCATCGAGCATGGACCACCCCGCATAGCGCGGGTTTCGCAGAATCGTCTTCACAGTGCTCGGGTTCCACGGGCGTTCGCTCCGAGTGGGCATTGCGATTACCCCGCTTGGTAACCGCTGGATCATCGGCCGCTCGCACTCGATGAGAACAGCCTGCCGTGCGCCGTCGAGCGCCGCCGCGATTGCCTTCAGCGACGACCCTGCTGCGAATGCCTCAAATATGGCCCGCACCGCATCGGCCTCGGCCGGGATCAGTTCTCCGTCCAACGTATAGCCGGTGGCGCGAACGCCACGCGGCGGACGTCCCATGGCGGCTCTCTGCTTGTGTGCCGCCGACTGGCGGGCACCCTTGCGCTCAACCTCGGCTCGGGCGACGGCTGCCTTGATGCGGGCATACATGCGACCACCGTCGGTCGCCAGGTCGGCCTCACCGTTAGCTGTAACCAGCCGTAGGCCGTCTTGCTCCGCCGCGTCAATCCAGTCCTCCAGTTGCCGCGGTTGGCGGGTCAGTCGGTCAAGATCCCAGCACACCAGTGCGGAGAATCTGCCGGCCGCGTAGTCAGCCACCATCCGGTCATAGGCGGGGCGGACTTTGGTTCGGTCGGTCGCGCTGATTGAGTTGTCGGTGTAGGTCTGCGCCACGGTCCACCCGCGCTGCCGAGCGATACGCTCGCAGTCCTGCCGCTGTCGCTCCACCGCCAGCCCTTCACCCGTCGAGTCGAGGGAGATGCGCAGGTAGACGGCGCAGCGAACGGTGGCAGTGGCAGACGGCTTCATGAGGTGATTCTACCACGTGACGTGGTCGAATTCCGCTTCCACGTGTAGGAGCAGATTCGGGTCAAACACCTCAGCCCGATGGGGTAGCGGCTCGTTGACTGCAACCAATCCCGGGTTCTGGTGTTGTAGTCGTCATCAACGACATGCGCAGTGACACTCAACAGACCGCCGGAGAAAACACGGTGGCTCTCCTCGCGTGCCTAGTCGACGACCTTGATGAGGGTTTCGCTAACCTGGTCCGCAGCGAGCAACGAGTCGTGTACTCGGTTGCGCTGCGCATGACCCGAAGCCCCTCCGAAGCGGAAGACCTCACCGCCGAGACCTTCCTGCGTGCGTACCGGGCGTTGCGCGGTTACGACCGTAGCCGTGTGCTGGCGCTGCGTCCACGATCCTGGCTTGTCACCATCATGCTGAACACCTGGCGTAACTCGCTGCGCGATGCGAGCAGAAGGCCCAACCTGATGCCCAGCGCAGACCTCCCGGACCGGCACGCGGAGGACCAGGACGTGGAGCAGGCCGTCGAGAGCGCTGAGCGTCAACGTGAACTGGGCAGGCTGGTCGGGCAGTTGCCGGTGGCCCAACGCCTCGCCGTGGTGCTGCGCCACGTCGTCGGGCTGCCCATGGCAGAGATCGCTGCCGTCCTGAAATGCCCGGAGGGCACGGCTAAGTCCCACGTGTCGCGTGGGTTGAGCAAGCTGCGCACGCTTTATGACGCGGTCCCGCCGTCGAGAGAGTGCAATTTCGCGGGAAGAAGGGAGCAGCGATGACCGTCAACAACCACGACCCGCTCATCAGCGCTCTCCGCACGTTGTCCTGTCATCCGCCGCGCAGTGTGGTGGATCTGGTCTTCAGCAACTGGATCATCATTTCCGGGCCCGTCGGAGAGCTGTACGTCGCATTCACTGACCACGGCGTCAACTTCGTGCGTACCGCCGAGTCCGTGCACCGTGATGACGCGGAGTTCCTCCGCGAGTACCGGGAACGATTTGGGCGACCGTTGCGGAAGGCCACCCGGCCACCCGCCGGACTTGTGCCGGCCTTGCGTGGCCGGCCGAGCCGGGCCCTACAGTTGGACCTGCGCGGGCTTACTGCGCTGGAGCGCGACACGCTGGAAGCGACTCGCCGCATCCCGGCTGGCCAGACCCGTCCCTACGGGTGGCTGGCCCGGGAGATTGGGCGTCCGCGCGCGGTGCGGGCCGTGGGCACCGCGTTGCGGCGCAATCCGGTTCCGGTGCTGATCCCCTGCCATCGGGTGACCACATCAACCGGTGAACTGGGTAATTACGTCTTCGGAGCCGATATGAAGAAGCGGTTGTTACGGGCGGAGCAAGTGAACCTCGACGAGGTGCATGAGCTGGCGAAGAACAATGTCTACTACCTCGGCAGCGAGACCACCGGTATCGTGTGTTTTCCAACGTGTTCATCTGCCCGGCGGATCACCCATCAGCACCGGCGCGGATTCCGCACCATCGATCAGGCGATACGCGCCGGTTATCGCCCGTGCAAGCAGTGCCGGCCCGCCGCCGCGGAGCCGGCGTGATCGGGTATCGGGACGGGAAGGACTGGACATGCTGCTCTCCCACGACACGGAGGTCGGTCCGGTGACGTTGGCGGCCACCGCGGCCGGGCTGGCGATCTGTTCGTTCGACGAGTTCGGCTCGATCAGGCGGCGTCATCCTGCGACGGGAGCGGAATCGGGCTCCCCACACCTGGATCTGGCCCGCCGCGAGCTGGACGAGTACTTCGCGGGCCGCCTACGGGAGTTCACGGTGCCGCTGGACCTGTGCCTCGCGGAGCCCTTCGACCGGACCGTGCTCAACGGCCTGAGCGCGGTCCGCTACGGCTCGACGATGACCTACGGTGGGCTTGCCGAGCGACTGGGACTGCCGCGGACCGCGGCACGCGCCGTGGGCCGGGCTATGGCGCTCAATCCGGTGCTCATCATCGTGCCGTGCCACCGGATCGTCGGGTCCGACGGGGCGCTGGTCGGCTATGCGGGCGGCCTCTCGATCAAGCGCAGGCTGCTCGACCTCGAAACCGCCGACCAGATCCCCCAGCTGGATCTGACGTGGTGACCACACCCGTCGCAAACCCGACCATCACTACTGACGGGCCAGGTTCCCCGCAGAGTGATCGCAACCTGGGGTACTCCAGCGGTGTTCCCGCTCGCAAGGGGTATCCCGACACCAGACGGAGCGACCAGATGAGCCACGTCACTGCCGACCAGCTTCCCCTGCGACTCGACGACCAGGCCACGGTGGTCGGGCAGGCCGTGCGGGTGCCACCGGAGTTGCCGCTGCTGGCTCACGTTGACTGGGCCGCGCTGGCGGCCGAGCTGGACAACTCAGGGTTCGCGCTCACCCCACCACTGCTCAGCGCCGAGCAGTGCGCTGAGGTGATCGCCCTGTTCGACCGCGATGAGGTGTTCCGCAGCACCGTCGTGATGGCCCAGCACGCCTACGGTGAGGGGAGTTACCGCTACTTCACCGAGCCGCTGCAACCACTGGTCAACGCGCTGCGCACCAGCCTGTACCCCCCGCTGGCCGGGATGGCGAACAGGTGGGCAGCGCGGCTGGGCGAGCGCGAGTTTCCCCCCGAGCTGACCACGCTGCTCGACGAATGCGCCAAGGCCGGCCAGCACAAACCGACCCCCCTGGTGCTGCGCTACGGGCCCGGCGGATACAACTGCCTGCACCAGGACATCTACGGAAACCTGACGTTCCCGCTCCAGGTAGCCATCCTGCTCAACACCCCGGAGGAGGACTTCACCGGCGGGGAGAGCGTGTTCGTCGAGAACCGGCCACGCCAGCAGTCCCGGGCGATGGTAGCCAGGCCCGGACTCGGGCAGGGACTGATCTTCCCCGTGCGGCACCGCCCGATCCCCGCAGCGCGTGGCTACCGGAGAGTCGCCATCCGCCACGGCGTGAGCACCATCCACTCAGGACAGCGGTATGTTCTGGGCATCATCTTCCACAACGCGACCTGACCAGACCGCGCAGACGTGCTCAGGGCAGGGGCTCGACCAGAATGTTGGGATACGGCGCGGCGAGGCGCTGCAGGTCGCTCTCGTCCCCGGTCAAGATCAGCCCCCCGCCCATCTCAACCGCGACGGCGACCAGGTGTGCGTCGGCGAGATGGTCTGATCCGGCACCCGCACCCGCCAGTACTCCCCCGATCAAGCGAGCCAGACGCCGGTCGGTGTCACGGACCCGCATGCCGGTCTCCCGGGACAGGCACGAGTCGACGAGCTGGCTGTGCCGAGGACCGCGGTATAGCTCAGCAAGGATCACCGTGGGCACGACCACATCACGCCCCAACCGGTCGGCGGCTCGCATCGCGGCACGAACCTCGCGCTCACGTGGTGTCGGGCGCCCAGCCAGTGAAGAGAACGCCTCAGCGTCAAGGACAACAGGTCCGCTCACGCTAGCAACCGGGTGTATTTCGAGACCAACTGCTCATCGACCGGACCACGCTCGGCGTCCAGCGCGTCAAGGAACTCCGACAGCAGACGACTACGCCTGCGACGCTCGATCTCGGCGCGTACCGCCTCGTTGATCTGCCCGGATAGGGCTTCCCCGCCTGCTTCAAGTTCCGCGATGAGGTTCTCATCGAGAGACACCGATATCTTACGTTTGGTCGCGGTCATACCAAAAGCCTACCACGGTAGCACCCGTGATCCACCCCGACGCCACTTACGGGGGCGACCAGTGACCCGGCTTCGGGGAGGGGGTGGCACATGCCGGGCATATCTGGTCGCGGTCGTACGGATGACCGGGCAGGCTCACGCGACCGAACGGGAGCGGTTGCGGCGTGAACCTCACGCCGCACGAGGCGGTCACAGTGCCATCGGAAGCCAGCTCGCCGCGGTGCGTGTCGTGATCACCTATGGATCGCAGACATTGGCGTCGTTGGTCACGGTTGACGAGCATGACCGCGATTAAGCCCATGGTCTCTCTGCCCAGAGAAACCACAGGTTGGGCTATCCGGGCAGACCCGCCCGGTAGGCCATCCCCCGCAGCTCCCGCCCCACCGCATCCCGGCGTGACTTGGGCAGCAGCTCGGCGAGCACCCCGCGGACGAACGGGTGGCGCTGCACCCGGGCTGGTGATATCCGCTCTGCCCGCCGTAGCGCCCGCACGGCGTCGTCCTGACGTCCCCGCAGCCGGGCCAGCGCCCGCCCGTAGTCGGCCCAGTAGCCGGCCCGTATGGCAGTGGGGAGCAGTTCGGGCCGCAACCCTTCCGCGATACTGGCCGCCAGCGGATAGTCCCGAGCTTCCAGCGCTACTGCCATCCGCCACCTCCCGACATTCGTCGGCCCGAAGCCCAGCCAATAAGCATTGCCCTGACCGGTACGCTGCGCTAGCTCGCTTGCCTGCTCCAACGAGGTAGTCACGTCCCCGGGGCGGTTGTCCGCAGCGGCCACCAGCGATCGGGACAGCGCCAACATGCCATCAAGCTGCTCAGCGGCTTTTGTGGTCCTCGGCACGACCACAGCATCGAGCTCGGCTTGCGCCATGTCGAACTCACCGGCCGCCAGCAGCCCGTTCGCCGCGCCGAACGCGGCCAGGCCGAGCATCTCGGGGGCACCGTGCTCGTGGGCAGCCTGCCGCGCCAGCATGGCGGCTTGCCAGCGCAGGTCAGGCGATGCGCCTACCTCATGCAAGAAGGCGTGCGTATCTTGTACGTGCAGCAGCACCGCCAAGGCGAGCAACTCGCCCATGTCCCGCCCGGCTGCCATGCTGGTGTGGACGTCTCGGATCAGTGCGGGCAGCGCGCGGCCGACCTGATCGTAATCACATTCACGTTGAGCGGCCGCTACGGCCTCCACTCGGGTCCGCAGCGCGTTGAGGGGGATTACCTGCCCGCCTGGGTCGCCGCGGCTGACCGCGATCAGGGCGCGCCGTATCACCGTGACGACGGCGTCTTTGTCCCCGTTGGCCGGTGCTGGCACTGGCAGCCTGGTTAGCTCAGTGGGGGAGATCTGGAGCGCGTTCGCCAGGGCCACGGTCTCGGATCGGCTGTCGAGGGCGCGTTCTCCACGCTCGATGCGGGATAGGCTCGACCTGCTGATTCCGGACAGTCCGGAGATCACCTCCAGCGACTTGCCCCGTGAGTTCCGGATCTGGCGTACCAGTCGGCCGACCGTGCGCGCGTCGTCGTCAACGTCCACCGAAGCTCCTCACCGGCCCAAGGCTACAGAACCATGAGCTCGACAAGACCGACGTTGGGGGCACTTGGGTTCAGGGACAGCCTAGGCAGTACAGCTACGCTAATCGCGGTGAGGTAGGGTGACAAATGGCCAGTTTGTCTGTTTGATCACATCGGAGAGCGCAGTGTCGCGGTCTACACCACCAGGGAGCGGAGAACCCGAGCCCAGATTCCGGGACGGCAGGGTGATCCCGCTGGCCCCACCCCCCGTTGACGTCCCACCCGGGCAGGTGCCGGCACCTCCGGGATCCCCTGCTGACCTGCAGATCCGGTCGGAGGCACCGGAGCCGCTGCTGCCCGACGAATCAGACCTCGGCATCGCCGTGGCGGGAGCGGGAGCCGGGGCTGCTGGGGGTGGCGGCGCGCTGCCCAAACACCGGCTGGTCACCGTGGGTGACTCGCTCACGATGGGCTTCAAGAGCTTCGCCATCACCGATACCCGATTGTCCTGGCCCGCGATTCTCGCCGAGACGATCGGCCTGGGTGAGAATGACTTTACCTACCCGCAGTTCCCTGGCCCGGTGGACTGCCCGGGTCTGCCGCTGAACCTGGAGGCAGTTGTTCGCGGTATTGACGCTGCCAGAGCCGGGAGCCCCATCGGCGTCCGGCAGCTCCGGGAGGCACTGACCGTCACGGTTGCTGTTTCTCATGTCAAGAGCTACTGGGAACACGGACCGGGAAGTATCCTCCCGGGCCCGAGTGCCTCCTATCATGACAACCTTGCCGTCTACGGGTTCGATGTGCGGGACGCCTACACGCGCACGGTCGGTGCAGCATTGGCGGCGGTGACGTCGGGGTCGGACGCGCAGGCCGTGTTCTCACCGCTGGTCTCGCACCACCAAGATCGAGCCATGCTGATCACCCTGCAAGGGCCTGCGGTGGCCACTCCTGGCGTTCCCAACCCCACGACGATGGTGGACGCTGCACGGTGGCTCGGGCAGGACGGCGGTATTGACACGCTCATTGTCGCCTTGGGCTCAAACAACGCGCTGGCAAGCGTCGTGAACTTGCAACTGGTGTGGAGCACCGGTCCCGACAGCTCGGATTACACGGTCTCCACTCCCTCCGACTTCGAGACCGAGCTCGGGGAGTTGCGGGACCGTATCGCCGAGATCAACGCCCGCCGCGTCATCTGGGTCACCGTCCCGCACGTGACCGTTGCCCCTATTGCCCGCGGACTCGGGACCAAGCCCAGCGGTTCGCCTTACTTCGCCCGCTACACCCACGCCTGGATCACGGACGCCGAGTTCAACCCTGCGGTCAACCCGTATCTGACTGGGGAACAAGCGCGGGCGATCGACTCCGCGATCGACCAGTACAACTACTCGATCAAGCGACTGGTGTATGCGGCACGCACCGCTAAGCAGCCCAGAGACTGGCTGGTCCTGGACCTGTGCGGGCTGCTGGACCGGCTCGCCTACCGGCGCTACATCAACAGCCCCGACAGCCGTCCCTCTTGGTGGGACGCCAAGGCCTACAAGCTACCCCCCGCTCTCGCGATGCTCACCCCGCAGCCGGACACCCGGTTCTTCGAATCCGACGCCTCAGGGCGCACCCAAGGAGGTCTCGTCGCGCTCGATGGCATACACCCGACCACCATCGGCTACGGGATCCTCGCTCAAGAGGCCCTAGCGGTCATGGCGCACGCCGATGCGAGCCTTCCCAAGCAGGTCGACTTTGCTCGACTGGTGCGCGAGGACACCCTCATCTCCGATCCGCCCAAGTCGCTGACGGGCGACCTCAGAGCCTTCCGGTTTCTCGACGAGATGATCGACATTGGGCTCGTCCTCCTGGGACGCCGCGCTATCTAATCTCGATGTTTCTGACCGGGGCCGCGAGGCGGGCCGGTTCAGGCGACCGGACCCGAGCCGACGATGGCGACCCTTCGGCCGCCGGTCAGACGTGTTTCACCTGTTTGCCGGTTAGCCACCGGTACGACAATACGAGGGCAACGAGTGCGGCGACTCCTAGTGATATCCAGACGCAGGGCAAGGACAAGGCGAGGGGGATGGCCGCGATGTAAGCACACGTGAGCAGCGCCACGCTGAGGATCAGTTCAACAACGAAGGCACCTTTGGTAGCACCGGTGCCAGCGACTGCGGCGAGCGATATCTCGGCGGGGACGACCAGCATCATGATGATCGCGACGGCTCGCAGGCTGGGTGCTGCGCCGGCGGGGGCTGCGGGGTTGTCAGTAAACAAGGCGACGACTCGGTCTGGCGCGAGGAGAGCAAGCGTCGCTATCGGGGCTGTAATGATGTAGGTGATCCGAGTTGCTTGTCCCGTCAATCGCACGACCTCACCCGTCCGGCCTTGCCCGATCAGATTGCTGACGAGCGAGTGCGTGCCCTCCCCGACAGCGTCGGACGGGATGAGCAGGACCAGATAATAGGCGTAGACGACGTTTGACCAAGCAAGGGCCTGCTCGCTGACCTGCTCGACAATCACAAAGAACGCAAGCCAGCGCAGTGCCTCAAGGAGCGCCTGCAGTGCGACCGGCGGCGACAGTCGCAGCAGCGGACCAAAGGCGGGGGCGGCTGTTGCCGCGCGTACGGCAACGGCCTGTTTTCGCCCCACCACCTTTTTGGCTGCCGTGTAGACGGTGAGGAATATAAAGGTGACCAACTCGGCTATGACGAACGCCCACGCGGCGCCTTCAATGCCGAGTCTGGCCTGTCCCAGTCTGCCGAGGATCAGCGCGTAGCTCAGGAGGAAGTTGGTGCCGGTGAGCAGGATAGTAGCAGCGGTGAGGATGACCGTTCGCGCGAACCCGACGTATAGCGCGCTGTAGCCAAGACTGAGCGAGAAGAAGACGACGCCGTAAGCTGCGATGCGGAGAAAGTGCTCCATGCGGTCGGCGAGCATCGGGGTCTGGCTGAATGTTTGACTAATAATCGGCGCACCGAAATGGAGAACCGCCGCAACCATCGTCGATACAACCAGGATAAGGAGCATGCCACGGAGAAAGGTCGGCCCGATGGCGTCTTCTCGCCGCTGACCTACGCGTCGGCCGATGACGATTTGCATCGCCTCGGCGAGCCCAACCACTGGGACGATCAAAGCGTCGAACAGGGTATCTGCGAGTGCAAACGCAGCGAGTTCGGCCGTGCCCACCCGACCGAGGAACGCAGTGTCCATGACGTGTATGACTGTCTCGCTAACTGCCACGAACAATAGCGGCCACGAGACCGTCCAGACGGTCCTGCTGAGCGTTTGAACAGCATTGGCCGTGGCTACACCAGCTTGAATGTGTAGGAGTGGTGATTGAGGTGCATCACCATACAGGACAGCAAGGCACCGCCCTTGTGGAACTCGCTCAGGTTAAGGTAGCTCACTTCGAGCGCCAGCTCGGCGGCGATGTCTTCCAGACGACGATTCTTCGCCAGCTCCTCGGCGTACTCGTCCGTACCGGATTTTAGCTCATGGATATGGGACGCATTGACGACCGTGTTGGCCAGCCGAACCGAGTTGCAGATGCCTGGGTAACAGTGGTCGAGCGAGGCGTCAATAATGTTCGTGTGGTGCTCTATCTGAGCCACGACGTCATCATCGTACAGTTCTGTACAGACGATGGTGTCCTCGCGAGTAATGGGGAAGACGCTGCAGTCGAGGTGATACAGGTAGGGGTCGTCATGCATGACGGGGATGACCGTCATGTCGAAGGATCGTGACATCCACTCGTAGGTATTTCTCTCGGAACGCTGCCCGTAGCCGCCGATGTAAACGTTGCCGTGCAGGTGCTTGAGCTCAGCTTCACCCTCAAACCTCCACGGCGGGACATAGGTCTGATAACCCATTGTGGCGAAGTACCGCTTGCCCACCAGGGTCTCCCCGCGCCGAGGCTCCGATGTGAAGTTCGACAGCACGACGACGTCCTTGCTGTCAACATGCTCCAAGACGACCCCAAGGTTGGCCGTGAACACCAGGTCTTGCAGCCCACAGTTGCGTGGGGTGGGCAGGACGTAGACGAGCGCCTCGGACGCTAGGTAGCGGTACATCTCCAGGAACTGTGTCATCGCTCGGCGATGGTCGGGCTTGCGTTGGGTCTCGTCCAACTCCTGCATCCACACGTTGTTGGCCACGTCGGTAGCGAAGGAGAACGGCGCGTTGACTAAGAAGGCGGGACGCTCGAGCTGGGTCGGGTTCCACGCAGCTAATGGCTCCTTCTGATGCGCAGGCTCCACCACAACGACCTGGTCTGCCGTCGGCGGGACCGATAGCGACTGCTCCGCTAGTAGAACTAAGTCATCGCTCATTTTTTCACACGCCATCTTCTCTTGAGCGAATGGCGATTAAAGGGTCGATGCCAGCCTCGACGTGATGGCCAACCTCCTGCAGGAGGATGAAGTCTTGTCGAGGGGACAATGGTACGATCAGATCGACCTGAGACCCGAACCTAATTTGCGAGAACCGCTCACCCTGCAGACGTGGCTGATGCTGTCGAACGTCAAATGTGACAATGCAGTCCACGTCGTAGTCGGCAACCTGTAAAACGTAGTAAGATTGGCCGAGCTGGACCGAGTAGAAACGGTTGAGCATCCGTTGGTTGTGGTGAAGATACTCCGCGTCGCTTAATGATACTTGAGCTTCGAGCAGTCCCTTCTCCACGTCAAGCATCGGGTGGTTATAAGTATCAATCGGCTCCAGGTAGCGGTACGACAGCAACCCGGCATACGGTACTCGGTTGATGTGCACATCGTAGAACGTCATGAAGATGGCAATCACCAAGCTTGGTCGATCATAAGCGGCGTCGCGCATCGCATCGTGTAGCGAGTACGGCCGTCCTTTGATCTCAACGAGAGGATCATCTCCCGACGTCACCACCCTCTGATACAAGATGATCCCGTCCGCTGGCGAGAAGAAATACGACACATCCGAGTAGGTCGGCCGCGGTGGGTCACGGAAAAAGTAATGCTCCGACAGCCACCTTACCGACTTGTCCTTCGCCGACTCAACGTCTGTGGCTATCCACTCGGCTAAGCTCTTCGCCAACGCCCCTCCTCGCTCAGCCGCCCAACAGCATGTCCCGCCATAGGATCATGACTGACCCGAACTCCCGTTTCCTCTTCTACCGTCTGGTAACTTGCCTGTTACGTAACAGTACAGCACGAAGCTGAGACTGGGACCTACCTACTGTTCTGTGGGTTGGCTCGATGATCGGCCGAGAGAGTGGGCGAGCTTCCGATAGCAGCCGCTTGAGAAGAAACGACCGATAACTGCCTCTTTGTACGCTGTCTCACGGTGAGTGCCCATGACGAGGTAAGTCAGGCAGCGCGCCGGGCGTAGCGTTTCGTCAGCTCATCGCGCCGGCCAGCACCCGGTCGATCTCCCCGGCGAGCTCGATGTCCAGCCCGGCGATGACGAGATGATCTACATCGGGCTCGCTCTCCTAGGTTTGGCGCGCCGCCGCAACGAAGCCTGGTCGTCGTGAACGAACCGCCCGTTACACCGTCGCGAACCCCTTGCGCGCGCTTCAAGAACTCCCCTACTGTCGAGAGCTTGGTGTGTGGCTTCATCTGCCCAGCGAGATCGCGGATACGATCAACATTGAGGGTCGAGGACAGGCCCTCGGCCAGGTGGATTGCCGCTATGCCGTGGGCAGCGGCGGCCTCCAGGTCACGCTGCTTGCCTGGGTGTAGCGCTGCGCCAGCCCGTGCTGACCGGTGTCGTAGCAGGCCCACCCCGCAGCTCTTGCGTCGATAGCCGGACAGCACGACAGTGCCGTTGCAGTGTACTTCCGCCCGTCCGTTGATCATTCGACCGGTGCGTCCCTAGGTCGGAGCGTGGCGCGGCCGCGCACCTGCTTGCCGTGCCACCGCACTTTCTGGGTAGAATCCTGGGTATCGCGTGGGAGGGAGCGAGCGGTGAACGTCGAAACCCAAGACTTGATCAGTGTGACCGAGGCCAGCAACAGAGGTGTGTCGCGGCTGGTTCAGGATGCTGTGCGGGGGCGAACTCAGGTCCTGCTTCGGAATAACAAGGCCGTTGCCGCGGTGGTCGGTATTGACGCCGTTGAGCGGCTTGCGCGCCTGGAGGAGTTGGAGGGTAACCTGCGCCTGTTAAGCGTGGCGCTGGCGCGAACGGTGGCGGACAGCGGCAGGCGGTACCGCTTGGACGAGGTCGCCGCCGAGCTTGGCGTCGACCTTGACAGCCTGGCGGACGACTGAGGCCAGCGGATGATGGCCGAAGTTCTGCTGACCGAGGACGCGCGGGAGGATCTTCATGACCTGGATGGGGCCGCGCGCGTCATCGTCTTGAAGGGCCTCCAGAAGCTGCAGAGCGAACCGGAGAAGCGCGGATCACCGCTCAGTAGCAGGTTGCGCGGCAACCTTACGACGTTCCGAAAGCTGGTGGTCGGTGATCGTGACTACCGCATCGTCTACCGGGTTGACCCGGACGGATCAGTAGTCGTGGTGTGGGTGATCGGTCGGCGCAGTGATGAGGAGGTCTATCACCTGGCGCTCTCGCGGCTACGGCTGCATCCGGACGAGGCTGCTCGGGAGTTTGCTGTCGCGCTGGATGAGATCTGGCAGGGGTAGGCACGGTGCGCACCGCACGGCATATCGGCATCTTCCTGTTCACCGACGTCGAGGAGCTTGACGCTGTCGGGCCTTGGGAAGTGTTGTCCTATTGGACTCGGACCTGGCCCGACGACGGCTGGCGGGTCGTCACCTTCTCCGAGCGGGGCGGGTGGGTTCGCTGCGCCAAGGGCATGACGGTGCGGGCGGAGCACGGAGAAGCCGATCGCCCGAAGCTCGACGTGCTCGTCTACCCCGGTGGGCAGGGCACCCGGCCGCAGCTCGAGGACGCTGCGCGGTTGGACTGGGTACGCCGCCGCAGCCAGGACGGCACGCTCATGACCAGTGTCTGTACTGGATCTTTGGTCTACGCCGCCGCGGGTCTGTTGCGCGGACGACCGGCCACTACACACTGGGCAGCGTTGGCGCACCTGCAGGAGTTGGACCCTACGGTGCAGCTTCGGCCCGATGACCGCTTTGTCGATGACGGCGACGTGATCACGTCGGCCGGGGTATCCGCGGGGATCGACATGGCGCTGCACCTCCTCGCTCGGCTTGCCGGCACGCGACGAGCACAGCAGGTGCGGCGTGATATCCAGTATGATCCTCAGCCACCGGTGTAGCGACGAGTGAGGATCGCTCAGCTCATCGCGTCGGCCAGCACCCGGTCGATCTCCCCGGCGAGCTCGATGTCCAGACTGGTGATCCCGCCCTGGGAATGTGTGCTGCAGCGGAAGGTCACGGTGCGCCAGCGGATGTCGATATCGGGGTGATGGTTGCGGGCTTCGGCGATCTCGGCCACCGCGCGGACCGCCTCGATGGCCGCCGGGAAGCTGGGCAGCTTCGCGGCGCGCACGATCGCGTCACCATCGCGCTGCCAGTCGGTGAGCCCCGCCAGGGCACCCGCCACCTGCTCGTCGTCCAGAAGCGTCGTCATGCTTCGATCCTGTCAGACAGGCCCAGCGCGTCGCGGAGGCGCTGCGGGCTCATCAGGCCCGTCGTGGGGTTCCCGGCGCGCTGGGTTTGCCGCAGGGTAGCTTCGACGTCATCGACCGTGCTGCGCAGTTCGGTGAGCACGGCAGGGTCGGCCGAGGCGGCGGCCTCCCGCGGGCTCAGATCACCGATCACCCCGGGGGTGTCGAGCCAGCTTGTCTCGGTGACGCGGCTCAGGTCCTCGGCGGCCTCGGCCGCATCGGTAGGGGAGCTTGCCTCAAGGACGTAGCTTTCCATAATGACGGTTCGGACTGGGTGGCCCTCGGGCTCCGGGCCGAGGCGCTCGGCGCGCCGGTCCCGTTCGACGGCGTCGGGGGCGAGGGCGCGCAGGTGGGCCTCGAGTCCGGCCAGCCGGGCCAGCGAGTTCGCGGTGACGGTGAACTCCGCGCCGTCCCGGTGAACCTGCCCCAGGCTCACCACCCGCCCGTCGGGCAGGCACCGCTGCCAATCGATCACATCGTCATCGGTGTGGCTCAGCCGTTGGACGAGCTGCTCGAAGGTCTGCTCCGGGTCGGGCACCTGGTAGGTGACGCTGCAGTCGTAGAGATCCTCACCATCGCTGTTGCGCAGCTGGGCGGGAGGCTCGGGAGCGAAGAAGTCCACGATCTGCTCCACCGAGGGACCCGTGGCGAGCAGGCCCATCAGCTCGCGGCGGCGGTGACGGGCCACCCGCACCGGCAGCGCGAGCAGCCAAGGATCGGTGCCGTCGTGCAGCACCCGGCCGCAGAACAGCTCCAACCGGTGGGTGAACTGCGAGAACAGCTTGTCACTCAGCTGGATCGGGTCCCCATCGGGCAGGGCGCGCAACGTGATGCCGGTGTCCCACACGACGTCGAGCACCTCGTAGAGGGTGACCGGGATTTTTCGCCAGTCCTCGAGGAGCTGGCGTTCCTCGGGGCGCAGCCAGTGCCCTCGGGTGGCGAGGAACCGGTTCACCAGCCCGCCCTGGAACAGCACGAGATCCAGCACGAACATCGCGTACTGCTGAGGGTCTTCGGTGCGTTCGAGTAGCGGCCTGATTACCTCCAGGCCCGGGGCGCGCTCGGCGTAGGTGCCCGCCAGGGCGTAGACGAGCTGGGCTCGCGCGCTCAGGGCCGGCTGCGCGGTGCGCTGACAGCAGGCCTTGAACTTCCGGCCGGACCCGCACGGGCACGGGTTGTTCCTTCCCATCTCGCGGGCTGCCGTGGTGGCGGCGATGGCCTCGCTTAGCCCCGCTCGCACCGGGCTGGGAAGTTGGGCGCGGCGCAGGTACCGGTCCGCCGTCACGTAGTCTCCGCGCGTGGCGGCGTACTGGGCGGCGTCATGCAAGGCCGGCTCCAGCCCGGGGCGCAGCGTCAGCGCCTCGTCCAGCAGGTCGCGGGCGGTGGCGGCATCCCCGGCGCCTTCGGCAGCGCGGGCGGCCAGCAGCGCGAGGGCAGCCTTCTCCTCCCGGCTTCGCGCCTGCGAGCGCAGCGCCGCAAGCTGCGGCTCGATACTCCCGCCCTGGGCGGTGTGGCACTCGATCCGGCCGGAAAGAAAGCCCAGCACCTCATCGGTGGCCCAGGTCAGCGCGTTAAGCAGGAATCGGATGCCCTCTGCCTCCAGCGGAGCTTCACCGACGAGCATGTCGATGACGGTCTCGGCGCTGATGGTCAGGTCATCCCCGGCGTTACGGGCAGCGTCACTGGCAGGGGCCATCGCCGCAGGATAGCCGACCGTGGCCGCCATCGCGCTGGTGGCGGGCGTGCGGGCTGCTGTTAACGTGGAGGTTCACCGTATCCTTCGAGGAGTTCCCGCGTGCCCACCGCCGCCCCCCTTCGCGTGCGCACCGACCTGCGCAACATCGCCATCGTGGCGCATGTCGACCATGGCAAGACCACCCTGGTGGACGCCATGCTGCGCCAGACCGGCGCCGTCGCCGGGCGCACCGAGGTGGATCGCGTGCTGGACTCCGGTGATCTGGAGCGGGAGAAGGGCATCACGATCCTGGCCAAGAACACCGCGCTCACCTACTTCACCCCCGAGGGCGCGGTGACCATCAACGTGGTGGACACCCCCGGGCACGCCGATTTCGGGGGCGAGGTGGAGCGTGGGTTGTCCATGGTGGACGGGGTGCTGCTGCTCGTCGACGCCAGCGAGGGCCCGTTGCCGCAGACCCGCTTCGTGCTTCGCAAGGCGTTAGCCGCGCACCTGCCGGTCGTGCTCGTGGTCAACAAGGTGGACCGGTCGGACGCCCGGATCGCGGCGGTGGTCGAGGCGACCCAGGACCTGCTGCTGGATCTCGCCGCGGACCTGGAAGGCCTCGAGGACGGGGCCGCCGAGGCGGTGTTGGACATGCCGGTGCTTTACGCTAGCGCCCGGGCCGGACGCGCCAGCCTGATCCCTCCGCGCGATGGCGAGCTGCCGGACGCCCCGGACCTCACGCCGCTGTTCGAGACCATCCTCAGGCACGTGCCACCGCCCGCGGGTGATGCGCAGGCACCGTTGCAGGCGCACGTCACCAACCTCGACGCGTCGAGTTTCCTGGGCCGGATCGCGCTGTGCCGGCTGCGTGCCGGGCGGCTGCACAAGGGCCAGACCGTGGCGTGGTGTCGCCAGGACGGGTCGATCCGGCCGGTCCGGATCACCGAACTGCTGCGCACCGAGGGGCTCGATCGCCTCCCGGCAGCCAGCGCGACGGCCGGTGACCTGATCGCCATCGCGGGAATCGCGGAGATCACCATCGGGGACACCCTCGCCGACCTCGACGATCCGCGCCCGCTGCCCCGGATCACCGTGGACGAGCCGGTGATCGCGATGACGATCGGGATCAACACCAGCCCGCTGGCGGGCCGCGGCGGGGGGCGCAAGCTCACCGCTCGCCTGGTGCGCAACCGGCTGGAGGCCGAGCTCGTCGGCAATGTCAGCATCCGGGTGTCGCCGACCGCATCGCCGGACACCTGGGAAGTGCAGGGTCGTGGTGAGCTGGCGCTGGCCGTGTTGGTGGAGACCATGCGGCGCGAGGGTTTCGAGCTCACCGTCGGCAAACCTCAGGTGCTCACCCGCGTCGTGGACGGTGCGCGGCATGAACCGTTTGAGCACCTCACCGTGGACGTGCCCGAGGAGCACGTCGGCGCGGTGACCCAGCTGCTGGCCACCCGTAAGGGCCGGGTGCACCAGCTGGGTGCGACCTCGGGCGAGGGCTGGGTGCGGCTGGAGTTCACGGTGCCCTCCCGGGGGCTGATCGGCTTTCGCACCGAGTTCCTCACCCTCACCCGAGGCACCGGTGTCGTCCACCACGTCTTCGACGGCTACCGCCCGTGGGCTGGTGAGCTGCGCACCCGTCGCTGCGGGTCGCTGGTCGCCGACCGCTCCGGGGTGGTCACCGGCTACGCGTTGGCGCAGCTGGCTGATCGGGGCACCTTCTTCGTGGAGCCCGGCGCGGCGGTCTACGCCGGCATGGTGGTCGGCGAGAACCCCCGCGCTGAGGACCTGGACCTCAACGTGTGCCGGGAGCGCAAGCTCACCAACATGCGCTCCTCCACCAGTGAGGAACTCGAGCGGCTGGCTCGACCGCGGGTGCTCGGGCTGGAGGAGGCACTGGAGTTCTGCGCCCCCGACGAGTGCGTCGAGGTGGCTCCCGACGTGGTACGGGTGCGCAAGCTCATCCTGGACCCCACCGAACGCGGCCGGCAGCGAGCCCGGGCGGCGCGGGCCTAGCCGTCACTGGCGGCACTGACCCCGAGTGCATCTTGGGCGATCGCCGTGCGGCAGCATGTCGCCTTGTGAGAACCCCCGGCGGCGCAGGCAGGGTGGTGACGGCGCTGATCGCCGGGGCCGCTCTCGTCGCGTGCACCCCGCAGCCGCCTGCGCTGCTCGCACCCCGCCACCCCGCTGCGTCCTCGCCCTCCGTGCTGGCACCTCCCGCCCCCGCGCCGCCCGTGCGGGAGGTGGTGTTCGGGGTGGATCAGCTGATCGGTGGTTTCAACCCACACACCCTGGCTGACCTGACGCCCCTTTCGGAGGCGGTCGCTGGCCTGCTGCTGCCCTCGGCGTTCCACCAGACTCTGATCGGCCACCAGAATCCGAGGGAGCAGTGGGTGCTCGACCACACGCTGCTGACCTCCGCCGAGGTCACGAATACCGAACCGTTCACCGTCACCTACCGGATCCGGCGCAATGCCCAATGGTCGGATACCACCCCCATCGCCGCGGAGGACTTCGGTTACCTCGCTCAGCAGATGCGCACCCAGTCGGGGGTGGTGGACTCGGCCGGCTACCAGCTGATCGACCAGGTGGTAGCCGCTGATGGCGGCAAGACCGTCGAGGTGGTCTTTGACCGGCCCTATGCCGGGTGGCGCACCCTGTTCCGCCACCTGCTCCCCGCGCACCTGCTCAAGGACGCGCCGGGCGGGTGGCGCACCGCGCTGGATGACGGCTTCCCAGTGTCCGGCGGTCCCTTCACGATGACCTCGCTGGACCGCTCCCGCGGCGAGATCGTGCTGGAGCGCAACGACCGGTACTGGGACACCCCCGCACAGGTGGACCGGATCCGGTTCCGCCAGAGCAGCGAAGCGGCTCTCATCGAGGCCCTGCGCACCGGGGGTGCGCAGGGTGCCCTGTTCAGCCGTCCCAACGCCATCACCGAGTCGCTGCTGCGTGCGGCCGACCTCGGCGTAACTCCCACGGTTGTGCCGCAACCGGTGCTCGTCTCCGTGCTGTTGCGCCCGGCCAGCCACCTGCTGAGCGACCAGCGGGTGCGCACCGCGGTGGCGGCGGTGCTGGACCGTCCCGCTCTGATCGCCACCGGCGTCGCCAGCGGGCCTTCTGCGGCGCTGCGAGCCGACTCGGAGGTGCTCGCCCCGTCCGCGCCGGGGTATCACGCCACCGCGCCGGCCACCGGTGTCCCGGTGGCGCCGGCACCGCAGACAGCTCGGTCGTTGCTCACCGAGGCCGGCTACACCCGTACTCCAGCGGGGTGGGAACGTGCAGGTCGGCCCCTGCACCTGGTGGTCGCGGCGGCGGCGAACCGCGAGCCGTACGGTACGCTCGCGGCCCGGGTGGTCGCTCAACTCCGGACCGCCGGGATCGATGCTGAGCTGAAGGAAATCGACTCCGACGAGCTCTACGGCACCATGCTGGGCCCGGGCGCCGACGTGATGTCCTCGGGGGGACGGGGTGCCGGGATGAGCATTCCCGCGGTGGCCGATCCAGGGGTCGACATTGTCGTGCTGCCGCAGCCTGCGGCCGGTCATCCCGCCACCCAGTTGGCGTCCTGGTCTGGCTGCCCGTTGGTGGTCCCCGCCAAGTTGGCGCCGGCGCCGCCCAACCCGGCGGAACTCTGTGACCTGGCCCTGCAGCCAATGATCGAGCGGGCCCTCACCCAGGACGACCCGGCGGCCCTCCTCCCGCCCACCATCGAGACGGCGCTGTGGCAGCGGGCCGTGACGATCCCGCTCTACCAGCCGGCTTCGCTGCTCATTCCCACCAGTCAGCTGCAGGGCGTGATCCCGGGTACGCCGCTGGAAGGTCCGCTCGACGACGCAGCCCGCTGGCAGCTCCGTCGGTGATACCAGGAGGTCTCCGGTGAGGGGAACGTCGCGGCGCAGCCGGCTCCTGATCAGGATTCTGGTGGTGATTGCCTGCCTTGCCGTCCTGGTCACCGGTTGTGTGGCGGCCAGCGGGACTGACCACTCCGGGGGCGGCGGGCCGGTGGATATCCGGGCCCGTGGTGACCGGGGAGACGGGTCGTATCGCGCCCCGTTGGTGCCAGGCGGGCCGGCGGTCCGCATCGCGCATGAGGCACCGTTCTCCGCGTACAACAACACGACGGAGCAGATGAACAACAACCCGGACAACGCCTTGGTGCTCGACCAGGTGCTGGTAGACCCGTTCATCGTCGAGGCAAACGGGAGGTTTTTGCTCAACTCCGACGTGTTGGTGTCCGCCGAGGTGACCTCGCAAAACCCTCAGGTCGTCACGTACAAGATCAAACCAAATGTCCGGTGGTCGGATGGGCAGCCCTGGAACTGCCACGATTTCTACCTGGCCTGGCTCGCGGGTAGCGGCACCACGCCCTACTTCACGCCGGCGAGCACCCGAGGGTTGGGCCGGGTGGGACTGAACCGGGTTACCGCTGCGTGTCGCGACGAGAATACCTTTGTTGAGACCTACCGCTCATCCTACGCCGACTGGCGTCGGAACTATATCCATCACGCCATCCTGCCCGCGCATATCCTGGAGCGGGAGACCGGGATCGCGGACATTACCGCGTTGACCGCGACGTCCTCACCGGCCGAGCTGAAGAAGGCCGGTGACTTCTGGAACAATAGATGGATCGGTTTCGACGCCAGGACGATGCCGGCCTCGGGCCCCTATCAGTTCGACAGTTCGACGTCGGGCACGCAGACCGTGCTGACCCGCAACAAGGCCTGGGTGGGTAACCCCGGAGGCCCGGCGATGATCGTGCTCACGTCCGTCGCGGACGGCGCCGCCGCGGTGCAGGGCTTGGCGACCGGGCGGTTCCAGGTCGTGCAACCGCCCGCTGATCCGCTGCTGGCCGATCGGCTGCGGGCACTGTCGGGTCGGGGCGTGATCTTTGAGGTGCGGGGCGGCCCCACCGTCGAGCACCTGGACTTCAACCTCGCCAGCCCACTGTTTCGGGATCCGGTCATCCGGAGCGCCTTCGCCCAGTGCGTCGATCGAAACAAACTGGTCGAAGAACTGGTCCGCGGCGTACGCCCGGATGCTCAGCCGCTGGGAAGTCTCGCGTTTTTTCCCGACGAGGCGGCCTACGTCGACCTCTATTCTGACAAAATGGTCGCCGACGCCCGGAAGGCGCAGGTGACGCTGGAGCGAGCGGGGTGGGTGCTGGGTCCCGACGGCGTGTACTCCCGTGGTGGGACGCGATTGTCCTTCGCCATCAGCCACGATGGTTCGCCGGCCCACTCCCGGGAAGTAGAGCTGATCAGGAAGCAATGCCGGCAGGCCGGGATGCAGATCGCTGACGGGGCCGTTCCGGGTGGTCTGGATAATGCGGTGGTGCGTGGCCGGTTCGACGTCGCCCTGAGGGCAAGCTCGCGTACCTCCCGAGTGTGGTCCCTGGCTGACCGCTATGCCACCAAGGGCGCGCTCAACGACCAGCATTACAGCAATCCTGCCCTCGATGCTGCGCTGGGTGTCGCGGAGACGGAGTACTCCGAGTCCGCGCAGACGGATGCCTTGGTGAAAGCCGATCGGCTCCTGGCCGATGATCTGGTGTCACTCCCGCTTTTCCAGGTCCCCCTCATCTGGGCCTACACCAGCACCATCGACAGCGTGTACCGGCGCGCCGGGGATGGCGTCACCTGGAACGCCAACGAATGGACGGTGAGCTAGCCCCGCCCCCCGGGCCACCCGGCCCCCTGGCTCTCCTATACCGCGACGTGCAGTGCGAGCACGCCTCGAATGTTGTAGCCGGGACCCCATTGTGGCTCGGCCAGCAACCGCATGTGTGGTGCTTTACGGAGTAGTGCGGAGTACACCGCCGCCATTTGGCAGCGGATGAGGTGGGCGCCGAGGCAGAAGTGGATGCCGGCGGCGAGGGCGAGGTGTCGGTTGTTGGTTCGGGTAATGTCTAGTCGTTCTGGGTCGGTGAACTGGGCAGGATCGTGGTTGGCGGAGGCGAACAGCAATGCCACTTCGGCGCCGCGCGGGATGCGCACGCCGTCTACCTTGATGTCCTCTAGCGCAAAGCGCTCGAACATGTGGTTTGGTGTGTCGTAGCGCAGTAGCTCCTCGATGGCGGAGGGCATCAGCTCGGGGTGGTGACGCAGGAGCTCCCACTGGTCGGGGTGGCGGAGCATAGCCAGACATCCCAGGGCCATCGACCGTACGGGAGCGTGCAGACCGCCGATGAGCAGCATCGCCGCGCTACTGGCGATATCCTGGCGGGAGATTTCTTCCCGGGCGTGTGCGGCCATCAGATCGCTGAGCAAGGAGACGTCCGGGCGTTCCGCGCGCTCCGCCATCAATTCCCGCAGGTAGGCATCGAACTCGACTGCCGCCCGCACCGCGCATTGAGCGCCGTCGGTGGTGTGGTTGGGGATGAATAACTCCAGGATAGGGCCAATCCAGGTCAGCAACAAGTGGCGGTCGGCCGTTGGCATGCCCACAATGTCCCCGATGATGGCGAGCCCCAACGGTTCGATGACGTCGGCCACGAGATCGCCGCCCCCGGCGGTCACAAAGTTGTCAACCAGCTTCTCGGCCAGTTTCTGGCATCGTGGTTGGAGTCGTTTTACCTCTTGTGACGAGAAACGTGGGTTGAGCAGCTGGCGGATCTCGGTGTGCAGTGGGGGTTCGGAGAGGAGACTGCCGGAGTTTAGTCGCCAGAATGGTTCTTGCCAGTCGGGCTGGGGTGTGCGTCCCATCTCTTCGTGGCTGGCTAGGTGCGTGTAGGAACAGACGAATCGTCGGTGGTCGCGGAGGAGGGCGTTGACGTGGTCGTAGCGGGAGATTAGCCATTGGTCGGTAGGCTTGAAGTAGCACACCGGGTATTGTTCCCGGAGCTCCCGGTAGACGGGAAATGGATTCGCGATAAACTCGGATGACCACGGGTCGAAGCTCGACGGTGCCATCGGAGTTTCTGTGTTCAGCATAGGTAGTCCTCCGCGGTGCTCCCGGCCCGTACGGTGTCCAGGGTGAAACAGTGGAAACCCCCGCCGAAGAGCCGACGATGGCGGTGGCGTACTGGTACCACCGTGAAGCCATGTCGCTCCAATTCTTTGATCAGTTCGGGGAACAGCGTGTTGGCGATCACCGTGTTCTCGTCCACGGACAGTACGTTCATGTCGATGTACTTGCTAGTGATAACGATATCGTCTTCCTCGTAGGTGGGGAAGATGTTCTCGGTGGGCTCGGGAGAATAAATTTTGTCCCACTTCCGCAGTGGTTCCGGAAGCTTGTCGCCGATTCCCGGATTGCGTAGTAACAACACCCCGGGTCGTAGTGGTAGCACCAGGCTGTCGATGTGGTTGTCGGCGAACCGCTTCAGCACGTGGAACCGGAACTGTCCCTCCAGGTGGCGGCGTAGCCACCGCACGGCGAGCGCGTGATTCTCTGTTGCCACGTTCACCAGCACGTCGCGTCCGAACCGGATGCACTGGGCAGCGTCGAACATCATCTCGAAGCCAACGTCAAACTCTGATTCCCGCGGATTGGCGATCTCCTGCAGTGCGGGTGTCCGTTGGCCGGACACATAGGATGTATCAAAGGATCGGTCGGTCATCATGGGCCTGGGCATCGTGGTCCACTTCGCCCCGGCGTTGAAGTAGGCATAGAAAATTGGCTTGAGTAGATCGTTTTCGAAATAGCGTGCCCTGACCTGGGGTGGTGTCTCGATGATCTCATCGCCCAGGACGATCACTTGGTCGCGGATGTTCAGGGCGGGTAGGCAGACGCCGCTCCAGTACGGCGTATGAAACCTGATCATCCGTGTGAGCTGGAGTGGGCGCAGCACCTTGACCGACAAACCTTCCAGAGCGACGACGAACTCTTCGATATCCTCAGCCAGTTCCTCGACGTAGCGTTGTTTGAGGATTCGCGCCGTCGGGGTTGCGGCGGCGGCGCGGTTCGACACACTGTAGGACGGATAGTAGAACGACGAACAAGCTTCGTCGTGGAAAAACAGTTTGAAGGACAGGTCGAGGTCGTTGGCCGTATAGTGGATTGCTGACCCGACCACTGCTTCCCGTAACGGCGACCATTCGTCGAAGCTGTTGACGCTCACGGCACCTCCTGAATGGTGGCAGATTGGACGGACGGCATTAGGGGAGCGGGCCACTGGGATCGCAGGTCGTAGCGACCAGGGGAGAGGATGCCTTTGGGGTCGAGGGCTCGCTTGATCCGGCGCAGCACCGCTGGACTGTTGTCGGTGACCTTCGGGTGCTCAGCCATGGACGCGGTGCTGATTCGGTAGGGTGGGTAGCCCTGCTCGATAAGCCGGCGGAGCAGTAGCTGATAGCAGTGCAGCGCTCGGTCGTCCTCACCCAAGATGTCCCGGTCGTAGACGATGGCTGTGGTAACCACCAGAGATCGGTCCGCGATCGAGTTCAGGCTGAGATTGGGTTCGAAGCCGCACTCACGGGTTCCCCGCTCCACCGTGTCGATGACGTCGCTGACGTGCCGGGGTTCCAAGGGAACAACCGGGCAGACCCAGATGAGTCCGCACCGGTCACGGTCCGGGTCCAGGTCATGCCCGGGCGGTGGCGTCCGCTTCCGCCAGTATGCCATCGCCAAATGGTCCTCCACCGGCATGCCCACTGTGGCCGGGAGGAACTCCAGGTGATCGACCACTGGGGAGAACGTGGCGCTGATGATGTCCTGGAGTACCCGGGCGTGTGCCGCGTTCACCGGATATAGCGCGCCTTCGCCGTTCCAGGAGCCGAGCCCGTGCAGCTCCCGCAGCCGGGATCGAATCGCTTCCGGCAGCGGCGTGAGTCCACCGCACTCGCGCCACGGATAACGCTGCCGTTCGGCGAGCAAGCGGATGTCGTTGGCGACGACGAAACCGCCAGAGAGTACTCCGGTGAGGCGGAGTTGCCGGATGCCGTCGATAAAGCTGATCTGGTCGACGGGCTGGTGAAGGGAGAATCGGAAAATCTGAGAATGCTCGGGTAGCGGTGTCAACCATAGTGTCATCCGGGTGACTACGCCCAGGTTTGACTGCGTGAACAATCCGTCCAACCAGGGACCAAGTCCCCAGCGATGCACCTCCCCGGTGGTGGCCGCCTGATGTCGGGTGAAGCCGGTACGGACCAGCTCACCGGTGGGCAGCACCACCTCCAATCCGCAGACATGGGCAAAGCGATCGCCGAGCGGACCTTCCCCGAGCCCCGCGTTCCAGCACGTTGCCGATCAGGCTCGACTCTGGCGAGCTACCGGTCACACTGGCCACCAGGTTCGTGTTGCGGCTTCGCAGGAAATCGTAAAGCTGACGTTGGGTGACGCCCGGCTCGACGGTGACATAAGCCAGCCGTTCGTCGAAGTTGATGATGCGGTTGAGCCGGGACAGCATCAACAGCACGCAGTTGTCATGCGTCGCCGTGGCCGATCCGTAGCCCCAGTTCTTGCCGGTACTGATCGGATGTACCGGAACACCGTGGTGACTGGCGATATGGAGGCATTCCACCACTTGCTCGATGTTGGCCGGACGCAGTACCGCCGGAATCTGGTACGGGGTGTGGTAGGTGGCTGACTGAAATGTGGCCAGCCGCCGGGTGTCGGTCCACACATGCTCAGCGCCGAGCACGTGGCGCCACTCCTGGATCGCGGAAGCTAAGCGAAGGTCCGCGCTCATGCCGTGGTCGCTTGGTAGCTGGTCTCGTTGAGCAGCGTAAGCTGGGCACCGACCAGATAGTTGACCACTGTCCCTGGTTTCGTCAACTTCTCGTAGTGCAGCTTGCCGTTGGATCGCATGCAGTCAAAATCGAGCAACACAATTCCGATTGCTGGCGCGATCTTCTCCCGCCACACCAACAGATACAGGTTGTCATCCACCCGGAACTGGCGATATGGGTCGACGTCGGCGGCGCCGGCGCCGGCGCCTGCGACGCAGTGCCAGCAGAATACGTCTTGGTTGAGGTAGACATGTTCAAAGGAGCCGGACCCGTATGAACAGAGGACGCGTTTTCCGACAAGGTCGGATGTCGGCTCGGCAAATTTGACCATAGAAGTCGCGTTAATGCCGAGATTGTGCACGTCGACGCGCGCAGCGCTCAGATCATGAGTGCTTCGGATACGCTCGGACAGGTTTGGCTTGGCGTGCTCCCCATAGGGAAGTTGGTTCCACATGAGCACGGCGCTTCCGTCGGAGCGACGCAGCACAAGCGACACCGACAACCGATGGTCATCGACTGAGAGCCAGTCTACAAAGAACGTCCCGGGTCGAACCTCAACTGCGCTGTATGGTGCCTTACCTGAGACCTGGCTGCGCCGACACCAACTCACCGTGCCCTCGGCGTCAAAGTCCAGTGACAACTCAGGAACTGTGGCTTTGGAGCCGAATAACTGATAGCTGGTCCCGGACAAGGCGGTGGTGGTCGGGCCCCGATTCTGGTCGAGACCTTCATCGCAGAAGTCGTAGGCCAGATACAGTTCCTCCAGAGTGGAACCAACTGTGGCCATCGTGTTCTCCCCCGATCGGAATAAGTGCTAGCTAGAGTTCAAAGAAGATGGTAACTCAAAGAAGATGGTGCTGTCGGTCCAGCGCCCGGTCAACCGCTTCCGGTCTCCAGCGGTCAGTTTGAGTGGTGAGGTGAAGCAACAGAACGCCTGCGGCCAATGGGTGCTGGGTGGGCCGGGGGAGTTGCTCAGCGAATGAGTAGAGTCGAGATCGAGCTCGAACCAGAAGGCCACTCCATGACAGACGCCCGAGGCCGTGACGAGGACCTCGACCGAGCGCTCACCAGGTAGCAGATCATCGTGCTGGAAGTCGAAGGACACCGCCGTTGCGGGCGCAGCGAGGAAGTCATGGTCGTGCCGATCCAACCACACCGGCAGCGGTGCTGGGTTGGCGAAGGCGTTGAACAGGCTGACATCATAGCCGCAGGCGGTGGTCACATGGTTGAGCTGGTGCAACGACTCGCTCTGGACGGGAACGGCAATGACCCGCGCCGCCGCCGGGATGACGGTGCCACCCGGCCGGAGTAGCCCGGCGCGAGCGTGCCTCACTGCCGGCAGGATTCCTTCTCCCACCAGGTCATAATCGACGGTTTCGGTCAACACCACGTCGACGGGCTCGGCGAGATCCACCCCGAGGACGAGGTCGGTGGAGTGCTTGGGCAGCACCGTGACCTGGCCGCTTTTCCCGTTGATAGCCACAATGCGCTCGGCGGCGCGGGCAAGGTGCTCGACCGCCTCACAGGAGATGACTGGGCATGCGCCGTGATCGGCGGCGATCATGGCGAGCAGTCCCGTCCCACTGCCGATGTCCAGCACGGCGTCGTTGGCACGGACAGCCGCCGCGATCGCCGCCCGATACTGAGTGTTGCGGATGGCGTCGTTGAGCATGGCAAAGTGCCAATGCGGAATCGACGTCGCCGTGGTCCCGTTCGGGGGCCCCTCGGGGGTCGTTTGGGTAACATGCGGTGGGGAGTCAGCAAGCTCTGATGCCAGTGCCATGAGGTGAATCCTACTTGTCTCATCCCAATATGGGAACCGTTTCGTGTTACCGAGTGTTAGCGACCGGTTGGCGAGTCGGGCGAGGCGACTCACTCCAACGTTGATTGACCTCGCTCACACCCGGAGTTTGAGGGCACACAACGAGAGCGGCACGAAGACGACGAGAATCATGGCCGCCCACAGCAGCGACCCGAGGGCCGGCCCTGTGATGGGGCCGCCGACCATAAGCCCGCGGGACGCGTTGGCGAGCAACGTCACCGGGCTGACTTTCACGAACGCCTGGAGCCATCCCGGCATCGTCTCGGTCGGCACGAAGACGTTGCTGACGACTGTAACCGGGAACAGCGTGGTCATGCCCAAGAGATACACCTTCTCTGGGCCCTTGGCGAGAACGCCGACAAGCACTGACACCCAGGAAAAAGCGAGCGCGAACACCAGGATCAGCACGACCGCCGCGAGGACGTGTAGGACGGTGGTGCCGATGCGGAAACCGAGAATAACACCCGTGCTGAGCAGCAGAACGATCGACCATACCTGTTTGAGCAGGTCCGCAGTGATGCGGCCGGCCAGTGGTGCCCACCGCGCGAGTGGCAGTGAGCGTAGCCGGTCGAACACGCCCTTGGTCAGGTCCGTGTTGAGCCCCATGCCGACGTACATAGTGACGAAAAACATGTTCATCACGAGGATCCCGGGCAGCGCGTAGGTCAGGTACTTACCGGTCGATGCCGAGATCGCGCCGCCGAACACGTAGGTGAACAGCAGGGTGAAAATGATTGGTTGGATGCTGAAGTCCACCAGTTCCCACGGATTGTGCCTGATTTGCACCAGCGCGCGCCACGCGAGGGTCATCGTCTGCTGGAGCCCTTCGATGGGGCTGACCCGGGCAGCCAGTCCCCGGGCGAGGGGCGCGGTCACGGTCGTCATGTCAGTGCCCCCTCGGTCTGTTCGGTGTGTGTGGTCTCCTCCGTCGGACGTCCGGTGAGGGAGAGGAACACCTCGTTAAGGCTGGGGTTACGGAGGGTCAGTTCGGTGATGACGACTCCGGCGTTGTCGAGCCGGCGTACCGCAGCGGGCAACACCGCGGGGTCGGTGACCGGCGCCGTCACCACCAGGCCGTCCACCTCCGGTGCGACACCGGCGAGCTGCCCCACCACGGAGATCACGACGGGCACGTCCACTGGATCCGCGGGTCGCACCGCGAGGGACCGAGCGCCGGTTTTGGCCTTCAACTCTTCCGGTGTCCCGGTCGCGATGACCCTACCGTGGTCGATGACCGCGAGCTCGTCGGCGAGCTCATCGGCCTCCTCCAGATACTGCGTGGTGAGCAGCACGGTGACCCCGTCGGCCACCAGGCTGCGCACCAGGTCCCACAGGCCCAGACGGCTCCGCGGGTCCAGCCCTGTGGTCGGCTCGTCGAGATAAAGCATGTGGGGCCTGCCGACCAAGCTCGCCGCCAGATCGAGTCTGCGGCGCATGCCTCCGGAATAGGTCTTCGCCGCTCGTCCTGCCGCGTCTGACAGGCCGAACCGGGCGAGCAGCTCCCGGGCGCGCTGCTTGGTGTCTCGCCGCGACATCCCCAGCAGCCTGCCGATGAGCTGCAGGTTCTCCATGCCGGTGAGGGCTTCATCGACCGAAGCGTACTGTCCGGTCACCCCGATCAGCTGACGCACCTGATGGGCGTCGCGGACCACATCGTAGCCACCGACCGTGGCGTGTCCGGCGTCTGGCCGCAACAACGTGGCGAGGACCCGAACGGCGGTCGTCTTGCCCGCGCCGTTTGGGCCGAGCAGACCGTGAACGGTGCCGGTGCGAACCGCCAGATCCACCCCACCCAAGGCGACGGTCCCACCGAAGCGCTTGACCAGGCCCTCGGTCCAGATTGCGTGAGTCATCGACGGCCCCCGCCCCGTGTCGATCAGCCCAACCTGAGCTCTTCTTTTGATCTTGTGGGACCGCCGGAAACTGATCCACTCAGGTGAGGATCCGCCCCCCGGATGTCCACCCCTACTGTGACGCCCATAAGTCAATCCGAGCGTACTTGAGAAACACTTGAGTCGGTGTGCTTGTGAGCCGGCGTTGTTGATCGACGTTACCTACCGACGCCGGGCCCGCCGGTCCAAGGTCAGCACCAGCTCCTGGGAGATCGGATCGTTACGGACGATCACCGGGGCGAGCCGATCGGCGGTGTCCAGCGCCCGCAGTGCTTCGCCGTCCCGGGCGCCCTCCGCCTGCGCCCAGCACCGGGCCAGCGCGAAACGCAGGTAGCCCTCACGGCATTTACTGCCGAGCACCGACAGGCGGGGTTCTAGCCGGGCGTCAGCGCGCCCGCTGCTCGAGGAGCACTCGCCTTCGCCGCGGTACGTCGATGGCTACCGCGATCCGGTCGGCGCTTGATCGTGCGATGAGGCTCCTGCTCGACGTTCCTGTTCAGCTCGTTGTGGTCGCAGCGGCGGGCGACGCGTGGTATGACCGCCGGAGTGAGCGAGTGGCTGACCGTGCGTCTGGCCCGTCCCGGCGAGCTGGAGGAGGTTGGTCGGCTCACCGTGGAGGCATACCTCGCCGACGGCATGGTGAATCCTGCGGGTTCCTACGCGGCGGCGCTGGCCGATGCGGCACGGCGGGCTAGCGACGCTGAGCTCCTGGTGGCGGTGGACCCCGACGGCACGCTGCTGGGGACGGTCACGGTGTGCACGCCGGACAGTCCGCTGGCGGAGTGCTCCCGTCCCGGTGAGCTGGAGTTCCGGATGCTCGCGGTGGCACCCCGTGCCCGCCGCCGCGGGGTCGGCGAGGTGCTGGTGAGAACCGTGCTGGCGCGGGCGACCGAGATCGGCGCGCACCGGGTCGTGCTGCTCACCGGGGAGAAGATGTACGCCGCGCAGCGCCTCTATGCCCGATTGGGGTTCATCCGGGTACCCGAGCGTGACTGGCACCTGCGGCCTGAGCTCCGGTTCCTGGCTTTCGCTGCGACCACGGCGACGTCCGGACCGTAAGGTCCACCAGGACCGGGACTTCGACATCTTGGCGTCGGTGGCCGTTGATCTGAAGTGCGTCTGAAGTGCGTCTGGGAGCTGAGGTAAGGCTCAGTCGCGCAGGATCACCGCGATGATCCCAGCCAGGTGTTCCAGCCGGGCAACCTCGGCGGCGCGGAACATCGGCCCGCCCGGGCGACCGACCAGCAGGGCCCGTTCCATACTGCCCAGCGGGGTTGCGGCCAGCTCGGTGCCCAGCTCCCGCCAGGGCGAGGGTACCCAGGAGTCCTCCCCGTCCAGGGTCGTCGCGCGGCGCAGTGGCCACCACGGCAGCTCGGCGACGATGGTCTCCGGCGCGGCACGGGAGGCGGTGACCCGGTACGGCTGCCCCGCTGCGACGCCGAGCGTAATGGCCCACCCCGCTCGGACGATCTTAGGTACCTCGTTGGTGAAGGTCTGCAGGCCCTGGGCCGGGTCGGCGGCGATCTCCTCCACCAGCTCCAGCTCGCGGTGCGTGTCCAGGACACCCGCCCACGGGCGGACCGCGTCGACCTCGACGCCCTCGACCGACTCCGCCGCCGTGATCAGCACATCGGGCAGCCGGCCGGAGGGCAGTTCCACGACGAGGTCGTCGATGGCGATGCCCAATCTCCGCTCGACAACGTCCAGGCTGAGGATGTCAACACCCACCTCGCCCAAGGCGGTGGCCACCGCACCGAGTGCCCCAGGACGGTCCGGGAGCTGGAGCCGGATCAAAAAGGACATCCAGCATGCCTGTTCATACGGGCCTCTCCCTCGTGGGTCTCTCACCGTCACGTCACGAAGCTCCGGCAGCCCGCGCGCTTGCCGGGCGCCGATTGTGACAGAATGAGCCAAAAGTTACGCCTCCGTGAGCCCGCGGGTCACCCGCACTGGGGAAAGCCTGCGGCTAGACTCGCCAGGTCAGCACCCCTGCAGCGCTTCAGGAGTTTCCTGTGCCCACCATCTCCCGGGACGAGGTCGCGCATCTCGCCCGGCTCGCCCGGCTTGCCGTCACTGACGAGGAGTTGGACCTGTTCGCCGGCCAGCTTGAGGTGATCCTGACCTCGGTGGCCCGGGTCGGTGAGGTGGCGGCCGCAGACATCCCACCCACCTCGCATGCCGTCGGGTTGACCGATGTGTTCCGGGCGGATGTGCCACGCCCGGGGTTGACCCAGCAGCAGGCGCTCTTGGGCGCTTATGCCACTGAGGGCGGCAGGTTCCGGGTGCCGCGCATCCTGGACGAGGCGTGATGAGCGAGCTGACCCGATTGTCCGCCGCGGATTTGGCCGGGCGGATTCACGCGCGGGAGGTCACCTCGGTGCAGGTGACCCAGGCATGCCTGGACCGGATCGCCGCCGTGGACCCTGCGGTACGCGCCTTTGTGCACCTGGACGCCCAGGCCGCGCTCGCTGTGGCGGCGCAGGTGGACGACAAGCTGCGGCGCGGGGACCCGCCAGCCTCGCCGCTGGCGGGCGTGCCGGTGGCGCTCAAGGATGTGTTCACCACCCTCGACATGCCGACCACGTGCGGCTCGCGGACCCTCCGGGGCTGGCGGCCGCCGTATGACGCCACGGTCACCCGCAGGCTGCGCGACGCGGGTGTGGTGATCGTGGGCAAGACCAACATGGACGAGTTCGCCATGGGTTCCTCGACGGAGAACTCCGCTTACGGGCCCACCCACAACCCCTGGGATCTTGACCGGGTCCCGGGCGGCTCGGGCGGCGGGTCGGCGGCGGCGGTGGCCGCCTTCGAGGTGCCGCTGGCGGTCGGTACCGACACCGGCGGCTCGATCCGCCAGCCCAGCGCGATGACCGGCACCGTAGGGGTCAAGCCCACCTACGGCGGCGTCTCACGGTATGGCCTGGTGGCCTTCTCCTCCAGCCTGGACCAGGGTGGTCCGGTGGCCCGCACGGTGCTCGACGCCGCGTTGCTGCACGAGGTGATCGGCGGGTATGACGCGCTGGACTCCACCTCGATCGACGCACCGGTGCCGCCGGTGGTGCACGCGGCCCGCGCGGGCGCCACCGCTGATCTGGCGGGCCTGCGGGTCGGGGTGGTCCGCGAGTTCCGGGGAGATGGCTACCAGCCGGGGGTGCTGCGCGCCTTCGACGTTGCGGTCAGCCGGCTGAGCGAGCTGGGCGCGCAGGTCGTCGAGGTCTCCTGCCCGTCCTTCGACTACGCGCTGCCCGCCTACTACCTGATCGCGCCCAGCGAGTGCTCCTCGAACCTGGCCCGCTTTGATGGCATGCGCTACGGGTTGCGCCTCGGCGACGACGGAACTCGCAGCGCTGAGGAGGTCATGTCGCTGACCCGCGAGGCCGGTTTCGGGCCCGAGGTCAAGCGCCGCATCATGCTCGGCACCTACGCCCTGTCTGCCGGGTACTACGACGCCTACTACGGCCAGGCGCAGAAGGTCCGCACCCTGATCATCCGGGACTTCGCCGCGGCCTTCGAGCGGGTGGACGTGCTGGTCTCGCCGACCACCCCGACCACCGCGTTCGCGCTCGGTGAGCGGGTGGACGACCCGTTGGCGATGTACCTGTCGGATCTGTGCACGATCCCGGCGGACCTGGCGGGCAACGCCGCGCTGTCCGTCCCGGCCGGGCTGTCCGATGAGGATGGTTTGCCGGTGGGCCTGCAAGTGATGGCGCCCGCGATGGCCGACGACCGGGCCTACCGGGTGGCGGCGGCCTACGAGGTGGCCCGCGACGCTGCCGACGGTGGCCCGCTGACCCACCGGGTGCCTGGTATTGAGGTGGTCGGGGAGGCACTGTGCTGATGGATTACGACGAAGTACTGGAGCGTTTCGAGCCGGTGCTCGGGCTTGAGGTGCACGTCGAGCTGTCCACCGCGACGAAGATGTTCTGCGGCTGCGCCAACTCCTTCGGGGCACCGCCCAACACCCACGTCTGCCCAACCTGCCTGGGCCTGCCGGGGTCGCTTCCGGTACTAAACCGCGCCGCGGTGGAGTCGGCGATGCGGATCGGGCTGGCGTTGAACTGCTCGATCGCCCCGTGGTGCCGGTTTTCCCGGAAGAACTACTTTTACCCCGACATGCCCAAGAACTTCCAGATCTCCCAGTACGACGAGCCGATCGCGCTGCACGGCTCCTGGGCCGTACCGCTGGCGGACGGCTCGACGTTCACCGTCGGCATCGAGCGTGCGCACATGGAAGAGGACACCGGCAAGTCACTGCATGTGGGCGGTGGCACCGGTCGTATCCACGGCGCGAACTACTCCCTGCTGGACTATAACCGTGCCGGCGTCCCACTGATCGAGATCGTCACCACGCCGATTGTTGGCGCGGGGGCCCGCGCCCCAGAGCTCGCCCGGGCCTACGTCACCGGGCTGCGCGACCTGCTGCGGGCGCTGGGTGTGTCCGACGTGCGGATGGACCAGGGGTCGTTGCGCTGCGATGCCAACGTCTCACTGATGCCGCGCGGTTCGTCCACCTTCGGCACCCGAACCGAGACCAAGAACGTCAACTCGCTGCGGTCGGTGGAGCGCGCGGTGCGCTACGAAATGAGCCGGCAAGCCGCGGTGCTGGCCTCCGGTGGCGACGTCGTGCAGGAGACCCGGCACTTCGACGAGGCCACCGACACCACCTCGCCCGGGCGGCGTAAGGAGACCTCGGAGGACTACCGGTATTTCCCGGAGCCCGATCTGGTGCCGATCGCCCCCAGTGAGGAGTGGGTGGCCCGGCTCCGGGCCACGCTTCCCGAACTGCCCGGGCAGCGCCGGGCTCGGGTACAGGCCGAGTGGGGCCTGTCCGACCTTGAGCTACGTGACCTGGTCAACGCTGGTGCCCTGGATCTCATCGCGGCCACTGTCGAGGTGGGAGCACCCGCCGAGCAGGCCCGGTCGTGGTGGGTGTCCTACCTGTCCCAACAGGCCAATTCCCGCGATGTGGAACTCGCGGAGCTGCCCATCACCCCGCACCAGGTGGCGCGGGTGATCGCCTTGGTCGGTGCGGGCGAGCTGACCAACACCCTAGCCCGGCAGGTCGTCGACGGGATCCTTGCCGGAGAGGGTGAGCCCGACGAGATCGTCGCCGCTCGCCACCTGGCCGTGGTGTCCGACGACGCCGAGCTGGCCGCTGCCGTCGAACAGGCCCTCGCCGCCCAGCCTGATGTCGCGGAGAAGATCCGGGGCGGCAAGGTGGCGGCGGTGGGCGCGATCGTGGGCGCAGTGATGCGGGCCACCGGTGGCCAGGCCGACGCCCACCGCGTGCGCGAGCTGGTGCTCGCGCGATGCACCCCGTGAGTGGTAATACGAGTCCCAACTCGTATTACCACTCACGGGTTATCAGTCATTGCCGCCGCCGGCGCCCACCGGGTCGGGGAGCACGAACACCCGTTCGTCGCTGGAGATCGGTCTCCCGCTGGTCTTGTTGACCGTGCCCAGCCACATCATCCGCCCGTCCGGGCTCAGCGCAGCTGCGGAGAGATGGCCGTAGTGCTCCAGCGGGATCTGGCGGGGTGGGCCGATGAACGTGCCGTGCGGTCCGATGCCGAGCGCGAACATTGGCGCCCCACTGGTGAACGCGACCTGAATGCGGCCCCGCATGACCACGCACCCGGCGGCACCGGTGCCTGCGGGCCAACTCCAGGAGGCCTGACCCAGCGGGCGTCCCGGGTGCACCCGGTGGAGCAGGTCGGCCTTGGGTGTTCGGTCGGTGATCCACAGCTCATCGGTTCGTGGGTCGATGCACAGCCCGCCCGGCATCTGCAACCCGCTGACCAGAACCGGGGATCCACCAGGGTTGCCCGGCGCGGGGTGGCCGAAGGTGTCGATCCGCAACACTTTGCCGGCCAGTGACCGCGGATCCTCGGCTGCGGCGGGGTTGTCGGCGTCGCCCGTGGCGACCAGGAGCATCCCGTGCGAGTCCACCGCGAGCGCGCCCGCGTTGCCAGTCGGACCCCGGGGGATGCCGACCAGTATCGGCTTGGGCATGTCGCCGGGGGCGATCCGGACCACCCGGTTGTCGACGGAGGTGGTGATATAGGCGTAGATCAGCTCGTCCTCGGCATAGCTGGCAGACAGCGCGAGCCCGGTGAGCCCGCCGTCGCCTGCGGGGTCCACGGCCAGGGCAGCTATCTCCTGGTTCGGCCGCCGCCGCTGCACCCGCAAGATCCGGCCTGTGGTGCGCTCCGCGGCCAGACCCACCGGTGTGGAGTCCGGCAACACGACCAGTGCGGAAATCGGTTCCAGGCACGTCGCCACGACCTGCGGATCGGGGTCGGTGCAGCCCCGCGGCGGAGCAGGCGGTGGCTGGCCGGGTGCGCCCGGGCCGGGTGGTCGCAGCGGCCCCGGGATTTGGGGCTCCGATCGGGCCTGCGGCCCGGCCTGCAGTTTGGCGTGAAACGGCCCGGCGTCGCGCTCGGGAAAGGCCGGTGTCACCGAGCACCCGCACAGCAGCGCCGCCGCCGCGAGCAGTGCCGACATCGCCCGCCCCGGGTGCCGTTGGTGAGTGCTCACGGGACGCTACTGCTGCCTCTCCGACGCCGGGGGCTCGCCGGCTTGGCTGAGCGGGTTGGGCAGGCGCCCTCCGCTGATCGCCGCCAGCATTGGTAGGTCACGGGCCCGCACCACGGGCAGCAGTACCTGCTCCCCGTCGCGCAGCATGGCCCAGACCCGGGACCGGTCATCGATCCGCAGTCCCGAGAGGTCGAGCCAGGTGATGTGCCGGCGGCCCCGCACCCGGTATGCCACCACGGTTTCCGGGCCGGCCACCGTCCGGGTTCGCACCAGCCACACCGCAAGGGCCAGCGGCAGCAGGTACAGCACCTGCAGACCCGGTACGGCAAGGGCCACCGGGGTGACGCCCACGGCCAGCCAAAACACCCCGATCAGGGAGGTCAGCGGCAGTCGGAGGGTCACCGTAGCGGAGTCGGTCACTCTCCCATAGTGTCAAAGCCTTCCTGGGCCTTCGTGTCTCACCACGCCGCGGCGTCTTGTTACTGCCCGCCTCACCCCGGGCTGTGCACGCACGCCCCGCCGAGTTCGAAGCGAGCAGATCAAAAGGTCGGACGTCCTATAGGTCTCAGAATGCGAGAGCGACGTCCCGCCAAGTTGACGGTGCCAGGCTGGCCCCGTTACCGTCGGCTACATGCTGACTCCTACTGTCCGGGTACGTCAGGGGCGTGTCGCCTGAGGGGCCAACTGACGTCGACGCGCCAACCCTCGCTTCAGCTCTGCTCGGGCAGCGAGGGTTTTTTGATGCGTTTGTTGATGTCAGGTCGAGCGAACGATGAACTGAGGCAGGACCATGACAACCGCGACCCCTAGAGAAATGTCCCGACAAATGCCGAACCCGACGTCACCGCCCAAACCGGCTCCGCCCTTGGGTGCACCGGTGCGCCTTACCGGAGCGCAGGCCCTGGTGCGTTCGCTGGAGGCGCTCGGGTGCGAGGCAGTGTTCGGAATCCCTGGGGGCACTATCCTCCCGGCCTACGACCCGCTGCTGGACTCCGTGAGGGTCCGTCACGTGCTGGTCCGTCATGAGCAAGGCGCTGGGCACGCCGCGACCGGGTACGCGCAGGCCACGGGACGGGTCGGGGTGTGCATGGCGACCTCGGGTCCCGGTGCGACGAACCTGGTCACGCCGCTGGCCGACGCATACATGGACTCGGTGCCGGTGGTGGCCATCACCGGCCAGCAAACCAGAGCGCTGATCGGCACGGACGCCTTCCAAGAAGCGGATATTACCGGCATCACCATGCCGGTGACCAAGCACAACATGCTGGTCAAGGATGCGGCGGAGATCCCGAGAGCGACCGCGGAGGCTTTCCATCTGGCTGCCACCGGGCGCCCGGGGCCGGTGTTGGTGGACATCCCCAAGGACGTGCTGCAGGACCTGATGTCCTTTGCCTGGCCGCCCGAGATGCAGCTTCCCGGTTACCGGCCGATCACCCGGCCGCATGGCAAGCAGATCCGGGAGGCCGCCCGGCTCATCGCCACCTCGCACCGGCCGGTGCTCTACGTCGGCGGCGGCGTCATCAAAGCGCGGGCCAGCAGGGGGCTGCGGGAACTGGCCGAGCTGACCGGGGCTCCGGTGGTGACCACGCTGATGGCTCGTGGTGCTTTCCCCGACTCGCACCCGCAGCATGTGGGGATGCCCGGGATGCACGGCACGGTCGCCGCGGTCGCGGCGATGCAGCGCTCCGACCTGCTGGTGACGTTGGGCGCCCGGTTTGATGACCGGGTCACCGGGCAGTTGTCCTCCTTCGCGCCGTACGCCGCAGTGGTGCATGCTGACATCGACCCCGCGGAGATCTCCAAGAACCGGCGTGCGGACGTGCCCATTGTCGGTGACTGCGCCGAGGTGATCAGCGAGCTGATGACGGCGGTGCGGGCCGAGTTCGAGTCGGCCAGACCGGATCTGGCTGCCTGGTGGCAGCAGCTGCGGTACTGGCAGCAGACGTTCCCGTTGGGCTATGACCGTCCCAGCGACGGGATGCTCTCTCCGCAGTTCGCGATCGAGCGGATCGGCGCTCTGGTCGGCCCGGACGCCATTTACACCGCGGGGGTGGGCCAGCACCAGATGTGGGCGGCGCAGTTCATCAGATACGAGAGGCCGCGCAGCTGGATCAACTCCGGTGGCCTGGGCACGATGGGTTTCGCCGTGCCGGCGGCAATGGGCGCCAAGCTGGGCCGGCCCGACCTCCCAGTCTGGGCCATCGACGGCGACGGCAGCTTCCAGATGACCAACCAAGAGCTGGCGACCTGCGCCGTCGAGAACATTCCGATCAAGGTCGCGGTGATTAACAACGGTAGCCTGGGTATGGTCCGGCAGTGGCAGACCCTGTTCTATTCCCAGCGCTACTCGCAGACCGACCTCGGGACCCATTCCCGCATCCCGGACTTCGTGAAACTCGCCGAGGCATTGGGTTGCGTGGGCCTGCGCTGTGAGGCCGAGCCGGACGTCGACAGGGTCATCGAGCAAGCGATGGAGATCGACAATCGCCCGGTGGTGATTGACTTCGTGGTGGGCAAAGACGCCCAGGTGTGGCCCATGGTCGCGGCGGGAACCGGAAACGACCACATCATGGCGGCACGCGGCATTCGCCCGCTGTTCACCGAGGACGAGTTATGACCAAGCACACCATGTCGGTGCTGGTGGAGAACAAGCCCGGCGTGCTGGCCCGGGTCGCTGGTCTGTTCAGCCGCCGCGGGTTCAACATCCACTCATTGGCGGTCGGGCCCACTGAGAACCCCGGGGTGTCCCGGATGACCATCGTGGTCGCTGTGGATGAGCTGCCCCTGGAACAGGTCACCAAGCAGCTCAACAAGCTGATCAACGTCATCAAGATCGTTGAGCTCGATCCGATGGTGGCGGTGCAGCGGGAACTGCTGCTGGTGAAGGTCCGGGCTGACACCACGGTGCGCTCCGAGGTGCTGGAGACGGTCGAGCTGTTCCGGGCCAAGGTGGTCGATGTCTCCCCGGAGGCGCTGACCGTCGAGGCGACCGGCACCGATGACAAACTCAGTGCCCTGTTGCGGATGCTGGAGCCCTTCGGCATCCGCGAGATGGTGCAGTCCGGCATGGTCGCTCTGGGCCGCGGCCCGCGCTCCATCACCACCGGCTCGAGCCGTTAGCACCCGTGTCAAGGTCAGGAGTGAGCGATGAGTGCTGAGGTTTTCTATGACGGCGACGCCGACCTGTCGATCATCGGGGGGCGCCGGGTCGCGGTGATCGGCTACGGCAGTCAGGGACACGCGCACGCGCTGAGCCTGCGCGATTCCGGGGTCGAGGTCCTCGTCGGCTTGCCGGAGGGCTCGCGCTCACGCCCGAAGGCGGCGGACGAGGGCCTGCCGGTGGTGACGCCGGCGCAGGCGGCGGCGCAGGCGGACGTCATCATGATCCTCGCGCCGGACACCAAGCAGCGCACCATCTACACCCAGGACATCGCGCCGAACCTGAGTACGGGGGATGCGTTGTTGTTCGCCCACGGCTTCAACATCCGGTACGACCTGATTCGCCCGCCCTCGGATGTGGACGTGGCGATGGTGGCACCCAAGGGGCCCGGGCACCTGGTGCGCCGGCAGTTCGTCGACGGCAGGGGGGTGCCCTGCCTGATCGCCGTCGCGCAGGACTCCACCGGCGGTGCCCAGGCGCTGGCGCTGTCGTATGCCAAGGCGATCGGCGGTACCCGCGCGGGAGTGATCAACACTACCTTCGCCGAGGAGACCGAGACCGACCTCTTTGGTGAGCAGACCGTGCTCTGTGGTGGGCTCTCGGCCCTGGTACAGGCTGGGTTCGAGGTGCTCACCGAGGCCGGGTACGCCCCCGAGGTGGCCTACTTCGAATGCCTGCATGAGGTCAAGCTCATCGTCGACCTGATGTACGAGGGCGGGATCTCCCGGATGCGCTACTCGATCTCCGACACCGCCGAGTACGGGGACCTCACCCGCGGGCCGCGGGTCATCACCCCTGAGGTCAAGGACGAGATGCGCCGGATCCTCACCGAGATCCAGGACGGCAGCTTCGCCCAGGAATGGGTGGCTGAGGACGACAACGGGCGGCCGAACTACACCAAGCTGCGCACCGAGGGGGAGGCCCACCCCATCGAGCAGGTGGGTGCCCGGCTGCGCGGGCTGATGCCCTGGATACAACGCCCGTTCACCGACACCGTGTGAGTTGGTGGCCGGTATGGACGAGGCCGCCGCAGGCGACGAGGCGCAGATCACCAAGTACGGCCGGGTCGTGGCCCGGCTGGTCCCAGTCAGTGGACCGCTTGCGGGCACGGCACGGAGCACCGCGAGCGATGACGACCTGTTCAGCACGGGGGAGGCGTGGGAGCTAGGGTTGAGGACGCCGCTGCTCGACATGCACGTGCAGCAGTGGCGGTCGGCAGAGCCCGAACGGCTTAGTGGTCGGCGCCGCAAGTCCGTCGGGGGTCGGTCGGAATTCCCGGGCACCCGGCTGAGCGGGGAAGGCACCGTCAATGTTCTGCTGTCGCCGAGTTCGACACCAGTGCTGTCCTGAACCCAAGTCCGGCTCCACAGCCCTGCTGTCGAACCCGGCGACGGCGAGCGCACCCACGATCAGCGTGGTGGCATCCCGTGATCCACTCCTGTCGGACTGACGGTGGCGAGCAGTTAGCAGCGCAGGGGGTTGCGCAGTGGTCTGCGGTCCGGGTCGATGATCGCTGGGGGAATGAGCTCGACGTAGCCAGGGCGGA
>Ga0213881_10000182_pt1 | contig 50710 bp, 46 predicted proteins | sample BarmaccoBMER_R08_FD_160104 | JGI IMG/M metagenome (GOLD analysis project Ga0213881, IMG submission 160104) | Barbacenia macrantha exposed rock microbial communities from rupestrian grasslands, the National Park of Serra do Cipo, Brazil - ER_R08 ...
AGCACGCGGGTCAAATTCTTCAGCCCTGTGGTCCCTCCGGACGAGCGCGTGTCAGGGTCTGTCGGTTCGTTTGGGGAGGGGTTCGTGGAACTGTTGCACCAGAGGTGTGCGGGGTTGGATATCGGGAAGAAGGATCTCAAGGCGTGCGTGCGTACTCCCAGCCCGAGCGGGAAGCGCTCCCGCCGCCAGGAGATCCGCACCTTCGCCACCACCACGAATGCGTTGTTGGAGCTGCGGGACTGGTTGGTCGCCGAGAAGGTCACCCTGGTGGTGATGGAGGCAACAGGGGACTATTGGCGGGGTGCGTTTTACCTGTTGGAGGACGGCCCGTTTGAGGTGGTTCTCGTTAATGCCGCGCACGCCAAAGGCCTGCCCGGGCGCAAGACGGATGTGTGCGATGCGGCGTGGTTATCTCAGATGGGTGAATGCGGGTTGTTGAAGGCGTCGTTTGTGCCGCCGGAGCCGATCCGGCAGCTGCGGGATCTCACCCGCTATCGGGCCACTCTGGCCGCGGAGCGCACCCGGGAGGCCAGCCGGCTGGAGAAAGAACTCGAGGATGCTGGGATCAAACTCTCCAGCGTCGCGACCGACATTCTCGGGGTCTCTGGGCGGGCCATGCTCACGGCGTTGATCGAGGGGGAACGGGATGTGCACGTGCTGGCCGAAATGGCCAAGGCCAGGATGCGACCCAAGATCCCCCAACTGGTCCAGGCATTGACCGGGAACTTCGGTGCACACCACGCCTTCTTGTGTCGGCTGCACCTGGAACGGATCGACCAGCTCTCGGTGGCGATCCTGGAACTCTCCCAGCGGATCGAGGAGCAGATGCTCCCTTTCTCCCGCCAGCTTGACCACTTACAGACGATCCCCGGGGTGGGTCAGGCCACCGCTGAGGTGATCATCGCCGAGACCGGTGGCGACATGAGTCGCTTCCGCACCGCGGCCCACCTGGCCTCCTGGGCCGGAGTCTGCCCCGGGCATCACGAATCTGCCGGCAAACGCAAGTCCGGCAAGACCCGCCACGGCAACCGATGGCTGGGCGCCGCCCTGGGCACCGCCGCGATGGCCGCCTCCCGCACCAAGAACACCACTTACCTCGGTGCCCGCTACCACCGCCTCGCCCCGCGACTCGGGAAGAAGAAAGCGATCGTCGCCCTGGAACACTCCATCCTGACCGCGGCCTGGCACATGCTCACCCACGATGTCGACTACCACGAGTTGGGCGGAGACTACTTCACCCGCCGTGATCCCACCCGCACCATGAAAAACATCATCCGCCAAGCCAACGCCCTGGGATTCACCATCCGCTTCGACCCCCTCCCCGCCGCCTAACCCACCCCCCCATCGCCCACCACCCCAACCGGGCACCGACCAGGCCATCACCCCCCACCCAGCCCGGTCGATGACCCCTGCCCTCAAAACCCCCCGTGGTCACCAAAAATCCCACCTGGTCACCTTCATTTTCGGGTCAGATCACGCTAGTTGTCAGCACTGTGTTGACCTTGGCCACGGATACCGAAACGGTTACGCAAGCTCTCCAGCTCCCACACCCGACGCCACGCCCGGCGATCCAGAGTGCGCACCAGATCCCGGGCGATCGGATCGTTACGGATCACCACTGGAGCGAGCCGGTCTGCGGTGTCCAGGGCTCGCAATGCCTCACCATCGCGAGTGCCCTCGGCTTGCGCCCAGCAGCGCGCCAGCACGAAGCGCACATAGCCCTCCCTGCACTTGCTGCCGAGAACCGACAAGTCGATCGCCGCGGCGGTGAAGCGCTCGGCTGCTTTCGGACCACCTCCATGCTCGGCTGCGATCGACAGCTCCCACCCGGCCACGTTCGTCGGCCCGAAGTGGTAGCGCAGGTGATTGCGCTCCCCGGTGTGGGAAGCGAGGGAGCGGGCCTCCGACAGGTGCGTATCGATGTCGCCGACCCGCCCATCACGTGCAGCGACCAGAGCCGAGGTCAAGTGCAGAATCCCGCACGCCTCAGCGACCCTGGTGTCATCCGGAGTCGGACCAGGCAGGGCTGAGATCTCACCAAGCACACCAGCGCACACCGCGGCGGCTCGACGGCGGGCACGCACCCGCATCAGCGCGACCACGCGGCTCATCGCCAGCATCCCCACGAGATCGGGACGCTCAGCCCGTACCGCGGCGTCGAATCCGCGACGAGCCGCCATGACCGCCAGATCCTCATAACCCATCCGGTAGGCCAGGCAGTAGGCCACCATGCCCGCCTCTGCCAGCGCAGCCAGTGCCCTCTGGCGCTCCTGTGAGTCGCCGGTCACCGCATGCACATGCAGCTCAGTCAGCACCGCACCCAGGCCCCGACCTGCCATCGCATAGCGCGCATCATCGGCGTATGCGTTGGACTGAGCGACGGCAACGACCAGATCGGGCAACGGGCGCGCCGGTATATCGGGTATGTCATCAAGGGTAGTGTCGTGCAACGCAGCACTGACTCCCGCAACGGCCGCCACGGCATCCGCGCTCTGCCGATCCACCCGAAGATAGGGCTGGCCGGTCAGGTCCGCTACCGAGCACCCCAACGCTTCGGCAAGATCCTCAATCAGGCCACGCCGGTTGAACCCGCGCTGGCCCCGCTCCAGCTGGGACAGGTACTGCTTGGTGATCCCGGCCAGCCCAGCCACCACCTCAAGGCTCAGCCCCCGACGACGCCGAATCATCCGGGCGCGCGCACCGATCGCCGACGCTTCCTCCGCTTCCAAACCTGCACCACCTTCACCGGGAAAGCCCTCACCGAGGCCCCGGGGAGCGACCCCGGGGCGCATACAACCCCGGTGAGGTTTGTCCTCGCAGGCTACGCGGCATGCTCCTCACCATCACGACAGACCGTCGCGGCCAACTCGGTGAAGTCGCGCTCGACGTGCGCGAACACGCGCTCCAGCGGTCCCGGACCCGCGGACGAGGACCGGGCCATCCCCACCAGGCGCGGCCACCAACCGGCTCTCACCTGCAACTCAGGCGGGCAGGTAGGTGTCCAGCAGCAACTTCACAGCCGGTCAGCCTCGTCCGGGAAGATCGGCCTGGTAGACGTTCACCTGCTTTTCCACGATCGACGACCTCACGTCCGGGTCACCTCGCCCGGGATACGAGCTGGTCTGGCGAGTCTAATCTGGGCGTTTCCGCGCGGGCGCAGCGCTCAGTGGTCGTGTCGAACTCGGCGACAAGACGGCACTGACAAGGCCGCTCTCACCAAGGAGATCACCCGGAAATCCTGAACGGGGTATCCCCGGGACTGGCCGCGCCGACCGCTAAGGATCCTCGGCGCCGGGGGGAATGAAGGGCAGGTGGGGTGGCGGCCCGTGCTCGATGAGCTCGCTCAGCGCGTCGGTGTCCAGGTGGGTGGCGACCAGGTCGCCGAGCAGGTCCAGCTGGGTGGCCCGCAGTGCGGCGAAGCTGGTACCGGGTGCCGGTCGGAAACCGGGCCGGCCAGCGAGGTGGGCCACCCGGCGCAGCAAGGCGGCCCGGAAGGCGTCGTTCTCCAACAACCCGTGCCAGTGGGTGCCCAACACATGGCCGCCATCGGAACCCTCATCGGCATCAGTAACCAGGGGAGCCTCGCCCCGGTGCACCACCCGGCCATGGTGGATCTCATAGCCGGTGACCGGTTCACCCAGCGCGGTCCCCGCCACCTGTCGCAGGTGTTTGTGCTGGTCGAAAACGACTTCAAGATCGAGCAGTCCCAGTCCAGGCACCTCACCGGCGCCGGACTCGACGTGGTCGATGATGGCCCGCCCTAGCATCTGGTAGCCACCGCAGATGCCCAGCACCGGCCTCCCGGCGTCAGCGTGGGCGGCCACCGCGGCGGCGAGCCCGCCGCGGCGCAGCCAGGACAGATCTGCCACGGTGGATTTCGAGCCGGGCACCACCACCAGGTCGGCATCGGCCAACCGGGAGGGTTCGGTGACATAGCGGACCGCTACCCCCGGCTCGCAGGCCAACGCGTCGACGTCGGTGCCGTTGGAGATCCGGGGCAGCCGCACCGCGGCCACCCGCAGCCACTGGGTGCCATAGGGCGGCGCCGGGTGCCCGACCACGCCGTCGGCGATGTGGGCCAGCGAGTCCTCGGCATCCAGCCACAAGGCGTCCTTGAAGGGCAGCACACCGTAGCTGCGCCGGCCGGTAAGCGCCTCCAACCGGGCCAGGCCAGGGGCCAGCAAGCCCGGGTCGCCGCGAAATTTGTTAATCACAAACCCGGCCACCAGCGCCTGGTCGGCGGGCGAGAGCAGGGCCAGGGTGCCGAACAGGTGCGCGAGCACTCCGCCGCGGTCGATGTCCCCGACCACCAGCACCGGCAACCCGGCGGCCCGGGCCAATCCCATATTGGCGATGTCGGTGCCGCGCAGGTTGATCTCAGCGGGTGATCCGGCGCCCTCGCAGATCACCACCTCGTGCTCGGCCCGCAGCGCGGCCAAGGCGCGCAGTGCCACGTCGAGCAGCTCAGCCTTGCGCTCCCGGTAGGAGGCCGCGCAGACCGTGCCCGCCACCCGCCCGAGCACGACGACCTGGGCGCACCGGTCACTGCCCGGTTTGAGCAAGATCGGGTTGAGCCGCACCTCGGGCTCGATGCCACACGCCAGGGCCTGCATGGCCTGCGCTCGGCCGATCTCCCCACCATCCGGGGTCACCACCGAGTTGTTGGACATGTTCTGCGCCTTGAACGGCGCCACCGACACCCCGGCCCGGGCCAGCCACCGGCAGACCCCGGCTACCAGCACGCTCTTGCCGGCATCCGAGGTGGTACCGGCGACGAGCAGCGCTCCACGCATGACTACGGCAGGGTCAAGATCTCCGCCCCCTGCTCGGTGACGACCACGGTGTGCTCAAACTGCGCGGTGCGCTGCTTGTCCCTGGTGGTCACCGTCCACCCGTCCGGCCACACCTCGTAGTCGATCGAGCCCAGGGTGATCATCGGTTCGATGGTGAAGGTCATGCCCTTCTCCAAAACGGTGTCCACGCCCGGCTCGTCGTAGTGCAGCACGACCAGCTTGCCGTGGAAGGAGTGGCCGATGCCGTGGCCGGTGAAGTCGCGCACCACGCCGTATCCGAAGCGCCTGGCGTAGGACTCGATGACCCGGCCGATCACGTTGAGCTGGCGGCCCACCCGCACCGCACGGACCCCGCGCATCATCGCCTCGTGGGTGCGCTCGACGAGCAGGCGATCCTCCTCGGAGACCTCACCGGCGAGGAAGGTGGCGTTGGTATCGCCGTGCACGCCGCCGATGAAGGCGGTGACGTCGATGTTGACGATGTCACCGTCTTCGATCACGGTCGAGTCCGGGATACCGTGACAGATCACCTCGTTCAGCGAGACGCAGCATGATTTGGGAAAACCCCTGTAGCCCAGGGTCGAGGGGTATGCGCCGTGGTCGAGCAGGAACTCGTGCACCACCCGGTCGATGTCATCGGTGGTGACACCGGGCGCCACCGCCCGGCCGCCCTCGGCGAGCGCCTGCGCGGCGATCCTTCCCGCCACCCGCATCGCCTCGATCACCTCAGGCGGCTGGGTCCACGGCTCGGTGCACGGGGTGGGCCGGGCTTTCCCCACGTACTCCGGCCGGGCGATCGCCGGGGGGACCGGACGCATCGGTGTCTGCCGGCCAGGACGCAACGGGGTTCGCACGGGCATGCCCCCACTCTATGCCGAGCACCCCGGGGATGACGCTCACCCTGCGCCCAGCGCGGACAGGAAGCGCCGGGAGACGTCCAGGGCCGGGCTGGATGAGCCGGCACCGACAACGAGGGTCGCGAACGCGAGATCACCGCGGAACCCCACGAACCAGCCGTCCGCGCCGGTACGGTTATCCTCTGCGGTCCCGGTCTTGCCATAGAGCTGCCCCAGGCCCGCCAAGGCTTTCGCGGTGCCCTGGGTCACCGTATCCCGCATCATCACCCGCACCGCGTCGGCGACGTCACGTGGCAGCGGGGCCACCGGCCCGAGCGCCACCCGAGTCGGCATTCCCCGGATGAGAACCGGGGTAGGCAGCCGCCCGCCCGCCGCGACCGTCGCGGCTACCAGCGCCATCCCGAAGGGGCTGGCGAGCACCCGGCCCTGCCCGAACCCGTTCTCCGCCCGCCGCACCACCGACTCCGAGGGAGGAACCTGACCGGTGACGGTCGTGATGCCGGGAATACCGTAGTCCATCCCGATGCCCATCTGGTGTGCGGCATCGGTCAGCGCGCCCGCTCCCAGACCAGCCGCCAGCTGGGCAAACGTGGTGTTGCAGGAGCGAGCGAACGCGGTGTGCAGCGGCACTGTGCCCAGGTCGAAGAAGTGGTCGTTGGGCACGACCCGCTGCCCGATGACGGTTCTCGCCGGGCAGGGCACCGGCGAGTCGCTAGTGACCTGCTTGGACTGCAGCGCGGCCGCCGCCGTGACAATCTTGAAAGCGGATCCCGGCGGGTAGCGCCCGGTGAGCGACAGCGCACCTTGCGCGTCGGCCGCACTGTTCTGCGCGACTCCGAGAATTTCCCCTGTGGAGGGCTGGATTGCCACGATCATCGCCGGAGTGGGCACTGTGGCGAGGGCGTGTTGGCCGGCAACCTGCACGGCGCGGTCGATCGTGGTGGTCAGCGTCGGGACCAGATGCGGCTGCTGGGTGGCCAGCGTCTCGACCTCGTTGCCCGCCGCGGAGACCGTGACGATGCGCCACCCCGCGGCGTTCGCGAGCTGTGTGTCGACCACGTTGCGGATACCCGGCACCAGCTGGGAGGCGAAGTTCCGGTCCGGGCCGAGCAGCTGCTGCTGGGTCGGGAAACTCACCCCAGGCAGCGCATAGATCCGATCCCGCACCGATTGGTAGTCGTGCTCGCGCAGCACCACCACCGCACTGGGCACTCCCACCGGAACCGCGTTAGCCCCCGCGATGATCGATTGTTGGGTGAGTTGGGGGTCAAAGCGCCCGAGGGCGGCCGCCAGTTGAGCGGCCACCCCGGGCAGATCCGGGGTTTTGCTGCGGTCTAGTGCGACGGTGACCACAGTTTGCCAGGTGAGAAACGGTGTCCCGGCCCGGTCGAGCACCGGGGCCGGGTCAGCAGGCGCCTCGCGCAGCATCAGGCGTTGCTGTGCGCCCAGCCGTGGGTTCAGTACCGCTGGACTCCACCGCACCGCCCAGCCCTCGGTGGTACGCGCGGGGAGCATCTGGAAGGCGCCGCGGTAGTACCACTTTCGGCCCCTCCCGAGGTCCCAGATCGCGGAGTAGGACGCCGAAGCGGTGTGGTCGCCGGAGCGGACCCCCCCCAGGGTGAGGTGCACGTGCCGCGGCTTGAGGTCATCACGAACCTGCCGGATCAGCGTGGTGGCCCCGGTCGGGTTGTCGGTGAGCTGCCCAGCCCCGGCGGCGTCCCCTCGGGCCAGCGCGCGCAGGAACGCAGCCGCCGCGTCCTGTGGGTCAGCAGCCCCGAAGACCCCCCTGAAAACCCCACAGCCGGCCAGCAGCGCTCCGGGGAAAACTCCCAGGAGAACCACCAGCAGGGCAACTGCTAGCCGCCCCAAACGCCGTCGACGCACGGGCGCGAGTATGCCCCGCGCGGGTTCAGAACAGCACCGTGGCAAAGCAGCCCACCTGGGTGAAGCCGACTCGGCGGTAGGCAGCGCGAGCCGGCAGGTTGTAGGCGTTGACGTACAAGCTGGCGATCCGGCCCATCCCCTGCAACCGGGCCACCACCGCCGCGGTCGCACCCGCCGCGAGGCCCCGCCCGCGCCACTGCGGGTGCACCCACACCCCCTGGATCTGGCCCACCGTGGACGACATGGCCCCGATCTCGGCCTTGAACACCACCTCACCGGCCTCGAACCGGGCGAATGCCCGACCCGCCGCGATCAACTCCGCGATCCGGGCCCGGTAGCCCGCGCCACCGTCAGGCAGCCGCGGATCGATCCCCACCTCCTCGGTGAACATTGCCACTGCAGCCGGCAGGTAGCGGTCCAACTCCGCGGGACGCACCGGCCGCACCAGCGGGTCCTGGGGCACCCGGGGCGGTCCGGGAAGCACCATCAGCGGCTGGTTCGGACGCTCCTCGCGGGCCGGCCCCCAGCTGTCGCACAGCTCCGCCCACAACCCCAGCACCTGCTCCGCCGGTCCCACCATCGACGAGCAGGACCTGGCGCGGGCCGCCGCCCGCTCCGCGAAGGCCACCACCGCTGAGCGTCTCCCGCACACCGGGACGAGGTTGGCACCAGCGAAGCACAACCCCTCCAGCTCCCCGGGCCGCCCTGCCTTTGGACTGCTCACAAAGCCCCACAGCTCCCCGCCGAGTCGCCACGGGTTCAGCCCGCTGCTTTCGATCCGGGCGGCCACCATGCAGGAGATCACCGGGTCAGCGGCCAGCGCCGCCCGGACGCCACGCACGTCACGCTCGTCCAACAGGCGGGTGCCCGCGTGCGTGAGCACAGCATTCCCCTCACGAGTTCCCTTTAAGAGTCCCTGCCAAGCGGAAGGCCTCCTCGATGAGCGTCTCGACGATCTGCGACTCGGGCACAGTCTTGATCACCTTGCCGCGGACGAAGATCTGGCCCTTGCCGTTGCCCGAAGCCACCCCGAGGTCGGCCTCGCGGGCCTCGCCGGGCCCGTTGACTACACAGCCCATCACCGCCACCCGCAGCGGCACGTCCATGCCTTCCAGTCCCGCAGTCACCTCCTCCGCGAGCTTGTAGACATCGACCTGGGCCCGGCCGCAGGACGGGCAGGACACGATCTCCAGCCGGCGCCTGCGCAGGTTCAGCGACTCCAAGATCTGAAGTCCCACCTTGACCTCCTCGACCGGCGGGGCGGACAGCGAGACCCGGATGGTGTCCCCGATGCCCTGGCTGAGCAACGCTCCGAACGCCGTGGCCGATTTGATGGTGCCCTGGAACGCTGGACCCGCCTCGGTGACCCCGAGGTGCAGCGGGTAGTCGCATTGCGCCGCGAGCTGCTGGTAAGCCCGCACCATGATGACCGGATCGTGGTGCTTTACCGAGACCTTGATGTCGTGAAAGTCGTGTTCGGCGAACAGGCTCGCCTCCCACAGTGCGGAGGCAACCAGTGCCTCCGCACTCGCCCGGCCGTACTTGGCCAGGATCTTGGGGTCCAGAGATCCGGCGTTGACGCCGATCCGGATCGGGATGCCCGCGTCCTTCGCGACCTTGGCGATCTCGGCCACCCGGTCGTCGAAGCGCTTGATGTTGCCGGGATTGACCCGCACGCCAGCGCAGCCCGCCTCGATGGCGGCGAAGACGTACTTGGGCTGGAAGTGGATATCGGCGATCACCGGGATTCGGGACTTGCGCGCGATGGCCGGCAGCGCCTCGGCGTCGTCGGCGCTGGGCACGGCCACCCGCACAATGTCGCAACCCGCCGCGGTGAGCTCGGCGATCTGCTGCAAGGTGGCGTCGACGTTGGCGGTGAGTGTGGTGGTCATCGACTGCACGGACACCGGGTACTCGCTCCCCACGCCCACCGTGCCCACCTGCAGCTGGCGGGTCTTGCGGCGCTCGGCGAGCACCGGCGACGGCAGGGCCGGTAGGCCAAGTGTCACAGGTTGCCCGGTCATTGCGGCAGGCGAATAGGATTGACAATGTCAGCGGTAATGGTCAATAGACTCACTCCGATGAATACGATCACGACCGCGTAGGTTAGCGGCATCAGTCGGCTGTAGTCCACCGGGGGGCCGTTGGCCCGGCCGAAGGCCCGCCGGATGGCGTTCCGGACGCTCTCGTAGACGTTGACCGCGATATGCCCGCCATCTAGCGGAAGCAGCGGCAGCAGGTTGAATACTCCAACGAACAAGTTGAACGCCGAAAGCAGGAACAAGAAGAACCACCAGGCACCGAAATCCGCCGCATCCCCCCCAAGCACGCTCACCCCGACCACGCTGATGGGGGTGTCCGGACGGTTCTGCCCGTTGATCCGGTCCAGCAACGCCGGGACCCTCTTCGGGAACCCCTGGAGCCCCTGCCAGGTGCTGGCGAACATGGTGCCGGTGAAGCTCAGGGTGTGACCGACCGCCTCCACCGGACCGGCGCGCGGCGTCACGGCCGGCCCGAGCGGCGGGGCAGCCACCCCGATGGCCCCGACCGGTTTGTTACCCCGGCCACCCAGCACCCGGCTCGGGACCGGGACGATATTGACGGACACCCGGTGCTCTTGCCCGTTGCGCTCAAACTGGAACTCGGTCGGACCGAAGCGGCTCTGGACGGCCTGGCTCAGCTCATCGAAGTTGTGCACGGGGATACCTGCCACGGCCAGGATCTGATCACCTGGCTGCAGGCCGGCGTTCCGGGCCGGTGCCTGGCAGGAACCATCGGCGCCCGCGGGGATACCCGGAATGCACTGGACTTTGGACACCACCGCAGCGGGCTGGCGGTCGAGGTTGGGCAGGCCGGTCGACACCGCCATCACATAGATCAGCACGATGGCCACGACGAAGTGGGCCAGCGAACCGGCAGACAGCACCACCACCCGCTGCCAGGTAGGGAAACGGAAGAACGCCCGCTTGCGGTCATCGGGGTCGGGCAACTCATCCAGCGCGGTCATCCCCGCGATATCGCAGAAGCCACCGGCCGGGATCAATTTGAGGCCGTACTCGGTCTCTGCCCGCCGAAACGAGAACAGGGTGGGGCCAAAACCGATAAAGTAACGGCGCACCTTCATCCCGAAAGCCTTTGCGCTGTACATGTGGCCGGCCTCGTGCAACGCAATAGAGATCCCGATGCCCAGCGCGAACAGCACTACCCCCAGCACGAACGTCACGCTCTACTCCTTGACTTAGTAGCCCGGGCGAGCCGGCCGCCCAGCAACTCCGTGGCTCTGCTCCGAGCCCAGTCCTCGGCGGCCAGCACATCCTCTACCGTAGTCGGGTCGGCCCGCCACCCGTGCGCCTCCTCCAGCACGGCCGCCACCGCCGCAACGATCTCCCGGAAGGAGATGCGGCGCTCCAGGAAGGCGGCCACCGCCTCCTCGTTGGCCGCGTTGAACACCGCGGGAACGCACCCGCCCGCGGCACCTGCCGCCTTGGCCAGCCCGATGGCGGGGAAGGTCTCGGTGTCCACTGGCTCGAACGTCCAGCTCGCCGGGCTGCCGAAGTCACAGGGCGGGGCCGCGTCGGCAACGCGGTCCGGCCAGCCGAGCGCCAGCGCGATCGGTAGTCGCATATCCGGCGGGCTGGCCTGGGCGATCGTCGAACCGTCGGTGAAGGTGACCATCGAGTGAATCACCGACTGGGGGTGCACCACGACGTCGATGCGGTCGTAGGAGACGCCGAAGAGCAGGTGGGTCTCGAGCAGCTCCAGGCCCTTGTTCACCAGGGTGGCCGAGTTCACCGTCACCACCGGCCCCATCCGCCAGGTCGGGTGGGCCAGGGCCTGCTCAGGGGTGACCGCGTCCAGCTCCTCGGGACGGCACCCGCGAAACGGCCCTCCAGAGGCGGTGAGCACCAACCGGGACACCTCCGCCCGGCTGCCGGCGCGCAGGCACTGGGCCAGGGCCGAGTGCTCGGAGTCCACCGGCACGATCTGGCCGGGAGCGGCGGCCCTGGTGACCAGGCTGCCCCCCGCCACCAGTGATTCCTTGTTGGCCAAGGCCAGGGTAGCGCCGCTGCGCAGCGCGGCCAGCGTCGGCGCTAGGCCCCGGGAACCGGTCACGCCGTTGAGCACCACGTCGGCGGGCTCAGCCGCGATCAACTCGGTCACCGCCTGGGGACCGACCAAGATCCGGGGTATCCGGTAGCCGCCCCGGTCGTAGCCGCGTCGCTGCGCTTCGGCGAACAGCGCCAGCTGCAGATCCTGCACGGCCCGGCCACTGGCGAGCGCGACTGCCCTGGCCCCGGTCTGCAGCACCTGCTCGGCCAGGACCTGCGGTTGCGCGCCACCGGCGGCCAGCCCGACCACGCGGAAGCGCTGCGGGTTGCGGGCCACCACGTCCAACGCCTGGGTGCCGATCGACCCGGTACTGCCCAGCAGCAGTACCGAGCGTGGCCGGGGTGAGGGATCCACTCCGCACATTGTTCCCGACGGCAGTGCCGTTCACACCTGCAAGGTGGCTGGCGTAGACTCCTGTTCCGTGGACCCGGAGCGGGAACCATCAGCCGACTGGGGTTGGCATGGCACCTTTCCCCGGGCCGGCCCTATTGCGGGGTGGTGTACCGCCTTCGCGTTGTTCGCGATGCTCATCGGCAATCACCGCGGCCACATTGAGGATGTCTACCTGATCGGCTTCGGCACGACACTCGTGGTGATGCTGATCTTCAGTCACGTGAAGGCGTACAAAGCCAAGCGGCGACGGTGACGGGGAGAGAGCGTTCGAACTGCTCGTAGGTGCAGGAACGCGGGTCGCGATCCGGGCGCCAGCGAACGAACTGGGTGGTGTGCCGAAACCGCTCCCCTTCCAGGGAGTCATAGCGAACCTCGACAACCCGCTGCGCGCGCAGCGGTATGAAGGAGCGATCCCGCCCGACGTTCCAGCGGCTGGCCTCGGAGCTCTGCGGAGTGCGTTCGCCCTCCTCCAGGCGCGCCCGGGACCACGGGTGATCGTCGAATGTGGTGACGAGGCCCTGCAGCTCGGTGAGCAGCTCCCGGCGCCGGGCCAGGGGGAAGGCTCCGACCACGCCCACCGGCACGAGCACGCCCTGGCCGTCGTAGAGGCCGAGCAGCAGGGAGCCAAGGGTGTCCCGATCGGACTTGTGCGCCCGGTAGCCAGCCAGAACACACTCGGCGGTGTGCTCATGCTTGATCTTCGTCATGACCCGCTTGCCGGGCTGGTAACGCAGGTCGAGCCGCTTGGCGATGAGCCCGTCGAGCCCGGCGCCGTCGAACTGATCGAACCAGCGGTGGGCCAGCTCGGCGTCCCGCGTCGCCGGCGTGAGGTACACCGGTGCGGCGGCGCTGGCCAGCGCATCGACCAACCTCGCGCGTCGCTCGGTGAGCAGCCGACCGGTGAGGTCGTCGTCGCCGAGCGCGAGCAGGTCGAACGCGACGAAACTGGCTGGGGTCTGCTCGGACAGCAGCGTGATCCGGCGCTCGGCAGGGTGGATGCGCTGTTGCAGCGCCGGGAGGTCGAGGGTGTTGCGGCGCCGATCGGCAATGACGATCTCGCCGTCGATCACCGCGCGGGGCGGGAAGTTCGCCAGGACGGCGGCGACGATGTCGGGGAAGTAACGGGTCATCGGACGTTCATTGCGGCTGCCGATCTCGACCTCCGCCCCGTCGCGAAAAATGACAGACCGGAAGCCGTCCCATTTCGGTTCGTAGTGCTGCCCAGGGGGGATTTCGGATGCAGGCTTGGCCAGCATCGGGCTGATGGGCGGCATGACGGGCAGACGCACACTTTCAGTGTGCGGTAAACTGTCGCCTTCAGCCCGCGGAATGCGGTAGCGCCGCGAGCTGGCCGCAGGCGGCGGCGATCTCGCGACCGCGGGTATCCCGAATGGTGCAGACCACTCCGGCCGTGCGAAGGCGCGCGACGAACTCTTCCTGCACGGATGGCGGGCTGGCGTCCCAGGTGCTGCCGGGGGTGGGGTTGAGCGGGATGAGGTTCACGTGCACCAGGGCGCCGAGGCGCTCACGCAGGAGCCGGCCGAGCAGCTCCGCCCGCCACGGCTGATCGTTGACGTCCCGGATCAGCGCGTACTCGATGGACACCCGGCGCCCGGTGGTGTTCGCGTAATGCCGGGAGGCATCGAGCACCTCGGCCACTTTCCACCGGCGGTTCACCGGGACGAGGGTGTCCCGCAGCTCATCATCCGGGGTGTGCAAGGACACCGCGAGCGTGACCTGCAGCCCTTCGGTGGCCAGCCGCCGGATCGCCGGGACCAGGCCCACGGTGGACACCGTCACCGACCGCTGGGACAGACCCAACCCGTCCGGTGCGCGGTGGGTAATCCGGCGGATGGCGGCGAGGACCCGCTGGTAGTTGGCCAGCGGCTCGCCCATACCCATGAACACGACGTGGGACAGCCGGCCCGCTCCGCCACTCAGCTCGCCCGCACGCATCGCGGCCGCCGCCGCACGCACCTGCTCGACGATCTCCGCGGTGGACAGGTTGCGAGTCAGCCCACCTTGCCCGGTTGCGCAGAACGGGCACGCCATTCCACAGCCGGCCTGGCTGGAGACACACACCGTAGCCCGGTCCGGGTAGCGCATCAGCACGCTTTCGCTCAGGGCGCCGTCGGCAGCACGCCACAGCGTCTTGCGGGTTGCGCCGCCGTCGCAGGAGAGGTGGCGTACCGGGGTGGCCAGTTCCGGGAGCAGCGCCGCCGCCAGGGCCTCCCGGCGTGCCGCGGGCAGGTCGGTCATCGCGGCCGGATCGGTGCTCAGCCGGGTGAAGTAGTGCCGGGCCAGCTGGTCGGCACGAAACGCCGGCTCTCCCAGCTCCCTCACCACGGCACGGCGTTGGTCGGCCTCGAGGTCAGCAAGGTGCCGCGGCGGCATGCCCCGACCCGGGCCTGAAACACCAAGGGCAGTGTGCTCATCGGGGCGGTCATAGGGCATTTTCGGGTCCTCACTCCATCACCGAACTAGTATGCCCGCGCGGCGGCGGCCGAAATCGAATAGTGTCACAGCGTGGTCGAAGACATGCCGCTCATCCCGGGGTTGGTGTGCTGGATCGAGGTGTCGAGCAGTGATCCAGCAGGAAGCCGGGACTTTTACGCCGGGCTGTTCGGCTGGACCTACCAGATCGACCCGGATCCGCACTACGGGTACTACACCATCGCGCTGCGTGAGGGCGAGCCGGTGGCTGGCTTGGCGGGCATTCCGGTACAGCCAGAACAACCCGTGGCCTGGAGGCTGTACCTCGCGAGCGCCGACATCATGTACACCGCCGAGGTGCTCACCAGGTGGGGCGGTCAGGTGCTCTATGGGCCGGTGGAGGCGCCCGGAGGGAGCAACGTGCTCATCGGGGCGGACCCGACCGGCGGGGTGATCGGCTTTTGGGAGCCTGGACCGCCGTGGGTGTTCCATACTACCGACCACGGCTCGCTGACCTGGGCCGAGCTGAACACCTGGGATGGCGGGCGGGCCGACGAGTTTTACGGGAAACTGTTCGGCTACCACCAGCAGCAGATCGGTGACCGCCGTTATGTGGACTACACCAGCTGGTCGCTGGGGGGGCCGACGATGTTGGCCAGGCTCCAGATGAACGAGAGTTGGGCTCCCAATGCCCCTGCGCACTGGATGCTGCACTTCATGGTGGACCCGCACATTGGTACAGACGTCGCAGTCAACCGAGTCGTGGAGCTGGGCGGTCGGGTGAACATTTATCCCTACGACACCGAGTTGGGCCGGATCGCGCGGGTCACCGACCCCTTTGGGGCCCCCTTCGCGCTGGTGGACCCCACCACGCGGCTCGTGCAGCCGCCGACCAGCATTGCTGATCGGGCTGGCCCTAAAATCTAGCCATTTCACCATCGGGGTCAGCGACCGACGGGGACGAGCAGGCTCAGCAGCAGCCAGGACACGACCGCCGAGGGCAGGAGTGAGTCGATCCGGTCCATCAACCCACCGTGACCGGGCAGCATGGTGCCCATGTCCTTGACACCCAGATCACGCTTGATCAGTGATTCGACCAGATCACCTCCGGTCGCGGTGAGCACGATCGCCGAGCCGAACAGCAGCCCCTGCCACAGCTGTCCCCCCAGCAGAAAGATCACTGACAGGGCACCCGCGGCGGTCCCACCCCCCAGCGATCCGAGGAAGCCCTCCCACGATTTCTTCGGACTGATCGAAGGCGCCATCAGGTGCCGCCCGCCCAGCACGCCCGTGGCGTAGCCGCCGATGTCCGAAGCCACCACGGCGAGCAGCAGGCACAAGGCCCGCGCCGCACCGTCGTCCGGAACCACCAGCAACGTTGCAAACGCGGCGAACCCGGCCAAATAGGCCGTGCTGAACACCGACGCGCTGACGTCGCGGAGGTAGCCTGCCGCGCCCCCCGGAAAGCGCCACACCAGGCAGACCAGCGCAGTGATCACGAACGCAATGAGGATCCCGTTCAGGCCAAACGGCCACGCCAGCCACACCATGGTTTGCCCGCCGAGCAGGACTGGGGGCAGCGAGACGCGGGTACCAGCCTGGCGCAACACCCCGGCCAGCTCCCAGCTGGACCCCGCCACGATAACGGCCACGATCCCGATGAACACCTGTCGCACCGTGACCAGCGCCACCAAGGCTCCGGCGCCCATAAGCAGCCCGACGGCGATCGCGGCCCACAGGTTCCGGCCTGCCCGCCCGACACGGCAGCGCTCAGCTGGGTACACAGCTCGGCAGCCCGCTGACAGACGCACTTAGACCTCAAGCAGTTCGGATTCCTTATGCTTGACAAGCTCGTCGACCTGCACCACGTACCGGTGAGTGACGACCTCGAGTTCCTTCTCGGCCCGAGTGACCTCGTCCTCACCGGCCTCGCCATCGCGAGAGATACGGATAAGCGCTTCCTTGGCTCTGCGGCGAATGTTGCGGATGGCCACCTTGGCGTCCTCTCCCTTGGCATGCGCCACCTTGACCAAATCTCGGCGGCGCTCCTCGGAAAGGTGGGGGATAATCACCCGAATAATCATGCCGTCATTGGTGGGGTTAACGCCCAGGTCGGAGTCCCGGATCGCCTTCTCCATCGGCCGCAGTTGGCTGGGGTCGTAGGGCTTGATCACGGCCATGCGGGCCTCCGGAACCGTGACGCTGGCCAGTTGGGTCAAGGGGGTGGCCGAGCCGTAGTAGTCCACGACGATCTTGGAAAACATCGCGGGGCTGGCACGACCGGTACGCACCGTGGCGAGGTCTTCCTTGGCCACCGACACGGCCTTCTCCATCTTTTCCTCGGCGTCGAGGAGGGTGTCGTCGATCACGGCTGCTCCTTGTAAACTAGCCCCTCATGACTCAGAGCTGACCAGCGTTCCGATGGGCTCACCACGCACCGCGCGAGCGATATTGCCCTCGGTGAGCAGATTGAACACGATGATCGGCAGCTTGTTGTCCATGCACAGACTGAAAGCGGTCGCGTCCGCCACTTTGAGCCCGCGCTCAAGCACCTCGCGATGGGTGATGTGGGTGAACATCGTGGCTGAAGGGTCGATCCTGGGGTCAGCGTTGTAGACGCCGTCGACCGCCTTGCCCATCAACAGGACCTCGCACCCGATTTCCAGCGCCCGCTGGGCACCGGTGGTGTCGGTGGAGAAGTAGGGCATCCCCACACCCGCCCCGAAGATCACCACACGACCCTTCTCGAGGTGCCGGATGGCCCGGCGCGGGATGTATGGCTCGGCGACCTGACCCATCGTGATGGCCGTTTGCACGCGAGTGCCAATCCTGTGCTCACGCTCCAGAAAGTCCTGCAGCGCTAGGCAGTTCATCACCGTGCCGAGCATTCCCATGTAGTCGGCGCGGGAGCGTTCCATGCCGCGCTGCTGGAGCTCTTCGCCGCGGAAGAAGTTCCCCCCGCCGATCACCACAGCCATTTGCATCCCGCTGGTGACCACCTCGGCGATCTGCCGCGCGAGAGCCTTCACCACCTCGGGGTCCACCCCGACTCCACCGCCACCGAACATCTCCCCGCCGAGCTTGAGGAGCACTCTGCGGTATCCGGGACCCGCCAGCCTGTCGGCGCTCATCGGGGTGTCAGGCCTGCCCGACCTCGAAGCGCGCAAACCGCCGCACACTGCCCCCGGCCTCGTCTAGAAGCGCTTTCACGGTCTTCTTGGAATCCTGCACCGACGATTGCTCCAGCAACACGGTGTCCTTGAAGAAGCCGTTGATGCGACCCTCGATGATCTTCGGTAGTGCCTGCTCGGGCTTGCCCTCCTGGCGGGCGGTCTCCTCAGCGATGCGACGTTCATTGGTCAGCACGTCGGCCGGCACATCTCCTCGGGCGACATAGCGCGGCTTCATGGCGGCCACCTGCATCGCCACCGCCCGCGCGGTCTCCAGCGACCCACCGTCATACTCAACGAGCACCCCCACGGCGGGTGGCAGGTCGGAGGCGCGGCGGTGCAGGTAGGTGGCCACCTCGCCGTCAAAAGACACTGCCCGGCGCAGCTGCAGCTTCTCGCCGATCTTGGCTGAGAAAGCCTGCACTGCCTCCTCGACCGTGCCACCGCCCAGCTGCGCCCGGGCGAGCGTTTCGGCGTCGGCGGGCCGGGTCCGGACCGCCTCAGCGAGGATCTTGGTGGCGAGTGCCTGGAAGTCGGCGCCCTTGGCCACAAAGTCGGTCTCGCAGTTGAGCTCAATCATCACACCGCCCTCGGCGGCCACTAGTCCATTGACGGTGGTGCGCTGGGCCCGCTTGCCGACGTCCTTCGCCCCCTTGATACGTAGCAGTTCAACCGCCCGGTCGAAGTCGCCGCCGGACTCTTCCAAGGCGTTCTTGCAGTCCATCATCCCGGAACCAGTCAGGTCCCGGATCCGCTTGACATCGGCGGCGGAGTAATTCGCCATCGTGGCTTACCGTCCTGGAGCTCGTCGTCCGATCGGGGGTGTGCAACCGACCTTTTAGGTATGCGACATGCCGTTGTTGACCACCGTAGGCTCGGGTGGCGGGGCGACCTCCCGCTCTCCCGGGTTGGCGGAAACAGGGTCGCCAGAGACCATCAGCTCCTGCTCCCATTCAGCCAGCGGCTCGTCGACACCGGCACCAGCCTCGGGCTTGTCTGAGCCGTCGGCTCCGGCGGAACGCCCGGTCCGCGACATCAACCCGTCGGCGGTGGCGTCAGCCACCACGCGGGTGAGCAGCGTAGCGGAGCGGATCGCATCGTCGTTGCCCGGGATAGGGTAGTCAACCTCGTCGGGGTCGCAGTTGGTGTCCAGGATGGCGACCACCGGGATCCCCAGCTTACGGGCCTCACCGACGGCAATCTGCTCCTTCTTGGTGTCCACTATCCACACCGCGCTGGGAACGCGCTGCATGTCCCGAATCCCACCCAGAGTCTTCTCCAACTTGTCCTTCTCCCGGGTGCGCATCAGGACCTCTTTTTTGGTCAGCCCAGAAAAGCCTCCGGTCTGCTCCATGGACTCAAGCTCCTTGAGACGCTGCAGGCGCTTGTGCACAGTGGAGAAGTTCGTGAGCATGCCACCCAGCCAGCGGTGGTTCACGAAGGGCATGCCTACTCGTTGGGCGTGATGCGATATCGCTTCCTGAGCCTGCTTCTTGGTGCCGACGAACAAGATCGAGCCGCCGTGGGCCACGGTCTGCTTGATGAACTCGTAGGCCCGGTCGATGTAGGTCAACGTCTGCTGCAGGTCGATGATGTAGATGCCGTTGCGCTCGGTGAAGATGTAGCGCTTCATCTTCGGGTTCCAGCGGCGGGTCTGGTGCCCGAAGTGCACGCCGGAGTCGAGCAGCTGCTTCATGGTGACGACGGCCATAGCCGGTGCACACCTCGGTGTGTCAGGCGCGTCGGCTCCTGCTGGCGCGCTCATACGGTTGTCGCGGCGAGCCGGGTTGGCCCGCCGCCCTGGCGCCAGGCCGGCGGCCGGACCCCGTGCGATCATGACCGCGACAAGGACCGCCGGACGCCGAGGCCCTGGTAGGGCGCAGCGCTGGCGCGCGAAGTCGACCCGCGTGCGGGCCGCTCCTGAAGTGTACGGCGTGCTCACGCCCGACCCCAGCCGAGGTCCTCTCGCCGTCCGGGGCTCGTCCGGGGCTGTCCACATCGCCCACACTATCCCCAGGGTTGGCTCTCCTCGCTTGAGCAGCCGGGCTCGGCATGGGGAGGCTGTCGGCGTGTCTCGGATCCTGATCTGCACCGTGCTTATGGCGGTGTTGTCTAGTGGGCAGTTGTCCGGTGAGCGCTCTGCGGGGCCGGCGACCCAGGCTGGTTCGGTGGCCAGGGCTGTGCCTGGTGACGGGCCTGGTGACGGTGGGCCCGGTGATGCCGGGCTCGATGACGCTGGCACCGAGCCTGCGTTGCGGTTCGGCTGGCCGCTTGCCGGTTCCCCGACCGTAGTTCGGGCTTTTCACCCGCCGGCGTTCCAGTACGGACCGGGACACCGCGGTGTCGACCTCGCCACCGTGGCCGGCGCTCCGGTGCTCGCCGCTGACGCTGGCACGGTGGCGTTCGCCGGGACAGTGGCCGGCTACGGTGTGGTGTCCGTGGACCACCCCGGTGGGCTGCGCACGACGTATGAACCGGTGTCGCCCACCGTCACCATCGGCGACCGGGTGGCGAGGGGTGAGCAGATCGGCACCGTGCAGCCTGGCCACCCGGGCTGTCCCGTCGCCGCCTGCCTGCACTGGGGCGTCCTGCGGGCCCTGCACCAAGGCGGCCCACCACAAGACAGGCAATACCTGGACCCGCTGCGCCTGCTTGCCGCAGCCCGGGTGCGCCTGTTACCGATCGACGGCCCGCTGGTGGTGCCCGGCTCCTCAGCCGGCGGAGGCTTCCAGCATCTTGCTCCGGAGCCGTAGCACCGCCCGGGTGTGCAGCTGGCACACCCGGGACTCGGTGACCCCGAGCACCCGGCCGATCTCGGCGAGGGTGAGGTTCTCGAAGTAGTAGAGCGAGACCACGACCCGATCCCGGTCGGTGAGCTGGGAGACCGCTTCGGCCAGCAGGCGCCTGCTCTCCACCGAATCAAGGAATGCGCCCGGTTCCTCCACCGTGTTATCGGGCAACGTCTCGGCGATCGACGTGCCGCCGCAGCCCACGGCCATGAGCTCATCGAGCGCGACCACGCTGGTCAGCTGAAACTGGGCATAGAGCTCCCGCAGTTGGTCAATGGTGATACCGAGTTCGGCGGCCACCTCCGCATCGGTGGCAGAACGCTGCAGCCGACTCTCCAGGCGTTCCAGCGCACGCTCTACTTCACGAGCCCGGCTGCGCACCGAACGGGGCACCCAATCCTGAGCGCGCAACTCGTCGAGGATCGCCCCCCGGATCCGCTGCATCGCATAGGTCTCGAACTTCAAGCCACGCCCGGGCTCGAACCTGTCGATGGCATCCCAGAGACCGAACACGCCCGACTGCACCAAGTCCGCGATGTCCACATGGGCAGGCAGCCCAGTTCCGATCCGGCCGGCCACGTACTTCACCAAAGGCGCATAGTGCAGAATAAGCCGGTCGCGCAGGGTCACGTCGCGATGCTGCCCGTAGGCCTGCCACAGCGCGACAATGCCGGCTTCCACATCCTCGGCCCTGGCGTCAGCAGTCCCGCTGCAGTCCCCGGAATCGGTGGGGGGCACGGCGGTCAAGGTGCGGCCACGACCCCCGAAGCACTCAGGAACGGGGGTGACTCCGGTCATGGATCGCCTTCAGCCTCTCGACAGTGACATGCGTGTAGAGCTGCGTGGTGGCGAGCGTAGCGTGACCGAGTAACTCCTGAACGGTGCGCAGATCTGCGCCTCCCTCCAGCAGATGAGTGGCGGCGCTGTGCCGCAGGCCGTGCGGACCCATGTCCGGAGCGCCCGGCACTGCACTGACCGCGTCGTGCACCACGGTCCGAATGATCCGCTGATCGACCCGTCCGCCACGCGCCCCCAAAAACAGCGCCGCTGCCGAGCGGGGACGTGCCAGCGCAGGGCGCCCTTGTTCGAGCCAGCGGAGCAGGGCGCGCTGCGCGGGCAGTCCATAGGGCACTGCGCGTTCCTTGGCGCCCTTGCCCAGGACCCGGACCAGGCGTCGCGGCGTGTCGAGGTCGCTAAGATCAAGGCCGCAGAGTTCGGCGACGCGTATCCCCGTGGCGTACAACAGCTCCACAACGGCGTGGTCACGCAAAGCAATGGGATCCGCCTCGGTGGCACCGCGCCCGGCGGCGTCGAGCGCCGCGGCAGCCTGTTCTGAGTTCAGCACCGCAGGCAGTGCCCGTTGCGGCCGTGGCGCGACCAGCCGCGGCCCCGGGTCGCTGCCCAGCGCTCCAGCTCGAGCGGCCCAGGCGGTGAAGGCGCGAGCTGCCGCTGCCCGCCGCGCCAGCGTGCTGCGCCGGTGGCCACTGCGGTGCTGCGCCCCCAACCAGCCGCGCAGCAAGGGGAGGTCCAACGCCGCGAGATCGTCGCGGCCCGAAGCCGCCAAGTGCTGCAACAAGGCGGTGACATCGCCGCAGTAAGCCCGCACCGTGTGCGGCGAGAGCCCACGGACGGACCGCAGATAGGCCGCGAAACACTCCACGGGGGCTACCAGAGCGTCCGGTAACGCGTCGGGTGCCGGCTGGTCCTCGCTCACCCCCAGGACGGTGCGTTCCCGAGAGCGCCACGTCAAGCACCGCCACGCCCGGCGTCGGGCCGCACTCGGTGCCAACCGCTCACCCCGCACCCCACCAGGCCCCGCAACTCCAACAACGGCAGCGCGGAACGCACCCGGTGTAGCGGCACCCCGGAGTCGCGCATCAGCTGCTCGGAATGCCGGGGAGCCCGTGCGGGCAGCGCCTCGTACACCGCCAGCAGCTCTGGGCTCAGCCCGTCGGTGTGCTGGCGGGGTGCGCTCAGTCCCGGCGCAAGGTCCGCCCCGATCCGCCCCACCGCCTCCACCACCTCCGCTGCCCGAGTGACCAGCACCGCCTGCTCCTCGCGCACCAAGAGGTGACAGCCAACGGACAGCGCCGAGCTGACCGGACCCGGTACCGCCATCACCACCCGGCCCAGCGCCGCTGCGGCGGAGGCGGTGCGCCGGGCACCGCTACGCACGCCGGCCTCGATCACCACGGTGCCGGCCGCGAAGGCGGCAATCAGGCGGTTGCGGACCAGGAAGCGGTACCGCGCAGGCCGGACGCCCGGTGGGTACTCGCTGAGCACCGCGCCGCTCTGCGCGATCCGGTCCAGCAGTCCCTGGTGTGCTGCCGGGTAGGCCCGGTCCAGCCCGCAGGCCTGCACCGCAACCGTGCGGCCCTCGGCGGCCAGCGCGCCCCGGTGCGCCGCGGCATCGATGCCGAACGCGGCACCGGAGACCACCACAATGCCGTCTTGGGCAAGTTCGTAACCGAACTCGGTGGCGACACGTTGCCCGTATCCGGTCGCGGCTCGTGCCCCCACCATTGCCACCATCCGCTCACCGAGCTCGTCGAGGCGGCCAGCTCCCCGCACCCAGAGCGCCAGCGGGGCACGCCAGCGCTGGTCGGCCTGGGCAACGGGCGTGGTGAAGCAGGCGAACGCCTCGGCGGGCCACTCGGCATCCTCAGGAACCACCAACCGACCCCTGAGTGCGGCAATCGCGGATAGGTCGGCCTCGGCCCGGTCCTCCGCCCGGCGAGCACTGGTCTCCGCAGCCACTCGCGCAGGTAGTGGCCCTGCGCCCACCAACCGGGCCGCCCGCACCGGACCGACCTCGGTGACCAGCTCGGACAGTGCGGGAGCCGGGGGCTCGGCAACGCGGTTGAGGTAGGCCCGCGCTCGGCGCAGCTCGCGCTCACCCGGCGTCATGACACCCTCCGATCCCGCAGGCCCATCGCGACACTCACGTCCTCGACCAGCGGGCGGTCCCGACCGACCAGGTCAGCGACCGTCCACGCCAACCGCAAGGCGCGATCCGCCCCTCTGGCGGTCACCATGCCCCGATGCAGCGCCACCGCAATCGGTTCGGTCACCGCCCGCGGTAGCCGAAACCGCCGCCGCAACACTGGACCGGGCACCTCGGCGTTCGTGCTCCAGCCGGTGCCCGCCCACCGCGCCCGAGCGGCAGCGCGAGCTTGAAGCACCCGTTCACGCACCGTCTCGGTGCCCTCCGGCTCGGCGTCCTCAGCCTGACCCATGTCCCTCACCGGACGCATCGCCACCCGCAGGTCCACCCGATCCAGCAGCGGCCCGGACAGTCGGCCCAGATACCGCCGGCGGGCCGACGGGGCACAGGTGCAGTCCCGCTCGTCGGGCGGAGCGCACGGGCATGGATTTGCCGCGAGCACCAGCTGGCACCGTGCCGGGTATCGCACCACCCCGTCCCGGCGGGCCAACCGGACCTCGCCATCCTCCAGTGGGGTGCGCAGCGCCTCTAGCGACCGTGACCCGAACTCAGCAACCTCGTCGAGGAAGAGCACCCCGCGGTGCGCCCGGCTCACCGCGCCGGGCTTGGCCAGCCCCGAGCCACCGCCGACCAGCGCTGCCACCGAGCTGGTGTGATGGGGCGCGACGAACGGGGGCACTGTGATCAGCGGGGTCTCCGGGGCGAGCAGGCCAGCCACCGAGTGCACTGCGGTCACCTCCAGTGCCTCGGAGTCGGTGAGCGCCGGCAGCAGCCCGACCATCCGCTGGGCCAGCATGGTCTTGCCCGTCCCCGGCGGGCCGGTCAGCAGCAGATGGTGACCGCCCGCCGCAGCGACCTCCACTGCCCAGCGGGCGTCGCCCTGTCCCAGCACGTCGCCGAGGTCGGGGATCGCTGTCGGTGGCGCCGGGCGCAGCGGGCCGGGACGCGCCAACTCAGCGACGGGGTTTCGCAACCAGCCGAGCACCTCCTTCAGGCAGGTCGCTCCGTGCACCCGCACCCCGCCCACCAGGGAGGCCTCAGCGAGCGAGGCGGCCGGCACCACCACCTGGCCGATGCCGACCCGGCGGGCGGCGAGGACGGCCGGCAGCACGCCTCGTACCGGACGCAGCCGGCCGTCCAGGGCCAGCTCCCCGATCAGCACCAGCCCGTGCAGCCGCTCGGTGGGGATCCGGCCGTCCGCGGCCAGCAGGGCGCAGGACAGGGCGAGGTCGTAGCTGCTGCCACCCTTGGGTAGGGTGGCCGGCGACAGCGCGAGGGTCATCCGGCGCGGTGGCCACCGCTCACCCGAGTTGAGCACCGCGGCCCGCACCCGGTCTCGCGCCTCGGACAAGGCGGTATCGGGCAACCCGACCATCTGCAGCCCTGGCAGACCCGGACCGATATGGGCCTCGATCTCCACCAGCACCCCGTCTACCCCGTGCAGCGCCACCGCCCAGGCGCTGGCCAGCGACATCAGAACGCACCCTGCAGGTGCTCGACGGTGACCGGCCCCTGCTGCGGGCACAGCACCGCCAGCACGTCGAAGCGGATCTCGCACCAGCCGACCCGGTAGGCCCGCAGCCACGCCGCCGTGACCCGCCGGATCCGGGCCGCCTTCGCTGGCGTCACGCTCTCGGACGGTTCTCCGTACCCGGTCCCCGATCGGGTCTTGACCTCGCATACGACCAGGCGCTGGCCATCGGTCGCAATAAGATCGACCTCGCCTTCCCGGCAACGCCAGTTGCGGGAGAGCACCACGAGCCCGATGCCGGCGAGGTAGTCCGCCGCCAGGTCCTCGCCCCGTCTGCCCAGCTCGTCACTGCGGCGATCCACCGCCTGTGCCGTCGTCATCCTGACCTCCCCGTTGCTTGGCGACCTCCCGCCACGAGGCTGCCGGGTCGAGGCGGTGCGGTCGAGATCGCACCAGCGGATCTGTGGACAACGGGGCAGGTGTGGATAGGTGGGTACCCAGAGAGGGTGCTTCAGAGTGAAGTGTCAGGGTGGCGTGCTAGCGGCGCTTGAGATTCACGCCGAATCCGTCCGGTCCGGCGGTGAGGTGCGGTTCGAGCGACGTGTGGTCTGGCCGGCCGGCGTCCTCCCACTCGCTCAGCAAGGCACATAGCTGATCTTCGGCGCCGGCGGTACCCGCCACATGCAGGTCGGTGTGGCGAAGCACCGCAGCGGAGTCACTGTGAACAACGCCGAGGCCCCAGTGATCGCCGATCCCCGCGCTGGCCAGTCCCTCGGGTCGGCTGGCCAGCAGGTACGCGTGGCAGGCACCGACTGCCCTGGGGTGCTTACCCGCGAGGGGGCTCGCCACCGCTCGACCGGTGGCGATCAACCGCACGGCTCGGTCGGTCAGATCCGGCTGCGCCCGCAGCTCCGGCGCACTGACCCACACGACGCCCTGGGGCAGCCGGAGCAGCCCGTCGAGGTAACGGACGGGCACCGGGAAGTCGGTGATGACCTCTGCATGCATCTCGATGTACCCGCCGAGGTGGACATCCCGCGCGATCGGGCGACGGTGTTGAATGTCAACCCGCAGGATCATGTTCGCGTTGGCGATCGGAGCGACCTTGACCGGTGTGACGATCACTGCCTGGTCTCGGACTTGTCTGACCCATGAGTGAGGGAGCACATGCGGGGTCGTCCAGCCAATGATCCGGTCGTAGGGTGCGCCCGTCTCCCAGCCACCGAAGCCGTCCGCGGGGTATACCGCCACGTTGCGCGCGCCGCGCTCGGCATGCTTGCGCGCGGCGCGGGCCACAAGGTGGTGGGCGACGTCCAGAGAGGTCACCGTGCCGCGCTCGCCCACGATCTGACCGAGCAGCGCGCTGGTGTAGCCACTGCCAGCACCGACCTCAAGCACGCGCATGCCGGGCTCAACCTCCAAGAGGCGCAGCATGCGCAGGATGCCGCTGCGCGCACTGCTCTGCGGCAGCATCGAGCCATCGGGCTCCAGGACATAGCTGTCGTAGTCGATCAGGTCAGCAGCTTGCGCGACGAGCGGATAGCTGGCAGTCATGGTGTCTCCTGGTGCGACGGCCAGCGACCGCTCCAGGCAGGCCACTCGCACCGGCAGCCACCTGCCGGCCCGATCAATCGTGGCGAGCATGATCTCGATCTCCACCGCACCCGCGGAACGCCGGGTCAGGCGCATCAGCCAGCGGGCGAACCGCTCGATGCGGTGAAACCGCACGCTGCGCACTGCGACGGCTGCGGCGCCCGTGATCACCCATGCCAAGGCACACCGGCCGCGCGACACCGGCGCCGGTGCGTCGCAGGCCATGGGGATGGTCATGGGTTGCGTCCATCAGGCTGATCTCGACGAGCCGCTGGATCAAGCCCCACAGGTCATCAAGGACCTGCTGGTAGGGCTGACCGTAGTGGTGCGCCACGGTCCGGACGGCGGACGGGATGTCGCCGCCAGCCACGACCAGGGCGTTCCACGCGGTCGCACCGGTGGGGTTGAGCTGGAACAACCGGCCGGAGCGGGTGTCCAGCAGGACCAGCGCGCCAGTCGCAGTGGGGACCGCGCGCACCGATTCCCGAGGCAGGTAGCTACGCATGGGCACAGTGTCGACGTTCGACCGTGGTGGCCGCCGAGCTGGCACGGGTGCGCAGCCAGATCTCAGCGCTGAGGAGCCGATCCAGCGTCGCCAGCGGAATCTGCTGCCCACCGGCGCCGAAGGCCAGATCGGCTCGGATGGCCTTCTCATCGATCAGGCCCAGATCGGCGAGCCGGGAGTTGGTGAGCAGACCCGCAACGGTCCGGTGGTGTCGGGACAGACCGCGGTACGCGAGCATCGAGTAGTCGCCTTTGGTCGTCCTGGACAGTGCCGCGTCGGGCACGCGGCCGGCCATGGCAGCACGGAGCAGCGGTTTGGCCTGCCGGGGACTGGTCCGCTGCGCGGAGGGCACCGTGAGGCAGACGGCGACCACGGCATCGTCCAGAAAAGGAGCATGCAGCGCTACACCACGACCGGCGGCCAACTCCAGATGTATCCGGTGGGCACGCCCATACGCCTGGACCATCCCGAGACTCGCGACATCCCCCATCGAGTCCAACGCCATCAGATCACTGCTGCGGGCGAACTCGCCACCAGCCGCTCCAACTGGGTGCGCATGTCTGGCGGCCGGACGAGCCTGTGGCGTAGCGCAGCCTCCCCCATGACCAGCTCGAATCGCTTACTCGGATCGGTGAGCGTGGCTTGGCGTGCGAGCCGGGACGCAATCGCGTTATCAAGATCCTCAGGTGGAGTCCTCCGACCGATCCGGAACATCGCCTCGATGTACGAGCGGGTCTGCGCCAGCCCGACCACGATGTTCGACTGAAACACCCGGACGACGGATGCCACTTCTTCTAAGCGCTGGATCTCTTGCTGGACCCGGCGGCGCCCGGGTGCCAATACGCGTCGCCGTTCGATGAACTCGACGGCCGACCGATCGGCCAGCGCGCCCAGTTGTGCCCGCACCTCAGCGGACGCCCCGGTCGCGATTGCCCACGCCTCGACGTCGGCTGGTGGTGCGAGAGTGACGCCACGCTCCGTTTTGGACACCTTGGACTGTGACCAGCCGAGTCGATGCGCGAGTTGCGTGGTGGACAGCCCAGCCTCGACGCGCAGGCCGTGCAGTGCTTCAGCCAGGCGGCGTCGCTCGTCGGAAAGTCCGCTCACCCAGTCATTCTGAGGGTTTCTCGGGTCAGGCCCTTGTGGACCAGGTAGTCGATCAGCGGCTCGGCATGTCGCAGCGCGGTATCCCGCATCTCCCGGTAGGGCTCTAGGTCATCGATCAGCTCAGGGTACAGGAAATGGCCCTCGGCGTCGTAGAACATCCGCACCCCGATCTCATCGTCATAGAGCCAGAAGTCCTCGTGCAGCGTGGCCAGGTCTGGGTGGGCGTCCCGATCGACGACATAGACCTCGCTACCAACCGCGACGCTGTCGAAGTAGAGATAGAGTTCGAACCGCAAGTATGGAGTGAGAGGCTGGTCCAGGATGTGCACCCGGTACTGTCGGAATCCGCGTGCCGCATCCCGCTGGAGGCGGGCGATCCCCTCGTGGTTCTCTGGCGTACGCTCCGGCATCGGCCTACCGGCCTTCCAGTCGGCGAACATTTCGGCTTCCTGCGGCACCAGGTATTGCGGCAGGGTCTCCAGGCGAAATGCCGACTCTTTCGCGGCACCACCGATCCGGCGCAGGTCATCGAGGTTCATTTGGCCAGCCGATCCCTGCATCGCGGATCAGCCGCAGGGGCATGCGAATGGCGGCCTTACCCGGGCCGACTGGCACCGGCGAAGGGTCGAGGAGTTTACCCACCGCAATAGCATCACAGGGATATTCGTCGTCTTCGCACACACCAGGGCAGGTCCAGTCACCGCTCTCGCATTCGCCAGATAGTCGCCGTAAGGCCATTGTAGCGCTCCATTCGGATAGTTGCCGTTGGACGATCATCCAGGCTCGGTCACGAGATGATCCCTGCGTCGCGGACCAACTGCCTGGATAGCAATAGGGCAGCCTCACCCAAGCCGAGCGGCACAGGCGATGGGTCAAGCAGCCGATCGACCACAATGACTTCGCCGGGCAGGTCATCGTCAATCCAGATGCCGGCGGAGTCCTGATCGTCGTCCTCACCATTGACGGACAGTACTAGCTCGCGTCAAGCATCATGGACCGCTCGGGGAGAGCGCCCAGCGAGGTGATCAGTCGCCGAAGGGACTGTCTTCGGGCAGCCGTAGGTCTGGTTTGTCCACTTCCTCGATGTTGACGTCCTTGAACGTGAGCACTCGGACGCTCTTGACGAACCGGGCCGGCCGGTACAAATCCCACACCCAGGCGTCGGACATCCGCACCTCGAAGTACACTTCGCCCTCGGCGTTGCGGGCCTGCACATCCACCGCGTTGGCGAGGTAGAAGCGTCGCTCGGTCTCGACGACATAAGTGAACTGACCAACGACGTCGCGGTACTCCTTGTAGATCGACAGCTCCATCTCGGTCTCATACTTCTCGAGATCCTCGGCGCTCATCGACGGCCCATCGCTCGCTTCATCGGGTGCTGGCTCCTCCTGCTCGTGCCGTGGGGTGGTCGGTGACCCTCCCATTCTGGACCACCGCCGATCCCGCGGCGGGTCCACCTAGCGGCGCTGGTGCCGCCCGTGCCCTCCGGCGCGGTGGGGCGCTCAGGCCATGCAGACGCGCCGCCCGCACGACGTTGAGGTAGCTGAACCGATGCTCGGGGCACGGGCCATGCGCCAGCAGCGACGCGTTGTGCTCGGGCGTGCAGTAGCCCTTGTGCTCACCGAAGCCATACCGGGGTATCCGCTCGTGCAACTCGCCCATGATGCGGTCACGGGTCACCTTGGCCAGCACCGAGGCTGCCGCCACACAGGCCGCGGCCCGGTCCCCGCCGATCACCGCCAGGTTCGGGGCGGTCAGGCCGGGCACCCCGAACCCGTCGGTAAGTACGTAACCGGGCTGCACGGCAAGGCCGGCGACGGCTCGCCGCATGCCCTCCAGGTTGGCCACGTGCACACCCCGCTCGTCGACCTCCTCAGGAGGGATCACCACCACGCTCCTGGCCACCGCCCTGGTGATGATCAGGTCGTGGTAGTGCTCCCGGCGTGCCGCGGTGAGCAGCTTAGAGTCGGTGAGCCCGGCCAGAACCGCCGCATCAGCTACTCGCAGCACGCACGCCGCCACCACCAGCGGACCTGCGCAGGCTCCCCGACCAGCCTCGTCCACCCCAGCGACCGGGCCCAAGCCCTTGCGGTGCAGGAGCGCCTGCAACGCCCATGTCCCACCGTCCCTGCGCACTACCGCCCTCGGCGGAAAGGGCAGGGCCACCCGGGTGCTTCGCGCCACGGCCAGCACTCCTCGTCAGCCACACCTGCCGGCGACCACCCGCTCCCCCCGGCGCCGGGTGCCTCGCAGCACCGGGGCGCCCAGCACCAAGCCAGCGCCTGGCGGAAGGTCGGCGGGCCAGGAGGGCCGGGAAGGATCCGGTGCGCCAAGCGCGGTGGTCTGCTGCGGATCGGGGTCGGGGATAACCCGCCACCGCGACAACGGAAGCACGATCAGGCGGGCCTTGCCAATCACGTTACTCACCGGCACCGTCCCCGAGCGCCGGTCTGCCACGTGTCGCCGCGAGTCGGCGCTGTTGTTCCGATTGTCCCCCATCATCCATAAGTTGCCGCGAGGTACCGTGACCGGGCCGAACTCCTCCTGAGGCTCGTGCCCGAGGAAGGAGGCGTAGGGCTCGGTCAGTGCCTTGCCATCGACCGTGACCCGGTTCTGCTTATCGCAGCACTGCACGGTCTGCCCGCCCACTGCGATCACCCGCTTGACGAAGTCCCGCTCGTCCGGCGGCGCGAGGCCGATTAGCGCACCAGCTTGCTGGAGCTCCCGGAGCAGGACGTTGCCCGATCGCCGGCTGGAGAACTCACTGCCCCATGAGTCGGTACCGCGGAACACCACCACTTCCCCCGGTCTCGGATCGCGAAACCGGTAGATCAGCTTGTCGACCAGGACCCGATCGTTGATGCAGCCGGAGCAGCCGTGCAGGGTCGGTTCCATGGACGCCGACGGGATCACGTACACCCGGGCCAAGAACGTCTGGATCAGGAACGTGAGCACCAGCGCAGTGAGCACCAAAATCGGCAACTCACGCCAGAACGAGCCCTTCTTGCGCTTGACCAGACGGTGCCGGGGCGCGCGGCGAGGGCGGGAATCGCCGGGATCGTCGCCGCGCGCGGGTTCGGTCAAGCGAGCCAGGTGGGCCACGTCCTCAGGTTATCGACAGGCAAGGAGCGCCGAAGGATCAGGAGGCAGCCGGCGTCTCACGCTTTTCCTTGATCTTGGCAGCCTTACCCCGGAGGCCGCGGAGGTAGTACAGCTTGGCACGCCGCACATCACCGCGGGTGACAATCTCAATCTTGCTGATGGTGGGAGTGTGCACCGGAAAAGTCCGCTCCACACCCACCCCGAAAGACACCTTGCGCACAGTGAAGGTTTCCCGCACTCCGCCACCCTGACGGCGGATAACCACGCCTTGGAATATCTGTATCCGCTGACGCGAACCCTCGATGACGCGAACGTGCACCTTGAGGGTGTCACCGGGCCGAAAGTCAGGAACATCGGACCGTAATGACTTCGCGTCCAGGGCATCCAGGGTGTTCATTGAGCAGTCCATCCTCGTCATTCGGGTACGGCGCACGGTCTGGGGCACCCTGAAGGGGGCACACACAGCGGCTCGGGTGACGGCAAGGACGTCCGCCCTGGGGCAATCCCTGCCTTACTTCAACTGGGCCTTACTTCAACTGGGCCTTACTTCAGCTGGGGCCTTACTTCACTGTGGGAACCGATCCAGTGTGCCAGACGCTGCCACCCGCGATGAAACCGGGCAGGTGGTGTGCTGGGAGTGAGAGGCGAGGTTCAGCCGGGCGGGGTGGCGAGGCCTTCGAGCACAGCCCGGTCCGCGCCGTCCAACGCATCGGGTGGCAAGGCCGCCAGCAGGTCAGGGCGCCGCGCCGCGGTGCGCGCCACCGCGCGGTCCCGGCGCCAGCGAGCGATCGCGGCATGGTTGCCCGAGCGGAGTACAGCGGGCACCTCCCGGCCGCGCCACACCTCGGGGCGGGTATAGCAGGGCCCTTCCAGCAGACCGTCGGAGAACGAGTCCAGCTTCGCCGAGTCCGGATTGCCCAGCACTCCGGGCAGCAGCCGGGCGATCGCCTCAACCATCACCAGCACGGCGACCTCACCCCCGACCAGCACGTAGTCGCCGATCGAGATCTCATCGACCACGACCCGCTCGGCCGCGTCGTCGATCACCCGCTGGTCGATACCCTCATAGCGGCCGCAGGCGAAAACGAGCCGGGGTTGCGCAGCCAGCTCGACGGCCACCCGCTGGGTGAAGGGCCGCCCGGCGGGGCTGGGCACCACCAGCCGTGGCAGCGGGTCACCGGCGAGGACCTCATCCAGCGCCTCCCCCCAGACATCGGGCCGCATCACCATGCCGGGTCCGCCGCCATAGGGTGCGTCGTCCACCGACCGGTGTGCATCGTGGGTCCACTGCCGCAAGTCGTGCACCGTGAAGGTGATCAGGTTCCGTTCGATGGCGCGGCCCAGCAGCGCCTCTCTGGCCGGGGTCAGGTACTCGGGGAAGATCGTCACGACCTGGATCAACATGGTGTGATGCCCAACATGGTGTGATGCCCTCAGTCGAGCAAGCCGGCAGGGGCCTCGAGCACCACTCGGCGACCAGCCAGGTCCACCTCGAGCACGATAGCGCGCACGAAGGGCACCAGCGCCTCGCCGCGCTCGGTCTGCAGCACCAGCAGGTCGTTACCCGGGGCATGGATGACCTCGCGCACCGTGCCCAGTGTGGCGCCATCGGAGGCCACCGCGGCCAAGCCCTCGAGCTGGTGGTCGTAGAACTCGTCCGGGTCGTCCAACTCGGGCAGCGCGGTGGTCTCGGCAGTCACGAACAGGCCGCGCAGCTCCGCCGCCCCGTCTCGATCGACCACCCCGGCAAACTCTACGAGCAAAGCCCCCCGGTGTGGGCGGGCAGTCCGTACCGTGAGGGCGCGGCCCGTGTGAGCGCGCAGCTGAGCACCGGGGGCGAACCGTTGCTCGGGAAAGTCGGTGTGCACCTGCACCGTCACTTCCCCGCGCAGACCATGCGGCCTGCCGATCCGGCCGACCACCCGCGGGCTACCACCCTCAGCGATCGGTGTCGACGACATCGACGCGAACCCCACGCCCGCCGATACCGCCCATCACCGTGCGCAACGCCGTGGCCGTGCGCCCGCCCCGGCCGATCACCTTGCCCAGATCGTGGGGGTGGACGTGCACCTCGAGAGTGCGGCCCCGCCGGGTGGTGACCAGCTGGACGCGCACATCGTCGGGATTGTCCACGATTCCCCGCACGAGATGCTCGAGCGCGTCCGCCAGCATGCTCACACCTGACCGTCCGCGACGGTAGCGGTGCCGGTCTGGGCAGCGGCCTTCTTGCGGGGCGTGGTGGCCTCCGCGGTTGGCGCCTCGCTGGCCTGCGCCAGCGCCCGGTTGAACAGCTCGGCCTTGTCCGGCTTGGGCTCAGCACGCTGCAGCGTGCCCTCGGCGCCGGGCAGGCCCTTGAACCGCTGCCAATCCCCGGTGACCTTGAGGAGGTGCAGTACGGGGTCGGTGGGTTGAGCACCGACACCGAGCCAGTACTGCACCCGCGCAGAGTCGACCTCGATGAGGCTGGGGTGCTCCTTGGGGTGGTACTTGCCGATCGTCTCGATCGCCTTGCCGCTGCGGCGGGTGCGGGCGTCGGCAACGACAATCCGGTAGTACGGCTGACGAATCCTGCCGAACCGCACAAGTTTGATCTTGACAGCCACGGGTCGAGCTACTCCTGTCCACGCGCGAGTGTTCACGGTGAGCGCGCGGCCCATGATAGCGGCACGGACCGACGATGCTCGCGAGATCAGTCGTCGCCGCGGGAGGATGAAGACCCGCCGCGCCAACAGCCGCTCATTGTGCCAGATCATCCGTGCAGGGTGCCGAGCAGCAGGGCAATCGCAGGCAGGAAGTTGTTCGCCTGGTGAGCAACGATACTGGCCAGCAGGTTGCCGGTGAGCAACCGTGCCAGCGCGATCGGCAGCGTGACCACCAGCAGCAGTGGGGTGCGCAGCAACTCCAGGTGAGCGAGCGAGAACAGCGCCGTGGTCAACCCGAGGATCACCCAGCGGTTCCACCGCCAGTACTCCATCGCCCGCCACAGCACGCCCCGGAAGAGCATCTCCTCATACACCGGCGAGATCAGCAACACCGCGACGAACAGCGTGAACGCCCATCCGAGGTGCAGCCGCTGACCACCGAACACCTCCCCTACCGCTGAGTTCGCGTGACTGGCGCCGACCGAGAACGCCCAGAGCACTGAGACCGGCAACGTCAGGGCCAAGCCCGCGACGCCCAGCGCCAACCCGAGGCCGACATCACGCAGTCGCCACCGCACGGACAGCTCGCCGCGCAACCGTTCCCTCAGGCTCCCTCGGCCGACGTGGACCGCGCCGGCCGCTATAACTGCGCCGGCCAGCACGGCAGAGGCCACCAGCCCGCTCACCAGCACCGCGCCGGGCACGCGCACACCCGCACCCCGGGGTCGGGCGAGCAGCGCGAAGGGCAGCACGACCAGCACCTGCGCTACCAGGAAAGTCAGGTATGCGGCCACGGAATACGCCAGCATGAGCCAGCCGCGGTGGGTGTCCCGCAGTGCCGCAGTCACGGTGTCCGACCAGGCAGCGCCCCATCAGACAGCGCTCCACCAGACAGCGCTCCACCAGACAGCGCTCCACCAGACAGGGCCCGACCTCGCAGTAGCAGCAACGCCGGGTGGCGCAGGGTTTCCGGGTCCAGCCGCGGGTCGGTGTGCGTGACCAGCAGGTCCGCGCTCGCGCCGGGCACCAGGCCGGGAACGCCCAGCCAGTCGCGGGCTGCCCAGCTCGCCGCCGCCAGCGCACGGGCACCGGACAGCCCGGCGGCGTTCAACGCGGCGATCTCATCCACCAGGCGGCCGTGCCGGATGCCCCCGCCTGCGTCGGTGCCGGCATAGACCGGGACCCCCGCCTCGATGGCGGCACCGATGGTGTCCCGGACTCGGGCGTGCAGCGCGCGCATGTGCGCGGCGTAGCGCGGGTACTTGCTGGCGCGCTCGGCGATCGCGGGGAACGTCTCGATGTTGATCAGTGTGGGCACCAGGGCGGTCCCGCGCGCGGCCATCTCGGCGATGGTGCCGGCGGACAGCCCGGTGCCGTGCTCGATGCAGTCGATCCCGGCGGCGATCAGACCCGGCAGCGCATCAGCACCGAAGACGTGCGCGGTGACTCTGGCTCCTGCGGCGTGCGCCGCGGCGACCGCCTCACGGAGCACCTGATCGGGCCACAACGGCGCGAGGTCGCCCGTCGAGCGGTCAATCCAGTCGCCCACCAGCTTGACCCAGCCGTCCCCGGCCGCCGCCTGCTCCTGCACGGCCTGCGGGAGGAGCGCGGGCTCATCCAGCTCCACACCGACAGCCTGGACATAACGTTTGGGACGGGCCAGGTGGCGGCCAGCGCGGATGATCCGTGGCAGGTCGGCGCGGGCCTGCAACGGGCTGGTGTCGATCGGGGTCCCGCAGTCCCGGATGAGCAAGGTGCCGGCGTCCCGGTCGGTGATAGCCTGCTCGGCAGCCTCGGCCAGGCTCGTGGGCCCCTGGGCACCAAGACCGACGTGGCAGTGCGCGTCGACCAGTCCCGGCAGCAGGTAGCCGCCGTCGCAGACGGTGACGGCACCGGGTACCGGCTCGGCGCGGATCACCCCGTCGGCCACCCACAGCTCGCCAGGCTGGCCAGCGGGCAACAGCACCCCCCGCAGGTGCAGGGCCTGGGAAGAAGGCGCAGGCCGGCCCCCAGCAGAAAGCCCGGGAGGCAGCGCCGTCATTTCTTGCGGAACTTCAGTCTCGACGGGTCAAAGCCGGGCGGAAGTTGCTCCAAGCCGGATAAAGTGGATAAATCGGGCAGCTCGGACATGCTGGCCGGTAGCCCTCCCGGCATGGCCCCGCGCACCCTCGGCGGTGTCGGGCCCCGTCCCTTGCCCTTCTTGCCCTTGCGTCCCTTGCGACCACGGCGTCCGAGGCCGGCCCCGGACAAGCCGAACCGACCGGCCATCTGTTGCATGATCTTGCGAGCCTCAAAGAACCGCTCAACCAGCTGGTTCACCTCGCTGACCGCCACTCCCGAGCCCCGGGCGATCCGCTGGCGCCGGGAGGCATTGATGATCTTGGGATTGGCCCGCTCGGCGGGGGTCATCCCGCAGATGATGGCCTGCAGCCGGTCCAGCTGCTTGTCATCGATCTGGACAAGCTGCTCTTTCATCCCCGCCGCGCCGGGCAGCATCCCGAGCAGGTTGGCGATCGGCCCCATCCGGCGGATGGCCTGCATCTGCTCGAGAAAGTCCTCCAGGGTCAGCTCGCCACTGCCGATCTTGGCGGCGGCCTGCTCAGCCTGCTCGGCGTCGAAGGCCTGTTCGGCCTGCTCGATCAGGGTGAGCAGATCTCCCATGCCCAGGATCCGGCTGGCCATCCGGTCGGGATGGAAGACATCGAAGTCCTCCAGTTTTTCCCCGTTGGACGCGAACAGGATCGGCGCACCGGTGACTTGCCGCACCGACAGTGCCGCGCCGCCCCGGGCGTCGCCGTCCAGCTTGGTCAGCACCACGCCGGTGAAGCCGACGCCGTCGCGGAAGGCCTCGGCAGTGGTCACCGCGTCCTGGCCGATCATGGCATCGACGACGAACAGCGTCTCGGTGGGCTGCACCGCGTCCCGGATGTCGGCGGCCTGACGCATCATCTCGGCATCGACGCCCAGCCGGCCCGCAGTGTCCACGATGACGATGTCATGCTGGCGCGCTCGGGCTTCGGCCACCCCGAGGCGTGCGACCTCGACCGGGTCGCCGGCGCCCTGACCATACTGGGTCATCTGGGTGATCTGACCGGTCGCTTGCGCGCCCGGATGGGGGGCGTACACCGGCACCCCGGCCTGCTCGCCCACGATCTCCAGCTGGGTGACCGCGTTGGGTCGTTGCAGGTCGGCGGCGACGAGTAGGGGAGTGTGGCCCTGGTTGCGCAGCCAGCGGGCGAGCTTGCCGGCCAGCGTTGTCTTTCCGGAACCCTGCAGGCCCGCCAGCATGATCACAGTCGGAGGCACCTTGGCCAGCTCAAGACGCCTGCACGGGCCGCCCAGGATGCCGATGAGCTCCTCATTGACAATCTTGATGACCTGCTGGGCAGGGTTTAGCGCACCGGAGACCTCGGCGCCCTTGGCGCGCTCTTTGACCTGCCCGATGAACTGGCGGACCACCGGCAGCGCGACGTCGGCCTCGAGCAGCGCGATGCGGATCTCGCGGGCGGTGGCGTCGATGTCGGCCGGGGAGAGCCTGCCCTTGCCCCGCAGGTTGGACAACGCCGACGTGATCCGGTCGGAGAGGGTGTCGAACACGCCGGTCGCACTCCCTTGGGATCCGGTGGGGTGATGGCCCCGGAGCCTGACTGCTTCAGCGCCAGCGTAGCGGCGCAGCCGGGGACACGAGAGCCTGGATCGCCGGCATCCCAGGCCCCACCCCGGCTTGCCGACGATCCAGGCAAGGGCTCCTGCGGCGCCAGCGGCACATCCGCTGCCTGTTTCGGCCCGGGCAGCGCCTCCCGCGTCCGCTCGACCACCGCCGAGCCAGGCGCCCAGCATGCCGCCGTCAGGGCACCGTCGGGGAGCGTGAACACCCTCATTCAGGACTAGGTAGGACTACCTGCACCGGTGGGTCCCAGCCCTGCCTCACCACGGATGCAACGTGAACCTTTCGGTGGGCTGGGCGAACCTTTCGGTGGGCTCCTCGGCCACGGGGGGTGAGCCGTCTGAGGGCCGCCCGCCGGAGGGACCCTCGGAGGGGTGAGCCTGCTCGGCGGGGGTGGGCTGATCGACCACACCGAGCGCCTCCACCAGTAAACGGTGCACTTCCGAAAGCTGACCGGTGATTTCGGAGCGCAGCGTTCTGGCCGCGGTGACCTGCTGTTTGGCCTTGACCACCCGGCTGTTCAGCCGCTCACCCGCCATCTTCATGATCAGGTAAAGCGCGGCGATATTACGGGTCTGGTAATCGCTCACCCAGGCTTCCGTCTCGGTGCGGCGGTGTGTGGTGTCCTGCTCTGTCTGCTGCTCCGCTTGCTGGCATCGGGCCGCGGTCTCCGCATCCATGGCCTGCCGGCGACGCTGCGACTCCGCCTCCAGGCGCTCGCACTGCTGGGTGGTCTCCAGGCGCAGCCGATCGGCCTCGGCGCGGGCGTTCGCGCGCAGCGAGGTCGCCTCCTGTTCGGCACTAGCCTGCAGCTCAGCGGCCTCGTCCTCGGCCATCTGCAGCATGTGCTGGATCCGCGCGGTCGCCGCGGTCAGCGGGGAGCGCTGCAGACGGTCAAGCTCGGCAGCTGATTCCGCAGCTTCGTGACGCAGGTAAGCAACTTGGCTGACCGCCTCGGCCGCTTCGAGCCGCACCTGCTCGAACTGCTCGGTGAGCTCGGCGAGCCGCCGCAGCGCGGCGTCGCGTTCGTTTGCGACGCTCGCGACGCGAGCTTTCAGAGCGTTGAGGTGCGCCATGACCTGCTGACGGTCGAACCCCCGCAACACGGTCTCGAACGGCGGAGGGGAAGGGGCGAGCTCGTCCCGGGTTCCATGCATGCGCCCGGATGGTAGCCCCGGTACTCACCGGGCCGCACTGAGCACCGCGCGCTCGAGGCGCTCGCGTACCTCGGGGGGCACCACGGGAGAACCGCCGGGGGCACTGGGGCCGGTCAGGCCGAACGAATCCACCACTGAGCTGCCCAGCGTGACGACCCGCGCCCAGCGGAGGGTGACCGCATTGCGCTCCAACGCCGCGATAACCCGGTGGAGCAACCCGATCCGGTCGGTGGTGCGCAGCTCGAGGACCACCGCCCCGGTCGCTTCGTCGTCAAACCACAGCACCTTGGCGTGGACGTCTCCGGACCCCGTTCCCGGCGCTGGAAGCTCGCCGTAGTCACGCTCCTTGGCCGCCAGCGCGTCCGCCAGGTGCAACGAGCCATCCAGCGCCCGCATCAAGTCCTGCCGCAGCAGGGCGACATCGGGCGGGCGGCCAAAGCGCGGCGAGGCGGTGAACTGGTCCACCGCCGCGGACCCTCCCGGGAGCTCGACGACCCGAATATCCGCGGAGTGAACCTGCAGCGAATGCAGCGCGAGCACCCCGGCGGCTGACGCGAGCACCCCGGGCCGCCCAGGAGTCACCACCATGATGGTGGTGCTCGCGCCTTGGCTTGCGGGACCGCTCGCCGCCACGTGCAGCGAGCCACTCGCCAGAGCCCGCTCCGCCAACGCGCGGTGCTCGTCGGTGAGCGGCTCCGGTGCTGGCACCGGCCGGCCGGCCAGCACCCCCCGGCAGCGCTCGGCCAGATCGGCGACCAGGCCGGCGCGCCATTCGGTCCAGAGACCCGGGCCGGTGGCCAGGCTGTCGGCCTCGGTCAGCGCGACGAGCAGCTCCAGCAGGGTGGGATCCCCGCCGAGGGTGGTGACCACCCGGGCCGCGGTCGCGGGATCGTCGAGGTCTCGGCGTGTCGCGACAGCGGGTAACAGCAGGTGGTGGCGCACCATCAGGCGGAGTGTCTCGACGTCCGCGGGCGGTAGCCCGAGCCGGTGCCCGATCTGCTCGGCGAGCGCCGCGCCGACGACGCTGTGATCACCGCTGCGGCCCTTGCCCAGGTCGTGCAGCAGCGCGCCGAGCAGCAAGAGGTCCGGGCGAGCGACCGTGGTGGTCAGCCGGGCCGCCTGCGCCGCAGCCTCCACCAGGTGCCGGTCGACGGTCCACACGTGGATCTGATCCCGCGGGGGCAGATCACGCACCGCACCCCATTCTGGGAACAGCCGTCCCCACAAGCCGGTGCGGTCCATGGCCTCGATCACATCCACCGCGCTCGGCCCGGCGCCCAGCAGCGACAGCAGCTCCTTCAGCGCCGGGCGTGGCCATGGTCGGCGCAGCTCCGGCGCGGTGTCGGCGAGGGTGGCCAGCGTGCCGGGAGCGACCGGCAGGCCCGTGCGCGCCGCCGTCGCCGCCACCCGCAGGACCAGCGCCGGATCCCGGGCCGCCTTAGCGTCCCGGGCCAGCGCCACCTGGCCGAGGTGCTCGACCACCCCGTCGTCCAACGGACGGCGCAGCGGTACCCGCCCCAGGCTGCGCAGCCCGATGAGCCGGGCACGCCCGCGGGGAGGCAGTGCGGCCCGGGCGGTGCGCAGCCCGACATCGACCGCGTAGACCACGATCCGCGCCGCCCCGGACAGGCGCCTGGCTAGATCGAACCGGTCACCGAGCGCCAGCGCCGCAGCTACCTCGTCGGCTTCCTGCACCCGGAGCACGTCGCGAGCCCTACCGGCGAGCCGGTGCAGCTCGGTGCGCACGTCCAGCAGCAGCTCCCGCGCCGCGGATACCTCCGGCCCGACCCGATCCACGAGTTGTCCCGCGGACAGCGCGTCCAGCAGCTGCACATCCCGCAACCCGCCGTGGCCGTTCTTGAGGTCCGGTTCCACCCGGTGCGCGATGTCACCGCTGCGCAGCCAGCGCTGCTGGGTGGAGGAGACAAGCTCCTCCAGCCGGTTACGGATACCCGTGCGCCACGCCCGCCGCACCGCGGTGTCCATCGCGGTGAACAGCGCGTCATCCCCGGCGATCAGGCGGGCGTCCAGCAACCCCAGCGCGGCGCGGAGGTCGGTGACCGCCACTTCGACGGCCTGCCCGACGGTTCGCACGCTGTGATCCAGGTCGATGCGGGCATCCCACAGCGGATACCACAGTGCGTCCGCAAGCTCGGCCACGTCGCGCTTGCCGTCATGCAACAGCAGCAGGTCCAGGTCGGAGTACGGCACGAGCTCGCGACGGCCCAGGGCACCGACCGCAACCAGGGCGCTGCCACTACCGACACCCACCGCCGCGCACCGGGAGGTGAGCCACAGCTCATAGAGCTCAGCCAGCGCTGCCCGCAACGCTGGGGCACTCAGCGGGCGCTGCCGGGGACTCGAACCGAGGAGCGCGGCCCGGGCTCTGACCAGGTCGTCCGCTGAGACGTCCGGGGCAGGGTCCCGGGGCAGGGCACCAGAGGGCGCCATCGCCGTCCCTTCCCTCTCGCCGTGCGCGCCCCCATCGCGCAGCGAGATGCCGTCTGGCGAGAATCTACAGCGCGTCCAGACCGCGTTCCCCGGTTCGCACCCGGACCACGGTCTCCACCGGAGTAACCCAGACCTTCCCGTCCCCGATCTTCCCGGTCCGGGCCGCCTGGACCACCGTGTCAATGGTCTTATCCACTTGTTCCTCGTCCACCACGATCTCGACTCGGATCTTGGGCACGAAGTCCACCGAGTACTCCGCGCCCCGGTAGACCTCGGTGTGCCCGCGCTGCCTGCCGTAGCCCTGTACCTCGCTGACCGTCATCCCGAGCACCCCGATCTGTTCCAGGGCAGCCTTGACGTCCTCCAACGTGAACGGCTTGACGATTGCGGTCACCAGCTTCATGGCCACTCACCCTTCCTGACCGGCCGAGGCCGGCACCTTGCCCGTGGGGAGTACCGCGGCCGCATTAGTGGACGGCCCACTCCCCGTGAAAATCACGCTGAGCTCGTAACCGGCCTCGGCGTGTTCGGTCTCATCGATACCGGTCCGCTCAGCGTCGCCGTCCACCCGCAGACCGATGGTGTGCTTCAGCACCAGAGCGATGAGGAAAGCGCCCACGAACGAGAAGGCCATCACGGAGAATGCGGCCACGGCCTGGCGCCACAGCTGGTTGATGCCCCCACCGTAGAACAAGCCGTTGACCCCGGCGGGTGCCAAGCTGGTGGCGAGCAAGCCGACCGCCAACGTACCGGCCAGGCCACCGACGAGGTGCACGCCGACCACATCGAGCGAGTCGTCGAAACCGAACCGGAACTTGATGCCGACCGCGAGTGCACACGCCACGCCGGCGATCGCTCCGACCGCAATCGCCCCGCCGGGAGAGACCGAGGAGCACGAGGGGGTGATGGCGACCAGACCCGCCACGACGCCGGAGGCGGCCCCGAGGCTGGTGGGCCGGCCATCCCGGATGCGCTCCACGAGGAGCCAGGCCAGCATGGCCGTGCAGGTGGCCACCGTGGTGTTGATGAAAGTGATTCCTGCGACGCCGTTTGCGCCGAGGGCCGACCCGGCATTGAAGCCAAACCACCCGAACCACAGCAGGCCGGCGCCGAGCATCACCAACGGGAGGTTATGCGGGCGCGTCGCCTCCCGCGGCCAGCCACGGCGTTTGCCGAGCACCAGGCACAGCGCCAAGGCCGCGGCACCCGCGTCGATATGTACCGCCGTGCCGCCGGCGAAGTCGATCGCCTTGAGCCGGTTGACGATCCAGCCGCCGACCGGAGCGCTGACCTTGTCGGCCGAAAACACCCAGTGCGCGACGGGGAAGTAGACCACCGTCGCCCACAGCGCGGCGAACGCCAGCCATGGCCCGAACCGCAGCCGGCTGGCTACCGCACCCGACACCAACGCCACCGTGATGATCGCGAACATCGCCTGGAACGCCACGTACACCGTTGCCGGAATGGTCCCCACAATAGGAGTCAAGACGTGCGATCCATCCGCAGCTGGCTTGGTCTCATACAGGCCGCTTAGCCCGGCGTGCTCCGCCAGGTTGCCGATCAGCCCGTAGCCGACGTCGTTGCCGAATGCCTCGGAGTAGCCGTAGAGCACCCAGAGCACGCCCACGACCCCCATCGCGGACATGCTCATCATTATCATGTTCAGGACGCTCTTGGAGCGGACCATGCCGCCATAGAAGAGCGCCAGTCCGGGGGTCATGAGCAGGACCAGGGCTGAGCTGGCGAGCATCCAGGCGGTGTCACCAGTATTAGACAAGAATTCACTCCTTTGTGTGGACTACTACCCACGATCGGGTAGCGCGTGTGAAAAGAGTGAGCAGCGGGTGTTTCCACCAGAGGCGCCGCATGTTTCAACCACGTTAACTGTCGTGGTCTTGCTATTACCTCCTTGTTACGGGCGCCCTCACGCCCCCTCATGCCGCCGCTTACCTGCACCGAAAGTTACCCAACAACGCATCCACAAAGGCGGCGGGCTCGAATGGCGCAAGGTCGTCGACGCCCTCACCCAGGCACATTGGGCGTTCGAATGATCGACGTTGTTCGCTCAGGTCGGTGCACTGGCATCCAGTGAGGCTGCACCTCGGACCGCCGAGGTGGTGGCTGGGGTGGTAGGTGACGTCGCCGTGGGGTGAAGCCAGGCTGGTGGCAACCCGTTCGTCCATGAGGTGCTCGGCGAGTTGCTGTCCCGGTCCCGGCGGGATGCGGTGGGCCGGGAGTTGCGGAGGATACCCTACCGCGCTGGTCTGCCGGTGTAGCCCCTCCAAGGGGCGTTCCCCGCGCGGTGGCTACGCCGGTGGGGCACCCTCCGCCCGGCATTGCTGCTGCCACTCGTCCAGCTCCGACCGCCACTCGCCACGGTGACGGTCGTAGTGCACCGGCCCCTGGCCGAATGCCGAGAGGTCAAGGGTGATCAGCTCCTGGTACGCCTCCGCGGGCAGATCAGCCTCCAGCACCACCTGAAGCCGGGTCGCGACATCCTGCAGCACCAGCACCTGCGCGACTCTCGCCGTCGCGCGTTTGGCGCCCAGCACCCGGCCGACCAGGCGTTTGAGACTTTGGGTAACGTCCTGCGCCGCAGCGGAACCAAGCCCGCTGAGCAGAGCCTGCAGCGGCAGCGTGGCGAGCACCAGCCACTGCAGTTGTTCTGCTCCGCGGCGGATGGGGACCATTCGGGTGCGCGCGGCGACGTCGAGATCGCGGAAGGCGTCAACGATCGCCCGTTCCTCCCAAGCTGGGACCTCAGCGGTAACGAGGACTTCCGCCGCGAGCAGGTTCCGGTTACTCATCGTCGCTCAGCGCCCAGATCAGCGCCGCCTTCCCGCCGCTGACCGTGGCTAACCGCTGCCCATCCGCACTGAACGCCACCGCCTGCACCGGCTTGTCATGACCCAGCGTGGCAAGTCGCCGCCCACTACTGACGTCCCAAACCCCAGCAGTGTGATCGTCGCTGGCCGTGGCCAACCACCGCCCATCCGGGCTAAACGCCACCGCCTGCACCGGCTTGTCATGACCCAGCGTGGCAATACGCCGCCCACTACTGACGTCCCAAACCCCAGCAGTGTGATCGTCGCTGGCCGTGGCCAACCACCGCCCATCCGGGCTGAACACCACCCCTACCACCACATTGTCGTGAGCAAACGCGGCAAGTAACCGCCCACTACCGACATCCCAAATCCGGGCAGCATGGTCGTCGCTGGCCGTGGCCAACCACCGCCCATCCGGGCAGAACACCACCGCCCGCCCGCGCACGTTCGCGGGCCGTCCTCGCGCGTTGGTGCGTACGCCCTTGTGCATCACGCTCAGGCGTTCCTGACCGCTCGCGGCATCCCAGACGCGCGCATTGTTATCGGCACCGACGGTGGCCAGCCGGTGGCCATCCGGACTGAACGCCACCGCAGTGACCGCCTTGCGGTGCCGCAGGATCTGCACCGCTTTGGGGTGATGAGCGATGGCAGGCGAGTACGGCGGTGCTGGTGTCGGGTCGGGAAGTTCCCGGCGGGCCCGGGCCAGCAACGCAGCGGTGTCCAGATAGCTGGGGTCCAGCCGCTCCAGCACGTCGATCGCTTGCTGCCACTCGCCGCCGTCGAGCAGGCGCAGCCCGCTGCGGTACTGCGCGGTGATCCGTGCCGCGCGTTCGGTGGAGGCGAGCTGGACCCGCGCCGAACTCATCAGCCCGTCGGGGTCCGCGGCGGCGGGGTCCTCCAGGCACAGCCGCTCACCGATCTTGACCACCGCCGCCCACTGCTTGGCCCGGTGCAGCCGACGAGCCTCGGCTTGCCAACCGGCGATCTGCTGCCGACGCCGGGCGTTCGCCAACCGTTGACCAACGTCCCGGTAGGCGGGATCGGTCTCGAGGATGCTCGTGAACATCGTGACGGCCTCGTCCCAGTCCAAGGCTTCCGCGGCCGCGCACGCCTGGGCGTAGCGGGTGGCCAACTGCTGCTGGTGGCGAGCCTGCTCCAGCTTGACGGCGACGTGCGGACGGTGCTGGGGGAAGTGGACGAGGACTTGTTGCAGCAGCATGACAGCCTGATCCCAGCGCTCGGTCCAGAACGCGGCCAGCGCCTGGTCGTAGAGGGCCTCCACCTCCCGCGCGCCAACCGGGTCCTGGGGCGGGCTGGGCTGCGGCGGCGGAGGGCCGGCGCTGTCGAAGACGCGCCCTTCGAGGGCACGCAGGTACAGCACCGGCGTGCCCCACTCCAGGGTGTCGTTATTGTCCAGCCGCAGCGCGCGGCGGGCGCGCATGACGCTGTCGTCCACTGGCCGTCGTTTGGCCACATTCTGGTAAAAAGTCTGGGCGAACCTGATCGCAGCCAAGTCGGTAATCTCGAACTGCATGGCCAACACAGCCGGGATCTCCCGGCGGATCAGCGCTGCGGCGGTGCTGGAGAACGCGTCCAAGGCGCTACCCCGCGCGGTGTCGCAGGCATTGAGCACCACGAGCCGCAGCGTGTGGTGCTCGGCGAGAAGCCGGCTGAGATCGTCGGCTCCGACCCAGCGGGTGCCGCCCGCATCGTCGGCCAACGCCAGAGCGCCCTCCTCGGTGTCCCGGTTGTAGCCGCCGTGGCCCACGAAATGGAAGATGTGCCAGGGACCCTGGTCCAGCTCGTCTTGCAGGTCATTGTAGGTCTGCCCGGACACCCAGGACAGCTCTACTGAGCCCTCGCGCGTGAGATCCGCCAGCGCAGTGCGCAACCGCCGTTGCTCCTCACCGACATCCAATGCGTGCTGATCACCCGGGCGGGCCACCATGCCCAGGATCCGCAGCGGCAAGGCGACCCGCAGCGGCCGGCGAGGTGCTAGCACCTCGGGGTAGCGCACCAGCGGCATGCTCAAACCCAGGTAGTCCTGCTGGTCGGGATCGAACAAGAACTCCCACGGCAACCGGGCGAGCTCCGGCGGACGCACCCGCAGCACCAACCGCAGCACACAGTCGTTCTCCCGAGCGCGCTGTCTGCTGTTTACATACAGAGTCCGTACGTTGTCGGCGACGAGCGCGTCGAACAAGCGCTGACCCAGCTCCCGCACCGGCCGCTCGTCGACAGTGGGAGCGCCGCGCGACACTGTCGAGGATGCCAACACTTTGCCCCGGACCATGTCGAGGTACTGGTCGAGTTCGACGGACGTCACGGGGAGGCGCATGACGGCGGTGGCCTCCCCGCTAGGCGCCCGCGCAGCCACCGGGTAGGCGTGGCCGCTACCCGAACTGATCTCCAGCTCGAAGTCGAGCGTAGTCATGCTCGCCCCTCCAAGCAGGTCACCCTGCGCCCTCACACGAGTCATCGGCGAAAGCTGAGGAACTACACTCTACCCACAACACGCTACTTGCTGTCGCCGATAGGCGATGACGCGGAAGACACCAACTCACTCATCGGCGCCGCATGTTTCAATCACGTTAACTGTCGTGGTGTTGCTATTACGTTCTGGTTACGGTGCCCTCATGCCACTTATCCCAACAACGCATCCACAAAGGCAGTGGGTTCGAATGGCGCAAGATCGTCGACGCCCTCACCGAGGCCCACCAGCTTGACCGGTACCCCGAGCTCGCGCTGCACGTGGAAAACGATGCCGCCCTTGGCGGTACCGTCCAGCTTGGTCAGCACGATCCCGGTAACATCGACGACCTCGCGGAACACCTTGGCCTGGACCATCCCGTTCTGCCCCGTGGTGGCGTCCAGGACCAGCAGCACCTCATCCACCTCGGTCTGCTTGGAGACCACCCGCTTGACCTTGCCCAACTGGTCCATCAGGCCGGCCTTGGTGTGCAGCCGACCGGCGGTGTCGATCAGCACCGTATCCACCCCCTCAGCGCTGCCCCGCTTGACCGCGTCGAACGCCACGCTGGCCGGGTCGGCGCCCTCGGCACCTCGCACGACCTCCGCACCAGCGCGCTCACCCCAGGTCACCAGCTGGTCGACGGCAGCAGCCCGGAACGTGTCGGCCGCACCGAGCAGTACCCGCCGACCGTCGGCAACCAGCACCCGGGCCAGCTTGCCGGTGGTGGTCGTCTTACCAGTGCCGTTCACCCCGGCGATCAGCACCACACCGGGGACGCTCCCCCCGTCGGCGCCACTATGCGGCAACGCTCGCACGGCTCGGTCCAACTCCGGTCGTAACGCCTCGATCAGCACGTCGCGAAGCGCCGCACGGGCCTGTTCGGCGGTCCGCACGCCGCGCTGGGCGAGCTCGGCACGCAGCCGCTCCACGACCTCGGCGGTAGTGGCCGCACCGAGGTCTGCGAGCAGCAGGGTGTCCTCCACGTCAGTCCACGAGTCCTCGTCGAGGTCACCCGCACCGAGCAGGCCCAGCAGGCTCTGCCCCAGCGCTGAGCGGGACCGGGACAGCCGGCCGCGCAGCCGCACCAGCCGACCGGCTGGGGCCTCGATCGGCTCCACCAGAGCTGGCGCCGGCTCAGGGGGAGCCACCTCAGGGGGCGCCGGCATGGGTGGCGCCGGCACGGTCGGGGCCGGTTCGACAGGTCGTGGCTTGCTCGGAGCCGCAGGAGCGGCACTAGCCGGCGGGGCCACGCTTTCCTTCGGAGCGGGCTCGGGCAATGTGGGCTTGGGCGGGGCCGGCGCAACCGGCGCCTGAGCGGGCGGCTTCGGCGGAAGCTGAACAGGCGGCGTCGGCGGTGCCTGAGCGGGCGGCTTCGGCGGCGCCGGGGCAGAAGCCTGGGGCGGGGCCGGGACACTCGGCGGAGCCGGGGTCTGGGGCGGAAGCTGAACAGGCGGCTTCGGCGGAAGCTGAGCAGGTGGCTTCGGCGGTGCCTGGGCGGGCGGCTTCGGCGGCGCCGGTGGACCACCCCCGCCGGAGGAGAAGCTGATGGGGCCACTGGCCTGATAACGGCGAGGCTCCGGGGGGGCCTCCACCTGCTGGTCGGGCTTCTCGGCGATGCTGATCCGCCGGCGGCGAGCTAGCAACAGGCCCACGACCAGCGCGACCACCAGCACCACCGCGACGGCGATAGAAATCCAGATCACGCTCGACACCAGACCATCCTGGCATCCACTCGCGCGAGCAGCAGCAGCAGCGCGCGCGACCCCCGTGCGCGGGCCCGGCGCAGAGCTGTGAACTCGACAGGACCGACGTTGGCGGACCGTGAACGTCGGTCCTGTCGAGTTCACGGACGCCCACCACCTCCGCGGCCAGCGAGGGGGTTGCTCAGCGGGTTTCCGGCGCTCCTGGGCGAGCACTTCCCATCGTGGTGATCAGGAGATCGGTGAACCCCTCTGCGGCATCGGCGTCGAATTGTTCGTAGCGGTAACGGACCACCAACGCCAGTTGCGCTCCGCTGGTGGCCACGCCGAGGCAGACGCTGCAGGTAGGGTCGCACGGCGGGGAAAACCACAGCTCCGGTGGCCCAGAAGTGGCGAAAGTGGGTGGATCGGGGATGCGACCCAGGTTCGACAGCATCGCGGTGTCGACGAACCGATCGCCGACCAGGTTGAGTAGCCGTGGCACCGCGCGTTTGACCGCCAGCGGTGCCTTCCCGGCGCTGGCAAGAAGGTCATACAAGCCAGCGGAACGGTCGTGGCGTCGGACCGTATCGGTTTGTTTGGCCACCACGGCAGTCGCCCTCGCCAGGTCCCCGCGGTCGTCGGGCGCGGTAGAAACGCTGAACATCGACGTGAAGTTGCTGACGACGTCCCACAACCAGCGAGCGGGGCGAATATTGATCGGTATCTGGATCCCGATCCGATCAGTAGGCAGGTTGTGCAGGGCATTCCAGGACTGCACGGTGAGGTGTAACGCGGCGACCAAGACATCGTTAATCGTTGTCCCAGCAGCCCGCTGGATGAGCCCCGGCGTTGTGGTCTCGCCGATCTTGAGGGTGCGAAAGACGAACCCGAAACCGCTGCGGTTGGTACCGCCGACGATCGCGATCCGACTCGGCGGATCAAGCGCCTCTCGAGCTCGCCGCAGCCCTTCGAGCTGCCGCGCCCACTTCTCGCTCCGGGTCTTGGGGGCCAAGACGGCACCGAGGTTGCGGGCCGTGCTCAGCGGTACGGGGTCTGGCGGGTCCGGCTCACCCCGGTACTCCTGGACGATGGTCTGCATCAGGCGCAGGGCACCGACTCCGTCGGCGACGATGTGACTGGCCGACAGGAGCACGAGATCCCCACCAGGCCGCCGGGCCAGGGCAATGCGAAACCCCGGGGTGGTGTCCAAGGCGATGGGTGGGGTGTACAGCTCGGTCCGTAGCCCCTCCAGCGCGGCACTGTCCGGACAGTCCACCACCCGGAGTGGGTCCCGGTCCACCTCATCGGCGAAATCCCACTGGTAGGAGGTCTCGCCCCGCGGTGAGGGTGCCAGCCGAGCGCGGGCCAGCGGGTGACGCCGGCAACAGGCCAGCACCGCCTGCCGGAGCCCGGCCTCGTCCAGCTGATGGTCAGTGCCTAACTCGAACTGCACGTTCCATGGCGCACGCGTCTCCTGCAGGAGCAAGAGCGCTTCGTCCAACATGGTCAGTGGCAGTGGATGGGGCAGTGACGACGGGTACGGCACAGCGCAGTCCCCTCGTTGAGCTCAGCTTGATACGTCAGGCCGCGCCGGCGGAGTCGGTGCTGCCGCGCAGCCGTTGCGAGATCACCGCGCTAATGCCGTCGCCCTGCATGCTTACCCCGTACAGCGCGTCGGCAACCTCCATGGTCGCCTTCTGATGTGTGATCACAATCAGCTGGGAGCGGTCCCGCAGCAACTCGAACAGTGCGAGCAGGCGGTGCAGGTTGGTCTCGTCCAGCGCCGCTTCCACCTCGTCAAGCACGTAAAACGGCGAGGGCCGGGCCCGGAAGATCGCGACCAGCATGGCCACCGCGGTGAGCGAGCGCTCCCCACCAGACAGCAGCGACAGGCGTTTGACCTTCTTGCCCGGCGGGCGGGCCTCGACCTCGATGCCCGTGGTGAGCATGTTGTCGGGCTCGGTGAGCAGCAACCTTCCCTCCCCGCCGGGGAACAGCGCGGCGAAGACGGTTTCGAACTCGCGCGCCACATCGCCGAAGGCCGCAGTGAAGACCTCGAGGATCCTCTCGTCGACCTCGGTGATCACGGTGAGCAGGTCGCGGCGGGTGGCCTTGAGGTCTTCCAGCTGGACGGACAGGAACTTGTAGCGCTCTTCAAGAGCAGCAAACTCCTCCAGCGCCAGTGGGTTGACCTTGCCGAGCAGGGCCAGGTCACGTTCGGCACGCTGGGCCCGGCGGGTCTGCGCGCTCCGGTCGTAGGGCACGGGTTGCGGGGCGGGCAGCTGCTCGCCGCGACGGGTCGCCGCCTCGTATTCGGCCAGTTCGCTGGCTGCCGGCGGCACCGGCACGGCGGGCCCGTACTCCGCGATGAGGTCCTCGAGGCCGATGCCGAAGTCGTCGGAAATCTTGGTCTCCAGCTGCTCGATGCGCAGCCGTTGCGCGGCGCGTAGCAGCTCGTCCTGATGCACCGTGTCGGTGAGCTTGTCCAGCTCCCCCGCGAGCTGGCGCACCCGAGCCCGAAGCGCGGCCAGGTCCTGTTCCCGTTGTGCCCGCTCGCCGACCACCGCGTCCCGCTCGGCCATGGCGCGCTGCAGCGACGTCTCAATGCGGCCCACCGCCAGCTCCCCGGCCCGCACCACCTCCGCGGCCACCGCGGCGCCGC
>Ga0213881_10000183_pt1 | contig 50470 bp, 47 predicted proteins | sample BarmaccoBMER_R08_FD_160104 | JGI IMG/M metagenome (GOLD analysis project Ga0213881, IMG submission 160104) | Barbacenia macrantha exposed rock microbial communities from rupestrian grasslands, the National Park of Serra do Cipo, Brazil - ER_R08 ...
GCCGCCGGATTGGCCAGCAGATGCAGCATGACGTTGGAGATCATGCCTTCGGTGGTCTCGATGCCGCCGAACATCAGCACCGCGGCGTTGGAGATGGCCTCCTTTTCGGTGAGCGGGGCGGCCTGGGGGAGCGGGGCGGTTACCTGCATGAGCAGCGGTGAGCTTGGCAGAGCCTGGCTCAGGTTCGCGGCGAGCTCGGCGAATGCCTCGCTGGATATGGGGTCCGCGCCCGCGTCGGCGGTCTGGACGGCCGCAACGATGCCGTCGTACCAGGAAAGGATCTTCGCCGGATCGGTGTCCCGCAGCCCGAGAACCTCGGCGATGACGGCGACGGCGAGCGGACCGGCCACGGCCCGGCGCAGTTCGGCCGTGCCGTGTTCTGGCGTGCCGTGTTCTGGCGTGCCGTGTTCTGGCGTGCCGCGCGGCTGGATGGCGCGGACCAGCCGATCCGCCTCGGCCCTGGTGTAGGCCTCGAGCCGGGCACGCACGGCTGCCGCCCGGAACGGCTCGGTGAACGGCGCGCGGTGCCGTACGTGCGTCGCGCCGTCCAGCGACAGCATGCTGGGACCGACCACCCGGGCCGTGGAGAACCGCGGGTCATCGACTGTGAAGGTCTGAGCGTCGCGTAGCACGCCGACCGCCTGCGGGTATCCGGCTACCAGCCATGCGCCCAAGGCCGGAACCCAGCTCACCGGGCCGTCCGCCCGGAGCCGCGCGATCACCGGATGGGGGTCGGCCTCCAGGTCGGCCAGCGTGACCTGCGTGGCCTTCATGTCCTGCGCGTCCTGCGCGTCCTGCGCGTCCTGAGTGTCCTGCGTGTCAGGAATCTCCTTTTGCCGGGGGGACGCGTCCCCCCGGATCCCCCTCATAACGGCTGGGCGGGAAGGGGTGCTGCTCGTCGATGCTCAGCAGCTCTCCCTCGTCGACCTCTCGGATGATCTCGGCGCGTTCTTCCTGGTATTGCTCGGTCTGGGTGAGATCGCCAGGTGGCACCGGATCATCGGTGGCCGGGGGAACCTCGTCGGGGTCGAAGTCGTCCAGGCCCGCCTCGACGCGTTCTTCCTCGGTCAGCCTGGCGAGCTGATCATCGTCCAGGCGGCCGGGCATGCCGCCATGCTCCCGGCGATCACGACGGAACTGGTCAGGTAGGTCGCCAGGCTGATCTTCAGGTAGTTCCGGCTGGCCGTCGGCCTGATCTGACATGCTGCCTCCCTGCGCTGATGGGTTGACGTCCAGGTTTCCGGTTGACGTTACCCATGCTGCCAGCAGCAGATCAGCCGCCTGCCAGCGGCACCACGCCATCCGGCGTGGCCAGGCAAATCATGCGGATGCGGGCATCTTGCGCTAGCGCCGCGTCCCGCAGACGGCCGTGCCAGATCCGGTCCGCTGGGCCGGGTACCGGTGGCCCGGGCCGGGTCAGGGTGATTACCACCGACCCTCCGGGCTGGCTGCTGGCCAGCACTTCCGCGATGATCCAGCAGAGGTTCCCGACCAGCTCCGGATCTGGGTCGTCGGGCACGTCCTCGATCGGGACGATAACGGGCAGCGGTGCCTGGTTGCCGTCCAGGAAAAATAGCCACAAGCTCTGCCGGAAGCGGTGCGTCACATCGATCAGCTGCTCGACACGGAACAGTACGTCGCTGTCCGTATGCACCGGACTGGTCAGGGTGTCAGTGATAGGAGGAGTGACCATGAAGCTAGCGTGCCAGAAGAAGTTACTTATAGCTATAGTTCAATTACAATTTGTTGCAGCGGAGGACGGACGGCCCAGTTTGCTGGCGTCAGCATCGCTGCTGTTGCCAGACCCGCCACAGCGCCTGCGCCAGGGGAGAGGCAGCCATCGGTTTGCCGGGACTGGCCGCTACAGAGCTTGAAGATCTGGGGTACTCAGCGCGCCGATGGCGCCATCGATCGTGTCACCACGCGCCAGTGGCGCCTGCCGGGCGCGCGCCACTGGCGCCGTCGGCTCGGCCGCGGGTCCAGCCCGGACCGTTGCCCTCGCCTCCAAGTAGCACGGAAATTTCGTGCTACTTGGAAACTTACCCGCCGTATTCGTACATTTAATTTCCAGGTAGCACGGATGTTCCGCCTTAATGCTCATCCTGTTTCGCGGCTTACCGGACATTCGGAGCAATTCGGCAGCGGCATCGAAACCGTGACCACGATGCGAAGTTTAGCCGCGCGCACCCTGCGGGTGGCGGACCCTATCTTCTCGCGCTCAGTATATGTACGGCGGTTGCCGTGGGACGATGTTGGAAGATTAGAGCCTCGCGGAATATAGGGCGCCGGTTTCCGGCACCTTTTCTTCCGAGCGGCTCATATCTTCCACAGGATGCCTGGCCAACGTGCCCAGTATGCGATGATATGCGCAAGCTCACCCAGGCTGGCGGTACATCTCAGCCGAGGCTGCACGGGTGATATGGCCGGAAATGCATATTGATTCCCAGGAATGCCTGCACAGTCAAGAAAAGGTGCCATACGTCGGTAATCTGCTGCGCTAGCTAATCGCGGCAGCACTGGACAACAGCAGCACTGGACAACAGCAGCTGGCCAAGCGGCTTAGGTCTACCAGCATCGGACCATCGGGTGTGAAGGCGTGGCCGGGGCGCGAAGATCAAAGGGCGGTCTTCCATCAGCAACCAGCGGACCAGCGGACCCCTTGATCGGCGGAGGCGACAGAGTAAAACTGACTGTCACGGCTTGCCGGACGATCGGCGCGATCCGGAGCGAGCGGTACGATCCGGGCGGCGAGGCGGGCCGGCGATGAAAACTCCAGGGAGGGGCGATGGGCCGTAAACAGCGGATTAGCTACGTGCCGCTTGAGGCGATGGATGAGGAGATGCGGGCCGAGATGGAGCGCTGCCAGCGCGAGGGCACTCCACGGCCCGAGAGCTCCGCGGTGCGCGCGCACGTTCCCGCCTGCTTCTGGGCTTTCGCGCGATCGTGGAAGGCGATATTCCGGAACGGGGTCTGCGATCACGCCATCAAGGAACTGTGCCGCGTTTACGTGTCGCGCTCGGTGAAGTGTGAGTACTGCGGAAACCAGCGCTCGGAAAAGGCCAGGGTGAACGGCCTGAGTGAGGCGCAGTACGACGACCTGCTCAATTTCGAGGCCTCGGCGAAGCTCGGAGAACGAGAGAAGGCCGCACTGGCCTACGCGGAGGCGATCACATGGCGGCTTGATCCCGGCGATGAGCTGTGGGATCGGCTGCACCAGCATTTTTCCGAGCCGGAACTGGTCGAGCTCGGCTGCTTCATAGCCCTCACGATGGGCCAGCAGAGCTGGTTGCGTCTCCTTGATATCGAGCACCACGAGGTGCTGCCCGGGACCGCCGCCTCGATGGCGCCCGGCTTCGGCACGCCGCAAGCGCTCGCCGAGTCGAAGGCATCACAGGACTACTGGGCGCGAAAGCCGGCGACATGACCGGGAGGGGGCATTCCGGCGCGACAAGAGGCTTGTCCCTCGAACGGAACAGTCAGCTACCTACTCAAGCTCAGCTACCTACTCAGCCAGGGCGCGCTGGGCCTGGTACTCGGACCGGTAAAACGCCGATAATGTACATTATGTAAAGTAGTAGGTTACCGACACCCCTCTGCCTGACCGCGGGGTTTGCTGGGAACAGGCCGCTGGAGTCCGACGCCGGCAGCACGGCCGCGGTAGATCGTTCCGCTGGTCACATCGCTCAAGATCCCGGGTCGTTACCCGGCTCCACCGGTAGCTGGACGGCGCCAGCGGCAACGGTCCCTCCCCCGCCGTCCGGCTGTCATGACTCTCAGCTCGCGCCAGATTGTGCCTGGCCTGACTCGCGTAGGGCGCCAGGACGAAGCGGGGTGCCGAGTACCTGGCTGACGAGCGTGCGGTGGGCGGCGTGCAGAGTGCGGACGGCTGCGGGCGTGAGGCCGGGCTTGACGGGAGGCTGGCCACCGCGGGGCCGACCGGGCTTGGTCGGGATCCAGAGGTGTCCGGGATCGCTGCCCTCCAGTTCGGCGATGATCGCCGCCCGGGCATTAAGCCACCGGGTCAGGACCTGTATGGTCCTCGCCTCCAGCGGGCAAGGGCCGTCGCCGAGCTCGACGCGTGCCTCGCCGTCCAGGTGCAGGGCGCTGACCTTGAGATGGGCCAGTTCAGGGACGCCTCGGCCGGTGTCGGCGACGAGCGCGGCGACGGCGGCGGTGCGCAGCACTGTGACGGCGTTCGCGTGGATAGGTCTGCGCAGGGCCAGATCATGCAGGAGTCGCTCGGCCTGGTCAGGGGTGAGAATGTCGCCGTGGACGGGTGGCTGGGTGTCGCGGCGGTGCGGCAGGCCGAGGAATTCGGCGAAGGCGTTGTAGGAATCGACGCGCACTCGCATTGAGTTGGGGTACGCAGCGGCATCGGGGCCGCGGAGGGTATTGCGTGTGCGCGTCTTGCCGGCGGCCGCGTCGGCAAGCCATGTATCGGCATGTACGGGCTCCAGCAGTTCGCCGACCGTGACCTCCGCCGAGTCAACGGCCTGCTGGACGTGGCGGAGGTACTCGTTGAGGTAGTGCCTGCGGATCCGCCGCGTAGTGACAGAGAACTGAAGGTCGGCCAGATGGCGGATGAACCGGTCAATGGCGTTCCGCGCCAACGTGCTCGCTTCCAGTACCGGCATGCCGCAACCCTACCGCATAGTGCTGATAACAGCAAGACGTGTCACGACAGAACGCCCCCCTCCCTGCTGCTGATTAAAGAAGGTCCGGGTCGGATCGATTTGTACCGAACCGGTTCGAGTTGATCCGACCCGGACTTGTGATCCACGAGCAGTCACACACAAACCCGTGTCAGCTTCACGCTTCTTGCTGTTATCAGCATCCACCACAAACCCCGAGTGAACGCTTCTCAGCTTCTCAAAAATCAGCTGGCTTCGCGCGCGGCCATACGCGCCTGTTCCAGCTGATCGATGCTGACCGGACCAGCACCCGGCAATCCCGCGCTCAGCCACGCCTGTTGCGCCCGCGCCACGTCGCCGCCGGCTTCCTGCAGCACCATCTTCTTCGCCATGGTGCTGTTAAGGGCCCCGTCAGCGCCGAGGTCCATCAGATGGGCCAGCATCCGGACCGACTGGTTCCCGGGCCCGGCCTTCCGCTCGTTGTACCGGTAGACAAGCACCCACCGCCCCACCAGGCCGTGAGCTCGTTCGATCAGCGTTCGTCCCCGGTCGGTGTCCTTCTGTTCGGTGCGGATCGACTCGCTCTCACCCGAAGGCAGGCGCAGTGTCAGCTGCCCGCGACGGCTCGACTCCTCGATCTCGACTTTCTCCAGGAACGCGATGAAGGTGCGTGCTGACTCAAGCCGCTCGATATCCTGCCTAGCCTGCTGAGCGATCAGGTGCAGGTCCACCGTAAGGCTGTGCACCCGGCGACCCCAGGCAGCCTCTTCACCAGGCGGGCAGGGGCCCGCGGCCTGGGCCGCCGCGATGACGAGGCTGTAGTGGGTGTTGTCCACGCCGCCCATTATTGCCCGCCGCGGCCCGTTACCCGGGGATAGGCGAGCGCGCCACGGGAAGGCGTAACCGCATGACCAGGTCGCTGCCATCGTCCCGCGTAGTCGCCGCGGGGTTCGTCATAATCGCGCTCATCATCTTCGGCGTGACCTATCTCGCCTTCCGGGCGTCCTCGCGGCCCGCGCCGTCCCACGTCGCCTCGCTGCCAACGTCAACGTCAACATCAACGCGAACGCCAGCGTCGGGCCGCGGCAGCGCCACGCTTGACGTCATCAGCGGGATGCCCGTCCTGACCATCCGGACCGGCAACCTCGGCGGCACGCTGCTGCGGGTCACCACCCCGGACGATGCACCGGTCCGCCCTGTACTCCGCGGAAACGAAGCCAAGCAGGCGGTACAACTGTCGCTAGCCTCCGCCCACGAAGCTGACAGTCACGACCAATCCGGCGGAACGGACCAGCAGCAGGACTCGGCATACACCGTCAGCGTCGTGCTCAACTCGGCAGTCGTCTGGAATCTGAACCTAGGCGGCGGCACTGACAAGACCATCGCCGACCTGCGCGGGGGCCGGGTGAGCGCGGTCCAGATTACCGCTGGTTCGGACATCGTAGACCTGGCCCTGCCGAGGCCCGCCAGCGGCGCGCGCGCCGTCCCGCTACGGCTGGCGGGCGGAGCGAGCCAGTTCCTGGTCACCGTGCCCAGCGGCGTACCCACGAGGATCGCGGTTGGCGGCGCGGGTGAGGTGACGGTCGATACCCGCGACTGGACCGGCGTGGCGGGCGGCACGCTGATCACTCCGCCGGACTGGGCGACGGCGACGGCCCGCTACGACATCGACGCCACGGCCGGAGTCTCCCGTCTGCTGGTCCGCACCAGGTAGCAGTTCCCCTGCGGCAGTCCCGGCACGAGTCCCCTGGGGCGGCCACGCTTCTTGCTGTTATCACAAAAACCGACCCCCACGGCAGCAAAACCGACCCCGGCGCGCGCACATGAAATCATGGATGGGTGCTAGGCACCGTGACCACATTGCGCCGTTACCCGGTCAAGTCGATGCTCGGCGAGGAGATTGCCAGCAGCGAGGTGACCCCCAGCGGCCTGGCCGGCGACCGCGGGCTGGCGCTCATCCACCGCACGACAGGCCGGGTGGCCAGCGCTAAAAACCCGAGGCTGTGGCGTGCGCTGCTCACCCTCACCGCGCGGAGCGCGGACCCGGCGGCCCGGGCCGCGGACCCCGCGGTGAGTATCACGCTCCCGGATGGCCGGACCGTCAGGAGCACCGACACGGATGTCGATGACATACTGTCGCGGTTCCTCGGCCAGGATGTGACGCTGACCGCCGAACCGCCGCCCGGCGCGGCGATGGAGCACGCCGACCCCGACCAGGTGATCCGCGACGGCGTCACCGCTGCGGCGGACATCAGCCTCGTCCAGATCAGCGCGGGCGCGCCGCCCGGGACTTTCTTCAACTTCGCCCCGGTGCACATCGTCACTACCTCGACGCTCGACCAGATCGCGAAGCTGAGCCCGGATGGCACGGCCGACGAACGACGCTACCGGCCCAACATCGTGCTGAGCACGCCCGGTCACGATGGGTTCACGGAAAACGAATGGCTATGCCGGGATCTGGTCGTGAGTGACAGTGACCTGCTCCTCCGCGTCGTGGCCCGTACCCCGCGATGCGCGGTGCCGACGCTCGCCCACGGTGAGACCATCCCCCGCAGCGCCGCCGCGCTGAGGGTGGTGGCGGACCATAACCGCGTCCTCCCCCGCGAGCACTCGACCGCCCCGGAGCCTTGTGCCGGCGTCTACGTCCAGGTCATCCGCCCCGGCCGGATCGCCGTCGGAGACACCATTTCGCTGCGGTGAGACCCGCGCGAGGTCCGGATTGAACTAGACTGGAAGCGTGAATACCTTCGGACGCCAGGTGATGATGCCCCGCTTACGGGGCCAGCCACGACGTCCGCTTCCGAGGCCCTGATTACCGGGGCCTCGACGCCTGTCCGGAGCCCCATGGAGGTTCCGATGCACAGCTATATCACCACCACGATCCCTTACGTCAACGCCCGCCCGCACATCGGGTTCGCACTCGAGCTGGTACAGGCGGACGTCCTGGCCCGCAGCCGGCGCGCCCGCGGCGACAAGGTCCGCTTCCAGGCTGGCACCGACGACAACTCGCTGAAAAACGTGCTGGCCGCCGAAGCCGCTGGCCAGGAAGTTCAGAAATTCGTTACGACGAACGGGCTGGCGTTCCTCGAACTGGGACCAGCCCTCACGCTCAGCGTGGATGACGTCATCAGGACCAGCAGTGACCCGCGTCACCGCCCGGGTGTCGAGAAGCTGTGGCGCGCCTGCGCCGATTCCGGCGATCTCTATCTCAAGCAGTACGAAGGCCTCTACTGCACCGGATGCGAGCAGTTCTACTCCCCCGCGGAGCTCCTCGATGGCCGCTGCCCGGAGCATCTGGCCGAGCCGGAGCGGGTCGCCGAGGAGAACTGGTTCTTCCGGTTGTCCCGTTACGAGGATCAGCTCCGGTCGGCGATATCGTCCGGGCGGCTGCGGATCGAGCCAGCCGGGCGGCGTAACGAGGTCCTGGCGCTGATCGACGCGGGCCTCGAGGACTTCTCCGCCTCCCGGCCGGCCGCTCGCGCCCGGGGCTGGGGCCTCCCGGTACCCGGCGACCCCAGTCAGGTGATCTACGTCTGGTGGGACGCACTCGGCAACTACATCACAGCTCTCGGATACGGTTCGGATCCCGCGGAGTATCAGCGGTGGTGGGCCGGTGACGGCCGGCGGCTTCACCTGCTTGGCAAGGGCGTGCTCCGGTTTCACGCCGTGTACTGGCCGGCCATGCTGCTGTCGGCCGGCCTGCCGCTGCCGACCGGCATCTTCGTGCACGACTACCTGACCGCCGGCGGCCGCAAGATCAGCAAGTCGGCGGGGGCCACGGTCCCCGGCCCCGCGGAACTGGCCGCCACCTACGGCGCCGACGCGGTGCGCTGGTGGCTGCTGCGTGAGGTGCCGAGGGCCGGCGACGCCGACTTCACCGTGGAGCGGATGATCGCCCGCGCCGACGACGAGCTGGCCAACGGCATCGGCAACCTGGTGAACCGCGTGGTGGCCATGATCCACCGGTACCGCGACGGCCGCGTGCCCGGCGGCGGGCAGCCGCTGACGTCATACCGCGACGTCGCCGGCCGGGTGGACGCTGCGCTGGCGGGCTTCGACTTCCGCGCGGCCACGGAGGCGGTCTGGACCGTCGCCGGCCAGGCCAACCGTTATGTCAACGAGGTCCGGCCCTGGGAGCTGGCCCGCCGGCCGGACTCCGCTCGTCAGCTCGATGCGGTGCTGCATACACTGCACGCGACCTGCGCGGTGCTGGCCGCTGAGCTGGCCCCGTTCCTGCCCGGCGCCGCGGCCCGCCTCGACGCCCAGCTCACGCCCGTCGACGACGTACTCCCCGCCGCCACACCGGTCTTCCGGCGGCTGCGCGATAACGTCTTCGGGTGAGCATTTACCGTCACCCCGGCACGGTCCTCACCGACCACTATTTCCTCGTCCCGCTCGACCACGACCATCCCGATGGCGACCAGATCGAGGTGTACGCCCGCGAGGTGGTCGCCACGGAGAAGGCCGGTGACGCCGGCCTGCCGTGGCTGCTTTTCCTGCAAGGCGGTCCGGGGGCCGCGGCGCAGCGGCCGCTGGGACGCGACGCATGGCTCGACCGGGCTCTCGACGACTACCGGGTGCTCCTGCTCGATCAGCGCGGCACCGGTCGCTCCTCCCCCGCCAGCCGCCAGACGCTGGCCCGGCTCGGCGCGGCCAAGGCGCAGGCCGGGTACCTGGCTCACTTCCGGGCCGACAGCATCGTGCTGGACGCCGAGCTGATCAGGCGGAACCTGACCGGCGGTGAGCCGTGGAGCGTGCTCGGCCAGAGTTTCGGCGGCTTCTGCACGGTGAGCTACCTGTCGTTCGCCCCGCACGGCCTGCGTGAGGCGTTCATCACCGGCGGCCTGCCCGGGCTGACCGCCACCGCGGACGAGGTGTACCGCCTCACTTACCCCAAGGTCGCGGCGCGGACCGCCGCGCACTACGAGCGCTACCCAGACGACGTGGAACGGGTCCGGGAACTGGGCGGCCACCTGTCCCGGCATGACGAGCGGCTGCCGGACGGGGCGCCGCTGACGGTGCGGGCGCTCCAGTCCATCGGCCGCATGCTCGGCACGAGCACCGGCAGCCACCAGTTGCACTACCTGCTGGAAACCGCGTTCACGCCCGACGGTGAATTGTCTGACGTGTTCCGCTACCAGCTGCAGGCCCTGCTGAGTTTCGCCGCCACGCCGCTGTACGCGCTGTTGCACGAGCCCTGCTACGCCCAGGGATCGGCGACCAGCTGGTCCGCCCAGCGCATCCGGGCCGAGTTCGGCGAATTCGACGCCGCCCGCGCGCTGGCGGACGACGATCCCGTGCTGTTCACCGGCGAGATGATCTATCCCTGGATGATCGGCGCCGATCCCGTCCTCCGTCCGCTACGGGAGGCCGCTGACCTCCTCGCCGGACGCGACGACTGGCCGCCGCTGTACGATCCGGCCCGGCTGGCCGCCAACGAGGTCCCGGTCGCCGCCGCGGTGTACTACGACGACATGTACGTCCCGCGTGAGCTGTCCCTACCAACCGCCAGTGCCATCAGCGGCCTGCGCCCCTGGATAACCAGCGAATACGAGCACGACGCCCTCCGCGTCAGCTCGGGCAAGGTCCTGGACCGCCTGATAGCCATGGTCCGCGGCGCCACATGAAGCCGCGCCCGCGAGCGCGGCGGAATACTGCCCGGAGTGAGTTTCTACGTCATGACCCTGGACAGTCATAAAGTCTCGAACCGCCCTGCCTCAGGGAGCCATGATGATTCAAGAGGCTCGCGTCGAATTCCGTATACTTGGGCCACTCATGGTACAAGTAGTAGGCGGCGCCAATCTCGCACCTGCCAGTGCGGCGCCACGCCATCTGCTTGCGGTTCTCGCGCTACACATTGGCCGCCCGGTACCTCGGTCGTATCTATGCGACGCCCTCTCTCAATCTGGCGCGGCACTCGCGCCCAGCACCGTCCGTGCGATCGTAGCCAAGCTGCGGAGACGTCCTGAATTCATGGCGACCATCCGTACGTCGGCACATGGGTATCTCCTCTCCGACGAAGCATGTGTTACCGATCTTGATTCATTCCGTAATTCCCTGAACGATGGCCGCAAATACCTTGGCGAAGATCCCGGGCATGCCGAATCGTGCCTGCTCTATGGACTGTCGCAGTGGCGTGAACCGCACCTCGCGTGCCTGCCGCGGACGCCACCGACTGAGCCGGTACTCCTGCAGCTTGCCGAGGAGCACCGTGAGGCCGTCAACCTGCTCGCTGACGCACAGCTCGCGCTGGGCAAGCATCAGCAGCTCATTGGACCGCTCCGGGCGATGACCCGGCATTATCCGCTGGACCAGCACTGCTGGGTGCAGCTCATGGCCGCCTTGTATGCGGTCGGGCGCCATTACGAGGCATTCACTGCCTATGAGGAACTGCGCCGGGTCACCGCGGAAGCGAGCGGCACCGACCCATCTCTGGAAGCACAGCAACTCCACCAGCGGATGCTGGACGCCGATCCTGCGCTGGAGTACAGAGCGCGGAGGTGATGCCGGCGGCCGGCCGCATCTGTCCGGCTCAGCCGGCCGCGCCGGTCCGGTGCGCCTGCCGGTACCGCCGGGCCTTCATCAGGTTGCCGCAACTCTCCATGTCACACCAGCGACGCTGACCTTGCCGGGACTTATCCAGGAAGAGCAGCGAGCAGTCGGGCCGCCCGCATTCGCGCACCCGGGACCGCCACGGCCCGGATAGCAGGTCGATCGCATCTCCTGCCACCACCGCTAGGCCTGCCTCGGCAGGCTTGCCGGCATCCAGCCACGCGGACCGGGCATCCGGCCCCAGCACCGACGCGAATCCCGGCCGGGCGGCCCAGTCATTGACGATCACGATGTCCGCGGCCTGGGGGTTTTCCCCGGTCGCTGGATGCACCAGCCGGCGGATCGCCGCCCGCAGCTCATGGGCGGCGGCCAGCACCGCGCCGTCGGGCATGGCCGATGCGCGCGCGACCGCGGCGTCGCTCCCCGGGATAGCCAGTTCAACCCACCGGACCAGGTCAGCGGGCGTGGCGAGCCGCTCGATCGGATCGCGGTACTGAGCACCGAGGGTGGCCGCGAAATCCAGGCAAAGCCGCCCGCCGCGGAACCGGAATGCTTCCGCCGTCATGCTTCCCTCCCCAGTCTGGTCACAAGCTTAGCCCGGAGTCCGGGCGCTCTCCCTCAGCTATTGCCCTTGGACAGCAATCCTCCGGTGGTCTCGAGTTCCCCAGCTGACGATGTCATCGCGACCCATCCCAGTGTGGTGGCGATCACAGCAACGATTCCAGAGAGGAACCACACATTCGAGCCGATGTGATTGTAGATGGTGATACCAATAACCGGCCCCACCGCCATGCCGGCGTTATACACACTGTTTGCCGCTCCGATGTAGCGTCCGCGCAGGTGATCTGGGCCGGCTTGGGCCGGATAACTCTGGAGAAGCGTCGGATACGCGATTAGCTCACCCGTGGTCCACACCAACGTGCCTACGACAAGTACGGCGTAGCCCGCCGGCAACCCGAACAATGTCATGCCGATTCCGGTGAGTGCGACACCCGCCAGGATCGGCGTGCGAGTCGCGAGCTTCTGCACCTGTTTGGTGACGAATAGGCCACATGTCACCACCATAAACCCGTTGAGTGCCAGCAGTATGCTGTAGTGGAACGTATTGTACATCCTCTCGACCATAAGCGGTAGTGTCGACAAGGACTGCACGTAAATGAGCGTGGTGAAGAATATAGCGCTCAGGTAGAATAGATAGCTCCGGTCGCGCAGGATTACGAGGTAACTGACCCTGGCGCCATTGCCAGCCGTTTTCCTGGTCGGCGTGGAGACGTTCCGCAAGGCCAGTGCTACGATCACTGCGTAGGCCAGGATCGTGATGCCCTCGGTCACGAATAGCAGCGTCCATGAAATTTCGATCATTAGCGCGGCAACCAACGGTGATATGGTCGTTGCCGCATTTACAGCGAGACGGTACATCGAGAAGATCATGATATGACGAGCCGGCGGGACGAGCCGGCTGAGCATGCTGCTCGACGCCGGCCTGTACGCCTGGCAGGAGACACCGACTGCCGCCACTATGACGACAAGGAGAGCGTAGTTCCTAAGATAGAGAATCGAAACTGTCAGGACCGCAGTTCCCGCCATCGTCAGGACAATGGTGCGCCTCGGACCAATCCGGTCTGATAGCCAGCCTCCGACCAGGACGCCGAAGATCGATCCCGCGCCGTACATCCCCATCGCGAAAGCAGCTTGGCCACTGCTAAAACCACGCCGGGTCATATAGATCACAAGGAAGAATTGGAGGAATCCGCCGAAACGGTTGACGAACGTCCCGATAATAAGCGCCTTGGCAGGCAGTGGCGCATCGCGCCACGTCTGCAAGATACCAACCGCCTCCTCTGGCCGCGCCGGCGCCGATGCTGTCCTCATCCTGCGGCCTCCCGCTCAGCCCATCATCTCGGCGGCCGGCGACGTCACAGGGTCCGCCGGCTCTACCACGAGCTGGCCCTCGAGCTCCCTGACGCGACGGTAGTCGGCTTCGATGGCATCCCATGCCGGCGCGCCGAAGATCACCCAGCCGATGCTCGTGGCGACTCCGGTGGTCATGGGCACGGTCGCACCGATGTCTGGCACGCTCGCCGAATGCACCGAAGGTAGTCCGAAGATCTCGCCGAGGATGTCCGCGTTGCGCACGATCCCGCCGCGGTCCGCGGCCAGCCATGCCGTACGCACCTGGCGCAGCAGCTGGTATCCATCGGTGAACTCTCCGTCCACACGATGCTTGACGGTCCTGTCGATGTGGTTTTCCCCGGTGGCCAGCGAGCCGGATATCATCATGCAGCTCCCCGACGTGCGGGCGCCGAGTTCTATCAGCCGAGGCCCGTCCTTGGTCATCATCACCTCGGCGTGCGTGCAGCCGTTGCGGATCCCGCAGGCCTGTGCCGCGTCCTTGGTATACGCGGCGAGCCGCTCTACAACCGGATCCCCGGGATCGAGGAAGTCGACGAGGTCATAGATCCCGATCTGCCCGTCCCTGCTGCGCATCCGGTAGACGCAGGCATCGACCAGCCCGTGCCGTCCGTCCACCGAGTACAGATCGACGATGTACTCGGTGCCCTCCGCGAACTCCTGGACGACGACCCGGTCGTTGACGAGCAGCAGATGGTTCACCGTGCCGAGGATCCGGCTGAACGCGGGACGCCAGTCCTGCCCGGGCTCGACGACACAGACGTCCTCGGCGCCGGCGCACTTGGGCGGCTTGAGCACGATCCGGCGGCCGGTCAGGTCGTTGGCCCGCAGCCATCCGGCAATCACATCCATGTCGTCCGATGCGATCGTCCGCAGATGCGGCACCCCGGCGCGCTCGAGGGCCTCGACCATCGCGGCCTTGTCCCGTTGCGCGGTGGCCGAGCCTGGCACGTTCCCAGTGCCGGGCAGCACCGCTTCGGTGAGCTCCGCGGCGAGCTCGACGCCCACCTCACGGTCGGGCACGATGCAGACCGGATCATAGGCCCGCACGGTCGCCGCGAGCTTCTCCATGTTCCCGTCGTGGAAATGCGTCGCGGCGAAGTCTTCGGGAAACCACCGGTGGCGGAACGCCGGCAACGGCTCGGGCGTGCTCAGCACCGCGATCGGCTCGACGCCGCGAGCCCGGAACGCGCTGGCGTATCCGCGGTCGTCCTGGTGTGGGATGTGGTAGGGATCCACGATGATCGCCGTACGGCCCATTTCACACCTCCGTAACCCCCTATGGGCGTTACCGCGAGTCTAGCCTGCCGCGGCTTTTGCACAACCCCGGCCACCCCATCAGGCGCGCCGGGTAGCCGGGGACAGACCGGCGGCCCTGGTAGGGCCATCGTCACGATCACCGCGCCGAGATCGCGAAGCCGCCGGCAAGCAGCGGCGCAGCGCTAGCCGAACCGCGACGCAGCGTCGCGGCCAACCGTGCCGCAGCGCTGACCCAACGACGGCCGTGTTAGATCTGGATCCAGCACAAACCACCCTCAAGGAGGTGCCGGTATCGATGGGACAGACACTGACGATAAGACCAGCGAGGCTCCGGCAATTCGGGCCGTCCCGTGACTGCGGCTTCGTCGTCGTCACCACCCCGACCATGGCGAAGAACATCGAGATCGATGCCACGGGCGCCGAATACGACTCCGCCATCGTGATCACGCTCGGCGACAGCGAGCGTTTCGAGGAGGCACTAGCCTCACGCATTCCAGATGACAGCCACGTCCTGGCTGTCTGCCCGGACGTGTTTTTCGAATCCCCGTCCGATGAGCTGCTCGGGCCGCGGCGCAAGCTGCTCGCGATGGCGTGCAACTCGACGCCGACCTCGCCGGAGGTCATCCAGCACTTCTATGAGATCATGGAGCGCACCAGCTCACAGGCCCAGGACGCGTTTTCCGATACGTTCTTCGAGCTACTGGAGGAGAGCGAGGAGCTGGTGTACGCGGACGCCAAGCGCGGCACCATGGCTACGCTGCAGCACCTGCAGGACGGGCTGGTCTGGAACCAGCAGGCCGGGTCGGTGGACTGGGGCGAACAGCAGATCGTACCGTCCGGCGAGATAAGCGTCCTGCCCGTCGAGATCACCGAGTTCAGTTCGAGCCTGCACCTGCCGCTGGCCGGTGACATCGTCTTCCGCGGCTACCCGATCTTGCACAACGGAACGCCGTCGTTCACCCGGGAGGATCAGGCCCGCATCCACGGCGAGCTGGCCTGCCTGAACCACAGCGCGGTCATCGCGCACGTCGAAGACGGCATCATCACCCGTATCCAGCCGGAGAACGACGGCGCGCGGCCCGCGGCCCGGATGCTAGAGGCCATGTTCTCGGTAGACAGCCGTTACCAGATCGTGTGGGAGATGGGGCACGCGCTGAACACCAGCTTGGACCTGCTGCCGGGAAACCACGCGATGAACGAGGTATACGGCGGCACCGACGGCTGCCTGCACTGGGGGCTCGGGCTCACCCCGTACACGCAGTATCACCTTGACATCATCTCGCCGGACACCACCGTCAGCACCAGCCGGGGCACGATCGTCCTCGGGGTCGAAGGCGGTTACCAGGAGGACCGGCTCGCGAGTCCGGCCGCTTCCTGACCGGGGCGCCCCGCTCACTCGCCGCGATCCGCCGTGTCCGTTGCGACATCGTCGCACGGACACGGGAAACACGACGCAACGGCGGAAGGAGGTGCACCCATGAAGAAGATCAAGGTCAAGAAGAACAGCAACTACCTGGGGACGCTGCTCGGTTAATCCGACGGGCACGAACCACCACGGGCGGGTGGGTGCGGCGGGTCCGCATCCACCCTCCTGCCATTAAGTGTAGCGGCACTCGCCCGGTAGTCAGCGAGCAGCGAGGCGGAACATCATGCGGATCCCGATCGACCCCGGCCACCTGACCTGCTTCAGCGGTGCCGGACGTCCGTTTTTCCTGTTCACCACCGCTGATTACGTGCCGTGCCTGGACGTGGCGCCCGCGGCCAGGACCTTGCTGCTCGATCCCGCCCGGAGCCTGGCCGCCAACCTGCGGGACACGACACCGGACGACGGCGACGTGCTGGTGATCGCGCCCGGCCTCTTCCTGGCCTCGCCCGCCGAGGGGGATGACCTGGGCGGGCGGCGGGTGTGCGTGATGCCGTGCGGGTCCACACCGGTGACCGCCGGCCAGGTCGCGCACGGTGTGGTGGCGCTGCGCAGTGCCGATCCGGAGGCGCAGCAGGCGCGCGCCGAGGCGTTCTTCGCCGCCATCGAGAACGCCTCGGCGCTGACGCTGACCGACAGGCCGCGTCGCACCGCGTGCGGCTTCGACGCGACCGGGGACCACCTTTCCTGGCATCAGCAGGCCGGGCCGCTGGCACCCGGAGAACAGCAGATCGGGCCGGCCGGGGAACTGGCCGTGTTCCCCGGCGAGATCACCAGCTTCACCCCGGACCGCACGCTGCCACTGGATGGAGAGCTGTGCCTGCGCGGCTGGCCGATCGTACATGGCGGCTACCGGGATGACCTGGCCGACGAGCAGGCCGCGCTGTATCAGGCGCTGCTTCCGCTGCACGCCGAACCGGTCCGCCTCACCATCGAAGACGGGCGCATCACCGGCTGCGCGCCGCTGACGCCGGGCGCACGGCAGCCAGCCGCCGCGCTCACCGCCCTTTTCCAGGACGACCCGCGATTGCGGGTGATCTGGGAACTCGGCTTCGGGATAAATCCGGACGTTACCCTGCAGCCGGGAAACTGCGGGCTGAACGAGGTGTACGGAGGCCGGCACGGCGTGGTGCATCTCGGGCTCGGCCTCACCCCCTGGACCCGGTTCGCGCTGACCTTCCTGTGCCCGGACACCACGCTCGTCGCGGACGACGCCCGGGCCATCCTCGGGCCGCCGCCACTGGCTGGCCGCGTCAATCGCCGCAAGAGCGCCTCGTGCGGCTGCACCTGAGCACACGTCGCACCTGATGTAAGGAGAACCACGGCTATGACCGTCGACAACATGTTCCGCAAGCGCGTCGATGACTACCTCGATGCGTGCATCAAGGATTTCTACGCCACGATCCCGTTCGCCCGGCACCAGCTCGAGGACGAGAAACTCAATCTGGAGTACTACAAGCGGCACAACATCGAGACGATCCTGCGGCTGCGCCGCAAGCGCACGGTTGACGCGCTCGCCATCCGGTACTTCACGAAATCCGATCCGCCGACCGCGAAAAAGTGGGCGCACTACACCGACGACGAAATGCTGCACGACCGGATGTTCGCCGCCGACCTGGCCAAGGTCGGCGTCGCCAAGGAGCAGATCTATGCCACCGAGCCGCTGCTGTCCACCAAGCTGCTCACCGGCTACCTGCAGTACGGCATCGAGTACGAGGGCACCCCGCTCGCGCTTATCACCAGCGTCTACTTCGTCGAGTACACCACCACACGCACCCAGCCGACGTGGCTGGACAACCTGGAGAAGATCCTCGGCGCGGACGCGGTCAAGGGCCAGCGCGCGCATGTCGGCACCGACCTGGACGACGCGCACGACGACTTCGTCTGGGACGTCCTCAACACGCTGGTGACCAGCCCGGCCGATGAGGACAAGGTCATGAGGCACCTGGAGGACATCTACCGGCTCTGGCAGATGTACTTCATGGAGCTGTACCGGCTTACCGTCGATCCGGCGGCCACCGTGACGCTGACCGCTCCGCTGCCGCACTGAGGTGGCGGCCGTTCCCGCGCCGGAGCAGGGAGCCGGCACCGTGGTCACGATCTGGCCGCAGCTCAGCTTCTCCGACGCCACGCGGCGCTGGCTCGCCGAGGGGCTGATCCATGCGCTCCCGCAGCTGCGGATGCGCGAGCTGTTCCGGCAGCGGTTCGACATGTTCGACCAGGCCGACCTGATCACGGTGGCGGTCGTCGGCAACACGGTGGCCGGCGCGCTGGCCTCCCGCTGGGACACGCTCCCCGACGGAACCCGCTTCCTGCACGTCACTTCTCAGTTCGTAGCCGAACGGCACCGGCACGGCGGGATTTTCCGGATGAGCTGGCGCGGGCACTTCACCGATCTGCTCTCCGGGGACCCCGGGTTCCCGGAGACGATCGTGCTCAAGACCTACAACCCGGTCGTGTACTACGCCATGCGAGCGTTCGGCCTGGCTCCGTACGTGCGCATGTACCCGTCGGTCACCGCGCCGCAGCGCCCGTCACCGGCCCGGCTGGCCGCCATGATCGCGGCGGCGATCAGCCCGGAGCACGAGTTTCACCCGGGCAGCGGCGTCATCCGAGGCGCCGGCGTCCCCGCCGACCTCTATCCCGAGCAGCCGGCTTGCCGTGACGCCCAGGTAAACGCGTATTTCGCCCGTCATGCGCGGCCCGGCGACCGGATGCTCTGCCTGCTTCAGATCCCCACCCGCCGCGGGGCGGACACGATCCTGCGGGCCTTCAACGTGCCCTGCTCGTCCAGCTAGGAGCCAACCGCCATGCCGTCCGACCCGACTCCCCCGGCGCCTGTCTTCCCGGACAGTTACCGCACCGCGCGCCGGCTGTTCCGCGCCGCGGCCCATGAGGCTGGTGCGACGCTCGACGAGATCCGCAATCCGCGCGGGCCCGGTCCCGACGACACGGAGCTGTGCGCCGACATCGCCTGGGCCGGACCGCCGGGGGCCACCAGGGTGCTGTTCTGCGTGTCCGGGACACACGGCATCGAAGGCTACTGCGGCTCGGCGATCCAGGCCGGCCTGCTGCGCTCCGGATTCGGCGCGTCGCTGCCGGCGGATACCGCGCTGCTGATGCTGCACGCCCTGAACCCGCACGGGTTCGCGTCCTTCCGCAGGGTCAACGAAGACAACATCGACGTGAACCGGAACTTCGTCGATCACGGCCACCGGCCGCACAACGAGTCCTATCCCGAGCTGCACAACGCGCTCGTCCCGGATCACTGGTCCGGCGGGGCCCGGACCGCCGCGGACCGCAGCCTCGCTGAGTACGCCGGCAGGCACGGCCGTCGCGCACTGCAGGCGGCCGTCACCGGTGGCCAGTGGACTCACCCGGACGGCCTGTTCTACGGCGGGACCGGCCCGTGCTGGTCACACCAGGTGCTGCGCGAGGTCGTGCGTACACGGCTGATACAGGCGTCTCATGTCGGCTACATCGACCTGCATACCGGACTCGGTGAGCGCGGAGCCGGCGAACCGATCTTCCGCGGCGGTCGTGACCCGGACGCGCCCGGCCGCGCGCGGCGCTGGTACGGGCCAGCGCTGACCATCTCCGAGGAAGGTACGTCCTCCTCGACGCCCATCGCGGGAAACACAGCCACCGCGGTCGCCGACGAGCTGGCGTGGCTGGGACCGGAGCGGCTGCTCACCGCGATAACGCTGGAATTCGGCACGCTGGATGGCGGGCAGGTGCTCACCGCGCTGCGTGCTGACAACTGGTTGCACACGCGCGGGTTCCGGGCAGTTCCTGACGGCTCGGCGAAGTCGCTGGCCGACGACATCCGCGCCCAGATGATCGCCGCGTTCTACCCCGACGACCAGACGTGGCGGGACAGCGTCTGGCGACGGGCGGTGCAGGTGTTCTACCAGGCCCGGGCGGGATTGCGGATGGCAGCCGCATGAACACCGGCGGCTGGCCCAGCGAGACGGTGATCACATGGCAGGCCCCGCCGGTACGGTTCGGGCTCGGGGCGACCCGGGAGGTTGGATACGAGGCGCGTCAGCTCGGCCTGCGCTCCGTGCTGCTGGTCACCGACCCGCAGCTCTGGCAGGCCGGCCTGCCGCAGCGGGTGGAGAAGCTCCTGGCGGCGGACGGGATCTCGGTCCGCGCGTTCCATGAGACGGAGATCGAGCCCACCGACCGCGGCATCGAGCAAGCCGCGCGGCGAACCGACGGCGCGGGTGTGGACGGGTATATAGCCGTAGGCGGCGGCAGCTCCATCGACACCGCCAAGATGCTCAGCCTGCTGCACAGTTACCCTGGCGTTCCGGTCGCGCGGTACCTGAACCGGCCGGTTGGCGACGGGGAACCGGTGCCAGGCCCGGTCCGGCCGCTGATCGCGGTGCCCACCACCAGCGGCACCGGCAGCGAATGCACCGCGATGGTGGCGCTGGAAGTGAGCGAGCTGCGGGTGAAGACAGGGATCGCGGACCGGCGGCTCACCCCGGCCGTGGCGATCGTGGATCCGCTGAACACGGTCACCATGCCGGCCGCGGTGACCGCCGCGTCCGGGTATGACGTGCTGTGCCACGCGTGCGAGTCGTACACGGCCCGGCCGTTCGACCACCGCCCGCCGTACCCGGCACCGGAAGACCGGCCGATCTACGTCGGGGCCAATCCGATCAGCGATGTCTGGGCCGAGCAGGCGCTGCGGCTGACCGGGCGGTACCTGCGCCGGGCGGTGCTGAACCCGCATGATCTCCGCGCGCGCGCCGGGATGAGCCAGGCGGCCCTGTTCGCCGGGCTCGGCTTCGGTAACGCCGGCACCCATATTCCCCATGCTTGCGCCTACCCGATCGCCGGCCTGGCCAGGGACTATGTACCGGCTGGCTACCCCAGCGGCCGCGCGTTCGTCCCGCACGGCCAGGCGGTGGTGGCAACCGCTCCGGCCGCCTTCGCATTCACGTTCGCCGCCGCGCCGGAGCGGCATATACGCGCCGCCGAGCTGCTGGCGGCCGGCGCCGGGGCTCGCCTTGACGGGGTGGACGCGGCCGGGCCGGACCTGCTACCTGGCATGATCAGGGACCTCGTGCGGGACACCGGCGGATCGACCGGCATCGCGGCGTTCGGCTTCGGGACCGATGACATCTCAGACCTCATCGACGGTGCGGTCAGGCAGCAGCGGCTGCTGTCCTGCTGCCCGAGAGATGTGACCGCGACTGACCTGGAGCGGATCTTCGCCGGCTCCCTGGCGGAAGAACCGCGATGAGCGAGCGGCGGTGCGCGGTGATCGGCGGTGCCGCACGCGCCGCCGCCGGCGGGTGGTTCACGGTCGTCGACCCGGCTACCGAGGCGGTCATCGCCGAAGTCGCCCGGTGCGCGGCTGCCGAGGTCGACGCCGCTGTCGACGCGGCGACCGCGGCATCGCCGCGATGGCGGCGGAGGACAGCCGCCGAGCGCGGACGCATCTGCCGGGCGATGGCGGAAGTGCTGGGCGCGCACCGGGCCGAGCTGGCGGAGCTGGAATGCCGGGACACCGGCAAGCCGTTGCGGCAGGCGGATGCCGACGTGACGGCGGCGGCCCGGTATTTCGAGTTCTACGGCGCGGCGATCGAGGCCCTGTACGGGCAGACCGTCATGTCGGATCCGGACCGGGTGGCGTTCACCGTCCTGAACCCCCATGGGGTGTCGGCACACATCATCCCATGGAACTACCCGCTGCAACTCGCCGCGCGGACTCTGGCGCCCGCGCTGGCGGCCGGCAACACCTGCGTGCTCAAACCGGCCGAGGACGCCCCGCTGACCCCGCTCCGGCTCGGCGAGCTGGCGGCGCAGGCCGGCTTCCCGCCCGGAGTGGTCAACGTGGTACCTGGGCTGGGTACCGAGGCCGGCGCGGCGCTGGCCCAGCACCGGGGAATCGGCCACCTGGCGTTCACCGGCAGCGTGCCGGTAGGGCGGCAGGTGGGCGCCGCCGCTGCCCGCAACATCGTGCCGTCGATGCTTGAGCTGGGCGGCAAGTCACCGCAGATCGTGTTCGGCGACGCCGACCTGGACCGCGCCGTGCCCACGATCACCGCGTCGATTATCGAGCACGCCGGCCAGAACTGCTCGGCAGGTTCCCGGGTGCTGGCGCACCAGGACGTGCATGCCGAGCTGGCCCGGCGGCTCGCCGGCCGGTTCGCCGCGGTCATCATCGGACCGGGCCACGCGGACCCGGATCTGGGACCCCTGATCTCGACCCGCCAACGGGACAGGGTCCTGGAGTACATCGATGCGGGCCGGCGGGAGGCGCGGCTGGTCACCGGCGGCGAGCCGGTGCCGGGCCCGGGGTTCTTCGTCCGGCCGACGCTGTTCGACGACGTGCCGCCCCAGGCGCGGATCGCCCGGGAGGAGATCTTCGGGCCGGTGCTGTGCGTCCTGCCGTTCCGGTCCGCGGCCGAGGCGGTCTCGCTGGCCAACGGTACCGGCTACGGGCTGAGCGCGGGCATCTGGACCGCGGACGCCGGGCTGGCGTTCGCGGTCGCCGGAGAGCTGCGCGCCGGGCATGTGTTCATCAACGGGTACTCGGCCGCGGCAGGAGTGGAGCTGCCGTTCGGCGGGTACGGGCAGTCCGGTTACGGAGGCGAGAAGGGATTTGCCGCGTTCGGTGAATACACCAGAACCACAACGATCGCAGTGGGCCGGCCTGCGCAGCTGTGACATCTCCGACGCATGTGACGAGCTAGGCGTGACCGCGGTGCGCTCCGGGCGGTTCCGGCCGGCTTGGTCCGGTTGCCCCGGCGTCGCCGGCCTGATCACGACCTGGCGGCTGGCAGCGGACGCGGGCCCCGGTGACCCGCTGCCCGCCATGCTCGACGCGCTCGCCACAGTCGATGGCGCGCGGGTACTGCTGATCGACGCGGGGGGATCCGCCACGGCGCAGTGCTTCGGCGGCGTGCTCGCGTCGGCGGCGCGATACCGGGGCGTGGCCGGTGCCCTGGTCCACGGCGCTGTACGGGACACCGGCGAACTGGCCGGACTGGGCTTCCCGGCGTACTCGGTCGGCGTGTACCCGGCGCGGCTGCGCGGTCGGTTCGCGTTGCGGGATACCCGGGTTACCGTGCGGCTGCCGGACGGGCCGGTGCGCGACGGGGACTTCGTGATCGCCGACGCGGACGGCGCGGTCTTCGTACCCGCCGCCGGCCTTCCGGCGGCGGTGCAGACGGCCAGGCGGATCGCCGCGGCGGGGGATGCGCTGCTCAGCCGGTTGCAGGACGACGCACGCCCGGGTCCGGATATATCCGGCATATTGCCGTAACTCCCTGAAGAGGTTACGTTGGCAGTAAAGACAAGTTTCCGTATGGAAGGTGGCCGCGATTGGCTCTGCACGTGAGCGTCGTCGGCGCCACCGGCGCCGTTGGCCGGAAGCTCATTTCGCTGCTGGACCAGTCGCGGCTGCCGGTGTCCCGGATCAGCCCGGTCGCCTCCGCTCGGTCGGCCGGCCAGGTGCTCGTCACCGAGCGGATCCCGATCGCGCCGATCGCCGCGATTGAGTCGTTTTCGTTCACCGGCGCGGACATCGCCTTCTTTTCCGCGGGTGCCGAGGTGAGCCGCCGGTTCGCACCGCGGGCCGCCGCCGAGGGGTGCCTCGTCATCGACAACAGCTCGGCCTTCCGCGATCAGGCGGACATTCCCCTCGCCGTACCTGAGGTCAACCCGGAAGTGCTGCGGCAGCGGCCGGACCGGGGCATTGTCGCCAACCCCAACTGCTCGACTATCCAGCTGGTCCGGGGAGTCGCTCCGCTGCATGCCGCGTTCGGGCTGACCCGGATAGTAGTGTCGACCTACCAGGCAGCCTCTGGTGGCGGACTGCGCGGGATCACGGAGCTGGCCAGCGACAGCGCCGAGGCCCTGCGAGAGCATCCGGGTCCGGTCGCGCATCCCGATGACGGCGAGGGCCGGTTCGGTATGCGGCTGGCGTTCAATCTCGTGCCGCAGATCGGCGCCCTGGACGACTGGGGCGCCGCGCACGAGGAACGCAAGCTCCGCTACGAGACCCGGAAGATCTTGCGGCATCCGTCGCTGCGGATCGATGCCACCGCCGTCCGGGTCGGCGTGTTCAATTGCCATTCAGAGGCCGTCCTGGCCGAATTCGACCGGGTGGTCGAAGCCGCGGCGGCATGGCGCGTTCTCGACGCCGCGCATGACCTGATGCTGTACCGGCCGGACGGATGGCCGCCTTATCCGACGCCGCTGACGGTGCAGCAGGCACCGAGCACGAACGGCCACGTGCATGTCGGCCGGGTTCGCGGTGACCCGGAGAATCCGCGGCAGATTTCCCTGTGGATCGTCGCCGACAACCTGATGGTCGGCGCCGCGCTGAATGCCCTGCGAATCGCTGAGCAGGCAGTGACGAACGGGTGGCTTGATGCTGTCACCGCTCGTGCTTAAGTTCGGAGGGTCCTGCTTGCGGGTGATGGAGGATTACCGGCAAGTCGCGGGGTATATCGCCGCGCGGGTGCGCGACGGCCGGGTCGCGGTGGTCGTGGTCAGTGCCCGGCACGGCATGTCGGGCGAACTGGAGCGCATGCTGGCCGCGCTCGGCGCCGACGTTCCGGACCAGGCGGCTGCCGCGGTGCTCGCGTCCGCCGATCAGATCAGCGCCGGGCTGATGACCGCGGCACTCGCGCTCCAGGGAGTACGCGCGTCTCTGGTCACCTTCGATCGCCTTGGCTGGTCCGCGGCGGGCCCGGCCGAGGCCAGCCGGCTGGAGACGGTCGATCCGGCCGCGTTGCGCGACGAGTTGCGTGACGCCACGGTAGTCGTACTGGCCGGCGGTCAGGCAGTCGACCGCGATGGCCGGCTCTGCATGCTCGGCCGGAATAGTTCCGACCTGTCCTGTGTAGCCGCCGCGTGCGCCGTCGGTGCCGCCGAGTGCGAGATCTTCTCGGACTATCCGGGCGTCTTCACCGCGGACCCGCGGCTGGTCCCCGCGGCGCGGCCCATCCCGGAGGTACCGTATGACTTCGCCCTCGCCATGGCCGAGCATGGCGCTCGGGTCGTACATTCCGGCGCGATCAAGCTTGCCGGGCGTCATCGCATCGCCATCACGCTGCGCGGTCGGCCATCCGAGGCCGCCTCGGCGACCCGCATCGCCGGCGTTCGGGCGGTCCAGAGCCGGGCGCTGGCCGCCGTGGTGGCCGACCAAGACGGGCCGGTCTGGGCATTTCCCGACAGCGGTCAGCGTGACGCGGCTGCTCGCAACCTGGCTGCGTCGACTCAGGGCATCATCTGCCATAGCGACGCGACCGGCGCATACCTCGCGGCGACGGCCGCCACCACGCTGCGCACGACAGACCGTGAGTGCAGTCGCTTCGGGAAGCGCACCTCACTCCGCTTGATCACGATAATCCGCAGCGGGCACGCACCGCTGCGTATGCTCGTGCCGCAGCAGGATCTCAGCGCATTCGCCCAGAAGCGGCACGAGGAGATCGTCGGACCAGTAACCGCCATAAGCGATCAGACGACAATCGCCGGTACAGCACCCAGCCAGGAGTTATGTATCCGTGCGCAACGGGGCAATTGCCTGGCGTCGATGCCACTAAGGGGCCGGAAATGGAATTCAGGATACTCGGACCTCTTGTGGTACGACGTGATTATGAATCTAATCTCACACCCCGCAGCGCGACTGCGCGCCACCTGCTGGCAGTTCTCGCTATTAACATCGGCCACCCGGTAACCCAGGCCGGTCTGTGCGAGGCTCTGTCGCTGTCCCGCGAGACGCTCGCGCCCAGTACGGTGCGCGCGGTCGTCACCCAGCTGAGGAAGCGACCCGAGTTCGCGGCGAGTATTCGCACCTCATCGCATGGTTACATGCTCTCCGCTGACGACTGTTATACCGATCTTGAAATGTTCAGGAAATCACTGGAAGATGCTCGTAAATGCCTGGAAAGCGTCGACCCGGAGAAAGCGGAAACCAGTTTGCTGAACGCACTTTCACTCTGGCGTGAGCCGCATCTTGCCTGCTTCCCGGAGACAATTCCGATCGAGCCGGTACGTCTTCAGCTTGCCGAGGAGTACCATGAATCAGTCAACCTGCTTACCGACGCGCAGCTGGCGCTCGGCAAGCACCGGCAGCTCATCGGGCCGCTGCTGGCCCGCACCAGGCAGTACCCGCTGGATCAGCATTGCTGGGTGCAGCTCATAACCGCGTTGTACGCGGTCGGCCGGCACTACGAGGCGTTCGCCGCATACGAGCAGCTGCGCCATCACACTACAGAAGCGAGCGGCACCGACCCGAGCCTCGAAGCGCAGCGGCTGTATCAGCGTATGCTCGACGCCGACCCGGCGCTGCAGCAACACGCCAAGGTCGTCATGCCGGCCGCGGGTCGGCTGACCTGAGCCGGAATCAGCCACGGCCCGGACAAAGGGAGCGGACCAGCAATGGATTACGTGCGACTTGGCTCCACCGGCCTGAAGGTGTCCCGCATCTGCCTGGGCATGATGAGCTACGGCAGCAAGGCCGAACGAGCCTGGCACCTCACCGAGGCTGAGGCCGAGCCGCTGGTGAAGGCCGCGGCCGACGGCGGCGTCATGTTCTTCGACACCGCCGACGTCTATTCCGCCGGCGAGACCGAGGAGATCACCGGACGGCTGCTGAGCAGGCTGTTCCGCAAGCGCGACGACTATGTGCTGGCCACCAAGGTGTTCTTTCCCATGGGCGACGGCCCCAACGATCGCGGGCTGTCCCGCAAGCACATCATGTCCGCGATCGAGGCCTCGCTGCGCCGCCTCGGCACCGACTACGTGGACATCTACCAGATCCACCGCTGGGACTACGAGACGCCGATCGAGGAGACGATGGGGGCGCTGCACGAGGTCGTGCGGCAGGGCAAGGCCCGCTACATCGGCGCCAGCGCCATGTTCGCCTGGCAGTTCGCCAAGGCTCAGCACGCCGCTGACCGCAACGGGTGGACGCGGTTCGTCAGCATGCAGAACCACTACAACCTCATGTACCGGGAAGAGGAGCGGGAGATGATCCCGCAGTGCGCCGACCAGGGCGTCGCCGTGATCCCGTACAGCCCGCTGGCCCGCGGCATGCTGACCGGCAACCGGAGCAGGAGCGGCGCGCTCAGCACAACCCGGGCCGGGTCCGACCCGCTGTCGGGGTCGCAGTACGACACCGAGGCCGACTTCGACGTGGTCGACCGGGTGGCCGGAGTGGCCGCGGGATACGGTGTCCCGCCGGCCCAGATCGCGCTCGCCTGGCTGCTGCACAAGCCCGCCGTTACCGCCCCTATCGTCGGCGCCACCAAGCCCGGGCACGTCGAAGACGCCCTCGCCGCCACGCGCCTGACGCTGACCGCCGAGGACATCCGGCGCCTGGAGGAGCCCTATGTCCCGCACCCGGTCCTAGGTCACTCCTGACCTACCCGGGACGGGGCGGGGGGCTGTGGCTGCGGATGGTCCGCCCGCCCGGGCTGGTGACCTGGCCGGTGCCATCAGGGCGAGCGGTGAGCCGCCAGCCCCACCTGTGGATCACCACGTTATGGTGGAACCTGCAGAGCATCCTGAGGTTATTGAGACTGGTGTGACCACCGTGCTCCCGGTAGCGGACGTGATGACACTCACAGCGCACCGCGGGCTGGTCACATCCTCCCGGGAACCGGCACCGTCCCTCATCACGCAGGCTGGCCAGGCGGCGCAGGTGCGCCGGGATCTCGTCAGTCTGGCCGACATCCAGCGGCAGGCTCGGCCCGTTCAGGCCCTTACCCAGCAGCGTGCGGCGCAGGAATGAGGCCGCCCCGCCCGGACCGGACACCACATCCAGGATCAGCCCGAGGATCCGCTCCTCCAGCACCGCGAACGGGTCTGGGCCGGCCGCGGCGTCCGCGGCGCGGGCGCTGCCTGTGCTGCCGACGCCGGCGGCGCCGGCACGGCCGCGGAGCTTATGGTAGCGGGCACAGACGGTGATCAGCTGCTCCAGTGCCGCGACATCGACATCACCGAACACGACCGGCACGGCCATGGCATCACACAGCACCGCACGGGCAGCATCGCCGTCCAGCCACGCCCCGCCATCCCCGCTCGCAACGCTCGCCGCCGCGCGGCGGCCGACCCACTGCACCCGCGCCTCGGCAACCCACGAGTCCTCCAGCAGCGACGCGCCGTCCATGCCGCGTAGAGCGGCCAGCGGGATATGCACCACCGCCTTGACCGGCGCCCCGGCCCGCTGCGGCAGCAGGCTGGAAGCCAGCAGCCGCCGCATCGCCTCCTGAAGACCATCGTGATACCGCTCAGCCTGGGTCCGCGGATCCCCCGCCCCCGGCGGGACCGCGAGCGCGTCCAGGACGGCTTGGACCATGGCCGCACACTCAGCGGTCAGATCCCCGCGCAGCACCCCTGCGCCCTCGAACGTGGTGTCCAGCGACACGCCCCGGTCCGGCAGCGCATTCTTCCCGCCGTCATCATCGGGCCGGGCCACCCGGGCGGTGATCTCAGCGATAATCCGGGCGAGCGCGGCCAGGTCCGCCCCGTTCCGCGCGGCGGCCACCACGATCTCCTCCGCCTCGCCCCGGAACTCCTCCGGCACCGACCGCAGCCACCTCGCCACCAGCAGCGCCATCGACCTGGGCAGCACGCAGCCCTCAGCCAGCGCGGCCGCCAGCACCGGAAACTCCCGGCACAACCGCATCAGCTCCCGGTACTCACCGGCCTGCCCCCGGCTGACCCGCAAGTGATTAACCGCCCACGACCGCCACGTCCGCTGCCCCCACTCATACGCCCCGTCCATCGCGTCGAACGCGGCCAGCAGCCGCCCATGCGCCGCCGCCCCGGTCGCGCCGACCTGCTCCAGCGCCTCCAAGATCTCGCCCAGCACCCCAGCCGGCATCGACACCGCATCCGCCCCGGCCAGGAACGCCATCCCCGCCCGCGCCATCGCCAGCGCCTCGCCCGCGCTCACAGGAACCGGGATCCTGCCCATGGCCGCCTCGCTCATGGTGCTGCTCCCCCTCCCGTTGGTTCGCGGACCCGGCGTTGTTCCCGGGCGGTGCCTGCGTCCTGTAGTGCTCCTCTGCATGCGTCTCGAAAGTCTTTTCTAACCCGACCCTAGCACCAGGGTCCGACATTCTCCCGCAGCGACACGTGAAGTAGGATGCACGTCAATTTTGCAGGTAACCAAGATCGTTTAGCGGATTCGCCTCGTCAGGCGGCGGGCGCCTGGTTGTGCGGTGCGTGACAGACCCGGTCTTCGGGCCCGCTGGCTTGCTGGCTGCGCAGGGGTTTGATGGCCTCGGCACCGGTGACGGTCCAGCTGGACGCTGTTCCATCATTAGGGCCGACCTCGCCCACGCAATGCTCCCAGCGGTCAACGACACCAGTGTTCACTGATCGGGGGTTTCAGCCTGGGGGTCAGGCGGATGATGGGCAGCTGGCGGTCGGTTTTGCTGGCGTCATTGGCGTAGCGGGGTGCTGCGGTGGTGATTTGCTGCGCCGCAGTCCGCTCCGTGCGCCGGTGGTGGTCAGGACCAGGGCGTTATATCCCAGGATCGGCACTCACGCCTGGATCACGCCGAGCTGTTTCATCTGCGAGAAGATGTCGACAACCCCCCAGACCTCAGCGATCCGGCCGCCGGCGAACCGCACGATGAAGATCTCGCTGTAGGAGACAGATTTTCCTGTTGCCGGCAGGCCGTTGTATTCACCCAGGTGGGTTCCGGTCACGGTGTCCTTCACGACGACCTTGTCGTCTTCTTCGATCAGCTCCTCAAGTTCGACGTGAAGGTCGGGGAAGGCTTGGTAGAGCCTGTCGAACACCATCTCCTTCAGCGCCTGCGTACCGGTCACCTCGAACGGAACGTGCTGCTTCACTCCGGGGTCGAAGATCTCCTCGATCGTCTTGGAGACGAGCTCCGCGTCGCCGGAGTTCATGGCGTCCGCAAGACGCCCGACGGTAGCCTTGTTGCTGGTTTCGCTGGCTGCTGACATTTGCTTGCTCCTCGGGTCGGCGTTGAACGCGCGGCTGTCCCTGCAGCACTACGACAACGCAGCCCGCCAGAATGTGAGGCGCCGCCGGGCTCACAATCGGGTGCGCTGTCTTGTCGAATGAGTGAGGGCAGATGCGACCGAGGGAGGCGACCGGCACCATGACCACCCGATCCGGGCCATCAGGCAGCCAGCCCGACCCGGGGCTGGCCGCGATCGTCAGTGAGCGGCGCCAGCTGATAAACCTGGCCTACCGGCTGCTGGGCTCGCTGACCGAGGCCGAAGACGCAGTGCAGGAGGCTTACGCTCGCTGGTATGCCATGACCGGGCAGCAGCAGCAGGCCATCGGCAACCCCCCTGCCTGGCTGACCACGGTCACGAGCCGTATCTGCCTGAACCTGCTCGGCTCGGCGCGGGCCCGGCGGGAGACCTACACGGGCACCTGGCTGCCCGAGCCGCTGCCTGACCCGGCCGAATGGCCCGTCGGCCGGCCCGGGGCCGCGGCCGATCCGGCCGACCGGGTCACCTTGGATGAGTCGGTCTCCATGGCTTTCCTGGTCGTCCTCGACGCGATGACCCCGGCCGAGCGGGTCGCCTTCATCTTGCACGACGTGTTCGGCTACCCCTTCACCGAGGTGGCAGAGATCACCGGCCGAACCCCGGCCGCCTGCCGCAAGCTGGCCTCCACCGCCCGCCGCCGCATCCGCGCCGCTCAGTCCCCCGCCACCCCCGCCGCCCGGCAGGCCAGCATCGTCAAGGCCTTCAAGCAGGCCTGGGAAGCCGCCGACATTGCCGCCCTCATCAGCCTCCTCGATCCCGGCGCCACCGTGACCGGTGACCTAGGCGGCCTCCCCGCCGCGCTGTCCGGCCCGCTCCAGGGCGCCGGGCAGATCGCGCGCACCTGCCTGGCCGTTGCCAGCCAGGCAACCGGCCTGACGCTCGTGGAACGCACGGTCAACGGCCAGCCCGGCCTGATAGCCCAGCAAGACGGCATCACCGTGATGGTGTTCGCGTTCGAGGTCACCGGCGACCAGATCACCCGCATCTGGGCAATACTCAACCCCGATAAGCTCCGGCCCTGGGCCGGAGGCCAGGGCTACAGTGCGCCGTTCAGCGCCGCGACCAGCTCAGGCACCCGGCCGGTGATGCGGGCCCCGGCGACGGGATCGCTGTAGTCGCGGCTGTGCACGATCTGACCGTCCCGCACGGTGATCACCATGACGAACGTCATGGCGAACGGCTGGCCGTCCGCCACCATGTGCCCGTGCATCTGGTATTCGGCGATGATCACCTCGGGGTCGGCCGTCTGGTGAATCAGCACCTCGGACAGGCTCTCGTAGCTCCTGACCGCGCGGCCCGCCTTGAAGCGCGCACGCAGCTCATCTCGGGTGGTCTCGATCCGCGGCGGATACAGCCCAGCCGAAAACGGCATCTCGATCACCACGTGACCGGCGTAGCAGTCGGCCATGTCCTCGGGATGCGAGCTGGCCGCGGCCCGCAGCAGGCGCTCTACGACCTCGCGCGGCGCGGGAATGGGGTCCGGTGACATGCTCAGCGAGCCTCCCTGCTGGAAATGCCGATCAGGCTAGAATCGGAGAGTGCGCCCCGGTTACAACCTTACCGGAGACTGCGCCCCGCTTACAACCGCGGGCTCCGCTACGGCCGCTTCGCAACCGGGCCGCTTTACAAACAGCACCGCGTTACAAACAGCACCGCGTTACAAACAGCACCGCGTTACAACAGGAAGGTGTGCCAGCGTGGCCGACGGCAGGCCGCTTCGCGCGGACGCGCGCCGCAACCGTGAGCGGCTGCTCAGCGTCGCGCGGGCCGCGTTCGCCGGCGAGGGGCTGTCCGTGCCGCTGGACGAGATCGCCCGCCGGGCCGGAGTCGGCCCCGGCACCCTGTACCGCCACTTCCCCACGAAGGAATCCCTGTTCGAAGCGATCGTGCATGATCGCCTGCGGCAGATCCTCCACGACGCGCGGGCGCGTGGCACCAGCACCGACCCAGGCGAAGCCCTGTTCGGGTTCATCGACGGCCTGGTGGCCGAGGCGAGGCTGAAGCAGGATCTGATCGACGCGCTGGCCAGCGCGGGCGTCGACGTCTCGCCGTCGATGGCCGTCACGGGCGCGGGCATCCGCGACGCGATCGGCGACCTGCTGGACCGGGCCCAGCGATCGGACGCGGTCCGGCCCGACGTCACCATCGACGACATGATGGCCCTGCTGTCCGGGCTGCTGTTCGCTTTGCGGCCCCAATCGCGTTACAAGGCCGACGCCGGCCGCCTCCTCGCCGTCCTCCGCGCCGGGCTCCGGTGATGGCCGGCTGACGCGCATCGACCGGCGATCACTGGGCAGTTGTCCTGTCTGCGAAGAGGGAGGCCCTATGCATATTTCGCTGCCAAGTGTGACTGGTCATCACATCGAGCGCCGCGGGCCCGCGCTGGCCATGCTGCTGGTCCTGGCCGCGGCGCTGCAGCTGGCCGCGGGCACCGGCATGGCCTATGTGGCCGGCTTCTCCAGCGTGCACGCCCTGCTCGGCGATTTCCAGCCCGTGTGGCTCGCCGCGGTGGTCGGCGCCCTGGGCATCTCGTTCGCCGGCTACTACTACGCCTACGAGGGCATGTTCACCGTCGACGGCGGCCCGACCATGAAGGGGTCGCAGATGCGCACCGTGGTGACCGTTGGCTTCGGCGGCTTCCTCGCGCACGGCGGCGGGGTGATCGACAGGTATGCGCTCGAGGCCGCCGGCGCGGACCAGCGGGAGGCGAAGACCCGGGTTTCTGGCCTGGCCGGCCTAGAGCACGGCGTGCTGGCGCTGGGCGGCACGGGGTGCGCGGTGGCGGTGCTCGCCTCGGGCTCGGGCCAGCCGCCGATGGACTTCACCATCCCGTGGGCGGTGATCCCGGTGCCCGGGTTCCTGATCGCGTTCTGGCTCGCGGAACGGTACCGGGATCAGTTCCGCGGCCGGGACGGCTGGCGCGGGTCCCTCGGTAATTTCCTGGAGTCCATCCACCTGATACGGGCGATGTTCGTCCAGCCCGGGCGCTTCGCGATCCCGCTGGCGGGGATGGCGCTGTTCTGGGCCGCGGACGCCTTCGCGGCCTGGTCCGGGATGGCCATGTTCGGCTTCAGGATGAACGTGGCGTCGATGTTCGTCGGGTTCGCCACCGGGATGGTGTTCACCCGCCGCACCGGCCCGCTGGCCGGCGCGGGTGTGCTTATGCTGTGCCTGTCGCTGACCATCTGGTACAGCGGGGCGCCGCTCGCGGTGGCGGTGGTGGGCATCTTCGTGTACCGGGTGCTGGCGCTGTGGCTGCCGATGCCGGCGTCGCTTGCCTTGCTGCCGACGCTGCGGAGGATGGGCGAGCACCATGTAGCGGGAGCGGAAGACCAAGCCCAGCCGCCGGACGAGCCAGCCTTGCGCCGCGGCGTCTAGCGTGGCCGCGTAATGTTCCCATGTGAGCGAAAGGCTGGACCAGACAGCGGTGCTCGCGCTGGCTCCCGACAGTTCCTCGCAGCGGTCCGCGCGGGCGGCGGCATCGCCCAGGCTGTGGCTGGTGACCGGCTTCGCGGAGCCCAGCGCGCTGTGGGGTGAGTGCCGGGGTAGCTCCGCCGCGGCCGGAGGCCCAGGCCAATCCAGCACCGCGCCCTACCGTACCGTCGTCGACCTGTCTGGTCCGGCTTACCGCTGCTCCTGTCCGAGCCGCAAGATCCCGTGCAAGCACGCCCTGGCCCTGCTGCTGCTCTGGTCGCAAGGCCAGGTACCCGACGGCACGCCGCCCGAGTGGGCCGCGACCTGGCTCTCCGGCCGGGCTGAGCGGGCCGGGCGGCCCGGAACCGCCACGGGCGGCGAGCCGGCCGATCCGGCCGCCGCCGAGCGGCGCGCCGAGCAGCGGGCAAGCCGTGTCGCGGCGGGCATGGCCGAACTGGACCAGTGGCTGCGGGACCAGGTCCGCCAGGGCCTGGCCGCCACGCCCCGGGCCGGGTACCGGCACTGGGACACGATCGCCGCTCGGATGGTGGATGCTCAGGCCTCCGGCCTGGCCGAACGGCTGAGATCCCTCGCCGCCGTACCGCATTCCGGGGCGGGCTGGGAGAGCCGCCTGCTGGAGGAGTACGCGATGCTCCGGCTGCTCGCCACGGCGTACCGCAGGCATGCGGAGCTCCCGCCCGCGCTGACCGACACGGTCCGGTCCCGGATCGGTTTCACCGTGCGCCAGGCCGACGTGCTGGCCGGCGGCGAGCACGTCACCGATCGCTGGCAGGTCCTGGCCCGCCGCGACCTGGAGACCGAACGGATCCGGACCCGCCGTACCTGGCTGCGGGGCACCGGCACCGGCCGTTACGCCCTGATCCTCAGCTTCGCCGCGTCCGGCGAGTCGTTCGACGCCTCGCCCACCGTCGGCACCGAGGCCGCGCTCGAGCTGGCCTTCTACCCCGGCGCGGTCCCCCTCCGCGCCCTGATCGTCACCAGCGCCGTGGCCGGAGGCCCAGGCCAATTCAGCGCCGACGCCCGTCCCGGCCAACCGCCGTCCGGCGGCTCGGTCGCCGATCTGCTGGCCGGCTGGGCGCGAGTCCTGAGCCAGGATCCGTGGCTGGAAAGCTGGCCCGCGGTGCTGTCCGGCGTGACCCCGGTCCGCACCCCCGTCCCGGGCCTGGCCGGCCCGGACGGCGCCATGCTCCCGCTGCACCCGGGCGCGGCCGATCAGTGGCCCCTGTTCGCGCTGTCCGGCGGGGCGCCGCTGACGCTGGCCGCCGAGTGGACACCGCGCGGCCTGTGGCCGCTCACCGCCTGGGACGAAACCGGACAGGTGGTGGCACTATGACAAACTGGCAACCCGTCCTCACCGCTGCTCTCATTGGCACCGAACGGTCTGTGGTACCACCTCCACCACCCGGCTTCGCCAGCAGCCAGGACACTTCCGGCCAGGGGGGTTCGGGGGGATGGCATCCCCCCGGCGAAGGAGACCCGGCCGGAGCGCTGCTCGACCACGCCGCGTTGCTCACCGCGGCCCGGCGGGCCGGCCGCCGGCCGGAGCACGCGGAGCTCCCGCCCCCGGCCGAGCAGGATCCGAGGCCTATGGTGAGCCCAGCCGCCACGCGCCGCCTGGCCCGCATACTCGGCGGCGACGCTATACCTGGCGCCTCCGGCGGGGGGCCGGACCTGCTGGCCGAGTGGCTCACCGCGGTCGCGGTACGGGAGCTGCGTCTCCCGCCGCAGTACCTGCCCGCGCTGCTCGACCGGGCACGGCGCTCGGCGTCGTCCAATCCCGACCCCGGAGAGGCCCGGCTGCGCGGGCTGCTTGTCATGACCGGCGGGTCCCGGGCCCGCTGGCTGGCCGGGCTCAATCCGGCCTGGGCGTACCTGCTCACCGAGCCGGCGCCTACGCACCTGCAGGTACCGCGGTACGTGTCCGCGGAGGCCCTCGCCGATCTGCTGAACAAAGCGCTGCGCGAGCTGACACAGGCCCCGCTGACCGCCAGCCGCCTGATCCGGACACTCGGGCGCCAGGCCGACCCGGCGCTGGGCGCACCCGGGGTACTGGCCGACTTCCCGCCGGAAGCGCCCAATACGCTGCACTCCATGCTGGCGGTGCTGCGGTTCCGCTACGAGATGCTGAAGGAGCTCGATGACGACCACCGTCGCGGCGATGGCTGAAGTACTGCGGCCGCACGCGGAGCAGGAGTACGCGGCCGAGCTGGCCGCGCTCGCGGCCGGCGACGAACGGCTGCGGCCGCCGGGCTGGCGGCTGTCCCCGTGGGCGGTCACCACCTACCTGCTTGGCGGCGCCGCCCCCGACGGCACCCCCGTCAGCCCGAAGTACGTCGGCTCGCGCCGCCTGGTCGAGGTGGCCGTCGCCACGCTGGCCACCGACCGGGCGCTGCTGCTGCTCGGCGTGCCGGGCACGGCCAAGACGTGGCTGTCCGAGCACCTGGCCACCGCGATATCCGGCGATTCGACGCTGATGGTGCAGGGCACCGCCGGGACCACCGAAGAAGCGGTGCGCTACGGGTGGAACTACGCCCGGCTGATCGCGGAGGGGCCGTCCCGCGAGGCGCTGGTGCCCAGCCCGGTGATGCGGGCCATGGGCGGCGGCCAGATCGCCCGGGTCGAGGAGCTGACCCGAATGCCGTCCGACGTGCAGGACGCCCTGATCACCATCCTGTCCGAGAAGACGCTCCCGATTCCCGAGCTGGGCGGCGAGGTGCAGGCGGTCCGGGGATTCAACGTCATCGCCACCGCGAACGACCGCGACCGCGGCGTGAACGAGCTGTCCAGCGCGCTGCGCCGCCGGTTCAACACGGTCGTGCTCCCGGTGCCGGCATCCGCTGAAGAGGAGGTCGACATCGTGACCCGGCGGGTCGCGCAGCTCGGCCGGTCCATCGGCCTGCCGGAGACCGCCGGCGGCATCGCGAAGGGCGGGGGCGCGGACGAGATCCGCCGCGTCGTCACGGTGTTCCGCGAGCTCCGGTCCGGGATCACCGAAGACGGCCGGGCCAAGGTCAAGTCGCCGAGCGGCACGCTGTCCACCGCCGAGGCGATCTCGGTCGTGACCAGCGGCCTGGCGCTGGCCGCCCACTTCGGCGACGGCGTGCTGCGCCCGGCCGACGTGGCCGGCGGGATCACCGGCGCGGTCGTCCAGGACCCCGTCTCCGACCGTGTCGTGTGGCAGGAGTACCTGGAGACCATCGCCCGCGACCGTGACGACTGGGGTGACTTCTACCGGGCCTGCCGTGAAGTAGCGGGATGAGAGTCTACGGGGTGCGACATCATGGGCCGGGGTCGGCACGGTCGCTCCGGGCGGTGCTGGAGGAGCAGAAGCCGGACATCGTTCTCATCGAGGGGCCGCCGGAGGCCGATCCGCTGGTGCCGCTGGTGGCCGACCCGGAAATGGAGCCGCCGGTCGCGCTGCTGGCCTACGTGCCCGGTGAGCCGGGCAAGGCCGCGTTCTGGCCGTTCGCCGTGTTCTCGCCGGAGTGGCAGGCCATGTGCTACGCGGTAGAGGCCGGTATACCGGTACGGTTCTGCGACCTGCCCGCCGCGAACCAGCTCGTGATGCGCGATCATGACCGGTCGCGGACCCGCATCGATCCGATCGGCGAGCTGGCCGCCGCTGGCGGCTACGACGACCCGGAACGATGGTGGGAGGACGTCGTCGAGCACGTGCCCGGGCCCGCCATTTTCGAGGCTGTCGCCGAGGCCATGGGCCTGTTGCGGGACGAGGTCGATGCGCGGGATCTGGTCCGCGAGGCGCACATGCGGAAGGTGCTCCGCAAGACGATCAAGGACGGCTACGAGCGCGTCGCCGTGGTGTGCGGGGCCTGGCACGTGCCCGCGCTGACCGCCATGCCGCCCGCGGCACATGATGACCGGCTGCTGCGCGGGCTGGCGAAGGTCAAGGCCGCCCTCACCTGGGTCCCGTGGACCTACGGCCGGCTGGCGTTCGCGTCCGGCTACGGTGCCGGGATCCGCTCCCCCGGCTGGTACGACCACCTGTTTTCGGCCGTGGATCAGCCGATCGAACGGTGGCTGTCCAAGGCGGCCGCCGTGCTGCGGGACGAAGGGCTCGCCGTATCGCCGGCCCACGTGATCGAGGCGGTCCGGCTCGCGGACACCCTCGCCACGCTGCGCGGCCGTCCGCTCGCGGGTCTCGAGGAAGTGGGGGAAGCAGGTCAGGCCGTTCTGTGTGAGGGTTCCGATCTTCTCAGCGCGCTCATCCAGCGACAGCTCGTCGTCGGCGAGCGGCTCGGCGCGGTGCCTTCCGCCACTCCCATGGTGCCGCTCCAGCAGGACCTCCAGCGGCAGCAGCGCAGCCTGCGGCTGCGCCCGGAGGCGACCAGCCGCGACTACGACCTTGACCTGCGCAAGCCCAACGACCTGGCCCGTAGCCATCTGCTGCACCGGCTCGGCCTGCTTGACGTGCGGTGGGGCACGATCACGCAGGGCCGTACCGGGCATATCGGGACGTTTCGCGAGAGCTGGCAGCTCACCTGGCGCCCGGAGCTGGACCTGGCGCTGATCGAGGCCAGCATGTGGGGCAGCACGGTCGAGTCCGCGGCGAACGCGCGGGCCCGTTCCGCGGCGGAAAGCGCGTCCGGGCTGGACGAGCTGACCGCGCTGACCGAACGGTGCCTGCTGGCCGGCCTCGCCAGCGACAGCGAGCGCAGTGACAACGAGCAGGGTGCGCTGCCCGCCGTGCTGGCCGCGGTCCGGGATCGTGCCGCGCTGGACACCGACGTCACCCACCTGATGGCCGCGCTGCCCGCCCTGGTCCGCGCGGCCCGGTACGGCGACGTGCGGGGCACGGACCCGCGGCGGCTCGGCGAGGTCGCGGTCGAGATGATCATCCGCATCTGCGCGGGCCTGCCGGTCGCGGTCGCGTCGCTCGACGAGACGGCGGAACGAACCATGCGGGACCGCATCGACGGCGTGCATTCGGCCATCAGCCTGCTCGCCCACCCTGACATCCGGGTCCGCTGGCTGGCCACGCTGGCGCGGCTGAACGCTCCGCTGGATTGGCCTGGGCCTCCGGCCGCGGCGCCGCTCGTGTCCGGGCGAGTGACCCGGCTGCTGCTGGATGCCGAGGAGATCAGCAATGACGAGGCGGCGGCGCGGATGAGCCGCGAGCTGTCCGCGGGCGCCGCGGCGGCGGCCGCCGCGGGCTGGGCCGAGGGATTCCTGTCCGGCAGCGGCCTGCTGCTGGTCCACGACGAGAAGCTGCTCGGCCTGGCAGATTCCTGGCTGGCCGGGCTGAGCGATGACACGTTCCAGACCGTGCTGCCCGCGTTGCGGCGGACGTTCGGCGGGTTCCTGCCGCCCGAACGGCGGGCGATCGGCGAGAAGGCGGCCCGGCTGGATGGATCTGGCCGGCCGGCACGGGCGGCCGGCACCGAGGACGAGTTCGACCCGGAACGCGCCGCGCCCGCCATGCAGACCGTCGCGATGATCCAGGGAATCTCGTGAACGGCCCGCGGGGGTCCGGGGGGACGGCTCCCCCCGGTCAAGAAAGGCTAAGGCGCTGGCGGCTGGTGCTCGGCGGCGCCGACGACGGCACCGGCACCGGGCTGACCGGGGACGACGTACGGATCGACGCCGCGCTCGGCGCCCTGTACGACATCCAGGGCGGCGAGCCGGGGCAGGACCGGGCCACGGCCGCCCGCGGCGGCGGGCTCGGCGCGTCGGCGCCCCGGGTGGCGCGGTGGCTCGGCGACATCCGGACCTATTTCCCGGTCAGCGTCGTCCAGGTGATGCAGAAGGACGCGATCGAACGACTCGGCCTGACCCGGCTGCTGCTCGAGCCGGAGATGCTCGACGCGGTGGAGCCGGACGTGCACCTGGCCGGCACGCTGCTGTCGCTGAACCGGGTGATGCCGGATGAGGCACGGGAATCGGCGCGGGCGGTGGTGCGCAAGGTGACCACGGACCTGGAGCGCCGCCTCGCGCAGCGAACCCGCGCCGCGGTCTCCGGGGCGCTGAACCGGGCCAGCCGGACCAGCAGGCCGCGGCGCCCGGCCGATATCGACTGGAACCGTACGATCCGCGCGAACCTGCGCAACTATGTGCCCGAGCACCACACGGTCGTGCCCGAGCGGCTGACCGGGTACGCGCGCAAACAGCAGGCCGTCGCCCGCGACGTCATCCTCTGCCTGGACCAGAGCGGCTCGATGGCGTCCTCGGTGGTGTACGCGGGCGTGTTCGGCGCGGTGCTGGCGTCAGTCCGCTCGCTCCGGACTTCGGTGGTCGCGTTCGACACCGCGGTCGTGGACCTGACCGACAAGCTCGCCGATCCGGTCGAGGTGCTGTTCGGGACCCAGCTGGGCGGCGGAACCGACATCAACCGCGCCATCGCCTACTGCCAGCGGCTCATCACCCGCCCGGCCAGCACGATCCTGATCCTGATCAGCGACCTGTTCGAAGGCGGCGACTCCGGCGAGCTGCTGCGCCGGATCGCGGATCTGACCGCGGCGGGCACGCAGGTGATCACCTTGCTCGCGCTCAGCGACGATGGCGCTCCCGGGTATGACCACGACATCGCCGCGGCCCTCGCCGGACTCGGCGTCCCCGCCTTCGCCTGCACCCCGGACGCGTTCGGTGACCTGATGGCCGCGGCGATCGAACGCCGCGCCCTCCCGGCTCAGCCCATCGGGTAGCGGCGCAGGCCCAGGGCGTACTCGCATCCGGCGCCCATGCCCACGTAGCCGGCCATGTCGCGGAGGAACTCGCCGGGATCGAAGTCGCCGCCGAGGCCGTCGAGGTAGGCGCGGTGCTCCCGCAATGACGCGATGCCCGCGTCGATCGTTTCGGTGATGTCGACGAAATACGCCGGGGTGCCGGATGCCGCGACGTACGCGTCCCGGATCGTCCGGCACGGCGGCCCCGCCTCGGGGAACACCCATTCATTGGCGGCGTCGCGGCAGGCGTCGAGCACGGCGAGGCCGACCGCGCGGTGATCGGCGTGATTGACTGGCCCCTCCTCGCCCCAGGTGAGGTCGAAGCTCATCGTGATCACGACCTCGGGCTGGAGCTTGCGGAACGCGGTCGCGAGATCGCGCCGCAGCGCGATCCCGTACTCCACCAGCCCGTCGCGATGATCGAGGAACTCAACCTCGGTGACGCCCACGACGGCCGCGCTGCGCCGTTCCTCCTCCTCGCGCAGCGGCCCGGTGGTGGCCGGAGGCATGCCGGCGATCCCGGCTTCACCGCGGGTGGCCAGCAGGTAGCATCCGCGTCTCCTCTCGCCCCGTATTCCGCTTCCAGTATGCCCGGGCGCGAGCTATCGGGCGTGCCCGGGAATGCCCGCGTGGCGGGATCTTGCTGGCAATTACATGAGCATCGCACTGGGCAGGATCGGCATCTGGCGGCGCCAGCCGGACCTCACTCCCGACCTGGCGGCCGAGCTCGAGCGGCTCGGATACGGCGCGATCTGGATCGGCGGCGCGAGCGGTGACCTCCGCCTGGCTGAGGTGCTGCTGGACGCGACCAGCCAGATCACCGTGGCGACTGGCATCGTCAACATCTGGGCCAACGACGCGACGGCCGTGGCCGACGCCTACCATCGGGTCACCGCCCGGCACCCGGAGCGGTTCCTGCTCGGCGTCGGGGTCAGCCATCCGGAATTCAATGAGCGGTATCAGCAACCCTACGCCGCGCTGGTCAGCTACCTCGAGGAACTGGACAGGGCGCGTGTGCCGGCGAGCGGCCGGGTGCTGGCCGCGCTGGGACCGAAGGTCCTGGCGCTGGCCGCCGAGCGTGCCGCGGGTGCGCACCCCTATCTGGTCACCCCCGGGTACACCCGGCGGGCCCGCGAACTGCTGGGCCCGGGGCCGCTTCTCGCCCCCGAACAGAAGGTCCTGCTCGAATCCGACCCGGAGCGAGCCCGGGCCATCGCCCGGCCAGCGGTCCGCGACCCGTATCTGCGGCTGACCAATTACGTGGCCAACTTGCGCCGTCTGGGCTGGACCGACGCGGACCTCGCCGACGGCGGCAGCGACCGGCTGATCGACGCACTGTCGCCGCACGGCGATGCGGCGACCCTCGCCGGGCACGTGACCGCTCACCTCGAAGCGGGCGCGGATCACGTGCCCGTCCAGGTGCTCGGTCCCGATCCCATGCCTGCCTATCAGGCGCTTTCCGCGCGGCTCGGCCTCACCGCATAGTCAGCTTCCCAAGCGGTCCCATAAGATCATGGGTCGTTTGCGGTAACTATTCCCGCAAACGACCCATGATCATGACTCACCGTGTATTAAGGAATGAACGGCTGTGAGTGCTAACGTCCTGGAGCGGCAGTGAGTGGTGATCCCTCGGGGCTTCCTTGGAACGATGCCGAGAATGATCTATTGGCCCATATAGACACGTCCGTGCCGGTCTCAGCGCGGATCTGGAATTACTGGATGGGAGGCAAGGACTACTACCCTATTGACAAGGAGGCCGGCGACGAGTTCGCGCTGGTCTACCCTGGCATCGTCGACGAGGCACGCGCATCCCGCTATTTCCTGGCCCGCGTGGTCCGCTTTCTGGCTGGCGAGGCGGGCATCCGCCAGTTCCTGGACATCGGTACCGGCCTGCCCGGTCCCGACAACACCCACGAGATCGCCCAGCGAGCCGCGCCGGATTCCCGGATCGTCTACGTCGACAACGATCCGCTGGTCCTCGCGCACGCCCGTGCCCTGCTCACCACCAGCAGCGGCCAGGGCAGCACCGACTACATCGACGCGGACCTGAACTACCCCGCCGAGATCCTCCAGATCGCCGGGACGAAGCTGGATTTCAGCCAGCCGGTCGCGATCATGCTGATGGGCATTCTCGGCCACATTGGCGATCCGGGTGAAGGCGACGACCGGGCAGCCCGCTCGATCGTGGACCGGCTGAAGGCCGCCCTGCCTTCCGGCGGCTACCTGGCGATATACGACGGCGCCGATATTGATCCGGACTATGTGGCCGGTATAGCGGCGTACAACCGCAGCGGCGCGGTCCCGTACCGGGTGCGGAGCCTGCCGCAGATTACCCGCTTCTTTGACGGCCTCGAACTGGTCGATCCGGGCGTGGTGCCGATCCACCAGTGGCGTCCCGATCCCGCCCCATTCCCCGCTAAGAAGGTGGCCCATTCGGGCGGCGTCGCGAAGAAACCATAGTCTAGGTTCCCAGGTGGCGCAGGACGGCCAGGACCCGGCGGTTGTCGTTGTCGTCGGGCGGCAGGCCGAGCTTGCCGAAGATGCTGGCCACATGCTTCTCGACCGCGCCGCCCGATACCACTAGCTCGGCCGCGATACCGGCATTCGACCTGCCCTCGGCCATCAGCGCCAGGACCTGGCGTTCGCGCGGCGTCAGCGAGTCCAGGCCGCCGACCCGCCTGCTCGCCCGGAACAGCTGGCTGACCACCTCCGGGTCCAGCGCCGTGCCCCCGTTCGCGACGCGCTCCAGCGCCGCCGCGAACTCGGCCACGTTCGCCACCCGGTCCTTCAGCAGGTAACCGACCCCTGCCGCGCCGCCTTCGAGCAGCTTGGCGCTGTAGGACGTCTCGATGTACTGCGAGAACACCAGCACCCCGGTGTCCGGGTATGCCTTGCGCAGCTCGAGGGCGGCACGGACGCCCTCGTCGGTGTGGGTGGGCGGCATGCGGATATCGACCACCGCGACGTCCGGCTTGTGCTCCGCGACCGCGGCCAGCAGCGCCGCACCGTCGGCGACCGCCGCGCACACCATGTGCCCGCGATCCTCCAGCAGCCGGATCAGCCCCTCGCGCAGCAGCGCCGCGTCCTCCGCTATCACCACTCGCATACTCGGTTTCCCCTTAAGCCCGCGGTATTCAGCTAAGCCCGGAGCGGCAGTTCGACCAGCACGACGGTGGGTCCCCCCGGCGGGCTGGACACGTCGAGCCGCCCGTCTACGGTTGATACCCGTTGCGCCAGGCCGGCCAGGCCGCTCCCGCGCGCCTGGTCGGCGCCGCCGACCCCGTCGTCGCTGATTCTCAGCCGAAGCAGGCCAGACCGTTCGTAGTTAATTTCGATTTCAATGATGTCAGCGTAACTGTGTTTGGTAGCATTAGCGATGAGCTCGGCCGCGCAGAAATAGGCGATCGTCTCGATGGCCGGGGCGGGTCGCTCTGTTGTCCCGCCACCGGCCGGGACGACGGAGAGCGTCACCGGGATGGCACTGCTCGCGGCCAGTGACTCCAGGGCGACGGCCAGGCCGTTGTCCAGGGCGGGCGGATGGATGCCGCGGGCGATGTCACGCAGGTCGGCGAGCGCGTCGACCGCGTTGCGGTGGGCGGCGTCGACGAGCTCCCGGATGGTCCGCAGGTCGCTGGGCGCGCCGCTGGCGGCGGGGCCGCCGGCCGGCTCGTCGTCATCGCCCAGCTTCTCGCGGGCCATGCCGAGGTTCATGGCCAGCGCGGCCAGCCGCATCTGCGCGCCGTCGTGCAGGTCACGCTCGACCCGGCGGAGCGCGGCGGCCGAGTCCTCCACGGCGAGCGTCCTGGTGCGTTCCAGCTCGCTCACCCGCTCGGACAGGGTGGCCGGGCCGAGCAGGCTGCGGATCAGCCGCCGGTCCAGGGCGATCGCGCCGCGAGCCACCCACACCCCGGCCAGCAGCCAGCCGATGCCGACCAGGGCCGCGGGGAACGTACCCGGCCAGGTGGACACCCGGAAGTCCAGCACCGGCACCGGCGCCTGGACCGACAGCGGCGAGAGCCTGGTGCCCGCGGCATGGTTGCGGAACAGCAGCCATACCTCCGGGTAGGTCATGTCGATCAGCCCGCAGACCACGGCCGATATCGTGTATCCCTGGACGACCGCGACCGGCAGCTTGATCACCGAGAACCACACCGCCCGCCAGGCCGGACGGTACCGCAGGCGCCGGTCGAGCCGGCCGAGGATGCCGGTGCCCGGCTCGAATGGCGCCGGGGGCGGAACCGTTTCTCTCAGCATCCGGTCCAGGATGCGGCGGTGCAGCGAGCCGATGCGAGCGGCGAGCCGCAGCGCCACGATAACGATCAGCAGGCCGACGACGGTGAAGATGACCGTAACGGACAGCGCAACGCCCGGCACGATGGTGAACCCGACGACGAAGGCGCCGAACAGGCCCGCCAGCGAACCAAGCGCGGTGTACACCAGGTCGCGCCCGGCCCGCCGGATCGTGGTCATGTCCTCATTCTTACCGGTGCGCCGGGCGCGCCCGGCCCCCGTGGCGGGCATGCCCGGCAAATTACGGGATTTCGCTCGGGACCACCCTAGAAAGCCGGCCGTTCCAGGAGGAACGTGGTAAGCACCCGGATTCGTGGTGGGGTTATCCCCAGGCCGGCCCCTGGAAAGTCTGTAAATCGACATCATTCCCGCTGAAGCCAGGCACGGAATTTCGTCCCTGTTGCTGAGGCGGCTCACAACGGGCATGGAGCGCCGCGACCGCTGGATGATCAATGTCACCACATAAGTAACCAGCAACATCACCAGATGGCGACGCTAATCGCACCGATCATCGGGAAGTCCATTACCGGGCTGCAATCGGTTGCGCTAAGCTGAGCGAAATGCACGTGCTGATCGTTGGAGCGGGGATCGGCGGGCTCAGCGCGGCGCTTTCGCTGCACGCCGTCGGTATCGACGTATCCGTGATCGAGTCGGCTGCCACGCTGCGGCCGCTCGGGGTCGGCATTAACCTGCTGCCGCATGCCGTCCGTGAGCTGACCGAGCTGGAACTCGGTGACGAACTGGCGGCCTCGGGCATCCGGACCGCGGAGATAGTGCACTTCGACCGGCACGGGAACCGGATCTGGGGAGTCGCCTCCGGCCGCCACGCGGGGTATCACTGGCCGCAGTACTCGATCCACCGCGGCGAGCTGCAGTTGATCCTGCTGGACGCGGTGCGGGCCCGGCTCGGCCCGGACACGGTACGGACCGGGATGACGTTCCTGTCATTCGAGGAATCCGCGGGCGGCGTGACGGTGCGGGTGAGCGACCGGGCTACCGGCGGAACCACGTCGTTGCGCGCTGACGTGCTGGTCGGCGCGGACGGGCTGTACTCCGGGGTCCGGGCACAACTGCATCCCGATGAGCCCCCGCCGCGCTGGGGCGGGATCAAGCTGTGGCGTGGCGTCACCCCGGGCCTGCCGTTCCTGTCCGGCCGCACGGTGGCGGTCTCCGGCACCAACGCGGCGCGGAAGTTCGTGGCCTATCCGATATCACGGAAGGCTGAGCTGCAAGGTGGCGCGCTGATCAACTGGGTCGCGGAGGTGCTGGTCCCCGGCGACACCGGCGACACCGGCGACACCGGCGGCGGCGACGGCGGCGACGGCGGCGACTCACAGTGGGCGGACTGGAACCGGGCCGGCCGGACCGAGGACGTGCTGCCGTGGTTCGCGGACTGGACGTTCGACTGGCTCGACATTCCCGCTCTCATCTCGGACGCGGCCGAAATCCTCGAATACCCGATGGTGGACCGGGATCCGCTGCCGTTGTGGGGTCGCGGGCGCGTCACCCTGCTCGGGGACGCCGCGCACCCCATGTACCCGATCGGAGCCAACGGCGGGTCGCAGGCTGTCCTGGATGCCCGCGTGCTGGCCTACTCGCTGGCGACCGTCGCGTCGCCGGACGACGCGCTGGCGGCGTATGAGGAGGACCGCCGGGAGAAAGCCAACGCGATCGTGCTGGCCTGCCGCGACATGCCGGCCGACCGGATGCTGCACATGGTCAGCGTCCGCGCGCCGGACGGCTTCGACCAGATCACCGACGTGCTGTCGGCCGCGGAACTGGCGGCGTTCGACGACGCATACCGGGAGACGACGCTGCCCGACGTGGCCGCGCTCAACGCCCGCCCGCCGCTGATGCCCTAGCCGGACTCCAGGGAATGGCTGGCGCAACGTACCCGCTGGGCGGGGGTCGCTGGCGCAACGTACCCCTTGGCACTGTCGCGAACCCGCATGCCGCATGTCGGCGTGCCGCTTTCTTCCCGCGTCGTCAAGCACACTTCCATGCGACATAACGGTCATGCCGAGCAAATCGCCATCGCTCACGGGGGTTCAGCTGACCCAGGGGAAGCAGTGACGTCGTTCTGTGAAAATAACCGCCAATCACCAGTGGTGCGTGGTGGCATGGGAGTGGCGCTGGATGATCTCCGTGTCCTCCGGCGGCTGGTAGATGGACTGGACCGCGACCCGGCCCGGGCCGTGCAGCCGGATCCAGATGTTGCGGTAGCTCCAGCGGTTGTTCCAGAACGCGAAGCCCCTGTTCCGCGGGTACTCCAGATGCAGGTTCACCCGCACCGACACGTCGCGGTACAGCAGCGCGCTCGGCTGCACGAGCAGGCTCTGCCCGGGTTGCATGTCCCGGATGAACGTGTTGCCGGGCGAGTGGAGCAGCAGCAGGCCCGGCGCGTCCCGCGCGGTGAAGACATCGCCGAACTGGCCCATCGGATAGTGCGTCTCCTGGTCGTCGCCACTGCCGGTGACGTACCAGACGTCGTTCGAGCGCCAGTCATAGGCGATGTTGCCGGTCGCGCACAGGAACCGGTGCTCGCGCACCCAGATCTGCTGGCCGTGCTGGAGCGGCAGCGCCACGACCTCTCCGGCGTGGTTGTCGGACAGCGCGAGGTGCCCGGGACCGCGGGCCTCCACCATGATCAGCGGCAGCCCGGCCATGACGCGTTTCCAGCCGCCGCGCATCGGCATGTTGCCGAGCCGGGCGGCCGGGTCGGCCCACAGCAGCACGTGATGGGAGAAGTAGATCCAGTCATCCGGGCTCAGGGTGAATTCGGCGACCGGGACCGTGGTTCCGGCGATCTGGCAATGCGAGCGGCCGAACTGCAGCCGTGCCATGTCGCGGATGGGCGGCTGCTCCACCCAGCCGGTGTCACTGACCACCGCCTTGATGTCAACCGGGGCGCCGCACAGCGGGCAGGTGGGCTGGTCCGGGTCGCTGGGCTGGCGGCAGTAGCGGCAGATATAAGTGTTCATGTCCCGCGCTTACTCCGCGTGGTGGTGCACGTACATGGACTGGATGCCGACCCGGCCCGGCCCGGTCATCTCGGCCAGGTACATGCCGTGGCGGAGGAACCCTGTCTTCAGCGGCATCTGCACCGCGTCCATGCGGACCGTGGAATCCTTGTACAGGAAACCGCCCGGCTCGACCAGGATCTTCTCGTTCGGGTTCAGCGTGCGCTCGAGCACGTTGCCGTTGCCATGCAGCATCAGCAGGCCTGGGTGGCCAGCCGTCACGAACCGGTCCATGTACATCCCGTTGCCGCCGTGCAGCAGGTTGACGAGGCCCTTGATCCGCACGAACGAGTACTGGATGCTGTGCGACGCGACCAGGAAGGCATGCTCCCGGACGTCCAGCTCCATGCCTGGATGCAGCGGCAGGACGACCAGCTCGCCGGGCGCGTCCCGGGAGAACGCCACCCGTCCTGGTCCGGTGGCGACCGTCACGATGTGCGGCATGCCCCCGATGCTGCGCTTCATCCCGCCGCCGGTGTTCATCGACTGGAGCGGGACAGATTCGTCCTTCCATAGCAGGACGTGGTGCTCGAAGTAGACCCCGTCCTGCGGATGCAGGTTGACCTCCGCTACCGGCACGAGCTCGCCCTCGACCTGGCAGGTGCTGGCGGAGAACCGGAATTCGGTCATGTCCCGCAGCCGGGGGGCTTCCCGCCAGCCGGAGTCACTGACCTTGTCCCGCTCGTCGAGCGGGGCGCCGCATGTCATGCAACTGGTGGTGCCGGGCTGGTTTTGCGCGCGGCACCAACGGCACTGGATGGCTTCCACGCTCGGAAGATAGCCGGCCGGGTACCTTTTGGAACGTCTTATGCGGCAAAGATGCGAACGGGTATGGTTTGCGCATGGCACTGCTTGGGCGGGAATTCATCGCGGTACCGGACGACCGCAAGAACCAGATCGTCTTCAAATGGCCGGATGTGAGCATCCGCCGCTACACGCGCGCGATCGTCAACGCCGACCAGATGGCACTGTTCGTGAGCACCGGGCACGTGGTGCAGACCCTGGGACCTGGGCGGCATCAGATCGACGCCGATGAACTTCCCGGCCTCGGGATGATCATCGACCACGTCTCCGGCGGCAACGCGTACCGGGCTGAGCTGTACTTCGTCGGCACGCGCGAGTACACCGGGTTCCGCTTCGGCGGCCGGGTGGACGACGTCCAGGACCCGCGGACCGGGCTGGTCGTGACGCTGCGCGTGTTCGGAGACTACGCGCTGCGCGTGGCCGATCCGGCACGGCTGATCACCAACCTGACCGCGACGGTGAACGTGGCCGACAACGAGCAGATCGCCGCCTGGGTCAGCGACCAGCTGCTGAAGGTGCTCAGGACCAACGTCACCACCCAGATCATCCGGAACGGGTGGCCGATCCTGGGCCTGATGGCCTACTCGGCCGAGATCGAGCAGTCGGCTATCGAGATGGGCAACGGCCAGCTCGCCGCGTACGGGATCGAGCTCACCCGGATGGGCAACTTCGACATCAACCTCAAGCCCGAAGACGAGCAGCAGCTCAAGCAGCTCGCCAAGGACACGTCGTACTCCCAGCTCGCTGGCGGGTTCCAGAACTACGCGGCTGGTGAGATGGCGCTCGGTGCCGGGCAGGGCATGGCCCAGGGCGGCGCCGGGACCGAGGGGGCGTTCCTGGCTGCCGGGTTCGGCATGGCCGGTGCCTTCGGAGCCCAGCAGGCGGCTGCTCAGCAGCAGGCCGTCGCTCAGCAGCAGGCTGGTGCGCAGCAGCAGGGGGCCGCTGCGTCGGCTGGGGCTGGATCCGCGCCGACGCCGGCCCCGGTCGGAGCGGTGTGCGCGGCCTGCCAGACGCCCAATCCGGGGAACGCCAGGTTCTGTATGGGCTGCGGTCAGCAGCTGGCGCCGCGGGTTCAGCACTGCACCGAGTGCGGGACCGAACTGCCCGCAGGCGCCCACTTCTGCGCGGCGTGCGGCACCCGGGTCGGCGGCTGACGAGGGCGGCCGGCGAGGGGCGCTGGCGAGGGGGGCCGACAAAGGGGCGCTGGCCACGCTAGCCTGCGCCGAGCCCAGGTTTGCTCCTCATTAATGGCACAGCGCGGTAAGAGCCGGCCGGGCCGGTCCCTGGACGGGCCGGCCCGGCCGCTCGCGGTCGCGTCGGTGGGCCCTGCCGATGAGCCCCTTATGACAACTTGGCCAGGATCTTCTGGAGCATCTCGCCGTGCTCGGCAAGCTGCTCCCCCTGCGTGTCCAGCCGACCATCTATCCCGTCCAGACGGACGTCTATCCCGTCGAGCCGCCTCCCATGTTCCTCCTGCACTGTCTTGATGTCCGCGGCATCTGACTTGGTCTCGCGGACATCTTGGTAGATCAGGTTGATGATCTCGGCGGCGGCGTCGGCCCTGCTGGCCGCCTTGACCGCGATCTCTGCCCACCCGCGGGTCTCCGCCCGTAGGGCAGGCAGTTCTTTCTCTCGCACGGCTGCCAGGCCTTCCTCAACCGCCGTGACTCGGGATTCGAGATCCATGTCAGGCACTCTATCGGGACCCAACGACATTCTCAGGCAAGGGAAGATTTGTCCGAAAAATGCGTGTCAAAGGCGGCAACATGTTGCCAATTACTCGAACCGGACCAGGGCTGCCTTGGCAAACTTGGTAGGTGACACATAGGCGGTAGCGGCCAGGAATGCGTCGACGGCCAATCATCGGGCGGAAGGGGTAAATCGAGCCTGGGATCTAAGTGGGATGGATCGTAAGTTCGTCCAGGGGCTGCGCTCGCCCAACCCCGTCATTGTCACAAGGGTGCGGCTCCCTTAAAGTGACAGCCAGGTGCTGCTCCCTGGCCAGCGGCACCGATGGCACCATTGGGCACGCTCTATAGCGCTACTGTTCGGTTTGAGCGGCACCGATGGCACCATCGGCATGCTGCTCACTCTGGAGGAGCCGCACCCATGTGACATTCAAGGGGTTCGCAGCGGCACTGGGGATCACAGCACAAGTCCCAGTGGTCCCTTGCAGCTCCCGGGTAACACGATCAGAGCGCCGGACCGATCACCCAGGCCCCGACGAACTTCCGGAGCGCCCCACTAAGTCGCGGCTTCCCGCCGCTGCCGGATTGCCAAGAATGTTCGTTATGCCTCGAACGCGGCGCGGATTAAGGTGGAATATCCATGCTGACCGGAAATTAGGGGGTTTTGCGGGCAGGCGGCAGCAGCCGGCGGCGGGTTGTGCCGTCGGCTTGGGGTTAGCGGGTGGTTAGGCGGCGGTGGTCTCCGCGGGGGTGAGGGTGACGGTCA
>Ga0213881_10000185_pt1 | contig 49834 bp, 40 predicted proteins | sample BarmaccoBMER_R08_FD_160104 | JGI IMG/M metagenome (GOLD analysis project Ga0213881, IMG submission 160104) | Barbacenia macrantha exposed rock microbial communities from rupestrian grasslands, the National Park of Serra do Cipo, Brazil - ER_R08 ...
GTTAGCTGTTTGTATCCATTTCCTCACAAGGGGTATCGTCCCACAACAGCCACACCACCACGGGACGACACGCCGCCGCCCCGGCAACTTGACACCAGCCCAGCACCGAGCGCAGGTAACAGCCTCTGTAGGGGGTGCGATGGCACATTCACCCCCCTCAAGCACAACGTCCGAGCCACACCAGAGCGTCAGCGTTGCAGCTCACGGATTTCCGCGGTGGCAGTGTAAAGCTCTTTGGACGCGGCCTCGAGCTCGGTGAGAGCCTTGCTCATCAGGCTCTTGTTGACCGTGACGTCGACGTCCTCGTCGCCGTGCGGTTTCGTGGATAGCGCGCTCCGGCAGTCCGCCGCGGCCTGGGCGAGTCCGGTGAGCGACGTCGCATACGCGTGCTGCATGGAGGTGTCCGGGATCGGCGGAGCGTTCCGCGCGGTCCCGACACTCGATGCGAGCTTCGCGCACGCCTGCTTGGTATCGGTGTAGCGCCCGAGTCCGGCGGTTTGCGCGAGGTCCCCGAGCTGGGTGGTCACGGCGGTCATCGCCGATCCGCCGGAGCCCGTCTTCCAGGCGAGTATCTGGCTGTTCTCGCCCGACGGCCATTGCATCGCCGTCTTGGCGACCCCATTGGTCCTTACGCTCGACGCGCTGGTGATGCCGACGGGACCCGTGGGCGTGACGCGAGTCGACGGCTGCTGGGTGAACGTGCCGCCGCCGGTCGGCGCGGCGCCGGTCGCACCCAGCTTCGCGGACGAAGACGAGGACGACGATGCCGCCGCCAGCGCCACTCCCGTCCCGACCAGACCCACCCCCGCGACAGCGGCGGCGGCGAGCAACCACCGTCTGCCGCCCCGGACCGATCTCACCGGCTGCCACCGAGGCTGCCGCCGATCACTTTTCATGTGTCCCTCCCCAAGCCCCACAGCCCAAAGCCCATGGAGTCCCATATCCAATGGCGTCCGACGATACCCCGCGATCCCACCGCAGGCTAGCGCCGAAGCAGTGCCGAAGCAGCGCCGCAGCAGTGCCGAAGCAGTGCCGAAGCAGCCAGGAACCAGCCCGGAACCACCCCGCGAGGCAGTGCTGAAGAAACCCTGAAAAAGTACTGAAGGTCGCACTGCTCGCGAAGGCCGCAAATCAGTCGATATCAGGTGTGTAGAGATCCTGATATCTGGTATCACAGCCGCCCCGTGACGCTCTTATACCCATAGTGCGTGAGATCTCCGCAGGTCAACAGGTGAGGTGGGGCACGATGACCTGGTCCCGGTCTGGTGTTTCGCTCGCGTGCGCAAAAATCGTGCGCACAAGAACGACGAAGGTACTGAGCCCAGTTTCCCGGCGTGGGTGGCGTGAAAAGCGTCTCCGCAGCGGGTTGCTGAGGTTTCTGGCGATACCCATCGGCCTGCTCACGGCCTGCGCGCTGCTGGTCGCGTCCCCGGCCGTGCCGGCCCAGGCGGCCTGCGGCAACCCGATCGCGTGCGAGAACCAGCTGAGCGGCACGCCGCAGACCACCTGGGACGTGCCTAACCCGAGCACCAGCATCGCGGGTTTCGCGGATCCGTTCAGCGTCAACGTGGGCGGGACGATCAACTTCAAGATCAAGACGTCGTTCTCCAGCTTCAGCATCGACATCTACCGCATGGGTTACTACAACAACAACGGCGCTCGCCTGATGACCAGCCTCACGCCCATCCCGTCGGTGTCGCAGAACCAGCCCGCCTGCAGCACCAACACCACGACCGGACTGGACGACTGCGGTAACTGGAGCGTCTCGGCGACCTGGAACGTCCCGTCGACGGCGGTGTCCGGGGTTTACTTCGCGAAGATCTACAGCAGCAGCGGCGCCAACCAGATCCCGTTCGTGGTGCGGAACGACTCGAGCCACGCGAACGTCGTCATGATGACCTCCGACGAGACCTGGCAGGCCTACAACGACTATGGCGGCGGCGACTTCTATGTCGGAAGCTCCACCGGCAGCCCGTGGTGCTGCAGCGCACTGGACCCCGGCCGCTCCGTCCAGATCAGCTACAACCGGCCGTTCTCGACTCGCGACGACACCCCGTTCGGGCAGGACTTCTTCTTCAACGCCGAATATCCGCTGATCCGGTTCATGGAGGAGAACGGGTACGACGTCAGCTACGTGAGCCAGTCCGACGTGGCCCAGACGGGCGGGGCCACCATGCTCGAACAGCACAAGATTCTCACGGTGGCCGGGCATTCGGAGTACTTCGACGCGAACGATCGGTCCAACATGACCGCGGCCAGGGACGCCGGGGTCAACATGGCGTTCTTCTCCGGCAACTTCATGTGGTGGAAGACCCGGTGGGCGAACAGCCAGTTCGGCAACGAGCCGTTCCGTACGCTGATCACCTACAAGGAGAGCCTCGACAGCACCGTGAGCGATCCCTCGGATCCGCCCACCTGGACCGGGGCGTGGCGGGACACGCGGTTCAGCCCGCCGGGCGACGCGCAGCCGGAGAACACGCTGACCGGCCAGCTGTGGGACGTCAACTGCTGTTCTTACGCGGAGACCGTACCGTCGGCCTATTCCAAACTAGCGCTGTGGAAAAATACCCCGGTGGCCAGCCTGTCGTCCGGGTCGACCTACACGATGCCGGACGAGACACTCGGCTACGAGTGGGATTCGGACATCGACAACGGGTTGCGGCCGGCCGGCGAGATAGACATGTCGCAAACGTGCGCCACCGTGCAGCAGAAGCTGGCTACCGACCGCGAAGAGCTGGTGTCGGACAATGCCTGTAACAGCCTGACGCTGTATCGCGCCTCGAGCGGCGCGCTGGTGTTCGACGCGGGCACGATCCAGTGGACGTGGGGCCTCGATTCCGATCATGACGGGGACGTCCAGAATCCGCCCGACCCGGCCATGCAGCAGGCGACCGTGAACCTGTTCGCCCTCATGGGCGTGCAGCCCACGTCGCTGATGTCCGGGCTGGTCGCCGGAACACAGCCGCACTACTCTTCCGCGCCGACCGCGACGATAACGTCGCCGTCCAGCGGCGCCTCGTTCGGCAACGGCAACGCCGTCACGATCAGCGGCACCGCCACCGATTCCGGCGGCGGTGTGGTCGCGGGCGTCGAGGTGTCCACCGACGGCGGTTCGACCTGGCACCCGGTGACCACGATGTCCACCGCGAGCACCAGCGTGACGTGGAGCTACACCTGGGCAGCCGTCGGGAACGGCTCGGTGACGCTGGAGGCGAGGGCCAGCGACGACCTGGCCAACGTCGGCGCCGCCAGTCAGAGCGTGTCGGTGAATGTCGGCTGCCCGTGCAGCGTCTTCTCCGCCAATCACGTGCCGTTCACCACGTCGGCGTCCGACGTGAACGCCTATGAGCTGGGCATGAAGTTCCAGTCGACCGTGCCGGGCTGGGTGGCCGGCGTGCGCTTCTACAAGGGCTCCGGCAACGGCGGGACCCACACCGGCTCGTTGTGGAGTGCCACCGGTACGCTGCTCGCCACCGGAACGTTCCTGAACGAGACGGCCAGCGGCTGGCAGACGCTGACCTTCGCCAGTCCGGTGCAGATCAGCGCCAACACCACCTATGTGGTGTCGTACTACGATCCGGAAGGGCATTACGCGGTCGATGAGGAGTACTTCGTCAACCAGGTGAACAGCCCTCCGCTGATCGGGGTCAAAGCCAACTACCTGCAGAGCGGCGGCGGCAACGGGGTCTTCAACCCCGGCGGACCCGGCTTCCCGACCCAGACCGGTGACAGCTGGAGCTATTCGGTCGACGTGGTCTTCGACACGACCCAGCCGCCCAGCCATCCGGCGGTGAACAGCGTCACGCCGATCGTCGGGTCGTCGAGCAACCCGGTCTCCACCGACCCCTCGGTCACGTTCTCCGAGGCGGTGGTGCCCAGTTCGGTGTCGCTCACCGTGACCGATCAGAGCAACCACACGGTGGCCGGCTCGGTGACCATGGACAGCACCGACACGGTGGCCACGTTCACCCCGTCGAGCGCGCTGGCGGCCGGCACGACGTTCACCGTCGCGGTCAACGCGGCCAAGGACAGCAACGGCGAGAGCATGCTGAACCCGTACAGTTACACGTTCACCACCAGCAAGGTGTTCGACGCGGCGGGCAAGTGCCCGTGCGCTCTGTGGCCCGACGTCCCGCCGTCTGGCATATCCGACTCGAACGACCAGAACTCCGGCGTCGAGCTTGGTGTCAAGTTCACCGCCTCGCAGGCCGGCACCATCAGCGGGATCCGGTTCTACAAGCTGCCCGACGACATCGGCACGCACGTCGGCACCCTGTGGAGTTCGACCGGGACCGCGCTGGCCAGCGGCACGTTCACCAATGAGTCAAGCCAGGGCTGGGAGGAGCTGGACTTCTCCACCCCGGTGTCGATCACCGCTGGTACCACCTACACGGCCTCGTACCACAGCACCGCGTGGCATTACGCGTACACCTCCCAGGGGCTGGCGTCGCCGGTGACCAGCGGTCCGCTGACCGCGCTGGCCAACGGCGGTGTCTACGCGTACGGCGGCTCGAGCACGTTCCCGACGAACACCTTCAACAGCACGAACTACTGGGTCGACGTGGTGTACAACACCTCGTCCGGCAGCTTCGCGCCGACGGTGTCGAGCGTCACGCCGACGAACGCGTCGTCGGGTAACCCCGTCAATGTCGCGCCCACGGCGACGTTCTCCCAGGCCGTGGTGCCCAGCACCGTGTCGTTCACGGTCAAGGACTCCGGCGGCAACACGGTGGCCGGCTCGGTGACCATGGACAGCACCAACACGGTCGCCACCTTCTCTCCGAGCAGTCCGCTGGCGGGAGACACCACGTACACGGCCACGGTGTCCGGTGCGCAGAACACGTTCGGCACGCCGATGACCAGTCCGTTCTCCTGGACGTTCAGCACCGCCGGCGCCCAGTGTCCGTGCAGCATCTTCCCGAGCAGCGCCACGCCGTCGGTGACCTCGACCAGCGACCCCGGTCCGGTGAACCTGGGTGTGCAGTTCACGGCGTCGTCCAACGGCTGGATCACCGGCATCCGGTTCTACAAGGGGTCCGGCAACACCGGCACGCACGTCGGCAGTCTGTGGACTTCCAGCGGGACCCTGATGGGCCAGGTGACGTTCACCAACGAATCCGCGTCGGGCTGGCAGGAGGCGGACTTCTCCACTCCGATCGCGGTGACCGCCGGCACCACCTATGTGGCGTCCTACTACGCGCCGCATGGCGGTTACGCCTATGACTCGGCGGCGTTCGCCAGCGCCGGCGTCACCAGCGGACCGCTGACCGCGCTGCAATCCTCGGCGGCCAGCCCCGGTAACGGCGTCTACACTTACGCCAGCTCTCCGGCGTTCCCGGACAGCACGTACAACGCGACCAACTACTGGGTGGATGTGGTCTTCACTGAACCGTAACGTGGACGGTCCGCGGGTCCTTCCGACCGCTGACGTGGATGAAAGCGCAGTGCTCGGCGCCGGCACGACCGTATGGCACCTCGCCCAGATTCGCGAGAAGGCCCGGCTCGGCAGTGATTGCATCGTCGGGCGAGGTGCCTACGTGGGCGCGGGAGTGATCATCGGTGACAACGTCAAGCTGCAGAATTACGCACTCGTCTACGAGCCGGCCCGGCTCGAGGACGGCGTGTTCATCGGCCCTGGCGTCATCCTCACCAATGATGTGTATCCGCGTTCGGTCGACCCCGACGGCAAGCTGAAGCGGTCCGCGGACTGGGACGCCCAAGGGGTGGTTGTCCGGGAGGGCGCCTCTCTCGGCGCCCGCGCCGTCGTGGTCGCCGGCTGCTCCATCGGCCGGTGGGCGCTGGTGGCGGCCGGCGCGGTGGTGACCCGCGATGTGCCCGACTTCGCTCTTGTGGCGGGAACACCGGCGCGGCGCATCGGGTGGGTCGGTCATGCCGGAGTCCGGCTGGAAAGCGCCGGCGACGGGCGGTGGCGCTGCCCGGAAACCCAGAAACTCTACATAGAACAGAACGACGTTCTTATCCCCTCTGAGTAACCGCCTTCCCGGCCGGGGTATCAGGAGCACCGCGTGAACGCTCTTCTGAACAATGAAGCCTGACGCCACCACGCCGCTTGTGATCGCCACCATGCTCCGCGAGGAGGGCATCACCGGGGTCCACACGCACGTCAAGCAGTTCCGGCGGTACCTCGAGGAAGAGGGTACGGCCGCCACGCTCGTCACGCCGTTCTCGTGGCGGCGGTCGTTCACCTATCCGGTATTCGGCATCCGCCGCGTGCTGGAGCGATGCAGCCGGGCCGCTGGCGTCATGTGGTACCGGCACTGGCATGAGGTGTTCCTACGTAACGCGTTGCGGCGCCAGCTGGCCGGCCTCGGCGACTGTGTCATCTACGCCCAGGGGCCGCCGGACGCGCGCGCGGCGTTGCGGGCGCGGCGCGGGCCGCATCAGCGCGTGGTTCTCGCGGTTCATTTCCGGACATCGCAGGCCGACGAGTGGGCTGACAAGAATGAGATCGCCCGTGACGGGCTGGTCTTCCGGGCCATCCGCAAGGTGGAGCGAGAGGTCCTGCCGCGCGTCGACCGGCTGGTCTATGTGTCCAAATGGGGGCAGGAAGCGGTGGCGAGCTGGCTGCCGGAGGCCGCGGCCGTCCCCTCGACGGTGATCGGCAACTTCGTGGCGCCAGCGCGCGGTGCGGGCCGGGAGAACCTGGGCGACCTGGTCACGGTGGGCAACTTCGATCTGGTCAAGAACCACCGCTTCATGCTGCGGGTCCTGGCCGAAGCCCGGCGGGCCGGACATGACCTCACGCTCGACATATTCGGGGATGGGCCGTGCCGGAAGGACCTGCTCCAGCTGACCGGGTCCCTGGGCCTGACCGGCCAGGTCCGGTTCCGCGGCTTCCGGCCCGATGTGCGCGACTTCCTGCCCGGATACCGGGCTTACGTCCACGCCTCGTATTCCGAATCACTACCGCTCGCGATCATCGAGGCGATGGCGGCCGGCCTGCCCGTCGTGACCGCTGACGTCGGGGGCATCCGCGAGCTGTGTGACGATGGCGTCGAGGCTCGCTTCTGGTCACTGGACGATCCGGCGCGGGCCGCGGCCACGCTGATCGAGCTGCTTGCCGACGAGCCGGTCCGGCTGAAGGCGGCGCGCGCCGCGAGCGAACGGTTCCGCCGCGACTTCGACGCGAGCGTAGTCGGCCCCAGGCTCCGGTCCTTCCTGCTGGAGACCCCTAGCAACCGCGCTGGATGACCAGGGCCTTGAACAGGGCGGCCCACTCGTAGGCGATCTGGTAGGGCCAGATGCTCATCGGCAGCGGTCCGGTGACCACGTACACCGAGCCGGCGAAGCATCGCTTCATCAGCATCCGGGCACGGGTGTCCTGTTCCGTTCCGGTCACCACCACCACCGAACTCCAGTGGTACCGCTTCGCGAGCTGGCCAGCGAACTCCGCCTCACCGCGGGTGTCGCCCGGATCCGGGTCGAAGCAGATGAGCGTGACGCCTGGTACGGCAGGCGGGCACGGCCAGCTGTAACCATGCTGTCCGCGGGAGACGACGAGGATCGGCGCCCGATGCTCGCGGGCGAGTCTTAGCGCCACCGGAAGGCGCTCGCCCGGGCCGGCGAACAGGACGATCGCGCTGACGCGCGGCGGCATGCCCTGGGCCGGCCACACGAACAGCCGCGCGGTGGCCGCGGCGAACAGCACCACCAGGGCCGTCACGACCACGAGTGCCCGCTGCCAGACACGCGACGGCCACAGGCGCCTCGCCGCGGCGAGCGTGAGCAAGCTTCGCGACCGCCTGGCCGTGGAGGCCCTGGGGGCCTTCCGGCTAGGCGGTACTGCGGCGGGAGGCGTCGCAGGTGGGGGGTCCGGGGGGTTGGTCTTTACCCCCCGGGAAAACACTGCCCTGAGTTTCAACAGCTCATGCTACCGGCGCTCGCCGAGGGCCACAGCCCCGTCCGGACTGTCGCATAGGGTAGCGTACGTTCCATATGAGGCTTAAGTCCAGTTTGGTGCTTCGCTGAACTTATGATGTTGTAGGTATGGGAGAGAGCTAAGTTTTTGCCGGGTATCGCATCTAAAGCGCTGAGTGCGTCAACCGTCCGACTTTCCGGCGCGTCTTGCATGTAGGGATGGTGGCCGCGCGAACCCTAAATGCTGCTGGAGCGGGATGTTGGGCGAGGTGCAGAGGTGTCCAATGCTTCCGTGTGACACGTAGGAGGTTTATGTATGCCAACGGTGCCTCGCCCGACTGGAAGAGAGCATCTGGTTGAGGCGAGCACGCCGGCGGTAGTCCTGAAGTTTGACCCCAACGTCATGCACCACGGCGGCCTGGGTGTCATCCGCAGCCTGGGGCGGCACGGCATTCCGGTTTACGGCGTGCACGAGGGTCCATGGGCGCCCGCCGCGAGTTCCCGCTACCTGCGTGGCCGCTGCTTCTGGCAGCCCGACCCGGAGCACGCCGACCGGGTCATCGCCGGCCTGATCCGGCTGGCCACCCGCATCGGCCGCCGGTCGGTGCTGCTGGTCACCGATGACGCCGGTGCCATCTTCCTCGCCGAGCGGGGCGCCGCGCTGCGGGAGTGGTATCTGTTCCCCGAGCCCCCGGCCGACCTGCCCCGGCGGCTGGCCGGGAAGTACTCGCTGGCCCAGCTCTGCCGGGAGTACGGCGTGCCCACCCCGCGGACGCTGCTTCCCGAGTCGCTGGAACAGGCACGCGAGTTCGCGACGGCTACCGGGTATCCCCTCGTCGCGAAGCTCGCCACACCATGGATCGAGGGCGGTAAGCTCCGCAGCACCTCGGTGATCGCCGGGCCGGACCAGCTCCACCGTGCCTACGAGCAGTGTGCCGGAGCCAACGCCGGCCTGATGCTCCAGGAATTCATACCTAGCGCGCCCGGTCAGGACTGGTTCTTCCACGGTTACTGCGACGCCGCCTCAGCGTGCCGGCCCGCCTTCACCGGCGTCAAGGAACGGTCGTATCCAGCCGACGCGGGCCTGACCAGCATGGGACGCTCGGCGCCGAACCCTCGTCTGGCATCGGAGATCGTCAGCTTGCTGGCGAGGCTCGGTTATCGCGGAACCATGGATCTCGACATCCGGTTCGATCCGCGCACCGGTCAGTATCACCTGCTGGACTTCAACCCGCGGCTGGGCGCGCAGTTCCGGCTGTTCCGCGACACGGCCGGCAACGATGTCGCGCTGGCCGCTTATCTCGATCTGACCGGGCAGCGGATTCCTTTCGCGGAACAGGTCAGCGGGCGCGGCTTCCTGGTGGAGAACTACGACCCCATCAGCGCCCTCGCGCACTGGCGCCGGGGCGACCTCAGCCCGCGGGCGTGGCTGGCCTCGCTACGCGAGGTCGACGAGACCGCCTGGTTCGCCACCGACGACCTGCGGCCCTTCGGCCTCATGTGCCTGCGTATGGGCTGGCGCGCCGTTTCCCGCCCGTTCAGCGGGTTTTCCCGGAACCACAAGACCACCACGCCTTCCCGAATGCGGTACCGAGTCGGACGGGGTCAAACGGAGGAGGAACTATGGACATGATCGATGTAGCCATCGTCGGAGCGGGCCCGTACGGCCTCTCGCTCGCCGCGCACCTGCGGGCCGCCGGCATCGGATACCGCCAGTTCGGCTTGCCGATGCGGCTATGGCAAGCGGCCATGCCGAGGGGGATGTTCCTGAAATCGCAGGGCTTCGCCTCCAACATCTCCGATCCGGTCGGCAGCCACTCGCTCGAGGCGTTCTGCAAGCTGACCAGTCGCCCCTACGCCAGTTACGGCCTGCCGGTCCCGCTGGATACCTTCGTCAGCTACGGCCAGTGGTTCGCCACCGATCTCGGCCTGCCGGTAGAAGAGGTCCTGGTAAGCAACATCACCGGCCAAGGCGGCCGGTTCGAGCTGACGCTCGCGGACGGCGAGCAGGTCGTCGCCCACAGGGTTGTCGTCGCGATCGGCGTCGAGCACTTCGCGTACGTGCCGGCGCCGCTGTCCGCCCTCCCGCCGGAGCTGTGCACGCACAGCTCCGCCCATCCGGATCTCGGCGTATTCAGCGGCAAGGACGTCATCGTCGTCGGCGCCGGCCAGTCGGCGCTGGAGTCCGCCGCGCTGCTCCACGAGAGCGGCGCCAGCGTGCGGGTGCTGGTCCGCAAGCGGCACGTGCTGTGGAACGGCGAGCCGCTCCCGCTGGAGCGTCCGCTCCGGCAGCGGCTCGCCGAACCGGAGTCAGGCCTCGGATCGGGCTGGGCGACCTGGTTCTACTCCAACCACCCGGAGCTGTTCCGGCGGCTGCCCCGGCAGACCCGGGTGTACCGCGCCAGGACCGCGCTCGGACCGGCCGGAGCCAGCTGGCTGCGCGGCCGGGTGGAGGGGCAGTTCCCGGTGGCGGTCGGACACACCGTGACCGGAGCCGAGCCCAAGGGTGATGGCGTCCTCCTCACGTCCCGGCGCGCCGACGACGGCGCCACGACAACCGAACAGCTCGTCGCGGACCATGTGCTCGCCGCGACGGGGTACCGCACCGACCTGGCCAGGCTGCCGTTCCTTGACGACCAGCTTCGGGCCCGGCTGCGTACCGTGGCCGGATCCGGCAGCCCGTCGGTCGCCCGTGACTACCAGTCGGCGGTGCCCGGACTGTACGTCATCGGCCCGGCCGTGGCGCCGACGATGGGCCCCGTCATGCGCTTCGTGTTCGGCACCAAGCACGCAGCGACCACGGTCGCCCGCCAGCTCACCCTCGCCTCCAGTCGTGCCCGCGTCGGCCCCGCGGCGAGCGAAGCGAGCTTCGCGGGTCGCCCGGCCGCGGAGGGCCTATGAGGCCCTCCCGGCCGGGCGACACTGCGACGGCAAGCGTCGCCGGCCGGGGGGTCCGGGGGGTTGGTTTCCACCCCCCGGGGAAACTACTACTTCCGGTCGCTGACGTGCTCGGCCTGACGGCCGCGTTCGGCTTGAGCCACGCTGGCGAAGCCGGGCCATGGGCTGGTTACACCACCGCCGTTCTGATAATGCTCTTTATAAGCGGGCAGGACAGGTTGCGGATCTGCCTGCGGGTGGCCGATCAGGCCGACCGCGTCCTGATCGCGACGGTGGTACCCGTGCTGATCCTGCTCGCCTGGCTGCCGCCCGGCCGTGCCCTCGCGCTGGTGCTGTGGTCGGCGGGTCTGGTGTTCGCCGGCCGCATCGCGATGTGCGGGGTGCTGCGGGCCGCGCACCGCCGGGGCCGGCTCACCGAGGCGGCACTGGTCGTGGGGGCCGGGACGTTCGGCGCGTACGTCGCCGACCTGCTTCTCGCGCACCCGGAACTGGGGCTGCGTCCGCAGGGGTTCCTCGATGACGGGCCGCCGCGCCGCGACCTGACGCTGCCGACCCTCGGTCGGCCCGCTGACCTGGCCGAAATCGTGGACAGGATCGGCATCCGGCGGGTCATCGTGTGCTTTTCCACCGAGTGCCGCGACGAGGATCTCGTCGCCATAGTCCGGGCCGCGGCGCCGCTGCGGGCCGACGTGTGCGTGGTGCCGCGGCTGTACGAGCTGGGTATGACGGTGCCCCGCGGCTGCCTGGACGAGATCTGGGGCATACCGCTGATACCGCTGCGCCGGCCCCGCTGGCCGGTAGCACCGGCAGCAGAGCCCGGCTGGCCGGCGGCGGGACGGGTGGCCAAGCGGGCCTTCGACATCGCGGCCGCGACGGCGCTGCTGGTGATCTTGTCGCCGCTGCTGCTGGCGCTGGGCGCCGTGGTGCGGATCCGGTCCGGCCGCGGCCCGCTGTTCCGCCAGGCCCGGGTCACCGGCGGCGGTCGGGTCGTCCAGATCGTCAAGTTCCGCACGCTCGCCTCGCATGCCGACCATGACACCCGCTGGACCAGCGCCGCCGAGGACCGGTTCAGCCGGGTGCTGCGCGCCAGCCACCTGGACGAACTGCCGCAGCTGGTCAACGTCATCCGCGGCGAGATGTCGCTGGTCGGGCCCAGACCGGAGCGGCCCTATTTCGCGGAACGGTTCAGCCGGGAGATCACCCGGTACGACGGGCGGACCAGGATGCCCGCGGGCATGACCGGATGGGCACAGGTCAACGGCCTGAACGGGGACACATCGATCTCCGAGCGGGCCCGGTTCGACAACTACTACGTGGAGTACTGGTCGTTGTGGCTGGACCTGGTCGTCCTGGCCCGGACCGCCGTGGCCATCGGACGTGAGGTGCTGCGTCATCGGGACGTCAGGACCGCGGGACACTGGCCATGACCGCGGCCCTGGAGCGTAAGCTGCTGGACCGTGTCCGGCTCGGGCGCGTGCCGATGATCCTGATGTACCACGGCGTGGCCGAAGTCCCCGAGGATCCGAACCTGCTGTGCGTGACCCCGGCCCGGTTCGCCGAGCAGATGGCCTGGCTGGAGCGCCGCGGCCTGCGCGGCGTCGGCATCGGCGCGCTGGTGGACGCGATGCGCGCGGGCCGCGCGCGCGGCCTGGTCGGCATCACGTTCGACGACGGGTATGTCAGCGTGCTCGAGGCGGCGCTGCCGGTCCTGCTGCGGCACGACTTCACCGCGACGATGTTCGTCATCTCCGGCCGGCTGGGCGGCGCCAATGTGTGGGACGCGGGCCCGTCCTGGCCGCTGATGCCGGCCGGGCAGGTCGCCGAGCTGGCCGCGGCCGGCATGGAGATCGGGTCACACGGCGCGACGCATGTGCGGCTGGCCGGGGTCAGCGCGGATCGGCTCGACGCCGAGGTCAGCGGCAGCCGGAAGGATCTCACCGCGCTGCTCGGCGCCGATATCCGGGGTTTCGCGTATCCCTACGGGTCCATGGATCCGGCGGCGCGGCGCGCGGTAGCCGACGCGGGCTACGACTATGCCTGCGCCGTCGAGACGCCGATGGCCGCGCTGGGTCTGGCCGCGCTGCCCAGGATCTACGCCGGCCAGCAGGACACCGCGGTGCGCCTGGCGGCTAAACGGCTGCTTTACCGCGCCCATGTCCTAATAAAAGGGAGCATCGTTGTTAAGGGGAGGGGCGGGAACGCATGAAGGTGCTGCATGTGATCACAGGGCTGGACGTTGGCGGTGCCGAGATCCAGCTCGCGATGCTGCTGAAGTACTCCAGGCACGACTGCGAGGTGGTGACCCTGTACAACCCGGGTCCGGTCGCGGACCAGATCCGGGCGTCGGGCGTCAGCGTCCGGGATCTCGCGATGCACCGCAACACCTCGCTCAGCGCGCTACCGCGGCTGCGATCGATCATGGCGGCCGGGCGGTACGACGTCGTGCACGCTCACCTGTACCGATCGCAGATCTACGCGCGGCCGGCCGCCAAGCTGGCCGGCGTGCCGGTGGTGGTGACCACCGAGCACTCGATCGGCGACACGCACATTGAACGTAGGAAGATGACGAACGGCGTCCGTGGCTTGTATCTGGCTTCGGAATTCTTCAGCGACACGACGATCGCGGTCTCTGACGTCGTACGGGAACGGCTGGTCAACTGGGGCGTGCGGGCCCGGAAGATAACGGTGGTGCCCAACGGCCTTGACACTGACGCGCTGGCCTTCGACCCGGCGGCCCGGGAGCGCGTCCGCGCGCGGTTCGGGATCCCGGCCGGTACGTATGTCATCGGGCTGCTCGGGCGGCTCGACCCGAACAAGCGGATCGACCTGGCCATCGAGGCGGCCGTTCCCGTCCTGGGGGATTCCTGCAGAATCCTTCTGATCGGGCGCGGCGAGGACCAGGCCAGGATCGAGGCCGCGGTGGCCAGGCTCGGGGTCGGCGAGCACGTCATCTTCGGCGGCTTCCAGCAGGACACGGCGGCGATGATGTCCGCCTTCGACCTGTACCTGGCCACGTCGCTACAGGAGACGTTCGGGTTGTCGGTGCTGGAGGCTGTAGCCAATGGCCTTCCGGTGCTGTACACCACCTGCCCAGCCCTGGACGGCATCACGACCGGCCAGGCCCGGCAGGTGGCGGGAACCGTCGAGGCGCTCGGCGCCGAGATCCGCAAGGCGGTCGAGGCCGGGCCGCAGCCGCGTGAACCTGACGGCGCGGTCTTCGAGCGATACAGCATGGAGTCCGTCGCCGGGCAGATCGATGACCTCTACGAACGGATCATGGCCAGCCGTCCTCGGCAGGGAGCTGCCCGCCGCGGCCGTAGGCCTAGGCAAATTGAGCACCGATGAGGGTGGCGCTCACCGCGGAAGGCACGTACCCGCACCAGTTCGGGGGCGTGAGCGTCTGGTGTGACCAGCTGGTCCGCGGTCTGCCGGATTACGACTTCACCGTCGTTCCGCTCGTCGCCACCGGGGCCGAGCCGGTGCGGTGGAAGCTGCCGGACAACGTGCGCTCGATGCAGCCGATCCCGCTATGGGGGCCGCCGCCCCCGGTTTCGTTCCGGGCGCGCCTGTCCCGTGGCGGGGCTTCGACGCTTGTAGCGGAGCTCATCGACGTACTGCTGACGGAGGACGAAACGGCCCAGCACCGGTTCGGCAACGTGCTCATCGAGCTGTTCATCTACGCGCAGCGCCATGACCTGGGCGCCGTGCTGGCCGGTGAGGGCGCGGTGCGGGCGCTCAGCCAGACATGGCGCGAACGCTGGCCAGCCATCCTCCCCGGCGACCCGTGGGGGAGCGATCCTCGCGGTGAGAGGCCGCTGCCGACGCTCAACGACGCCGTCACCGCGATGCAGCTGGTCGAGCACGCGATGCGCCCGCTGTCCCATCCGCCGGTCCACGTGGACGTGGTGCACGCGGTTACGAACGGACTCGGCGTGCTGCCGGCCCTGGCCGCCAAGTGGTGGTACGGCCTGCCGATGATCGTCACCGAGCACGGCGTCTACATGCGCGAACAGTACATGCACCTGCGCCGGTCACAGTTCGGCTGGCCGGTCAAGGACCTGTATCTGCGCTTCCTGCGCCGCCTGTGCACGCTCGGCTACCTGCAAGCCGACGTGATCACTCCGGGGAACGTCTACAACAGGCGCTGGGAGGCGCAGCTCGGCGCCGACATCTCCCGGGTGCGCACCGTCTACAACGGGGTAAACCCGGCGGACTTCCCCGCGCTGACCGACGAGCCGGACGTGCCCACGATCTCCTGGGCGGGCCGGATCGACCCGGTCAAGGACCTGTTCACCCTGCTGCGCGCGTTCGCCCTGGTGGTGAAGCAGATGCCGGAGGCGCGACTGCGCATCTTCGGGTCGCCGCCGCACGGCGGGAAGGCATACCTGCAACGCTGCCGCGCGGAGGCCGGCCGTCTGGGCATCGGTGAGCAGGCGACGTTCGAAGGCCGCGTCCCGGAGATCAGGGACGCGTACCGGGCCGGGAACGTCGTCGTGCTCAGCAGCATCATCGAAGGGTTCCCGTACACCCTGATCGAGGCCATGGCCTGCGGGCGGCCCTGCGTGGCCACCGACGTGGGCGGCGTCAGCGAGGCGCTGGCCGATGGCGCCGGCCTTATCGTTCCGCCGCGGAATCCGGCCGCCATGGCCGAGGCTTGCCTGCGGCTGCTGCGAGACCAGGCGCTCAGATCCAAGATCGGGGCGGTCGCCCGGGCGCATGCCCTCGAGCACTTCACCGTGGACCGGGCGATCCGTGCCTTCGATGAGATGTATTCGCTGCTCGGTACCGGTCAGCCCATTCCGGCCGCGCGGCTCGACTCTACGGCGGAAGCCACACCCGGCCGCTGGATCGCGCTGCCCCCGGACGAGGAGAGCACGGTGATCATGCCGGCGCTTACCGATGTTCCCGGGCGGCCGGTGCCGCCCGACCAGCAGGCGACCATGCTGCTGCCTGTGCTGGACGCGTTCGCTGAGGAGGCTCGGCGTTGAGCGCGGGGAGTGTGTTGCCGGATGGTCACGCGAACGGCGCCACGGCCGGAGGCCCAGGCCAATTCAGCGCTGTTCCAGGCTGGCTCGAGGATCCGGCTTCGGACCTGGCGCTGGCCGCCATGACCCCGGACCGGCTGACGGTGGCGGCGCTGTGCGAGAAGTTCGCCGACGTGTGCGAGTCGGCGGTCGATTCCCTGGAGGTCGCCAGCGCGCTGGAGTTCGAGGGCTACGGGGACCGGGCCGCCCGCGAGGACTACGGCGTCAGTGACGTGTTCGCGCTCGCCCGCGCGATGTACCGGCGGGTGCCGCGCAGGCCCCGCGATCCGGAGCCCACCCCGGACCCATGGCAGCTGGACAACTGGCGGCCCTTGCTGCATGCCCTGCTGTACGCGCTGCCCGCGGTGTGCTTTCCCGCGGCCGGGGCGCTGCTGACTGGCCCCGGCGTACTGCCCGCGCTGGTGATCGCGCTGCTGGTCGCGTGGGGTCTGAGCCAGGGTCTCGCGTGCATCGGCTACCTCCGCCTCGGCCTCACCGATATGACGCGGACGCGGCGGGTGCTGCGCTCCGGCCTGCTGGCCGGGCTGGTGCTCGTCGGGCTGGCCATGGTCATGATCCGGGTCGCGGTCCACGCTCGTGTCCTGGTGCTGATGTTCGGCGCGGGCGAAGGCGCGTACATGCTCGGCGCCTCGGTGCTCATGGTGATCGGCGCGGAGCGCTGGCTGCCCGCCGCGCTGACGCCCGGGGTGCTCGGCAGTGCCACGTTCCTCTACCTCGGCCGTCCGCCCCAGCTCGAGCACCTGGCCTGGTCCGCGCTGGCGGCGACACCGCTGCTGGCCTGCGTGATGGCCGTGGCGTGCACGCGCACCACCGGGGCGGGGACCGGACTCGCCCCGACCGCGCGGGAGCTTCGCGCCGCGGTCCCGGCCGTGGCGTTCGGTGTGGTCGCGGCGGGCCTGCTGACCTTTCCGGTCCTCAACGGCCCGCACGGCCATGGCGGTGTCAGCGTCGGCGCGCTTGCCGCCTCTATTCCGCTGTCGCTCAGCATGGGCGCGGCGGAGTGGTGCCTGCTGTGGTACCGGCGGCGGACCCGGCGGCTGCTGCGCACGACCAGCGACGTCGGGGTATTCCGGCTCCGTGCCCGGTTCGCACTGCTGCTCGCCTGGTCCCAGTACGTGGCGGGCACGATCGTGCTGCTGGCTCTGGGGGTGGCCACCGCGGTGGGCGCTGGATTTGTGCACCTGGAACGGATCGTCGTACTGGAAGCGGCCGGCTACCTGGTACTGGGCTCGGCGATGTTCCTCGCGCTGCTGCTCCAGACCATGCGGATACGCGCGGTCCCGCTGGCCGCCTCGGCCGCGGCGCTGGGTATCGAGATCATCCTGCGCGGATACGGCGTGGCGATCGAGCTGGTCGTGCCGACGGGGCTGCTGCTCGTCCTCGGCTGCTACTCGATGACCGTGCTGGGCGAAGCGGTCCGCCATGGCTACTGAAAGGACATATGTGATGACGGAGCTCGTCGCGGTCACCGGGGCCGAGGGGTTCATTGGTTCGCACCTGGTAGAAGCCCTGGTCCAGCGCGGGCACCGGGTCAAGGCCATGGTGCTGTACAACATGTGGAGCTCGTGCAGCTGGCTGGATACCCTGGCGCCGGACATCCGGGCTAACGTCGACGTCGTGATGGGCGACGTGCGCGATCCGGCGTCGGCACGTGAGCTGGTCGAGGACGCCGAGGTGGTCTACCACCTGGCGGCCATCGGATCGGTCCCGTACTCCTACCGCGCGCCGCGCACGTTCGTGGACAACAACTCGATCGGCACCTTGCACATCCTCGAGGCGGTGCGGGCGTGCCGGACTCCCCGGCTGGTGCACACCTCGACCAGCGAGACCTACGGCACGGCCCGCACCGTGCCGATCAGCGAGTCGCATCCGCTCCAGGCCCAGTCGCCGTACGCCGCGTCCAAGATCGCCGCTGACAAGCTGGCCGAGTCCTATCATCTGAGCTTCGGCCTGCCGGTCGTCACGCTGCGGCCGTTCAACACCTACGGCCCGCGCCAGTCCACGCGGGCCGTCATCCCGCAGATCATCACCCAGCTCGCCGGGGGCGCCCGGCAGATCAAGCTGGGGGCGCTGGATCCGACCCGGGATTTCAGCTACGTCACCGACACCGTGCAGGCGTTCATCGACGTCGGCACCGCGCCCGCCTCGGCGGTGCTGGGCGAGGTATTCAACTGCGGACCGGGCGACGACGTCGCGATCGGCAAGCTGGCCGAACAGATCGCGGCGCTGATGGGTGTCCAGGCTGACATAGTCGAGGACGCCCAGCGCCTGCGGCCCAAGGAATCCGAAGTCATGCGGCTGGTCTGCGACGCCATCAAGCTCCGGGAGCGAACCGGCTGGAAACCGGCGGTGACTAGGGACGAAGGGCTGCGGCGGACAATCGTCTGGTTCAGCGACCCGGCCAACCTCGCGCGGTTCACCGCCAGCGGTTACCAGGTCTGAGCGAGCGGGGTGTGCGCATGCGCCTGCTGATCATCGGCGCGAGCAGCTACCTCGGCGGCCACCTGCGCCGCCAGGCGGCTGCCGCGGGGTGCTCGGTGACGACAGCGGGCCGGTCCGGCCTGCCGGGTGGCCACTACCGGCTCGATCTGGCCGCCGACGGCGTCGAAGGGATCGCCGGCGTGATAACGGCGGCCGATCCCGACGTGGTGATCAACTGCGCCGGTGCCACCACGGGTAGTCCCGAGGTACTGGCGGCGGCCAACATAACGGCCGTGCACGCCCTGGTCACCGCGATGCTCGGGGGGACGGTCCGGCTGGTGCACATCGGCTCCGCCGCTGAGTACGGCGGCACCGAGCCGGGTGTCCCGGTGACCGAGTCCGCGCCGGTCCAGCCGTCCAGCGTGTACGGCGTGACCAAGCTGGCCGGCACCCGCCTGGTGCAGCTGGCCCGCACGGCGGGCCTGGACGCCGTGGTGCTGCGCGTGTTCAACGCGGTCGGCGCCGGCGCACCCGCCGATGGCTTGCCCGGCCAGGCCGCCGCCCAGCTTCGGCGAGCCCTGGCCGTCGGTGGCGAAGTCCGGCTCGGCCCGCTGGACGGCGTACGTGACTTCGTCGACGTCCGCGACGTCGCCGGCGCCGTGCTGGCCGCGGCGACGGTTCCGGCGTTGCCCCATCCGGTCCTCAACGTCGGCAGCGGCACCGGCCTCCCGGCCCGCGTCCTGGTAAAAGAGCTGGTCGCCGTCAGCGGGTACGACGGCGTCGTGCACGAAGACGCCCCGGGGTCGGCGCGATCTGCCGCCATGTCGTTCCAGCAGGCTGACATCACGCGTGCCCGCCAGGATCTCGGCTGGGCACCACGTCGCGACCTGGCGGAGTCCGTCGCTGACCTGTGGGAGGCGGCCCAGCCGGAGGCGCCCCGTTGAGCCCCTTCCTCGTTGTCCCCGCGTATTTCCACCCGTCGGTTGACCCCGGCGGATGGGAGTGGCTGGCCGACCATCCGGACCTGGTGCGGCTTGTCATCCTGAACGTCATCAACGGCCCCGGTGTCCGGCCCGAGCCGGCCTTCCAGGCGGTGACGCGGCGGCTGCGCGCGGCGGGCGTCGACGTCATCGGCTACGTGGACACCAACTACGGGCAGCGCTACCCCGAGCAGGTAACCGACGAGTTCGTCCGGTATCTGGACTGGTACCAGGTGACCGGCGTGTGCCTGGACCGCGTCGCGGCGACCGCCCCCTGGATACCGCACTACGCGAAGCTGGCCGGCCGCGCCAGGGAAATGGGCGCGGCGGTCGTGTTCTTCAACCATGGCACCCATCCGGCCGAGGGCTACGCCACCCACGCCGACCTGCTGGGCACGTTCGAAGGCACATGGCGGGCCTACCAGCGGCTCGACGTACCGCGGTGGACCACCGCCTGGCCGCCGGAGAAGTTCTACCATGTCGTGCACTCCGTGCCTCCCGGCAGATCCCGGCAGACGGTCCGGCTGGCCGAGCGGCGTCGAGCGGGTACCGTCTATGTAACGGAAGGTAGCGGACCCAATCCGTATGACCATCTCCCTCACCTGGACCGGAACTGATGTATGCGAAGGCCATCGTGCTGCTGGTGGCGGTGCTGCTGATCGCGGTCGGTGCCGCGGTCGCCGTCACCAAGCTGATGGCCCACGCGTCAGGCAGTCCACCGGTCACCACGGCAAGCCCTACCGCCGCTGCCCGGTCGGGTAACCCTTCGTCGTGCCTGGATCTGGTGGTTCCCGCGTACTTCGATGACATGGGCGACTGGACGCGGGTAACCCAGACCCGGCCGCCGCCAGCCGACCTGATCCTGGACCTGCCGAACGGCGTCGGCGCGGGCACGGCTCCCGACCCGGCCTTCCAGGCTCTGGTCGGCCAGGCGAAATCGGCCGGGCTGACGGTTCTTGGTTACTCGTCCACGGTCGACGGCGCGCGGCCGATGGCCGATGCCGAGGCTGACGCGCGCCACTACCGGGACTGGTATGGAGTGACCCATATCTTCCTCGACCGGGTCACCGGCCAGTCCGCGCAGTTCGCCTACTACCAGCAGCTCTCCTCTTACATCCATCAGCTGGACGGGCCCTCTACGGTCTGGATGAACCCGGGTGACTACCCGGATCAGGACTACATGTCCCTCGGCGACGTGGTGATGGTCTTCGAGGGAACCTACGCGCAGTACCAGTCACTGCAGGTTCCCGCCTGGGTGGACAGCTACAGCCCGTCCAGGTTCGCCCAAACCGTCTACGCGACTCCCGGCGCGGTCCTCGCGAACGCGCTCGATCTGGCCCGCGAGCGGCGGGCCATGCATGTGTACGTAACCGACCTCGTCGGCGCGAATCCGTATCAGGCGCTGCCCAGCTACTGGTCGCGCGAGTCAGCCTACGGCTGCGGATGACCGTCCGCGTCGCGACGGTGATCACCCGGCTGGAAGGCGGAGCCGGCCAGCTGGCCCTGCGCGGCGCGGCCGCGCTGGATCCGGCGCGATTCCAGGTGACGGTGATCGCCGGCAGCGGCGCCCTGCTCGGTCAGGCCGGTGCCGCGGGGCTGGAGGTGATCGTCGAGCCCGCGCTGCGACGGGCCATCGAGCCGCGTCGTGACCTGCGGGCGCTGGCCGCGCTGGCCGGACTGCTGCGGGAGCGCTCCTTCGACGTGGTGCACACCCACACCGCGAAGGCGGGCGTCCTCGGCCGCCTGGCCGCCCGCCGGGCCGATGTGCCGCGGATCGTACACACATATCACGGCTTCCCGTTCCACGAGTTCCAGTCACGCCTCCGGCGATCTGGCTACGTCGCGATCGAGCGCCGGCTCGGCCGGATCACCGATGTCGCGCTGTGTGTCGGGACCGGCGTCGCCGTCGAGGTGATCCGCCGGGGTCTGGTGGCGCCAGAGCGGGTTCGCACCATCGGCGTCGCCGTGGAAGGCTTGCCGGAGTCCCGGCCCGATGGCGCCGCGGCCGGAGGCCCAGGCCAATTCAACACCGCCCGCGAGCGAGCCCGCCTTCTGCTGGGTGTGCCGGAGGACGCCACGGTGATCGGCTGCGTCGGCAGGCTCGCCTACCAGAAGGCGCCCGAGGATTTTCTGGCCGCGATCGCCGCGGTCCGTCGTCCTGGAGTGACCGGTGTGTGGGTCGGCGGCGGCGAACTGGCCGACCGCATCGGACGCCTGGCGGCGATGCGCTCGATCCCGCGTGTCCTCTTCGCGGGCGAGCGGAGCGACGTGCTCGGACTGCTGCCGGCATTCGACGTGTTCTTGCTGCCCAGCCGCTATGAAGGACTGCCCACCGTAATTGTGGAGGCCATGGCGTGCGGGGTCCCAGTGGTGGCGACGGCGGTCAACGCCGTCCCGGATCTGGTTGTCCCGGGCGAGACCGGACTGCTTGTCCCGCCCGGTCGCCCGGATCTGATGGCGGACGCGGTCCGCTACCTCCTGGATCACCCGACGGCCGCCGCCCGGATGGCTCACGCCGCACGCGCCCGGATCGAGCACCGATTCGAAATTGACGCTCTGCGCGGTTCGCTTGTGGCCGCATACGCAAATCTGGATAACCGGGTGGCAATGGCCACATAGAGTATCGTTTTACTCACTGTTAGTGATACCATAGTTCTTTCCGGGTAGGGACCTTCCTGTGAACTACCCTCTCCCGGCCATGGCCGGCTGGTACGCTCCCATCTCGTGCGAAGGGGCATACCAGTGCGGCGCCGGATGAGGCTGAGCCGGAAAAGCGGCGCTGGCCTGATCTCAGCGATCGCCCCGGTCGCCGTCGGAGTGCTGCTCGCCTATGCCTGGAACGCCGCGGGTGCCACCGCTCAGCACCAGATCCGCCCCAGCCACATCCTCGCACCGTACGTGGGCACCGCCGCCGAGCAGGCCGCGGCACAGGCCTGGGCCCGTATCACCCCTGACGCTACGGGTGCTCCCGCGCCCGGCCCATCCGGCGGCCCGCTGGAGTCGCGGGGCTCTTCGGCTGCCGTGCCGTGTCACCACGCTTCGCATCGGCACCATCCCTCGCCACGTGCTCTGATCTCGCATCCGATAACGCAGGTGGCCGCGGTCAGCCCGTCGGCCGGCTCATCGTGCTCGCGGCAGGGCGAGGCTGGTGAGAAATCAGTGACGTCTGCGCATGTTTCCTCGCCTTCACCGGCGTGGTCGGCGCATGACAGCACTCAGGCTCCACTAGGCTCGTCTACGGGAGAGCGCGTGGGATCAGCCCGAGACATGCGCGTGGTACACGGAAAGGCAAGGAGTCGGCGGTGGCCTCCATCGAAGCGATTCACGCTCGGCAAATCCTCGATTCCAGGGGAAACCCGACTCTTGAGGTAGAGGTAGCCCTCGACGACGGCACGGTCGGCCGTGCCGGGGTACCCAGCGGAGCGTCGACCGGAGCGTTCGAGGCCGTCGAACTCAGAGACGGCGGCAGCGAGTATGGCGGCAAGGCGGTCACCCGCGCGGTGCAGGCCGTCATTGACGAGATCCAGCCCGAACTGCTCGGTCACGAGGCCGACGATCAGCGCCTCATCGACCAGGCCCTGATCGACCTGGACCGCACCCCGGACAAATCCCGGCTCGGTGCCAACGCCCTGGTCGGCGTCAGCATCGCCGTCGCACGGGCGGCGGCCGACTCCAGCGGCCTGCCGCTGTTCCGCTACCTGGGCGGCCCGAACGCGTATCTGCTGCCCGTACCGCTGATGAACATCCTGAACGGCGGCGCGCACGCGGACAACAACGTCGACATCCAGGAATTCATGATCACTCCCATCGGCGCGGCGACCTTCTCCGAGGCCCTGCGCTGGGGCGCGGAGGCTTACCACGCGCTGAAGTCGGTGATCAAGCAGCGCGGGCTGTCGACCGGCGTCGGAGATGAGGGCGGATTCGCCCCCGACCTCGAACACAACCGCGCGGCCCTGGACCTGATCGTGGAAGCCATCGGCAAGGCCGGGTTCACGCCCGGCCAGGACATCGCGCTGGCTGTGGACGCGGCCGCCTCGGAGTTCTACTCCGACGGCGTCTATAACTTTGACGGAAAGCCGCGGACCTCGGCCGAGATGACCGCCATCTACTCCGACTGGCTGAGTTCCTACCCGATCGTGTCGATCGAGGACCCGCTGGCCGAGGAGGACTGGGACGGCTGGCAGGCCATGACGGGCAGCCTCGGGGATCGCGTCCAGGTGGTGGGTGACGACCTGTTCGTCACCAACCCGGAGCGGCTGCGCCGGGGGATCGACTTGCACTCGGCGAATTCGCTGCTGGTCAAGCTGAACCAGATCGGTACCGTCACGGAGACGCTGGACGCGGTCTCGCTGGCCCACCGGGCCGGTTTCACCTGCGTGATCAGCCACCGGTCCGGCGAGACCGACGACAGCACCATCGCCGACCTCGCGGTGGCGACCAATTCCGGTCAGATCAAGACCGGCGCACCCGCCAGGGGCGAACGCGTCGCCAAGTACAACCAGCTGCTGCGGATCGAGGAACTTCTCGGCGATGCGGCCAGGTATGCGGGTGCCAGCGCCTACCCACGCTTCGCGGTACCCAGCAAGGGCTGATGCTGCATGACTCGGGGGGGCGACCCCCCGAAGCCCCCCGCGGGTCAGGGGGCTCCGCCCCCCGACACCCCCGGGAAGCTCCACGGACAACCAGGCTGACCAGCCGGGCGGCCGTGCTCGCGGTGGTGATCTGCGCGATCGCCCTGAGCCTGGCGTATCCGGTGCGCGAGTATGTGGCGCAGCGTCAGCAGATCGACGAGCTTGTCGCGCAGCAGCAGATGATGCAGGCGCAGCTCAAGAACCTTACCGCCCAGCGCGACCAGCTCTACGACCCTGCCTACATCGAGCAGCTGGCCGGGGAGAAGCTGCAGATGTGCTACCCGGACGCGCGTTGCTACGTGATCGAGAACGGCCAGTCTGTCATCGGCGCGCCGGCGCGGTCGCAGCCTGGTCCGGCGCCGTGGTATTCAAAGCTGTGGCACTCGGTCCAGCAGGCGAATGAGAGCCCGGCTAAGTGATCAATCCGCACGACGAGGGGGCCATCGCCGCCCAGATCGGCCGTGAACCGCGCGGCCTGCTGGGCATAGCTCACCGTTGCCCGTGTGGCCTGCCTGACGTCGCGGAAACGGCGCCGCGACTGCCCGATGGGACTCCGTTCCCCACGCTGTACTACCTGACCTGCCCGCGGGCGTCCGCCGCCGTGAGCGGGCTGGAAGCGGCCGGCCTGATGCGGGATCTTACCGAGAGGCTCGCTGGGGAACCCGCGACCCGCGAGCGCTACGAGGCTGCCCACCGGGATTACCTCGCGCGGCGGGACGAGGCAGCCAGATCGGCGGGCGTCGAGCCGCTCCCGCCCGGTACGCAATCCGCGGGCGGGATGCCGGTGCGAGTCAAGTGCCTGCACGCCCTCGTCGCGCATGAACTGGCCGTGCCGGGCATGAACCCGTTCGGCCGTGCCGCGCTCGACGCGATAGGCGAATGGTGGACCACAGGCCCCTGTGTTTGCCGGCTGGACCCAGCCGGCCGCGCGTCAGGAGCCGGCGAATGACCGACCCCACGCCACCAGGCCGCCCTTCCCCGCCGCCGAGTCCGGCCGCGGCTCCGAGTCCGGCCGGGGTCCCGAGTCCGGCCGCGGCTCCGAGTCAGGCCGGGGCTCCGAGTCAGGCCGCGGCTCCGAGTCCGGCCGCGGTCCCGAGTCCGGCCGAGGCCTCCCGCCCTTCCCCTGCCTTCCGTCACCCCCTCGTCTCCCGGGTGGCCGCAATCGATTGCGGTACGAATTCGCTCAGGTTGCTTGTAGCCGATGTGGGGAATGGCCGGCTGACCGACGTGGTGCGCCGGATGGAAATCGTCCGGCTGGGGCAGGGAGTGGACCGGACCGGCAGGCTGGCGCCGGAGGCGCTCGATCGGACGACCGCTGTGCTGCGGGACTACGCGGACATCGTCGCGGAAGCCGGAGCGAGCCGGGTCAAGATGGTGGCCACCAGCGCTACCCGGGACGCCGATAACTCGGCCGAGTTCGTCCGCCGGGTAAAAGAAGTCCTCGGCTTGGTACCCGAGGTACTCACCGGTGACGCCGAAGCACAGTTGTCTTTCACCGGTGCGACCGCCGAACTCGCCCGTCCTGACGGTGATGACGGGCCCTATCTCGTTACTGATATCGGCGGTGGTTCTACCGAGTTCGTGGTCGGCTCAGCTGCCGTGCTACCGGCGCGATCCGAAACCGCCGTCCAGGCGATCTCGGTCGACATCGGCTGTGTCCGGATGACCGAACGCCATCTTCACAGCGACCCTCCGGCCGGGCATGAGGTCGCCGCGGCGGTCGCGGACATCGATGCGGCACTCGACGTGGTGGCGGCCGCGGTACCGGTCCGGGAGGCCAGGACGCTGGTCGGGCTGGCAGGCTCGGTCACCACGGTCGCCGCCATCGCCATGAATCTGTCCGCCTATGACGCCGAGCGCATCCATCACGCGCGGGTCTCCGCCGAGGATGTCCAGATGGTGACAGCGGAACTGCTCGGCCAGACCAGGGCGCAGCGGGCCGCGATCGGTGTCATGCACCCAGGCCGCGTGGATGTGATCGGTGGCGGGGCTCTCATCCTCGATCGCATCATGCGACGCTTCGGCTTCGGCGAAGTGCTGGTCAGCGAGCACGACATACTCGATGGGATCGCCTGGTCGCTGGGCAAGGCACATAGTGACCGCTGAACTTCCCGGCCCCGTTCCACCGGGCACCGGATGGCCGGAGGACCCCGCCGCTCCCGACACTCCCGTCGCTCACAACGCCAGCGAGGTAGTGGATCTGGCCGCCAGCGCGCCAACCCTGGCTGAACTCACCGCCCGCCAGTCGGTGTGCCGCGCGTGTCCCCGTCTGGTCGCCTGGCGCGAGCAGCTGGCGGTAGAGCGGCGCAAGTCGTTCCGGACCGAGCGGTACTGGGGTCGGCCGATCCCCGGCTGGGGGTCGGCCGAACCGCGAGTACTGATCGTGGGGCTGGCGCCGGCCGCGCACGGCGGCAATCGCACCGGACGGATCTTCACCGGCGACCGCAGTGGCGATTTCCTGTACGCGGCGCTGTACCGCTCCGGGCTGGCGGCCAAGCCGGACAGCGTGACCGCCGGAGACGGTCAGCGGCTGATCGGAGCGCGCATGGTCGCGTCCGTCCGCTGCGCCCCACCAGACAACAAGCCCACGCCCGCCGAACGCCTCACCTGCCAGCCGTGGCTCAGCACGGAGATGGAGATGGTGGTCGGCAGCGTGCGCGTCCTTGTCTGTCTTGGCGGATTCGCCTGGCAAGCTCTCTGGCCCGCGCTAGCGGCCACCGGCTTCGTCGTCCCGCGCCCGCGCCCCGCGTTCGGCCACGCCGTCGAGGTCCTCCTGGACCGGGTCCCCCAGTCATCCGGGCGGCCCGTGCTCCTGCTCGGCTGCTATCACCCCAGCCAGCAGAACACCTTCACGGGACGTGTTACCCCGTCAATGCTGGACGCGGTATTGACGCGTGCTGTTACCTATGCTAAATGACAGTGCGGGGCTTGATTACGTAGCGCTATTGTTGATCTTGTAATTACTACGCTCCGCATTTCCCCGAATCCGTGGATGCCGTGAGCGAGAAATTGTGTCAAAGTATTACTTGCTACTTTGTAGTTCGCTAAATATGCCGGCGCTATTATGAAAGCACCCCCGTAGCCCAACGGAAGAGGCCGGCCCCCTAAAAGGGTCCACAGTGTCGGTTCGACTCCGACCGGGGGTACGACTCCCCGCCGACCAGCGATTACTGATGCCGTGCCGTTGCCGATCATCCTGCGACGGCACGGTATCAACGGGGCTGCATTCCCGTAGTGGAATTCTGCACATGCACCTGCACATGCCTTTCAGTGCTGTGGAGTCCCGCTATGCCACCGGCCCGCTCCTATATGTTCCGGAATCCTGTTGGCCTTGTACGTCCGGTTCCGTTAAGGGCTAGTCCGACCTTTCCGATTGGACTATGTCACTACCACCCAGATGGGCTATGTCCGCATTTTCCGATTCGACAATTGCATCTGCACGTGCAAATCACATCAGATCCTATGGCATCGCCCGACGCTGACCCCGCAGCTGATCTACTCCTGCCCAATGTGGCACGTTAACCACTATCTTACCGACAGCACTTTTGGTGCTTATTTACCAGACAAGCCGCCTAATCCCCCGCAATTGCGCTGCCGGCTGCGGCCACTGGATCCAATAGCCCACACTACCGGCCACTGCTCACAGATGCCATAAATAGGGCAATTAAGCCAAAGGTGTACCCAGTCCCCGCAGCTCACCCGGCACGCTGCCCATCCGGGCACACTGCCCCTCCCAGTACGCTCCAGGTCCCGGGACACCGCCTCTCCTAATACACTCCTCGTCCCGGCACGCTGCCCTTTCCAACACGCTGCCCTTCCCAGCACGCTGTCCGCCCGGGCACGCTGTGCGGCTCGGCACGCTGTCCGCCCGGCATGCTGTGCGGCTCGGCACGCTGTTGTCGCCGACACTGGGCGCGCTGTCCGTCCGGCCACGCTGTCCGTCCGGCCATGCTCCTGGCCCGGGCACACTGCCCATCCGGGCACGCTCTTCGTCTGAGCACGCTGTCCTTCTCGGCAAGCTGCCCCTCCGGCGCACTGCGCGGCTTGGCTCCTGGCGCGCCCGCGGGCACTTTTCTCGCCCGCAATGATTTGCCAGCTACCCGCCTCTCGTCGAGGACCCGCGAGCGCCTCGCGCCCCTCGCCACAGCATCTCAATCCCGCGATCGAAACCGCTAGAGCGTGTCTATCCCTAGTCGACATCACTGGAGCATTGTCAACCATCTACAGAAGTTGAAAGGGCAGAGGTCTGCGCAGCGCCCCGGCCGAGGCGTGGCCCCACCTCCATGCAGCGCCCGCCCTTCACCTCCAACAGCGCGGAAATCTCGTGCTGAACGGAACTTTACCCGCCGAATTCGTACACTGATTTTCCATCTAGCATGGATGTTCCGCCTTAATCCAAATCCCGTTCGGGACTTATCGAACATTCAGGTCAATCCGGTAACACGGCGGAACCGCGACTTCAATCCGCATCTGTCCACACGCCTCCAACGGCGGACAGACCCTAGCCTTCCTTCAAGCTCACTAACCGCCCCATCGGCGTGCGCGTCGGCCGCCGCGAACCTGCTCCCGTTATGCCAGTATGTGGTCGCCACAGACCGTTCCAGCCCCATCGGGCCGCGGCTAGCCCTCGCCCACGCTAACCACCAATCCCACCAGCCGCCAGGCTCGCGACGCAGTCCTGGCTGACCCGGTCCAGCGGCCCACGGTAAACCGGGCGAGCCGCCACCCGACCCGCGACGGACCGGGTGTGTCGCTGCCTCGGGAGAGAGACCGTAAGAGGGACGTGCGGGCGGACCGGGGGTGCCGTTGCTTCATAACAGGGACATTGAGGCGGCTCCGCGGCGCGTGGTACAACCGCACCACGCGAGACGCCGCATGCGGGACGGAACACCGGAACACCGCGAATCCCGCTGGACGCGGCAGCATGACGAAACAAAGAGCGCGCTAGGCCTAGCGGGCCCGCACGGCTAACGCCCGTCTTCAGCGCGCGTCACGGACGGGCGCACGCCAGACAGCGGGCCGGGCGCTGGAACTTCAGGCGGCTAGGCGCCCATCAGCCGACTACGGCGGCGGATCTCGTACTCGTGCACGATCGCGTGCGCGTAGCCACACGATATGCCGGCGTCGTCGGCGAGCCAATGGGCGCGTTCTTCGCGGCGCAGGAACGCGGGACCGGATTCAAGGCGGCTGAACCACTCAGCGAGGTCGCGGCCGGTTACGACCGGGATTCGGGCGATGAGGCTGCTGTGCATGCTCGGCGAGTGGGTCAGTGACATTGGCACCTCCGGGGACGCTCCTCTTTATGTGAGCGTGCCCTACAGCGGGCCCCCTGACAACCCCCTAACGGTTACCAAAATTTAACTGAGACGTTCAAAGATCATCGCCATGCCCTGGCCGCCGCCTACGCACATGGTTTCCAGGCCAGTGGTCCTGTCATGGAACTGAAGGCTGTTCAGGAGCGTGGTGGTGATGCGCGCGCCGGTCATGCCGAACGGGTGCCCGACGGCGATCGCGCCGCCGTTCACATTGAGCCGGTCGAGCGGCACGCCGAGCTCGGTGTAGGACGGGACGACCTGGGCCGCGAACGCCTCGTTGATCTCCACCAGATCGATGTCGTCGATCGCCATGCCGGCCCGCCCGAGAGCCTGCCGTGAGGCCTCCACCGGACCGAGGCCCATGATCTCCGGGGACAGGCCGGTGACCCCGGTGGACACGATCCGCGCCAGCGGCTGGATCCCTAGCTCGGCCGCCTTGACATCGCTCATCACGATGACCGCCGCGGCGCCGTCGTTGAGCGGGCAGCAGTTGCCGGCGGTCACCGTGCCGTCCGGCCGGAAGGCCGGCTTCAACGCGGCCACCTTTTCCATCGTCGTGCCAGGCCGCGGGCCGTCATCGGACGACACCACGGTTCCGTCGGGCAGCGTGACCGGGATGATCTCCCGCTGCCAGAAGCCGTCCGCGATGGCCTTCTCGGCCAGGTTCTGCGAGCGCACACCGAACTCGTCCTGCTGTTCGCGGGTGATACCGCGTAGTTCCGCCACGTTCTCAGCGGTCTGCCCCATCGCGATATAGATGTCAGGAAGCTGGCCGTCCTCCCGCGGGTCGTGCCACGGACCGGCCTCACCAGCCGACGTCCGTTCGGTCCGAGATTGAGCTTCGGAGAATGCGGGGTTCTGCGTGTCGGGAAGGGAGTCACTGCTGCCCTTGGCGAACCGGCTGACGCATTCGACGCCAGCCGAGATGAACACATCGCCCTCGCCGGCCTTGATCGCGTGGAACGCCATCCGGGTGGTCTGTAGCGAGGACGAGCAGTACCGGTTCACGGTGGTCCCGGGCAGCTTGTCGTAGCCGAGCAGCACCGCGACCACGCGCGCCATGTTGAAGCCCTGCTCGCCGCCGGGCAGGCCGCAGCCGAGGATGAGGTCGTCGATGCTGCCGGGATCGAGCTGCGGGACCTTGGCCAGTGCCGCGGAAATGATCTGCTTGACCAGGTCGTCGGGGCGGATGGTGGTCAGCGAGCCCTTGAACGCGCGGCCGATGGGAGAGCGCGCTGTCGCGACGATGACTGCTTCGGGCATGGTGACCAGCCTCCTACTGCTGGGTAACTTCCAGGTCTCTCTAGGATACTGGCATGCAGGTGCATGAGACATTGAGCGGGCTGGTCGGCAACACCCCGCTGGTCAGGCTCAAATCCGTGACCAAGGCGATCCCCAGCGCCACGGTGCTCGCGAAGGTCGAGTACTTCAATCCGGGTGGCTCGGTCAAGGACCGTATCGCCCTCCGGATGATTACGGCGGCCGAGAAATCAGGCGAACTGAAGCCCGGTGGCACGATCATCGAGCCCACCTCCGGCAACACCGGCGTCGGCTTGGCCATCGTCGCCGCGGAGCGCGGCTACCGATGTGTCTTCGTGTGCCCGGACAAGGTGGCCCAGGACAAGATCGCCGTCCTGCGGGCGTACGGCGCCGAGGTGGTTGTCTGCCCGGGCACGGTCGCGCCCGATCACCCGGACTCCTACTACAGCGTGGCGCGCAAACTGGCCGAGCAGACCCCGGACGGCTGGCGGCCGGACCAGTACTCCAACCCGGAAAATCCTGCCTCCCACTACGCCACGACCGGTCCGGAGATCTGGCAGCAGACCGACGGCCGGGTGACACACTTCGTCGCTGGCATCGGGACCGGCGGCACCATCACCGGGACCGGACGGTACCTCAAAGAAGTGTCCGGGGGCGTCGTCAAGATCATCGGCGCCGACCCTGAGGGGTCGGTGTATTCCGGCGGCAGCGGACGGCCGTATCTGGTCGAGGGCGTGGGTGAGGACATCTGGCCGGCCACCTACGATCCGGACGTCTGCGACGAGGTCATCGCGGTGAGCGACGCGGAGTCGTTCGGCATGACGCGCCGGCTCGCACGGGAGGAGGCGCTGCTGACCGGCGGTTCATGCGGGCTCGCCGTGGTGGCCGCGCTACGGGTGGCGAAGCGGGATCCCGAGGCGATCATCGTGGTGCTGCTGCCGGACGGCGGCCGCGGCTACCTGTCCAAGATCTACAACGACGAATGGATGTCGGACTACGGCTTCCTGTCCACTCAGACTTCGGAGCCGCGGGTTTCAGACGTGCTGGCCAGCCGGGAACGCAGCCTGCCCGAGCTCGTGCACATCCACCCGGAGGAGACGGTCGGAGCCGCGATCGCGCTGCTGCGCGAATACGACGTGTCCCAGGTTCCGGTGGTGAAGCAGGAACCGCCGCTCATGGCCGCCGAGGTGGTTGGTTCGGTGGTGGAACGCGACCTGCTCGACGCGCTGGTGGACGGCCGGGCGCGTCCCTCGGATCCGGTGGAGGGTCACATGTCGATGCCGCTGCCCACGGTCGGATCCGGCGAGCCGGTGTCCCGGGCCGTGCGAGCGCTGGAGAAATCCGGCGCGGCGGTGGTACATGTCGACGGCAAGCCATCCGGGCTGCTGACCCGGCAGGACGTATTGACCTTTCTCGCCGCCTCCTTAAGGAGACCTTCTCTTAAGGAGGCCTTCTCTCTTAAGGAGACCTTGTGACCGACGCCTTCGAGACGCTGGCCATTCACGCGGGTCAGGAGCCCGATCCGCTGACCGGCGCGGTGGTCCCGCCGATCTATCAGACCTCGACCTACAAACAGGACGGCGTCGGCGGTCTGCGCAGTGGCTACGAATACTCTCGGAGCGCCAATCCGACCCGGACCGCGCTCGAGGATTGCCTGGCCGCGATCGAGGGCGGGGTGCGGGGCCTGGCGTTCGCCTCTGGCCTGGCGGCCGAGGACTGCCTGCTCCGGACCGTGTGCCGTCCGGGGGATCACGTGCTGATCCCGGACGACGCCTACGGCGGGACCTATCGCCTGTTCGCGCGCGTGCTGGCCGACTGGGGCCTGAGCCACGCCGTTGTCCCGATCGGCGACATAACGGCGGTGCGGGAGCGGCTCGCCACCCGTCCTGCCCGGGTGGTATGGGCCGAGACACCGACCAATCCGCTCCTGGGTGTGGCGGACATCCGCGCGCTGGCTGACACGGCGCACGCGGCGGGCGCGCTACTTGTGGTGGACAACACGTTCGCATCGCCCTACCTGCAGCAACCGCTCGCGCTCGGCGCGGATTTCGTGGTGCACTCAACCACCAAGTACCTCGGCGGCCACTCCGATGTGGTGGGCGGCGCGGTGATCGCCGCCGATGCGCAAACCGCGGAACGGATCGCCTACCACCAGAACGCCACCGGCGCGGTCGCCGGGCCCTTCGATTCCTGGCTGACGCTTCGGGGCATCAAGACGCTGGCGGTACGGATGGACCGGCACTGCGCCAACGCGATGCGGATCGCCGGAATGCTGGCGGAGCATCTCGCGGTGGCAGAGGTGCTGTACCCGGGCTTGCCGACCCACGCGGGCCATAAGACCGCGGCGGCACAGATGCGCGCGTTCGGCGGGATGGTCTCGTTCCGCCATGCGGCCGGCGAACAGGCCGCCGTCGCGACGTGCGGACGCACCCGGCTGTTTACGCTGGCCGAGTCGCTTGGCGGGGTGGAGTCGCTGATTGAGCACCCGGGCCGGATGACGCACGCATCGGCTGCGGGGTCGGCCCTGGAAGTGCCGCCGGACCTGGTCCGGCTCTCGGTCGGCATCGAGGACCCTGATGACCTGATCGCCGACCTGCGCCAGGCGCTCTAGCCCGATCGGGCAAAGCCTGGCGCAGGTAAGCGCTTGTGTATGTCAGATGTGCGGGGACGCCTGGGAATTAGTTGCGCCCCGCGGGGGTGTTCTCCACGTTCGGCTGCGGCTGGCCCTGCGGCTTCGGCTTGTAAGCCAAGGCAACCCAGGCGCCAGCGGCGAACACGATGCCGACGATGAAGGAGCCGGCCATGCGCAGCGCGTGGTGGCCGCTCGAACCGGCCTTGTGGCCCATGAAGCTAGGCAGCGACTTGGCCGGCTCGGCCAGGTAGATGATGCCGGCCACGATGAACAGGACGGCAATGACGCCGAGAATGATCGCAGCGATCTTGCGGCCTGACGACGTGTTGGGAGTGTCAGACGTTGAACTCACGGTTCCTCCTTGTGCAAGGGGCATGCGGTAAGACGTTTGTTAGCGGCGACAGGCACGAGGGTCCCAGCCAACTAGGAAAATCTACCGTCGAATCGCCCCGCGAGAGTGCAGGAAGTCTCGGATGACGTACTCACCGAGATGTTCGGGAGCCGCCTGGAGCACTCGGCCGCCGTTCCGTTTGGCTACATTATCCACGAACGCGCCGAGGCCGGGGTCGTCGGCGAGCATGAAGATGTTCATCGTGGCGTGCCGGCGTGTCATCTTGTCCACCTCCGCCAGGGTCAGCTCGAGGGTTTCGGGCGACGGCGGCCAGTCGAACCAGTACTGCCCGTCTCGTTGCAGGTGAGCGGTCGGCTCGCCGTCCGTCACCACGATAACGACTGGCTCGTGTTCGGGGTGCCGGTCGATATGACGGCCGGCCAGCAGCAGGGCGTGGTGCAGGTTTGTGCCCTGCACCATGTCCCACCCCAGCCCGGCCAGCTCGGTTTCCCGCAGCTCGCGGGCGTAGTTGGAGAAACCGATCACCTGGATGGCGTCCTGCGGGAACTTGGTGCGCAGCAGCGCGTGCAGCGCCAGCGCGGTCTGCTTGGCGGCCGCCCAGGTGCCGCGCAGGTGCATGGAGTACGACAGGTCGACGAGCAGCGAAACCACGGCCGCGGTGCGCCGCTCGGTCTCCGCCACCTCGAAGTCACGGGCCTCCAGCCGGACCCTGGTGCCGGTCGCACCTCTCCGACGCGCGGATGAAGCAGATGAAGCGGACGAAACAGATGACGCGGATGACGCGGATGACGCGGATGACGCGGATGAATGTGGCAACGACCCGGTTATAACCGGGTGGCTGTCACAATCATCCGATTCGGACAGCGCGCTTCGGCTACCGCGCGCGCTGTCCGATTCGGACAGCGCGCTTCGGCTACCGCGCGCGCTTCGCAGCAAAGCGTTCCGGACGGTCGCGGGAGCATCGATGGGCTGCTCGTCGCCGAACTCCCAGGCCCGCGTGGTCCCGGTCAGCTCTCCGGCCTGCCCGGCGTCGGGACGGTCATGGTCGCCGTCGCCGCGCCCGGTCCTGATCTCGCTGAAGATCCGGCGCAAGGCGGTGTCGCCGAGCCTGCGCACCGCCTTGGGGGTCAGCTCCAGCTTCCCGCCGTTGCGGGTCAGGTACCCCTGCGCCTCCAGTTCCCGCTCGATGCGGCGCAGCGCCTCGATGTCGTCAACCGCCTGCCGCCCGAACGCGCGCCGGACCGCGTCCTCATCGACGTCGTCCAGGCTGGCGCCGGGGTAGTCCTGGGCCAGTGTGCCCTCCAGCGAGGAAAGGTCGGCCAGCTCGGCCAGGGCGGAGGTGGCGTCGCTCAGCCCGAGCGGCTCCTCGCCGGTCATCTGCGCCCCGCCCATCATCGCCGCTCGGTCCAGGTCGGGACGACGGGCCCGCAAGGCGTCGGCGAGCCGTGCCATCTCCGAAGCCAGTCCAGCGTCGTCCAGCACATGCGACATCAGCTCGGCGAGCTCGTTGCGCTGCTCGTCGCTGAGTGAGCGGAGCAGCCGTTCGGCCGCTGCCATCCGGCTGATCAGCGAATCGACCAGTTCTTCCAGGTTCTGCGGGTTATCGGGAAACAAATCACCATATTTCCCCATAAAGCGCGAGAAGTCCTCCTGGGTGTGCTCCCCCCGGGCATCAGCCGTGAGCATCTCGTTCAGGTCCGAGAGCATGTCCTTGATCCGCTGCATCGCCGCCGGATCCGGCGTCTGCAGCGCTTGCTTCATGCCGCGGAACTGGCTGTCCAGCACCTCGTTGCGCAGCAGGTCGCGAAGCCGTTCGAAGGTCGCCCGGGCGGCCGGGGACCGCCAGTCGTAGTCCGCGAGCTGCCGGATGGCCTGCGCCGTGTCGTCCGGCAGCGCGTCCAGGTCCGCCTCGCGCATCCGCGCCTCGTCGGACGGATCGGGGAACAGTTCGGCCCGCTCCTGGCCGATGGCGGTGTCGAGCAGCGCCCGGGCCTGTTCCAGGATGCCGTCGAGGCGACCGCGGCCGCGGATCTCCCGCTGCCGCTCGCGTACCCGGCGTAGCAGGTCATCGAGCCCGCGCTGGCCGCGCATGCCGCGGCGGAGGAGGTCTCGCAGCGCGTCCGCCGGGGAGGCGCCGGCCAGGATGTCGTCGCCCATTTCGTCCACCGCGCCGCGGACGTCGTATGGCGACGCCAACGGGTCCGGGCCGTAGACATAACGCCCATACCGGTAGGTGGCCATCGCGCCGCACCCCTCTCAGAATAGATAACGTCCGGTAGACGCTCGCCCCGCCGGGCAGGCTGTCCTTGGACAGCCGCCGCATCAGGTACAGGCCCTCCAGGGTGAACTCGAGGGCGGCCGCCGCATGACCGAAGGACTCTCCGCCATCCATCCCGAGCCGTTCCATGATCCGGGCGAGTCCCGGCACCTCGCCGACGCGGCGCAGCAGTTCGCCGGCCGGCACGAGCTCGCCGGATTCGACCGTGCCGCCTTCCTCGAATCTGGTCAGCAGGCCAGCCAGGTCGGCGCTGCCCAGCCGGGCGCGGAAGGTGTCCGCGGTCGCCCGCCGCAGCAGCGCGGCGAGCACCTCTTCCTCGCGCCCTTCCTCGCTGACCTCGAACTCGACCTTGCCGCGCAGCGTGCTGACCACGGGAGCCAAGTCGCACACCCTTGCCACGGGGTTTTCCTGGGGGGTAGAAACCAACCCCCCAGACCCCCCGCCTGCGACGCTTCCCGCCGCAGTGTCACCCGCCCGGGAGGCCCCATCGGGACCTCCGCGGCCGGGTGACCGCCGAAGCTCGCTTCGCTCGCCGGCGGAGCCCCCGTAGGACAACAACCCAGCCAGCGCGGAACGGCGGACCGCGGACGCCGCCACGCTTTCCGCCGCCGCTATGGCGAACCGGGCCGAAACTCCGGACCGCGCGTCCACCGCGGCCGAATCCCGCACCAGCCTGGTGAACCGGGCGATGACCTCTATCAGGTGGTCAGGAATCTCCGCGGACGAAGGCAGTTCTGCTTCCTGCCGGATCAAAGCCAGCTCGGACTCCAGCGATAGCGGGTAGTGCGTGCGGATCTCAGCCCCGAACCGGTCCTTCAGCGGCGTGATGATCCGGCCCCGGCTGGTGTAGTCCTCCGGGTTGGCGCTGGCCACGAGCAGCAGGTCCAGCGGCAGCCGCAGCGCGTAGCCGCGGATGCCGATGTCGCGTTCCTCCATCACGTTGAGCAGCGACACCTGGATGCGCTCGGCCAGGTCTGGCAGTTCGTTCAGCGAGAAGATACCCCGGTTGGTCCGCGGCACCAGGCCGTAGTGGATGGTCTCCGGGTCGCCCAGCGTGCGTCCCTCGGCCACCTTGACCGGGTCGATGTCGCCGATCAGGTCGCCGATGCTGGTGTCCGGCGTGGCCAGTTTCTCGCCGTACCGCTCGGACGAATGCCGCCACGATACGGGCAGCTCATCGCCGGTTTCCGCGGCGAGCCGGACGCACCGGGCGCACACCGGCTCGTATGGGTGGTCGTTGATCTCGCAGCCGGACACGACCGGGGTCCACTCGTCCAGCAGCCGGCCCAGCGTGCGGATCAGCCGGGTCTTCCCCTGCCCGCGCTCGCCGAGCAGGATGATGTCGTGCCCGGCGATGAGGGCACGCTCCAGGTGCGGCAGGACGGTCTCCCCGAACCCGATGATCCCAGGAAACGGATCCTCTCTCTCCCGCAACCGGGACAGCAGGTTCTGCCTGATCTCTTCCTTGACGGTCCGGTACTGGTGGCCGCCGGCGCGAAGCTCGCCGACCGTGGTGATGGTAGGTCGCTGCACCTTTACGAGGCTATGCGCCGATCATGCCCGCGCGCATATGGCGCAGGTCACAGGTTCCCGCGGCGAGCCTGCTCACGCTCGATGGCTTCGAACAGCGCCTTGAAGTTGCCCTTGCCGAACCCCTGGGACCCGTGCCGCTCGATCAGCTCGTAGAACACGGTTGGCCGGTCCTGCACGGGCTGGGTGAAGATCTGGAGCAGATACCCGTCCTCGTCCCGGTCGGCCAGGATGCCCAGCTCCCGCAACGTCTCCAGCGGCACTCGCGTCGAGCCCGCCCACGAGTCCAGTTCGTCATAGTACGACCCGGGTGTCTTCAGGAACTCCACCCCGGCCGCGGACATGGCTCGCACCGAAGCGACGATGTCGTCGGTGGCCAGCGCGATGTGCTGCACGCCGGGACCGCCGAAGAACTCCAGGTACTCGTCGATCTGGGACTTGCGCTTGCCGGTGGCCGGCTCGTTGAGCGGGAACTTGACCTTGCGCGTGCCGTCCGCGACGACCTTCGACATCAGCGCGGAGTACTCGGTGGCGATGTCGTCGCCGACGAACTCCTTCATGTTCGTGAAGCCCATGACCCGGTGGTAGAAGTCCACCCATTCGTCCATGCGGCCGAGCTCGACGTTCCCCACGCAGTGGTCGATCTCGGTGAAGAACGGCCCAGTGCCGAAAACCGGCGCAGCGCCGGTGATGAGGGGCTCGGCCGCCACGAACCCGGGCAGGTACGCACCGGAGTAACCGGACCTCTCCACCAGGGTGTGCCGGGTGTCCCCGTAGGTCCCGATGGCGGCGAGCACCACCTTGCCGTGCTCGTCCTCCTCAATATGAGGCTCCTCGAGTCCGCGCGCCCCGTGCTCGACCGCGTAGGAGTACGCGTCTTCGGCCGAGCTGACCTCCAGTGCCAGGTCGGCCACGCCGTCCCCATGCTCGGCGACCCGGGCGCTGAGCGCGGTGCCCGCCCTGACCGGCCCGCGGAACACGAACCGTACGCGTCCGGCCTCGAGCACATGCGCCGCCTCGTCGGGGCACCCGGTCTCCGGCCCGCGGTACGCGACCCGCCGCATGCCGAACGCCGTGGAGTAGTAGTGCGCCGCCTGCTTCGCGTTGCCGACAGCGAAGACCACGGCGTCCATGCCTGCGATTGGGAACCTGTCCATACTCAAAAGCATGGATACTGGTTCTCAAAGTGCGCAACTATCCGTCTGATCACTAAACAAAGTGCCTAGTTTCAACGAACGTACTGTGGTATCTCTGCACAGTATGACCACCACCCCATCGGCTGGCGCCGCGATAGATCAACTGGACGCCGCGTTGATCGAACTGCTCGCCGCCGAGCCACGGGTAGGCGTGCTCGAGGCATCGCGGCGCCTCCGGGTGGCGCGCGGCACCGTCCAGGCCCGGCTGGACCGGATGGTCGAGCGCGGGGTGATCACCGGTTACGGCCCGGACGTCGACCCGGCCGCGCTGGGTTACGAGGTGACGGCGTTCATCACGCTGGAGATCCGGCAGGCCGGCGGCCACGATCCGGTCGCGGAGCGGCTGGCCGCGATCCCCGAGGTGCTTGAGGTGCACACGATCACCGGCGCCGGTGACATGATGTGCCGGGTGGTGGCGCGCACCAACGCCGACCTCCAGCGGGTCCTCGACAGTATCGTCGCCGCCGAAGGCGTGGTCCGCTCATCCACCCTGATCTCCCTGGCCACCCAGGTCCCCTACCGCGTCCTCCCGCTGGTGAGAGCCGCCTCCACCGCGTAACCCCGCCAGGCCTCGTTCGCGTGGAAGAAAAAGGCTTGTTGGAAACTTAGGCGCCGGAAACCGGTGCCCTTTCTTCCGAAGAGCCCTTTTCCTCCACGGGACTGGGCGGCTGCCCGCCCAGAGTGTCCCTATATGGAGCTTTCGTCGCGCGGCAGCGGGCCGCCACAGGGGCCAAGCGGTTACCGGAACGCCCGAAATGTGCCGTCAGCTCCTGTTTGCGCGTGGCCCGCAGGTCAGATCTTCGGCGATTTCGAGGACTATGTTGCGGAGGTCGGAGAGGTCGTCCCCGGCCGACGAGAAGTACATGCAGCTCGTGTTCGCGGCGAAGAGGGCGGCCGTGGCCCGGACCCGGTCGCGCAGCGGCGCGCCGGCGCCCGCCAGCAGTTCGACCAGCGTGTCCAGACGACTGCGGAATCGCGCGATGCGGTCGCCCTTGCCTGCTTCCATCGACTGCATGGCGGCCCGGTTCTGTTCGATGAACCGGAAGACTTCCCGGTTGGCCAGCACGATGCCGACGTAGCGTTCCAGGATCTCCCGGCGGGTCTCGGGTCCGGCCGGCTGGGACCTGGCCCAGTCGATGAGCGCGTCGATGGCCGCGAAGTGGTCGTCGGTGAAGCTGTGGACGATGTCTTCCTTGGAGCGGAAGTGGTAGTACAGGGCGGCCTTCGTCACTCCGAGGCGTTCGGCGATCTCGCGTAGCGAAGTCTTCTCGTAGCCTTGCTCGGCGAACAGCTCGAGAGCGACCCGCTGTGCCCGGGAACGGGTATCGGTCCGCGGCGCAGCGTCTACGTGCTGCATGTCCGTGTCGCTCTCCTTTGCCGCACTTGGCCCCAATCGACTTGACGGCCGGTAAGTGACAACTCTAGCGTAGTAACTTGCCGGCCGGTAAGTAGCGAGCTGCTCGTACCGAGGCCGGGGGCCGAAGACAGCGGAGGAGCGCAGGAGTGCCGGAACCAACGGGGCCAGAAGAATTCGGCCCAGAAGAATTCGGCTCAGAAGAATTCAACACTGGGATGAACGGACACTCAGCGAACGGCCTGCCGGGGGACGGCCAGGCGCCATCGGGCGGTAACGCACAGGCGTCGTTGAACGGAAACGTCCAGGCGGCGCCGAATTGGCCTGGGCCTTCGGCCGCGGCGGCCACCAACACTTTTCTCGCGCCGCGCGAGGTGATGATCGTCCTGCCCGGGCTGTTGCTGGCGATCCTGCTGGCGATGCTCGATCAGCTGATCGTGAGCACCGCGCTGCCGCGCATCGTGGGCAGCCTTGGCGGGGTCGCGCACCTGTCGTGGGTGGTGACCGCGTACATCCTCGCGTCCACCATCACCACGCCGCTGTACGGCAAGCTCGGCGACATGTACGGGCGCAAGAAGCTGTTCCTCGGCGCGATCGTGATCTTCCTGGTCGGTTCGGCGCTGTCCGGCCTGGCGCATACGATGACGCAGCTGATCACCTTCCGGGCGATCCAGGGGCTCGGCGCGGGCGGCCTGATGACCGGGGCGATGGCGACCCTGGGTGACATCGTCGCCCCGCGCGAGCGCGGCCGGTACATGGGCTACATGATGGCGGTGATGATGCTCGCCACCATCGGCGGTCCGCTGGCCGGCGGCTACATCACCGACAACCTCTCCTGGCGCTGGATCTTCTACATCAACGTGCCGGTGGGCGGGGCGGCGCTGATCTACCTGACCGCGACCCTGCACATGCCGGTGAAGCGGGTGAAGCACCGGATCGACTACGGCGGCGGCGCGCTGCTCGCGGTCGCCGCGTCCTCGCTCATCCTGCTCGCCACCTGGGGCGGCACGGAATACGCCTGGGCCTCGATGGAGATCATCGGGCTGGGCCTGATCGCGGTGGCATCGACCGTGGCGTTCCTGTTCGTCGAGGCCAGGGCGGCGGAGCCGATACTCCCGCTACATGTGTTCCGGAACAAGAACTTCTCCGTCACGATGGTGATGACGTTCTTCACCGGCCTCGCCATGTTCGGGGCGATGACGTTCCTGCCGCTGTTCCAGCAGACCATCCAGGGTGCTTCGGCGACCGTCAGCGGGCTGATGCTGACCCCGATGATGCTCGGCTCCACCGTCACCTCGATCGTGGCCGGCCAGGTGGTCGCGAAGACCGGACGGTACAAGGTCTTCCCGATCCTCGGCGGCGCGCTGATGGGCGCCGGCATGTTCCTGCTCACCGCGCTGGGGCCCAATACCTCGCGGCTGACCTCGGGCATCTACTATGTGGTGCTCGGTCTGGGCCTGGGCTGCCTGATGCAGATGATCTCGCTCATCGCGCAGAACAGCGTCGAGCAGAAGGACATGGGCGTGGCCAGCAGCGCCCGCATGTTCTTCCAGCAGATCGGCGGATCGCTGGGCGTCGCGGCGTTCGGCGCGATCTTCGCCCGGCAGCTGACCCAAGGGCTGGCCAACCTGGCACGCACCGGCGGCGTTCATATCAGCGCCAGTGGCGGCCAGCTCGACCCGACGACCGTCGACAAGCTGCATTCGCTGGTCAAGCACGACGTGTTCGGCGTGATCGCCCACGCGGTGGACTCGGTGTTCATCTGGGCGGCGCCCTCGTCCGTCGTGATTTTCGTGCTGGCCTGGCTGATCAAGGAGGTCCCGCTCCGCGGTCGCACCCCGGCGGCCCCAGATGCCAAGCAAGCCCCCCAGGCCGAGATGGTCGGCTGAGGGGGCTGTGGCGGGCGCGTCCTACCCGGAGGACGCGCCCGCCCCTGTCAGCCCTCAGCCGCCGTAGGGCACGGCTTCCAGGATCTCGACCGTGGCGTTGCGGCCGTTCGGGAGAGAGTAGGTGGCCTTCTCGCCGACCTTCTTGCCCATGATGGCGGCGCCGAGCGGCGAGCGCGGCGAGTACACATCGATGGGGATGTCGCTCTCCTCGCGCGAGGCGAGCAGGAACGTCACCTCGTCGTCGTCCTTGACGAACCGGATCGTGACCGTCATTCCCGGGCCGACCACGCCGTCGGTCCGGGGCGGGCCGCCCACCCGGGAGTTCTCCAGGATGTGCTGCAGCGTGATGATCCGTGCCTCGATCTGGCCCTGCTCGTCCTTGGCCGCGTGGTAACCGCCGTTCTCGCGCAAGTCACCCTCTTCGCGGGCCGCCTCGATCTTCTTCGCTATATCGATGCGCCCCGGTCCGGAGAGGTGGTCGAGTTCAGCTTTGAGCCGGTCATACGCCTCCTGGGTCAGCCAGGTGACGGTTTCATCACGCGTCTCGGTCACGGGCACTCCTAGGTACTGCGCTGGACTTACTGTCCGCGGGACCGTGGGTCGGTCCTCGGGGGTAACCTTCTGAGCCTATAAGCGTCGGCGACCAGAGCGTTCTAGTCAAATGGGAGCCTCCGGCAAACGGTGGCCAAGTGTCCGCCTTGTTCCTGAAGCGGCCGGGAATGTCCGGCAGGGACCGCGGCGTTGCCTCGCATTAACGGGGTCGAACTAGGGAGATCGAGGTGCCTGATCAGCTGCGGTTGATGGCTGTGCATGCCCATCCGGACGATGAGTCCAGCAAGGGTGCCGCGACGATGGCGCGGTACGTATCCGAGGGAGCCCAGGTCCTGGTCTGCACGTTCACTGGAGGCGAACGCGGCAGCATCCTGAACCCGGCCATGGACCGGCCGGAGATCGTCGCGAACATGGCCGAAGTCCGCCGTGCGGAAATGGCCCGCGCTCGCGAGATCCTCGGCGTTGAACAGCGCTTCCTCGGATTCATCGATTCCGGCTTGCCCGAGGGCGATCCGCTGCCGCCGTTGCCGGACGGGTGCTTCGCCTTGACGCCGGTGGAGGAAGCAGCGGAGCCGCTGGTCAGGGCCATCCGCGAGTTCCGGCCGCATGTGATCTTGACCTATGACGAGAATGGCGGCTATCCGCATCCGGATCACGTGATGACCCACAAAGCCACGGCGCTGGCCTTCGATGCCGCGGCGGATCCGGATTCTTACCGGGATTCCGGTGACCCGTGGCAGGCCCTGAAGCTGTACTATTTCGCGGCTTTCCATGTGGAGCGGTTCGCGGCGTTGCACGAGGAGATGCTGCGGCGCGGAATGGAATCGCCGTACACGAAACTCTTTGAGGAATGGAAGGACGACGAGCGGAGGCCGCCGGAGATCACCACCCGTGTCCCGTGCGGTGATTTCTTCGAGATCAGGGAGGCGGCGCTGAAGGCGCACGCCACGCAGGTCGATCCGGACGGCTTCTGGTTCGCCTGTCCGCTGGAGGTGCAACGCGCCGCATGGCCGACGGAGGACTATCATCTGGCTAGATCGCTGGTCAACAGTGAACTGCCCGAAGACGACCTGTTCGCCGGCATCAGGGAGAAGGTGACCCTGTGACCGCAACCGTACTGGCCGCGTCCAGTTCGGCCAGCCAGGATGCCCAGACGGGTGTGCTGGCCTTCCTCATCGTTGCGGCGTTGGGTGTCGCATTGGTGTTCCTGCTGCGTTCGATGAACAAGCAGTTCAAGAAGATCACCCCGCGCGACGGCGAGCCGCCCAAATAACTCCCGGCGTTTCTCCGCGTGTCGTCACGCGGACGCTGTTAGCGTGCTGTGGATCGGCGTTAGGTGGGCGGCGATGCGGGTACTTCATGGCATCTGGACGGCCGGGGCGCTTTGCGTCTGGGCCGAGGATTCTGCCCTTCCTGCCCAGCGCGGCACCGGCCCACGGCCCGGCCCGCATCCGTTCGCCTGCCAGCCGCCCGAGCTGGCCGACGTCCTTGATCCGGCCGGTGACCTGGTCCGCAAGGCCGTCGACACCGAACTCGTGCTCCGGCTGCCCACCCTCGCCGGGGTGCCTCAGGCCTCGCCGGAACTCGGCGCCTCTGATGAGGGCAGACGCCGTCCATCTCTCACCTCATGGCGGGTTCCCGCCCTGGCCTTCGGCCCAGCGGACGCGCTGGAGGTCCTGGCCGCCCTCGAGGCCCCCTGGGAGTCGCTGACGCGCGGCTCGTCCATTCAGTACCTGGCGGCGGTGGCGCGGTTCGCCGCCGGCCTGGCCCAGCGCGGCCGCGTGCTTCCCGTCCTGATCCCCGAAGGAGACGACTACGCGGCCCGCTGGCGTCCCGTCCTGGCCGGCCAGGACGCCCAGGTCGCCAGCGACCTGGCCGCGGCGATGCCGCCCGTCTGCCGCGCCGCCGAAACCGGCGCGGAGCCTTCAGCCAAACCAGCGGAGCCTTCAGCCAAACCAGCGGAGCCTTCAGCCAAACCAGCAGAGCCTTTCCCGGACACTCTCAACGCACTCACTGACACGGTGGTGCGCGGCCGCCTCCGAACGCCGCTGCTGCCCGCGAGGCGAGGCCGTGCCCCCGCGCGCCTTCATTTGAACGAACGATATGTGGTTGCTCTCACCAGCACCGATGCTCGTATCGAGGTGCTGACGTCGCGAGATGAGACCGAGGCGGCCGAGCTGGCCGCCGAATTGGACGCGTGGCTCGACAGCGCGCGGCTCCCGGCCGGCCCGGTGCGCACCTGCTTCCGGCTCATCGAGCCGGCGGATGCCGATGATCTGTGGCGGGTGGAGTTCGCGTTGCAGTCGGTCGAGGACCCGAGCCTGATGATCCCGGCCGCCGACGTCTGGGCGGGCACGGGACCACCGCTGTCTGGAACAGATGACCCGGTGGAACGGTTGCTGGCCGGACTCGGCGGCGCGGCCCGGCTGTTCCCCGAGCTGGCCGGCGCGCTGCGGGAGGCAGCGCCGTGCGGGCTGTCCCTGGACACGGCGGGTGCGTTCCGGTTCCTGAAGCAGACCGGGCCGCTGCTGGCCGGGGCGGGGTTCGGCGTGCTGCTGCCGGACTGGGTGCGCAAGGCGCGGCTCGGGCTGAAGCTGACCTCGCGTTCGAAGAGTTCCAGTGCGACCGCCACGGCCGCCGCGCAGAGCAGGTTCGGCCTTACCGATCTCGTCGACTTCCGGTACGACCTGGCGGTCGGCGATCAGTCGCTTGACGCCGAGGAGCTGGCGGAGCTGGCCCGGCTGAAGATCCCGCTGGTCCGGCTGCGCGGCCAGTGGGTCGAGCTGGACGACACCCACCTTGCCGCGGCGCTGAGGTTCCTCGAGCGCAACCCGCCGGGCACGATGAGCGCGGCCGACATGCTCACCATCGGCCTGAGCGGACCTGACGCTCAGGTGCCGCTCGCCGCTGTGGAGGCGGACGGCTGGCTCGGCGATCTGCTGTCCGGCGAAGCCGACCGCCGCCTGCTGCCGCGCTCGGCTCCGGCCGGGTTCACCGGGACGCTGCGCCCCTATCAGGAGCGCGGCCTCGCCTGGCTGGCTTTTCTCGGCGAGCTGGGGCTGGGCGGGGTCCTGGCCGACGACATGGGCCTGGGCAAGACGATCCAGCTGCTCTCGCTGGTGTCTTCATCCGGCGAGGGCCCGACGCTGCTGGTCTGCCCCATGTCGCTGGTGGGCAACTGGCAACGGGAGGCGGCCAGGTTCACGCCCGGCCTCCGGGTCCACGTGCACCACGGGTCCGACCGGCTCGGCGGCGAGGAACTGGCCGGCGCAGTGAAGGGGGAAGGGGAGGCGGGTGGGGCCGACCTGGTCATCACCACGTACGGCGTGGCGACCAGGGACCAGGCCGCGCTGTCCGAGGTGCGCTGGGCGCGGGTGGTCTGCGACGAGGCGCAGAACATCAAGAACCACGGGACCAGGCAGGCAAAGGCAGTTCGCTCGCTGCCAGCCAGGACCCGGATCGCGCTGACCGGCACGCCGGTGGAGAACCGGCTGGGCGAGCTGTGGTCGATCATGGAGTTCAGCAACCCCGGTCTGCTCGGCCCGGCGGAGAAGTTCCGGCAGCGGTACGCGATACCCATCGAGCGGCATGCCGACGCGGACGCGGTTGATTCCCTGAAACGGCTCACCAGGCCGTTCGTGCTAAGAAGGCTTAAAACCGACAGGAGCATAATCAGTGACTTGCCCGACAAACAGGAGATAAAGGTCTGGTGCAACCTGACGGCGGAGCAGGCCAGCCTGTACCAGGCGACGGTCGAGGACATGCTCAGCCGGATCGAGGCGGCTGAAGCCCAATCCGGTGAGCAGAGTATCGACCGCCGCGGACTGGTGCTGGCCACCATGGCCAAGCTCAAGCAGGTGTGCAACCATCCCGCGCACCTGCTCGCCGACGGTTCCCGGCTGGCCGGACGGTCCGGCAAGCTCGCCCGGCTCGAGGAGATCTGCGACGAGATCATGGCCGAGGGAGACAAGGCCCTGTGCTTCACGCAGTACGCCGAGTTCGGCCGGATGCTGCAGCCGCACCTGGTCGCGAGGCTCGGCTGCCCGGTGCTGTTCCTGCACGGCGGCACGTCGAAGAAGCTGCGCGACGAGATGGTCGCGTCATTCGCCGAGCTGGACGAGCCCGCGTTGTTCCTGCTGTCACTCAAGGCCGGCGGGACCGGGCTCAACCTGACCGCGGCCAGTCACGTGATCCACGTGGACCGGTGGTGGAACCCGGCGGTGGAGGACCAGGCGACCGACCGCGCGTTCCGCATCGGGCAACGCCGCAACGTCCAGGTGCGCAAGTTCGTCTGCGTCGGCACGCTCGAGGAGCGGATCGACGCCATGATCGAGGAGAAGAAGGCGCTGGCCGACCAGATCGTCGGCACCGGCGAAGCCTGGCTAACCGAGCTATCCACAGCCGACCTCCGCTCCGTCCTCGAACTGTCCCCCGAGGCGGTGAGCGAATGACCAGCGAGCGAAGCGAGCGCCGCGGCGGATTGCCGTCCCGGAGGGGCGGTGAGCCCGCCGTGGCTCCAAGCCGGCCGAGCGCAGCGAGGCCTTGGCGCGGAGGGAAAAATTGACTGATTGGCGGGACTGGGCGCCGTCGCGGCCGCGGCGGGTTGAGGGTGGCATCCGCGCGAAGAGCAAGCGCGGCGCGATCGGGGAGCAGTGGTGGTCCCAGCGGTTTATCGCCGTGCTCGAGTCCTACGGGATGAGCAGCCGGCTGGCGCGGGGGCGCTCCTACGCGCGGGCCGGGCAGGTGCTGGAGTTCACCCTGTCGCAGGGCAAGGTGACCGCCGCCGTGCAGGGATCGCGGGTGCGACCGTACCGGGTGCACATCGGCGTGCTGCCGCTGACCAAGCCGCAATGGCGCCGCGTCGAGGAACAGCTGGCCAGCCAGGCGCTGTTCCGGGCCAAGCTGCTGGCCGGGGAGATGCCGCACGAGATCGAGGAAGTGTTCGCCGGCTGCGGCACGCCGCTGTTCCCCGAGCGGGCCAGTGACCTGGACATGCGATGCAGCTGCCCGGACTGGGGTGTGCCGTGCAAGCATCTCGCCGCGGTCTGCTACGTGCTGGCCGAGGCGTTCGACGCCGATCCGTTCGGCATGCTGGCGTGGCGCGGCGCAGGGCGCGACGAACTCCTGGCCGCGCTTCGATCCTCGGCGGCCGCGCCGGTCACCTCGCCGGCGCCGTCCGCTCCGCCTGTCCCGAGCCTGGAAGAGTGCGTGGACCGGTTCTGGGCCGCCGGCCTGAGCCCGGCCCGGCTGCGCGCGATGAGCAGCGCACCGGCCGCGCCCGGGGTGCCCGACCTGCTGCTGCGGATGTACGAGCCGCCGCCGGTCACGGTCCGGGGCAGGGACCTGCTCGACGTGCTCAGGCCGGCTTACCAGTCGCTGGCCGCTGACGACGCCGGTTAGCCTTCTTCCGTCGGCGCCCAGACGCGCCGCATGGCTTCGGGCAGGCCCCACCAGCCCAGGGGCGTCAGCTGGTCGTCGTCATCTATCGCACCCAGGATCTGCCACAGCGTGGTGACGGGCAGGAACAGGCCCTCCATGCCGAGCTCGTCGAATTCCTCGTCCAGCTCGTAGTCGTCATCGTCTTCGAACTCGTCGAGGTCGAGCTCGTCATCGGCGCCTGCCCGGTCGGCCTCGTCTTCATCATCCTCGCCGACTATCGAATCCGGATCGAAGTCCCGCACGTACTCGGCGAGGTCGGCGGCGGACGCGGGCGTGCCGGGGCCGCCGGTGGCCAGCGCGCTGGTCACCGCCAGCCAGTCGAAGTGGTCGATGGCGCAGATCGACGCGATCGTGCTGCCGGTCTCGCTCAGCTCGTCGTCGCCGTTGAGCTCGGCCTCGGCGGAGTCCCAGTCGTCAGACCCGACCGGGGATGCCACACCTGCCGCCAGGGTGAGCCACAGCTCGGCATCGTCGGCGGGCAGATCCTTCGGCTCGAGGCCGCTGCACTCGATCAGCAATTCCGCCGGCCACCCGGGACGGCTCATGACCTCCCGCAATCGCGTCGCGGCCGCGCGCAGTTCACCGGCCGGCCGGGCGCGTTCTCCGACCCGGGCCAGCACCGCATCCAGCGAGTTCAGCGCCTCGGCGTCGGCCGCGTCCCACTCGGCGAAGAGCTCCTCGTCCTTCTCGTCGAGCAGTTCGTTCATCGGGATACGGCCGTCCGGCAGCTCGGTGGTCATCCACCGCTCCTGGATCTCCAGGTAGGCGCGGCGTGCCGCGGGATCCCCGGCCACCAGCCGGTCCGGGTCGATTTCGCCCGACGTCAGCCGTTCCTCCAGGTGGCTGACCAGCCGGACATGCATCTCCGCGGCGAGCTGGCTGCGTTCCGACGCGTCGTCCCACACGTGCAAGCCGATGATCCCGTTCGGCTCGGTCCCGGTGGCCTCCAGCCAGGTCCGGACATCCCCGACGGTCGCCTCGCCGTCGTCGATCAGTTGCAGGATCTTCTCCGCCGAGGTCCAGAACGCCTGCGACAGCGGATTCCCGGCGGCCAGCATCCCCCGCCTGATCCCGGGCAGCGACGCGAGGGCGTCGGCAGCAGGCACCGACAGCAGCGCGATTCCGACGTCGCGCCTGGTCAGTGCCGTGAGCGGGCGGTCGGCCAGTTCCGCGACTCGATCAGCTTCAATGTTCACGCCTCGCAGCGTACGCCTGTTTCATGAAGAGCGTGATCCCAGGCGGCGGGCCTGGAAGGCCCTCCCCCCAGATAACAACAATTCTCTTCCTGCCAGATACGGTCGCAGCACCTCAGGTACGCGTATCCGGTGCTCGGCGTCCTGGAGGTTCTCCACCAGCGCCGCGAGCAGCCGCGGGGTGGCGATCGCGGTGTTGTTCAGCGTGAACGCGAACCGGATCGTGCCGTCCGCGTCGCGGTACCTGAGGTTGGCCCGTCTGGCCTGCCAGTCGTGCAGCGACGAGCAGCTGTGCGTCTCCCGGTATGTGCCAAGTGACGGCATCCACGTGTTGATGTCGTTCATCCGGTACTTGCCCGCACCCATGTCGCCGGTGGCGCACTCCATCACCTCATAGGCGAGCCCCAGCCCCCGCAGCAACTGCTCGGCGGTGCCGAGCAGTTCGGCGTGCCAGCGGTCGGACTCGGCGTCGTCGGCGGCGCAGATGACGAACTGCTCGACTTTCTCGAACTGATGCACCCGGAGCAGCCCGCGTACGTCACGCCCCGCGCTGCCTGCTTCGCGCCGGAAGCACGGCGAGATGCCGGCGTAGGAGATCGGAAGCTGCTTGTGGTCAAGGATCTCGTCGGAGTGGAAGCCGACCAGTGCCACCTCGGCGGTTCCGGCCAGATAGAGGTTGTCCGCGGTGATCGCGTACGTCTCCTCGCGGTGCGCCGGGAACTGGCCGGTGCCGATCAGCGCCTCCTCGCGGACCAGCGTCGGGACCGAGATCAGCGTGAAGTCCTTGGCGTTGAGCAGGTCGAGCGCGTAGGCGTGCATGGCTCGTTCCAGTAGCACGGCGGGACCGGTCAGCGCGTACGCGCGCTCCCCCGCGACCTTGCGGGCCCGGGCGAAGTCAGCCCATCCTCGCCTGCTCAGCAGCTCGACGTGATCGAGCGGCGTGAAGTCGAACTCCGGCGGCGTCCCGTGGGTCCTGATGATCACGTTCGCG